>JACZKY010006894.1_pt1 | contig 15300 bp, 12 predicted proteins | sample 8237611 | NCBI WGS metagenome assembly JACZKY01 (sample SAMN16148055, study PRJNA663545) | marine sediment metagenome | biome: sediments and biomass from bioreactor inoculated with such sediments; feature: coastal sediments; material: methane- and iron-fed bioreactor; isolation source: Bothnian...
CTTCTTAAGAATTGTTTTTTATTCATAAATTATTTTTACTATAACTCAATATCATTACACATTAAAAAATCAAAAAACAAAAAATCTTAAATGCTATTGTATTAATTCATGAAGCGCTTATATTTGCTCTTTCATAATCAAAATTTTTATCATACAATTCTGATTAATAGCCGAATAAAAATTTTCTTCTAAACTTGCGAATCTAATTTTATTAAAGAAACCTTTTTGAATGAAAATAAGAAATGATATACCAAGCTGTAAGTCTTGCGTTTATAGAGAACTCCTTTTCGGAGATTTAAATGATATAGAATATAAACTGGTGAATGAGAACCGTCAGGAAATATTTTTCAAGCGCGGAGAAATAATCAAACAGGAAGGCGATTCTGTGGATTCGTTTCTCTATTTGAGAAAAGGACTTGTGAAACTCTTCAAGACTGACTCAAACCATAAAGACCATATTCTCAGCATCAACCATCCAGGGGATTTTGTAAGCCTACTCAGTATTTTCTCCGAAAAGGAATATAAGTACAGTATCGCAGCCCTTGAAGACACACTTGTTTGTCTTGTAGATGTTGAAATACTTAAATATTTGGTAAGCTCAAACGGAAAGTTTAGCCTTCACCTCATGAAAAAGATGAGTCAGATTTCAGATTCAATTATTGACAGTCGTTTTGAACAATCTCAAAAACAGGTGAAAGGACGTGTTGCTCATTTGCTATTATCGCTCGCTAACCAGGTATATCATAAAAACGAATTTATGATGAACCTGACACGACGGGAAATCGGCGAGCTTATCTCTATCACCACAGAAAATACAATCCGGACACTTTCTGAATTTAGGAAAGAAGGTATAATAGAAATCGATGGCAAGAAAGTTACCATTCTTGACATCGATCGCCTTAAGAGTATTAATGGTGGGTGATTAAACCTAACTTAATTGTAAGGTTATTTATTAGCAACCTCCTGAAACTGCAGCAGCTTTTTTCCTACGCTGAATAACTATAGGTTTCTTGGTTCCTTCCTTTATTTGGCCGGGTGCGGAAGCAGAGCTTTTTGCAACTTCTGCAAAATTGCACCGTGCAATTCCCATCATATATGAGCTGTCAGCTTTTGTAGCAGCAAGATTATCTTTGTGAGCCTTATAATAATCATAGCCACCAAGCAGAACTTTTACATTATTAAAACCGACTTGATGGAAAAACATCCAGGGACCATTGGCCTGAAGTTGATCCTGGCCATACAATACCACAGTGATATCGTTTTTCTTGAGCTCCTGAAGCCTTTCAATATTTTGTGGTTCTGTTAAATCAACAGCTGAAATATTTTCTGATCCGGGAATATGACCCTGTCCGTATACAAATTTGTTACGGACATCAATCAGCACAATATTTTTGTCCTTATGATTTATGAAATCAGTAAGCTGATAAGGATAGAAATAAGCATTCTTATCCTGGAGCTGTTGTACACTCTGTTTTAAATTGAGTTGGTAAGTCATCAGTGGTTTTTTCATAGTGAGGAACCCAACGATGATTACTATAACAAAGATGACAACTACGGCCAGTGTCTTTTTGGGATTCAGCTCGTGTACATGCATATTTTTCAGATCTTTAATTCAATTTGAAACTTTCAAAAATTAACAACCACCAGATACTGCAGCAGCTTTTTTCCTTCTACTGACTTCAATTTTCGGCTTGCTACCTGCAGTTGCTGTTACTTTGGCCCCGGTAAAATAAAGGCGAGCTCCTTCACGGAAGTGATACTGCTCAATAGCAGTTTCAGGAGCTGTTTCTGCAGGAGCCTGAGGTTTGATGATGGTATTCATCCAGGTATTCAAACCTCCCTTCATCACATAATTTCCTTTAAAACCCTGGCGCCGTAATAACACCCAGGCTTCGTCAGAAAGAATGTCATCATTGGAAAACAAAACTACTTTTGTTCCTGGAATTCCAAAGTATTGTAAACTTGAGCTGTTGGCCAGACTGTCTAATGGAATATTAATTGCATTAGGCAGCGAAAATTGTGCGTATTCTTTGGGCGAACGCACATCAACAAGCTCAAGAGTCGGGTTCTTCTGAATAATCAGATTCGCAACCTGGTCGGTACTCATATATCGGGTAGGCTGAATAATATCCCATAATAATTCTTTTGGCGAAACAGGCTGTTTCTCAGGCTTACCATGGAAAAACAAGGTGCCTCCTGCCAAAATGAACATGATAAGGGTTAGAATAAAATAATTCCTGTTCATGATAATTAGAATTTATATTCTGTTTGTTTTTTTCTAACACGTTTTTCAATAATGGCTGTCACCCAGAATGCTGTTAAAGCAATGACAGCAAAGCCAAAAGCAAACCATCCGGCACTGATACCCGTAACATCCGTCAGGGTTACATTCCCCATACTTCCGCTATTAAAGAAACCTGCGTAAAGTGGAAAAGCTAAAGAGAAAATATAGATTCCTATAAAGATACCGATGGCAAAGAAAAGGGCATCAATTTTCCCAATGACAATTCCCGTAAAACTGGTTCCCGGACAAAAGCCACCTATAATAAAACCTGTTCCCATCATTACGCCACCAACGATCATGGGTGCGACGAAAGTGGGCAACACAAATATTCTGGAAAGGTCTATCCAGCCGAAATGACTGAAATATAACAATCCCACCATGGTCACAACAACGGCAGTAAAGAACACGCGCAGCACCACAAAATTATATCCATAGAACTCTCCTGCCAGGTTTCTCGAAGAAGAGAATCCGGAAGCTTCCAAAATAAATCCAAATGCCATACCGATCAAGACAGCAATAACAAAATTCCAGTCGCCTGGTATATATCCGTTTGGTATTAATGGTCCCATTGTTTAGTAATTTTTAAAGTGAAACTAAATCCATAATTTTCTTACAAAATAAGCCAGGGCGTACGCTGTGCCGAAGATGCCAAGCAGGACAATCACGCCTCCGAAGGAAAATGTTCCGGCTCCGCTCAGTGCCGCACCACTTGTACATCCCCTGCCAAACCGGCTTCCTGCGCCAAAAAGTGCGCCTCCTATTACGGCCATAATCAGCCTTGTTCTCGCAGAAATACGGGGCCCGTGGTCAATAACTGGTTTTTTCACTCTTCCGAAGATAATTCCCGAAAGAAAGCCTCCCAAAAACATTCCCAGTACTTCAAATACCAACCAGGTACTCATAGGTGAATGCCCCGGAACAAGACGATGGCTCATGTATGCATTAGATTGGGTATAAGAAGGGCTAATAACATTGGATGTAGCAACTACGGCACTTGTCACCGCACCACTGGCACCCAGCTCCCTTCCGGTAATCAAAACTGTTACCAACAGCGTCAGTCCAAGCAAAACACCACCCAGGTAAGGGTTGATATAGTGTGGCTTGGAATCTTGCAATCGTTGTGTATTCATTTTTTTAAATTTTATAGCTTATCAGAATAAAAATCTGGTTATCTGTCCGGCATCTATCATTACAAAGCGGAACATCAGTCCTCCAAAAAGAATCAAAAATGGGGGAATCCATCTGGGAACATGGAAACCTTTCAGTTCCAGAAGTTCAAGTGAAACCGGGAAGATCAATCCCATCAGCACCACAAAAATCCAGAAAGTCACTGTAAACGGGCCTCCAATAAACAAATCAAAGGCTTCCAGTTTTACACCGGTTCCTGCCATGAATCCCATAAAAAGATGGACGATTAAGAAAAGCTCTGTCAGGATAAAGAATATGTCAATTCTGCTTAATACTTTCCTCTCTTGTTCATCTTTACTCATCCACATAATAGCAGCAAGTCCGGTCGAGAAACCTGAAACCAAAAACAGAGGTCCTAAAATTGAGACATTCCATAATGGTCTGGCATTGAATGCGGATAATAAAATTCCGGTGTAAACTGCAACGATGATGGATAAAAACATCATTACCCAGGCAAAAGGCACACGGTTTTTGATAACCCAGGCTTCAAACTTTTTAAGAAAATTGAATTTCCAATCCCACGACGGGAACATCTCTCTCATATAACTAGCCACCCAGACAATGGATAATGGGGTAATAATCAACAAAGTCCAGGCACCCCATGACATCGGTGATGCAAAACGAACAGTTGTATACAGCCGCCAGAAATATAACTTGTGGTGCAAATCAAAAAACAGAGATGACAATCCTATAATCAGCGCAAGCGGAGCTATAAATGTGGCCCATTTTACAGTAGCCTGCATTTGTTTTTCTTTACCTGTTATGATAAAATAAGAAGCGAAGAAAATAATTCCGCCGGCCAAACCTCCCAGGAAAAGATAAAGTGCAATTTCCCAATGCCAGAGGTGTAAAACCGGATAAATCTCAGGAATATGTTTGCCACTTGCCATTAATTCTTCTTTCATTTTTTAATATTTTTAGAGTTCTTACCTAAGAAAATATACCTGGGGTTTGGTTCCGGCTTCCGGAGCAAGAACATACCAGTTTCTGTCTTTCAAGGCTTTGGAAACAGAACTGTTTGGATCATCGAGATCACCAAAATGCAGGCAGTGGGTAGGGCAAACTGCTACACAGGCAGGTTCTTGTCCTTTGTCAACCCTTTGAATACAGAAAGTACATTTATCTACATAACCCTCCGGATGCACATATCTTGCATCGTAAGGACAAGCCTCAATACAGGCACCGCATCCGATACAATCATCTTCGGTAACCAGCACAATCCCACCCTCTGCAATGTGGCTTGCTCCTGTCGGGCAGCATCTTACACAAGGTGCATTTTCACAATGATTACACCTTTCCGACATAAAATGCATATCGAGACTTGGATAGGTTCCGTCAACATTTTCCACAATCCAGTCACGGCAATAGCCATGAGGGACATTATTTTCTGTTTGGCAGGCTACAACGCAGTCAGCACAGCCTACGCATTTCTTTGTATCGACAGCCATTGCATATCTCATGCTCTATCCTCCTTATCTTTAGTTCCTGGATTCTCTTTAATAAAAGTTATAAAATTACCCCTCATGCCATTTCCACCCATAACTGGATCAATGGCAACTTTTGTGATCATTTCTTCATCGCTGGCTCCCATTCCATAGGCACGGGTAAGTTTTTTATCGCTGTGTCCAAAGCCGTGAACCATATATACAGAATCCCATCTTACCCTTTCAGTGATTCTAACCTTAACCGGGAATGAGGTAACTGCACCATCCTGATTTTTAAGCCAGACTTTCTGATCATTTTTCAATCCCCACAAAGAAGCAACCTGAGGATTAACCCAAACGCTGTTCTCTTTCATCAAATCCCAGAGGAAATGGTTATTTGATGTTCTTGAGAATGTATGCATGGGAGCTCTTCCGTAAATCAGACGATAATAATTTTGTGGTGGCTCCGGATGTGCTTTATAAACCGGCAATGGGTCAAAACCGGCATCTGCAAAATCAGTAGAATACAATTCTACTTTTCCTGAGTTTGTATTGAACTGGAAATCTTCACCATCACCAATATACAGAGGACCGTTTTGACGTTCGAAAGTTTTCACCCCGATTTTCTTCATCTCTTCCAGAGAGGTTCCTACTTTCTTAAGCTGCCAGTCAATGACTTCTGAATAATCGTCATAATTAAAATAATCATGAAGTCCCAGACGCTCACCAATTTGTTTGGTAATCCACCATGCAGGTTTGGTTTCAAAACGAGGTTCTGCCGCAGGCATTCTCAATGCAACGTTCGGAACCCGGTTTTGAGCTGCACGGAGCACATCATAACGTTCAAGATATGTTGCTTCCGGTAAAACCACATCCGCATAGCCGGTTACTTCCATTGGCATGGTATCCATAACTGCCATAAATTCAATCGAATGAACAGCTTCTTTAAACAACTGCTTATCAGGCATTGAAATCGGCAAGTTAGTACCTCCGACAAGCCATGCTTTTATCTGATGTTTGTAATTGTATTTGGGAATAGATGCTTTCAGAATTTCTGATGTAACACCCATAGTGGCCAATGGAAATTTTCCTTCAGCAATTTCTTTCCATCCCCATTTTGGTTTTGGATATTCAGGCTGAGGATACTGAGGTAAATGAAGAGCTTCAGGAAGATACAGACTTCCCCGTTTCCCCCAGCCACCCAAAAGGGCAGTCAGGATAGCCATAGCTCTTTCTCTTTGGGAATCATCTCCGTACCATACAGTATGTCTTCCTGGATGAATCACTACAGCCGGAGCTGCACCAGCCATTTCTCTGGCGGTTTTTCTGATCATATCAGGCTCAATGGTTGTGATTCCATAGGCCCACTCAGGAGTCATATCTTTCACATGATCTTTAAGCTGATCAAATCCCAGGGTGTATTTTTTAACAAAATCTTTGTTATAAATATCTTCATAAATCAAAACGTGAATCCAGGCAAGCAACAAAGCCAGGTCGGTGGATGGTTTAATAGGAAGCCAGTATTTGGATTTGCTGGCAGCAGTACTAAACCTCGGGTCTACTGTGATAATAGTAGCTTTTTGATCGATGGCTTCAGACATTTCCTGAACCTGTGAATTATGCATGTTTTCACCGATGTGAGAACCAATCAAAACCAAGCAACGGGTATCCCTGATATCTGTACATTCAGGAGATCCGATAAACGCTCCGAAGGTTGCATAATAAGCTGCAGAACGTGGTCCACGACAGTTTGCATAAGCAGGTTCAGCATTGGACTCTGAACCGTAAGCTCTCATGAGATGATCCAAATGATCACCCGGTGTTCCATGATTAAAAAGCCCAAAAGCTTCAGCGCCATATTTAGCCTTCACTTCTTTCATCTTATTGGCAACCTTATCCAATGCCTCGTCCCAGGAAGCTTTACGGAAATATTGCGAACCGTCGGCCTTTGTTTCACGAATCAAAGGGGTTTTTAAACGGTCATTATCATAATACATACCGAGTCCGCCGGTACCTCTCGGACACATACGTCCCTGGCTGTGCGGATCGTTCTCGTTGCCAATGATTTTTCTGATTTTCCCTTTCTTATCCACATAAACCCAGGCGGCACATTTCCAGAAACAAACCTCGCAATAGGTTGGATAAGGGGTCATATCTTCATCACTTGCCGGTTCATTGGAAGAATCGGGTTGAAGCCAGTTTAGCCCTTTCAGATTCAGAGCATGCAGGCCCAAAGCCGCCACTCCGGCAGTGGCTGTTGAAATTTTTATAAATTCCCTTCTTGTTTTCATCCGGCTATATTTTAATAATACCTATTTTATATTGGATATAATGCATTTTTTTAAAGCAGTGACAAAAGTATAATGAATTCAAAGAACATATCTAAAAACCTAACTATTTGAATGCTTTAAAAATAACTCTCTTTATAGCTGATTTTCTGTGAATTATTCATAAAATTAAATATTATGACAAAAATCATATCAATATTATTTCGTTGATAATCGGATGATTAAAATAACTATTTATACAGGGAATAAATTACCTTGCTAAATAAAAGAAAGTTAGCTCAAACCGGACTCTGATTTACCATTACTTAATCATAACCTATTCTAATCTCAGAAAACATATTCAGAATCTTTGAATTCATTTTAAAAAATTTACTAAAAACAAACTAATGAATGATTTACAACTTACCTGTCATACCATCTCCAAAAGATAACAAGTCACAAACCTGAAACCTGATAAAATAAGAAGTAATGAAAAATCTGAGAATTAATTTTGTAACTTCATAGCTACTATTGACACCCATGAAAAATATGGCTTTCTTCGTATCGGATCTCCACGGAAACCGTAGTCGTTACGAGAAACTTTTTGATTTAATTGAAAAAGAACATCCGGCATTGGTTTTCATGGGTGGTGATTTATTACCCTCCGGATTATTCGCCTACACATCCGACAAACAAAATCTTCCTGAATTTTTTGATCACTTTTTTAAAGATAAATTCCTGACCCTGAAAAAAAAACTGGGTAAGAATTATCCAAAGATGTTCATGATTCTCGGTAATGATGACGGGAAATTCATGGAAGATTCTTTTCTTCAGGGGGAACAATCAAATTTATGGGAATATATTCACGGAAAGAAAACATATTTTGAAGATTACAGCATTTACGGTTATTCCTATGTACCTCCTACTCCTTTCAGACTAAAAGACTGGGAACGCTACGATGTTTCAAGATATGTTGCCCCTGGTTGTATCCCTCCTGAATCAGGATCGTTTTCCTGCGAAGTAGATGTAAAAAAACTACAATTTGAAACCATTCAAAAAGATCTTGAAAAGCTTGTTAAAGAAGATGATCTTAGTAAAGCCATTTTCCTGTTCCACAGTCCTCCTCATGAAACATATCTGGACAGGGCTGCTCTGGATGGGAAAATGATAGATCACGTACCGCTTGATGTGCATATTGGAAGCATTGCAATAAAAAGATTTATTGAAGAACGCCAACCTCAGCTGAGCCTTCATGGACATGTGCATGAATCCACCGCAATCACAGGCCACTGGCATCAAAAAATTGGGGAAACCTTCGCAATGAATGCTGCACATAACGGCCCCGAACTTTCCCTGATCAGATTTAACCTGGAAGATTTGGAAAGCGCAACCCGTCAGCTCATTTAAAATTAATGCGGTTTTTCTTCAATGTCAGTTCCCATACGCAAGGGTCTTGCTGCATCCGTGACAGCGCCAATTTTAACCGCAAAACTGCTTCTATCCTTAATATCTTTATCCGTTACTATATGTACGTCCAGGAGCCCTGATGTTCTGAGACCTGTTCTTTCGTAATTTATCTGAGACAGGCTCAAACTCCAGCCTTCAAGCCAGGTAAGAAGATCTTTTTTCTGTTCTTCACTGCCCCTGAAATGTATCAATATATCAATATCACTTTCTTCACGTGCCGTTCCGTTTTTTGTGCTTCCGAACACATAAAACCCAACAACGCCAAAACGCTCAGGATCTATTTTTGCTGCAATTTTTTCCACATTTCTTAAACGCCACTGCCAATGGATATTTTTGTCAATTTCAGGGGCTGATTTATCCGGCATAATCCTGACTTCTGTCTGCTCTTTTTGCCTGACGATAATCCCCAGCGCTTTTTCCGTTTCAGAATTCATGCAAACGTTAAGCTCATGTTCGTTATATATTTCCTGAATATCAATCACCGAAATGACCTTTTCTAATTGGCTCATCTCAGGAATAAGATTTGAAAAGATATTGGAAGCGTTCAGGAACTTTTCATTGAAAATATTTCCTTTTTCATCGGGATAAAGCGGCAGATATTTGATGTTTGCTTCAACCAAATCCTGGAAAAAATGCGTTCCAAAAGAAACATCAGGCACATATTCATTACGTTGCCTTGCAATTTCTATCAGCATGGCCGTATTATTGATTTCGGAATAAGTGATTCTAACACCGAGATTGATATCTCCGCGGCTTCCCCATCTTCCCGGCCCCATCAGAATAAACTGCCGTCTCGGCAAAAGTTCGTTAAGTATTCCTATCGCTTTTCCTACGGAAATAAGCCCCTGATAATCTGTCAAATCAGAATAAGCCTGCGGTTTTACATACACGATGTATTTAATTCCCGAAACCAATCCGTTTGGAACAAATTTGTTAGCTGAAAAGATGGTTTTTTCCGGTTCAATATTTTCCGGAATAACGGCAGGTTTACTAAGCTGATTATAGCTCTGCGACCTGCATTGTAACAGATAAAAATCGGTACCGTTATGAGCAAACTCAATGTCGACCGGATGCTGGTACGTTTTTTCCAGTACCGTCAATACCTCTTTAATTTTCTCAAGGAAATTTGTTCTCTTTATCAGCCCGTCGAAATTAATAACAAAGCTTTCATTGGCGAAATCTGTTCCCAAAAGACTGGCAGGGCTGATAAAATCCTGCTTTATAACCGAAACTATTTTATCGACCATTGGGTAATCTCTGCCATACTTGCGCAAAATATGCTCGATTGTAACCGTTTCAAATGTTTCCTTTTTAAGATTTATGACATCTATATACTGAGGAGAATAACGAATGATCTCATCAATGGACACATTGACCCTCAGATTGGGTTGTCCTGGTGAAATAAGTACCGGGTAATCGTCGCTTAAACGATCCACAGCGCGCGTACCTAAACCAGGGACCAGCCGCACCAGGCCGTCTTCGGGTTTTATCCTGCCCGACCATCTGAACTCATTTCGGCTAAAGGCAACACCCGCAAAGGCAGGAACATAATAATCTCCGATCCTGGTTCCCACAACTTCCTGAACCATAATTGCCATTTCCTCGTGGAAGTCAAGCAACCCATTATTGGTTCTGTATTCGATCGGATCAGGGCCAAAAGTAGAAGCGTATACTTCCGAAATGGCATCTGTAAGTTCATTAAGCCTTTTTTCTTTGGAACCCTGATTTGCAATAAACAAACTTTTGTACTTCCCGGCAAAAGAGGCGCCCTCGCTGTCTTCCAGCAAGCTGGAACTTCTGACAATCAGCGGCACATCGCCAAAGTCATCCAATGCCATCAAAAGCCCTTTGATGATTTCTGTTGAATGGATAGAATTTTTAAAGAGCTGCACCACATAAGGATACTCCTGTCGTACCTGGCCAATTTCTTTGTATTTCTGCTCGATAACCTCATCGATGTCATTGTATTTCATAAAATTTAAAAGTCCGTCAGAAACGATATACCAGGTTTTTGGAATTTTTACGTCGGAAATAAGTTTATTGAGCTTTGACTCCTTGTCGAGAATTGCCCTGGCAAGAAAAAGACCGGCACTCTTACCTCCCACTTTCCCGAAGCTTTCCATCGGGGATATGATGTTGTTGATAAGCTTTCTAAAATCGTTAATCGTAAGAATATTTTTAGCAATCTCCACCATGTTCTTTTGCCCGCTAAGCACTCTTTTGATTAAAGCAATGATAAAACTCTTCTTCCTTGGAGGAGTCAGTTCTATCATATCATGGTCCATGTGATAATATCTTTCCAGCGAAAGCGAAATTTTTGCCAGCGAAGAGCCGGAGTTCTCAAGGATCTCAGATAAAAATCCCGAACGGTCTTCCCTTGTCCACTTTTGGATATACTCCAGCACTTCCTTTTCGGAAATATTCTCCCCGGCAAGACTAAAAACCTGATAGGCCAGTTTTATCATATCGCTGTTTTCATTCTTTTGATAGGGCTTATTTTCCTCGCTGGAACTCTGAAGGCTGTTACTCATAATCGGGTTGAATTCATCCACCAGTTTTTCAGCTTCGGGTATCCCGATCCAGTATAAATGATTTACCATTTTCCGGGAAAGCTTAACCAGCAATTTCGGGTTTGTCTGGGCAAGCATATCCAAAACAATTTCCCATTCTGCTTTATAACCGGAACCATTTTTTTCATGCGAGCTGGTTTGTAGCTGCTCATGATAAACCTGCAGGCCGATTCTTTCGGCTATACTTTTAAGCAGCCTTCGCTCTTCTTTCAAAAAAGGGCCTTCATCGAAAACAGGCATTTCCTTTGTATAGAAAACACTGATATTCCCGATAATTGTGTTTTTTAAGAGAATATCCACTTTTATTTCCCATTTGGTCTCCTTGAAATCAGGAGATTGAAATGTTCCGATGGGACATACTATCCGGCAAATAGTAATATCCGGATATTGAAAACCAGGAGGTATTGTGTCAACAATTTTTTGAATTACTTCACCGGTGAGTTTCTCTTCGTCATGAAGTATTTCCTGAACATTGTACAGGCAGCTTAATTCTTTTGCCCGTTCTTTCAGTTCATCAAAAATCTGTTGAATTAATTTTTCCTGCATAGCGTTAGTTTCTTTTTATGAATCCTTTTCCGCTTTCTCCGTCCACTTTAATTGTTAAAGGATGCTGCAATTTCACCAGGGCAACATGCTCTGTTTCATATGACGGCTTTAAATGTCTCAGCCATTCCCAGTCCATCGAATATTGTCCTGTTGAAGGTACTGAAAAATACAATACATTAAAGGCCATCAGGTTGTGAAAGAAATGCGAACCCTGACTCAGCTCAGAATTCATGCCGTGCACCAACGCCTCCACAATCACTGCTGCCTGCGAAACCTGACCGAAATTAACAGGAATTCCTGCCCAGGTATCGGAAGTTCCCCACCGGCCGTGACCTATCAGCAGGTAATTTTTGTTTTCTTTTATGTATTGTTGATTTAAGGACTCTATTTCGGCAGAAACCTGGTAGGCAACAGAAGGATTAAATTCCGGATTTTTCAAATAAACAATATCCATGATCTCGTTGTTGGTCCCGTTACCGAGGATCATGTTGGAAGAACAAAGGTTATCAGTACTGATTAAGTCTTCCGTTGACACCGACACTTTCTCATTGGAAATATTCATCGGCCTCACCTGAAGAAAGCCAAACCGTGCCCGCTTGTCTTTACTGAGGGTCATGGCAAATTCAATTTCTACCGGATTCTTCATGATTTCCTCACTGATTTTCAATAAATGCATCAGCAGTTCCGGCAAACGAATTTCTCCCAGTCTCAGAAGCGGAGAAAATGTAAGAATTCTGGGGCCCGGCTTCCCGGCACCGGTAATAACAGAACCCGAGTTTTCATCGTACGTTGAAACTAGATATTTGAGAACGCCTTGTTTTTCGGCGAAATAAATGTCCTCATTCACCAGGAATTCTGTTTCTTTTAAAGGATTGTACTCAATATTCCCCGACATATTTACGGCCCAGAATCGGGTCTGCGTGCTTTTTAACATGTCCGAAACATCATTAAACGGCGGGGAAACAGTGGGTGCAGTGGGGGCAAAAAACCACGTAGGCTCATTTTCTACAACAGTCTTTCCCAGTCCCAGTGCAAGATTCACTACCCCATCTTCAGGCTTGTTGTTTCCAAAGGAATAATAATTATGCGACCTTGCAACCCCCGAAATATCCGGATAGAAAACCTCCTCATGGGGTAAACCCACAACTTCCTGAATGATTACCGCCATTTTTTCATCCTGAGTGGAAAGTTCGGGAATGGCGTTCATATAATCTTTGGCTGCCTTGAAAAACGCAGAGGCATACACAAACTTAATGGCTTCGACCAGTTTTCCAAAACGGGCTGCAACATCAGGCTGATTGTTAGGAATCATTTTTGTTTCGTAAATACCGGCAAAAGGTCGCTCCCGGGCATCTTCCAATAAACTGGATGAACGTATTGCCAAAGGCAGATGCACCTGTGAAATCAAAGATCTTAAGTCGCCCAGAATTTCGAAAGGAAGTTCCGCTTTTTGAAACGCGTGAGCCATTCTGTCGTCGGGAAGGTCGGAAAGAGCAATCTTATATAAGTTATTCCGCTTCATGAACGCCTCAAAAACACCGGTCCTGATAACGCATAAATTGGGAACAGCAACATCAAATTCACTGAATTTGGATTTATCAAAACCTTCTCTCAGAATTTCATTGATCTGCATCAACCCGCTTGCTTTTCCGCCAATTTCTCCAGAACCGATGTATGTGAGCCTGTTCTCCTCATTGTAGAACGAACTCCTTACAAAAGGCAACAGAAATTCTGAATATTTTTCCATGTTATGCAATTTGAATGACGGCTCCCGACGGTCCTGAAACCGCCAGAGATTTTACGTATCGAAAATGAAGATCTACACCCAGCCTCTGTCATGACAGGCACGAGCCACCCTGTCCACGGAAATGGCATAAGCAGCGCTTCGCATGGATAATTTGTTTTCCGCAGCAAAATTGCTTACCGACAAAAAGGCGTTTGTCATCTTGGTGTCCAGTTTGCTCAGTACCTCTTCCTTTGTCCAGAAATAATTCATGTTGCTTTGAACCTGCTCAAAATAACTGCAGGTCACGCCGCCTGCATTCGCCAGGAAGTCGGGGATAATGAAAACACCGTTTTTCTCCAGTACGGAAGATGCTTCGGGCGTGGTTGGCCCATTGGCTCCTTCCACAATAATTTTAACCCTTTTGCTGATCTTATTGACATTCTCTTCATTAATTTGATTCTCCAGCGCGGCGGGGATCAGAATATCTACTTCCTGCTCCAGCCATTTTTCGCCCGGAATCACAGCGTAGCCCAACTTAGCGGCTTTTTCTTTGTCAATACCTCCGAAAGAATTGGATATATTTCTCAGTTCTTCAAGATTGATTCCTTCCTGTTTCACAAAAGCATAGGAAGTCTGATCTTTTTGATCCCATGCCGAGACACAAATAACCTTTCCTCCAAGTTGCAGATATAACTCAATTGCATACTGGGCTACATTTCCAAACCCCTGGACACTGGCTGTTGTCTCATCCGGCATTATCTTCAGTTCTTTAAGTGCTTCACGAAGTGTAATAATAGCACCATAACCGGTTGCCTCGGTTCTTCCCAGCGAACCTCCCATGCCCACCGGTTTTCCGGTAATAGCACCCGGGTAGCGGGCTCCGGCTAAAACTTCGTATTCATCCAGCATCCATAACATATGCTGTGCATTGGTCATAACATCCGGCGCCGGAATATCCATATTCGGGCCGATATTCTTATAAACCTGCCTCACCCAACCGCGGCAAAGCCGTTCCTGCTCGTCGGCACTCAAATTGTGCGGATCACACACAACGCCACCCTTTCCTCCGCCCAAAGGAATATCAGCAACCGCAGTTTTCCATGTCATCCACATGGAAAGCGCCCTGACGGTGTCCACCGTTTCCTGAGGGTGAAACCTCAGGCCGCCTTTAGCCGGCCCCCGGGCATCGTTATGCTGAATACGGTACCCTTTAAATACTTTAGTTTTTCCGTCATCCATTTTAACAGGAATCAGGAAGTGAAACTCTCTGATCGGGTTTCTCAGCAAATCTCTTGTTGCCTGATCCAGATCAAGCAAATCTGCGGCTTTATCAAACTGACTTTGCGCAGTGTGGAAGGGGTTGTAATTAATTGATTTCATCTCTTTATTATTTTATATTTTTTCGGTCAGGTGGAATACGCCATGAGAATAATCATTTCGGTTGTGGTTAAAATGTTACTCATCGCTATTTTCATCTTTTAAAATTCATATTAAAACATGAACAGAATCGCTCAAAAATCACTGATTTGGGTCTCTTTCTCAAAGATAATAATAATCATAAAATCAATGTCTTATTTAATGAAATAATTTGACCGGAAATTCATTTTCTCAAATGACATTTTACCACTTTATTAACGATTCATTTCTCTTAATTGAACACACGATCCCGGGCTATCGGCATCGATACTAAAAGATGCGTGCATGCATTCCAAAGACCCGTGCACGGGTTCGGGAGTATCGGCATCGGGTTCAAAAGAGTCGGCGTTGACTTATCAGACCCCAAGGTTATGTGCCTAAAATTCATAAAGTGAACTAAAGTTTCTGGAAA
>JACZKY010073162.1_pt1 | contig 15274 bp, 14 predicted proteins | sample 8237611 | NCBI WGS metagenome assembly JACZKY01 (sample SAMN16148055, study PRJNA663545) | marine sediment metagenome | biome: sediments and biomass from bioreactor inoculated with such sediments; feature: coastal sediments; material: methane- and iron-fed bioreactor; isolation source: Bothnian...
GGGCTATCGACCCTCGATCAGTTTGATCGGCTTGAACGGCGTATCCGAACGATTCGAAGAGTCAATCATGAGCCCGAACATCACGAGCCTTGTCGAAGACCAGGTACTCGTCCAGAAGCGCCGCGCGCAGATCGTCAAGGCGGCCACGACGCTCTTTTCCAGCCAGGGCTTCTATCGCACGACGATGAAGGAGATCGCCAAGCTGGCCGGGATGAGTTCGGGCCTGATTTACCAGTATGTGCGCGAGAAGGACGACGTGCTGCTGCTGGTCCTGCTCGAGGTCCTGGAAGCCTATTCGCGCGAGATTCCTCGTGCTCTCGTAGGCATCGAAGATCCGCTCGAGAGACTGATCGCGAGCGTCTCGTCTTACTGTCGGGTCGTGGATGACCATCGAGCCGCGACGGTGCTGGCTTATCGGTCGACCAAGTCGCTGGCTCCCGAGAAGAGGGGGATCATCCAGGCAACCGAGACTGCGACGAACCAGCACATCACGCGGGAGATCGTCGCTTGTGTCGAAACCGGCCGGCTGCGCAAGGTCAATGCCGATGTGTTGACCTACCAGTTCGTGACCGTGGCGCACGCGTGGGCGCTCAAGGGATGGTTCCTGAAGTCGATCGTCGACATCGACTCCTATATCGAGCAGACGATCGACATGATCTTCGTCGGTGTGCTGACCCCTTCCGGCGAGAAGCAGTTCGAGAAATTACGCAAGAATCTCGAGGTCGGGCCCGATGTGCCCCCTGAAAAGTAAACCCGGCCGACCAGTCCCGACGGTCGCCCGGTCAATCCGTAACGGGCATGGCAGTGGCGCGGGTTTTTGCCTTCGCGCGTGTCCGGGGTGCCGAACCTTCGGATGGAGCAGCAGCCTGGCGGCCCGTACTACGGGTCTTGGATCCGCCTTTGTCGATAAGCGACAGGTAAGTGCGCTGCAATCGCTTCAGGCTCGACTCCATCTCGGCGACCGCCGCCTCGGAATTGCCCGCGGTGAAGTGCTTCATGAAGCGCCGGCGTGAGGTCAGGACGAAGCCGTTGTCGAAGCTGCCGATCTCGTCGAGGAATCCTCGCAGAATGTCCAGCAGTCCGTTGACCACGGTCACCATGATCGGGTTGCCGGTCATTCGGGCAAGGATCCGGTGGAACTCCAGGTGGATTCCCGCACGCTTCGAGAATGAGTAGTCGCCCTCTCGATAGGCCGCTTCCGCAGCTTCGATATTCTCGGTGAGCGCACGGATGTCTGCTGCCGTAGCGCGTTTGCATGCTTCGCGGACGATGATCGCCTCGAGCCAGATCCTGGCTTCGGTCAGTTGAGGCGGCGCGATCGCGCCGAGATGGTACATATCCATCAGGCCGGTCATGACCGCTTCGCTGCTGTGTTCGCTGATGAACGCGCCGCCGCTGGCGCCTCTCTGCAGCCGGATCAGGCCAGCGTGTTCCAGGGAACGAAGCGCCTCCCGGAGCGTGTTGCGGGACACACCGAACTGCTCGGCCAGCGTGCGTTCCGCCGGCAAGCGGTTTCCCACCTGCAGACGTCCTTCTGCAAGGGCTTTGCGGATCTGTCCGGCGATTTCCTCGAATGCGCGGGTCGAGCGGATTGGTTCGAACCTCGCTACCTCCACCGTACCTGCTTCCTTTCGTCCATGATTGTCGTTCACGACCGATTCCCAACTGTTCAAAATGTAGGGCCTTTGCACCATCGGATTGCGGATCATACCGGGAACGGCGATTCGCCTGATGGAGGCCACGGCCCGGACGGGCCGCAGTCATCATCCCTCCGGCTCCTGGGCCGGCAGAATGACAATCTATTGATGCTGGAAAATCAAGGCATTACATGTGCTTCTTTATCTCTCGAAAGGCTCGCGCCGACGATACCCACTCTCGTCCTCAGGCGGACTTTCCGGAGAACGCCTTCGCTTGCTCGCTGGTGATGCCTAGCACGTCGACAAGGACCGACTCGGTGTCTTCGCCGGAATCCGGAACGCGCGCACCGGCCTGTATCCGCGCCGATGACAGTTTGAACGGGAGGTTCGGCACGCGGAACTCGCCGCTCGCATCGGCAACGCGCGCCAGGCTTCCCCGATATGCCAACTGTGGATCCTCGAGGGCTTCGCGCACCGTACGGTACACGGCGGCGGGAATGCCCGCCGCCAGGAACGCCTGCTCGCACGCCCGCGCGGGCCGCGTAATCGTCCACTGTTCGACCATCCCCATCATCTGCTGCCAGTTGCGCACGCGCTCGGCAGTACCGGCGAAACGCGGATCGGTCTTCCATTCGGAGTGGCCAACCGCATCACAGAGGTTCTCGAAATTCTTCGTCGTCGTCGGACAGATGATCAGAAAGCCGTCGGCCGCCTTGACCGGTGCGTACACCTGGCGGCGCTCCTTCGCGGGGAACTGTGCCTCCTGCACCTCATAGGGAAGGAGGTTCAACATGCTGTCCATCAGGGCGACGTCGACGAACTGTCCCCGTCCGGTGCGGTTGCGGTGGTTGAGTGCGGCGAGGATGCCCGAGAGCGCGAACGTGCCCGCGAGAACGTCGGCAATGAAGATGTTGCTGTTTGCCGGGCGCTCCTGGCTATCCTGGTACTGCATGAACGCAAGATCGTATCCGGATGATGCCTGGACGACCTGGGCGTAAGCCGGACAGTCCGCACCGGGGCCGCTCTGCCCGAACCCCGACACGGCGCAATAGATCAGCCCCGGGTTCTCCTTTGAGAGCGCTTCGTAGCCGATACCGAGTCGCTTCATCACGCCTGGCCGAAAATTCTCCACGACGATATCCGCTTTCCGAGCCAGCGCCCGGGCGATCTCGATCGCCTCCGGATCCTTGAGATCGAGCCTGATGCTGCGTTTGCCGCAGTTCAAGTGCGCGAAGTAGGCGCTGCGGCCGTCGCGCAGTGGCTCGCGTGATCGGATGTAGTCGCCTTCGGGCGACTCGACCTTGATCACCTCTGCGCCCATGTCCGCCAGATAGCGTGTGCAGTACGGGCCGGCCATCATGATCGAGAAGTCCAGGACTCGCATCCCGGATATCGGGCCGGGCATTGTCGCGTCGTATCCGTCGTCCATGAAAGGCTCCATATCAGTGTCGGGCATTGCCTTCAGTGCCGGATACGGCCGCAATCGCCCCCGATTCCTCAAGCCCTGCGAATCCAGCATCGCCAACCCAGTGGCGTAGCCATCCCAGCGCTTCCGAACGCGAGACATTGCGCGGCGGGGTTGGTTGCTCAGGTGCCGTGCGGCTGAACCGCGGTGCCGGAGCGGGTTGCGTCACCCCGGCGATCTCCATGAGCGACTTTCTCGCCTTGACGTGCGGGTGCGACGCCGCCTCGGTCATCGATAGCACCGGAGCAAAGCAACTGTCAGTGCCTTCCAGCACGGCGCACCAGTCGGTGCGCGTACGGGTCCTGAAACGCTCGGCGAGCACGCCTTGCGTCTCTTGCCAGGTCGCTCGATCGAGCCGGTCCGGGATCATGCTCTCGTCGATTCCCATGCGGTCGAGCAACTCCCGAAAGAAGCGTAGCTCGACCGCCGCGATCGAAACATACTTTCCATCGGCGCACTCGTAGACGTTGTAGAAAGGCGCGCCCGAGTCGGTCACGTTGCTCCCGCGCTCCGGGCGCCAGATGCCGGCGGCGAGATTGCCGTAGACCATCGTCATCAGGGAAAAAGTGCCGTCGACGATCGCTGCATCAACGACTTGCCCGAGACCGGAGCGCGACGTTTCGGACAGCGCGGCGAGCACGCCCAACGCGAGGTATAGCGCGCCGCCGCCGAAGTCGCCGACGAGGTTGAGCGGGATACTGGGCGGCTGCCCCTTGCGACCGATCGCATCGAGGGCGCCCGTGATCGCGATGTAGTTGAGATCGTGCGCGGCGGCGTCGGCGAGTGGGCCATCTTGGCCCCAACCGGTCATCCGACCGTAGACGAGCCGTTGGTTGCGCTCGAAGCATGCGTCTGGTCCGAGGCCCAGGCGCTCCATGACGCCGGGCCGGAACCCCTCTATCAAGACGTCCGCCCGTTCGGCCAGCGCCAGTGCGACCTCGACTCCGGCCTTCGATTTGAGATCCAGGGCGACGACCTGGCGGCCACGGTTCAGGAGGTTGAGCTCGGGCGGACGCTCGAGACCCAGCTCGACCGGAGCCGTACGTTCGATGCGGAGCACCGTCGCGCCCAGGTCGGCGAGCAGCATCGCGCACATCGGCGCAGGCCCGACGCCCGCGATCTCCATGACTTTCACCCCGGCAAGCGGCCCCATGGTTCTGCTCCTGATGTGATTCGTTCCCGCTGCGAACATGCCGATGCGGACGGGCGATGTGCAGGCCGGTTCTGCTCGACGCTCGGCGTTGCGACAGTGGTGGGCCGGAACATGCCGATGCTCGTCAACGAGCGCTGTTTGCCGGAACGTTGTCCACCCACTGGTACGGCGGCGGGCGCTTGCCGTGCATTGCATCGATCGCTTCGTGCGCCTCGGCGTCCGAGAAGGCGGCTGCCTGGCTTGCTGCTTCCAGCGTGAACATCGTGCTTTGGTCGCTATCCAGCGATGCGTTCAATGCGGCCTTCGTCAGCGCCACCGCTGCGCGCGCCGCCTGCGTCATGCTGACTGCGATCCGGTGGGCACGTTCCTCGATTGCCTCGCTCGGATGCACTTCCATCACGATTCCGAGGCGTGCCGCCTCGTCCGCACTCACAACTCGAGTCGAAAGGATCAGCTCCTTCGCGCGCTGCTGCCCGACGATGCGCGGCAGCAGGTAGAGCGCGCCGACGTCGGGCGCGAGGCCGAGCTTGAGATAGGACATGCAGAACTTCGCTTTCGGCGAGGCAAGCACCATGTCGGCGGCCAGCACGAAGGCGAAGCCGGCTCCATATGCGGGACCGTCGACGACGGCGATGACCGGCCGGCTGAGATGCAGCACGTCGTTGATGAGCCGAAGGCCGAATTGCAGCCTCTGCTGCCAGTAGGCAGGTCCGGCGACGGATTTTTCCTTGATCTCATTGAGGTTTCCGCCGGCGCTGAATGCCCCCGGGGTGCCGGCGACTACAAGTACGCGGATCTCGGGGTCGTCACGCACCAGCTCGAGCACGGACATGAGGTCCTTGCGTAGCGTGAGGTCGAGGGGATTGCGGATCTCGGGGCGTGCGAAGCGGACCCAACCGACCCGGTCGCGCACCTCGAAGGTGAGCGTCGGAGTCGACAGCAGCTTGTTTGCGTCCCGAGATGCGTTCGAGTCCGGGTTCATGTCGTGTTCCTCCTGGACGAGAGCTTCTTGCGTAGCGGCAGGGCCGCGTTGAGGACAGGCGCTCAGAGCGCCTCTCTGGCGGCGCGTGTCCGGTACATCAGCGTCGTGATCATCGACTGCACGACCTCGCCGCGCTGGTTCTTGATCTCGCGGTGAAAGCTGACGATTCCCTTGTCGCCGCTGCTCGTGAGCTTCTTCTCCGTGGGCACGACCACCACGTTCAGCGTGTCTCCGGCCTTCACCGGCAAGTGGATGCGCCACTTGTCGGTACCGAGCATTGCAACGATCGTTCCGTCGTTGATCCCGCTCAGGCACTGGAGGCCGCTCGCGATCGCCAGAACCAGCGGTCCGTGCGCAATGGGCTCCTTGTAGGGCTGCTCCGCGCAGAAAACATGGTCGATGTGCGGCGCGTTGTAGTCACCCGAAAGACAGGCGAAATTGACGATGTCCGTCTGCGTCACGGTGCGGCGCGGCGTTACATATCTCTGGCCGATCTCGAAATCCTCGTAGTACATACCTCTCGGTTCTGCTTTCTCGATCGTGCTCATGATGAGTTCCTTTGCTGGGGCGGTTTTGGAAAAGTACAATGGTTGGACCCTTGAGTCAAATGTGAGAGGATTGTGCGATGGGCGACGCGTGGTGCGACGCTCGAACCACCGGGATATGGAGGAAGCATGAAGGCGAGGAATTTCGACGAGTGCACCGCGATGGTGACCGGGTCGAGCAACAGCATCGGATTCGAGATTGCCGCGCAGCTTGCCGAGGCGGGCGTGCGCCAGCTGATGATCAACGGGCGCGAACCGGGGCGGGGTGAGGATGCCTGCCGGCGGATCCGCGAGCGTGCGCCCGGCGTCGATGTCAGGTTCACGTCGGCGGACCCGACGAAGCAGGCGGAGGCCAGGCGCCTCGTCGATGAAACGATCGCGGCTTTCGGTGCGCTCGACATCGTGGTCACAAGCGTATCGGGTCCGCTCACGCCGCGGCCGCTTCATGAGACTCCCGGGGAGCTGATCGATCCGCTGCTCGCGGCGCACTTGAGCAGCACCATCTACACCTGCCATGCGGCGCTGCCTCACCTGGTCGCCCGCGAGGGCGGTGTGATCATCAACATGTCGTCGGACGCGGGAAAGATCGCTACGCCGGGCGAGGCCATCGTCGGCGCGGGCAAGGCGGGGGTGATGATGTTCAGCAAGACGCTCGCCCTCGAGGCTTCCCGTCACGGTGTACGCGTGCACGCGATTACGCCGTCGATCGTGAAGGACACTCTTGCCTATGACCGGTTGATGGCGAACGAGTTCAGCCGCAAGCTCTTCCAGAAGGCCGAGAGCCGGGCGCGGCTCGGCGTGGTCAGCCCGAAGGACATCGCCCCGCTGGCGGTCTTTCTCGCAAGCCCGGCCGCGGCGAGGATGACCGGGCAGGCCATCAGCGTGAACGGTGGCATCTCCGCGGGATGACGATCGAGCCCGGCCGCCGGATCGCTGGCCGGCTCTGCTGAACGTTTTCGTTCGAGGGAGATACAGACATGACGCAGCGTGTGTTGTTGACCGGCGCGAGCCGGGGAATAGGCCGTGCCATCTGTCAGCGGCTCATCGCGGAAGGAGCGCAGATCGCCGCATGCGCCTCCTCTCATCCCGAGGAGCTCGATGAGGCAATGAGCGAGGCGCGGGCAGGGGGCGTAAAGGTGATCACGCTGGTCGGTGACCTGGCTGATCCCGGGACGCCGCAGCGACTGGTATCCGAGGCCGTCCGGGCGTTGGGTGGGCTGGATGCGGTTGTCAGCAATGCCGGCGTTTCGCGTCCGTCGCCGCTTGCCGAGTCGAGCCTCGAGGACTGGGAGTTTCTTTTCGCCGTCAATGCGCGAGCCCCGTGGCTGCTCGCGAAAGCCGCATATCCGTATCTGCGGGATAGCCGCGGCAGCATGGTTCTGGTCGGATCGATGTCCGGCGTCGAGCCGTATCCCGGGATGGGGGCGTACAGCCCGAGCAAGGCCGGGATGCTGATGCTGGCTCGCGTACTGGCACAAGAGTGGGCCGCGGAAGGGGTTCGCGTGAACGCTGTCTCGCCCGGCCTGATCCATACCGCCCTCACCGCGCGCGTCTATGCCGATCCGCAGTTGAGGGCCGGTCGCGAAGCGCTGATTCCGATGCGCCGCATCGGCGACCCGGCGGCGGACATCGCCGGTGTCGTCACGTTCCTGCTAGGCCCTGACGCCGGCTACATCACCGGCCAGAATCTGCTGGCTGACGGCGGTCTGCTGGGCGCTGTGCACGGCTTGATTCCCGGTCGGCCCGCGACTCAGAGATAGCCCTGCGGCGGCGGTGCTCGCGAAAAAGGGGATTCGGGAGCTTTCGCCGCCCCCGTACGCTGCGCGTCCGAGAACCGGAGTCGGCAGTAAACGTTGCAACCGCATCGACTGGTGGCATGCAGGTGCAAGAAGGGGTTGCCTTGCGCGTCCTAGTGCTGGTATAAATGGTAGAACCAACGGACATTAGGTCCAAAGGCTGGGTGGATGATGTCACAGACCAAAACCGGGTTCGACCAGGCGAGAATCGAGAATCTGCCTGTGCAGCAGGGCGCGCTGGCCGCCGGGCCTGGGGTTCTCGATGGCACTCGTGTGATCGACTTCACGCACTTCGTCGCGGGGCCGTTTGCAACCATGACGCTGGCCGACTTCGGGGCCGACGTCATCAAGGTGGAGGCCCCTGAGAAGGGCGAGGATTTCCGCTACTACGCACCGTTGGACCCGGAACTGGAGGCCCAGGGTGCGCCGTACCTTTGGGCAAACCGCAACAAGCGCAGTCTCGGGCTCGACATGAAGTCGTCTGCCGGCCTGGAAGTCGCCAAAGCGCTGATCGAGTCGGCCGATGTGCTGGTCGAGAATTTCTCAGCCGGTGTGATGGAGCGTTTCGGCCTCGACTACGAGACTTGTCGCAAGATCAATCCGCGCCTGATCTACTGTTCGATCTCCGCTTATGGTCGCACCGGGCCGTATGCCGACCGGCTCGGATTCGATCCCATCGCGCAGGCGGAGAGTGGCTTCCTGTCCATGAATGGCTACCCCGACCGCGAGGGCGTGCGCACCGGCTCGTCGATCATGGACATCGGCACTGCGATGATGGCAACGAACGCCATCCTGCTGGCACTCCTGGCGCGGAACAAGGACGGTCTGGGGCAGTTCGTCGAGGTGGCGCTATTCGACACGGCTATCCTGATGACCGGATTTGGAGCGATGCAGCATCTGACTACCGGCTTTGAGCCGCGGCGAAACGGCAATACCAGCCCGGATACCTGTCCAACGGGCGTATTCGAGTGCCAGGATCAGTCCTTCTTTGTCACTTGCGGCAACAATGGCACCTTTGTCCGATTGTTCGAGCAGGTGCTGGAACGCACGGACATCGCTCATGACCCGGTGTTGCCCAAGAGCGCCACCAATCGTCTTGAGCAGCGCGACTACCTGTTCCAGGTCATGAAGGAGGAGTTCGCCCGACACCCGTGGAGCTACTGGCAGCCGAAGCTGCGGGCCGCCGGCGTCCCCAGTGGTGAGGTCCGGACTCTCGCGCAGGCGCTCGCCTCCAGTGAGGCACGCTCGCGCAATCTCGTGCATCGCATTCCGCATCCGGTCAAGGGGTGGATCCCGAACGTCGCCACTCCGCTGCGCCTGGCGCGCACACCGGCGCTGCCTTCGAAGGCAGCGCCGGCCGTGGGCGCCCATACCGATGAGATCCTGACGGATGTGCTGCACCTCGACGAAGCCCGGACTCGCGAGTTGCGCGGCGCCGGTGCTTTCGGCCGCTGAGCTCGGACCAGGAGGGGAGACGCGATGAGCCGAAACGTAGCCGTTATTGGCGCCAGTGCCATTCCGATCGGCCGCCACCAGACCGCCGAAGACGCCGAGCTACAGACGCTCGAGAACGAGATCATGACCCGGCTGGTGGTCGATGCCGTACGGGATGCCGGTATCGACAAGCAGGACATCCAGAGCCTGGTGTTCACGCTGCCGCGTCCGTACACGCGGCAGAAGTACTTCCACACGTTCCTGATTGGGCAGCTCCGGCTCGCCTGTCGCGGCAACGTCATGGAGGTGATGGGCAACGGCATGACCGCGGCACTGGCTTTCGACCAGGCCTGCAACGACATCATGCTGGGCCGTTCCGACGTCGCGCTGGCGCTGGGCATCAACATGGAAAGCGCGGTCTCGGCAGCAGAGCACATGATGAGCAGCATGCGCACGACTGGCGACGTGGACTTCCATACCTCGGCGGGTTTCACGCCGATCTCCTGGTACGCGATGGATGCGATGCGTTACATGCATGAGCATGGCGCCACTCGTGAGCAGCTCGGCGCCGTGGCCGTGAAGAATCGTTGGCATGCCTCGATGAACCCGTTGGCACAGTATCGCAAGCCGATAACGCTGGACGAAGTCATTGCGCAGCGGCCGATCGTCGAGCCGCTCGGCCTGTATGACGTGCCGCCGCGTGGCGACGGTGCCGCCTGCCTGGTGCTGGCGACCGAGGATGTTGCCAGGGCCACCGGACGGCCGTACATCCTGGTGCGTGGCCGTGGTTTTTGCCACGACGGCAGTCACCAGATCAGCGATGTCCCCAACGACATGATCGCCTTCGATTCGGTACGACAGGCGGCCGCGACCGCGTATGCCCAGGCCGGTGTTACGTCCGCCGATATCGACCTCGCGGAGCTCTATGCGCCTTGCACGATCGTGGAGGTTCTGGTGAGCGAAGCCACTGGCCTCGTCGCCCGGGGCCAGGGGGCTCGCGCTGCGGCCGACGGCGAAACCCGGCTGGGTGGGCGCATCCCGATCTCCACTTCCGGCGGACTGACTTCGCGCGGCCATCCGGCCTACGTCACGTCACTCTACAACTACGTGGAACTGGCAGAGCAGCTGCGCGGTCGTGCCGGCGATCGGCAGGTACGCGAAGCGCGGCTCGGGCTCGCTACCGGCGAGCTCGGCAACTACAACGCAGCGCTGGTCCATGTCCTGGAGGCCGTGCAATGAGCTTGCCGCAATTGCCCATGGATTCAGATCGTGCGTATCCACCGCGCCTGTCCGAGTTTACGAGGACATTCTGGTCCGCGCTCGGCGAAGGTCGCTGGATCACCACCCGTTGCCTGAGCTGTTCGCGCCAGACGTTCCCGCCAAGGCCAGTGTGCCCGCATTGCTGGTCGCCGGACGTGGAGTGGAGCGACCTCGGAACGCGGGGCACCCTGTACTCATGGACCCGGATCCACGCCGCGCCAGCGGTGTTCGCCGGTGAAGCGCCGTACGCGGTGGGCATCGTCGATCTGGAGGACGGCATCCGCCTCGCCTGTCGCCTGGTAGAGCGGGAAGAGGCGCCGCTGCGTGTCGGCCAGCCCGTCGAGATGCTGGTCCTTCGATACCGCGACGGACCCCTTTTCGCCGCGCGGCCGCTCGACTGACGAGTGACGAGCGAATCGCCCGGGAGGCCCGCTGACCGGGACGGTTTGGCCCGCACCGTTCCCGGCTGGTCTGCGCAGCGAGTCGCTGCGCGCATTCCCGGACCCCCCGTTTCCGCCTGGAGAATCAAATGTCCCTGATCAACACCGTGGGTCTCACCGACGACCAACGCATGATGCGCGAAGGCGTGCTCGAACTCCTGAGACGTCATCTGCCGTGGGAGAGCGTACGCAAGATGGACGAGGACCGGGAGTTCCCCATCGAGGCCTACGAGGCGCTTGCCGATGCCGGCTACATCGGCCTCTTCTATCCGGAGGAACTGGGAGGCATGGGCGGCTCCTACCGGGACATCGCGGTGTTCCTGGAGACGCTGGGTTACTACTACACCGGCATCGCGCAGGCGATCACCACCTCGGCGGTTTACGCCGGTATGCATGTCGCCAAGTTCGGCACCCCGGAACTGAAGAAGGATCTGGTGCCGAAGATCATCGCCGGCAAGGCCAAATTGTCGCTGGGCATGTCCGAGCCGGGGACCGGCTCGGACGTTGCCGGCATCAAGACCTTCGCCCGGCGCGAGGGCGATGAGTACGTCCTGAACGGCAACAAGGTCTGGATCACCTGTGCTCATGTTGCTGACTATCTGGTCGTGATAACCCGAACGGATCGCGACGGCGCCAGCCGTCACCAGGGCATCAGTACGTTGCTCGTCGATGCCAGGGCGCCGGGCGTGACGATCCGGCCGCTGCAGATGCTGGGCCGCCGTACCTCGCACGCCAACGAGATCTTCTTCGAGGATGTCCGCGTCCCTGCCACCAACCTGTTTGGAGGCGAGGGCCAGGCCTGGAAGAACATCATGAAATGCCTCGGTCTGGAGCGTTTGGGCCTGGCCGCGATCTCCGCCGGCCACTGCTTCCGGATCACCGAATACGCCCGCGACTATGCCAGGGAGCGCGTGCAGTTCGGCAAGCCGATCTCCGCCTTCCAGGTCATCCAGCACAAGCTGGCCGACATGCTGATCCTGTCCGAGACTGCTCGTCAGATGGCGTACCGCGCGGCGGATGTTCTCGACGCCGGCTTGCCGGCGGTGACGGAAGCCTCCATCGCCAAGATCGTCGCGACCGAGAACAACTTCAAATGCGCCGACATGGGCATGCAGATCATGGGCGGGGCAGGCTACTCGATGGAGTACGACATGCAGATGTTCTTCCGTGACTCGCGAGTGGGGCCCATCGGCGGCGGCACCAGCGAGATCCAGCGCAACATCCTGGCCAAACAGATGGACCTGCTCTGAATCCGATGGCTCGACGGCTTTACTCGTTCCGCTTCAGGGTCATTTCATGCCGGAAATCCACAAGCTCGTCCAGGCGCATATCGAGCCTGAAGAGGCTGGAGCGGGACGGGTCGTATGTGCTAATGTCGATGTAGTTGAATGTTTGAACCAATCACAAACTGGCGATGACTCGCCGAGACGCGAACCGAATCAGGAGGAGACCAAATGAAGATCAAGCAACTCGCTCAAATTTCCGCCTGCGGACTCTTGGGGGCACTGGCTCTCGGGCTGGACGGTACCGGTATCGTCACCACCGCCGCCAAGGCCGCCGAGGTAGAGGGTCCGAAGCTCCACTGGATGGCGTCGGCGTGGGGTACCCGGCGCGGGTTCACCGAGAGTCTGGAAGGGTTGGTCAAGTATGTCGCCGACAAGACGGACGGCAGGTTCAAGATCGAGATCAAATACGGCGAAGCGCTTTCGCCGACCAAGGAGAACCTCGACGGTATCCAGATCGGCGCATTCGAGGTTGCGCAGTCCTGTGCGCTCTACCACTCCGGGAAGACACCGGCCCTGACGGGCCTCGATCTTCCCTTCCTGCCGATCTTCTCGCTGGAGCAGCGGGCCAAGGTTCATGAAGCGTACTTTGCCAATCCGGTCGTGCAGGCCGAGATGGGCAAGTGGAACGCCAGGTTCCTCGTATCGGCCATCATGCCGGCCTATGAGGTGATGGGGAAGGGCGAGCCTCCAAGGAAGATAGAAGACTGGCGCGGCATGAAATTGCAGGCTGCGGGCGGCATCGGCGCGGTCATGCGTGAACTCGGCGTGACGACCGTCACGGTTCCTTCCGTCGAACTCTACCAGTCGATGGAGCGCGGCATCATCGACGGTGCGGCGCAGCCCTTCACCTATTCCTTCGCTACTTATCAGCTCGACACGCTGGCCGCCTGGATGACGACCAATCTGGCGCTCGGTTCGCCCGCATGCGTCAGCGTCGTGAACAAGGATGCCTATGCGAAGCTCCCCGACCAGTACAAGAAGCTGCTCGAAGAAGCCAAGTGGCCGGCGTACGAGCATCAGATAAAGGAATACACCAAGATCGACGAAGTGAACTTGAAGCGGTTCAAGGAGAGAGGGATCAAGGGTATCCAGATCGACGAGAGCGTCCGCAACAAGATCATCGAGAGCGCGGCCCGCAAGAGCTGGAACGATTGGGTGAAGGCGCGCACCGCCGAGGGCCTCGACGGTCAGGCATTGCTGGACTTCATCCTGGCCGCCGCGAAAGAGACGAAAGACAGCGCCAACTGAAGCGACTTCGCATTCACGCTGATCGAGGCCGATCAGCGTGAATGCAACCGGGTCGTTTCATCGGGGGTGGAGGCATGAAAACCATAATCAACAGTGTTCACCGTCTGCTTGGCACCATCGAGGCCTGGGCGGCTCTCGTTGCTGGACTCATTGTCTTGCTGATCATGAGCCTCGGTGTCTGGGAAGTCGTCGGTCGCAGCCTCTTTTCGCACCCGCTGCATGGCTATCTCGACATGGTCGAGCAATTGATGGTCGGCGTAGCGCTGCTCGGCATGCCCTATTGTCAGGCACGTCTGGGGAACGTCCGGATGTCGCTTCTGGTTGGCCGATTGACCGGCAGGCTGCGATGGATCATGGAGACGATCGCTTTTCTCGCTGCGCTTGCTGTTGTGGCCGTACTCATCAAGGGTAGCTGGCTGCATTTCCTGCGAGCCTACAGTATTGGCGGATCCTCGGCGGAGATCCAGCTGCCGATATGGGTCGCGTCGTTGATCGTTCCGGTCGTGCTTACGATGCTCGCCATCCGCCTTGCGTTGCAACTGGTCGAGGGGATGCGCCTTGTTGTTTCGCCCTACGACGATACGGTGGTCGTCGATTACAACGACCATGTGCCACACACGGCGGACGATCCCGTGATCGAAGGCCCGGAGAGGGTTGAATAATCATGGATCCAGTGTCGCTCGGCTATCTGGGAGTCGCCGTCCTCGTCCTGCTCATCGTCATCGGCCTGCCTGTCGCGTTCTCGTCAGCCATCGTTGGCGTCGCCGGGCTGATGGTGATGCGCAATTTTGACGTCGCGATCGGACTCGCTGGCATGGTGCCTTATGCAACTTCGGCGTCCTATTCGTTCAGCGTATTGCCGCTTTTCATCGCCATCGGTTTCTTCGCCCTTTATGGCGGAATCACTCACGGTGCCTTCGAATCCGCAAGATTGTGGGTTGGCAGGCTGCCGGGCGGCCTGGCCACTGCCACGGTCTTCGCCGCCGCGGCGTTCGGCGCTGTATCCGGCGCGAGCACCGCAACCGCGGCCGTGTTCACCAAGCTGGCCCTGCCCGAGATGGAGGCGCGTGGCTACAGCCGCGTTCTCGCCACCGGTGTCATCGCAGTCGGTGGCACACTGGCCGCCCTGATCCCGCCGAGTGCCCTGCTGGTCATCTACGGCATCATCGTCGATACCTCGATCGCTCGCCTGCTGATCGCCGGCCTGATCCCCGGGATCCTGTCGGCGATCGTCTACGTGATCGTCATCTTCGTGGTCGTGAAGCGCAATCCCGCGTTGGCCCCGCGCATGGATCCGGTGCCGATGTTGATGAAACTGCGCTCCCTGACCAAGGTCTGGAGCGTTCTCGCGGTCGTCGGCGTCATCATCGGCGGCGTCTATTTCGGTTGGATGACGCCGACCGAGTCGGCGTCGATCGGTACCGCCATCGTCTTCGGTCTCGCATTGATCCGGCGGGTGAGCTTCGCGGAGCTCAAGCAGAGCCTGCTCGAGACGATCAGGACCACCGCGATGATCTTCATGGTCATCTGGGGCGTCATGATATTCGTGCGCTTCCTCGCCTTCACCGGCATGCCGGACTCGCTGACGGAGTCCATCGTCGCGATGGACTTGTCGCCCACGATGGTGGTGATCCTGGTGATCGTCCTCTATCTGTTCCTGGGGATGATCCTCGATGGTCTCGGCATGATGATGCTGACCCTGCCGGTGATTTATCCGGCGATGATGGCACTCGGCTTCGATCCCGTCTGGTTCGGCGTTCTCGTCATCAAGATGGTCGAGATCGGACTGGTAACGCCGCCGGTCGGACTGAACTGCTACGTCGTCAATGGTGTGCGGCCGGACATTCCCCTGGAAACCATCTTCCGGGGGGTGGTTCCGTTCCTGGTCGGCGAAATCTTCATCGTGGGCATTCTGGTCGCCTTCCCAGAGGTCGTCCTTTACTTGCCGAACAAGATGTTCAACTGAGCATACTTCCGTCGTGTTCTGGCAAGCGCTCCCGTCAGATGGATTGGTCGGAAGTTGCATTG
>JACZKY010065761.1_pt1 | contig 15266 bp, 11 predicted proteins | sample 8237611 | NCBI WGS metagenome assembly JACZKY01 (sample SAMN16148055, study PRJNA663545) | marine sediment metagenome | biome: sediments and biomass from bioreactor inoculated with such sediments; feature: coastal sediments; material: methane- and iron-fed bioreactor; isolation source: Bothnian...
GGGTAATCGTCGGCTTGCGCAAGAAGGGATGGCTGGTGGGTGGCGTATCCGCATTTCTGGATGTGCGCTACGAAACGACCGCGGAGACGATCACCCGGAGCAGATTGTGCTTTATCCCCGCAGAGATGTTTTTGAAGTTGATGGACACGAGTTTGGAGTTTTCCCGATGGATGGCGATGATCTTGAGCGAAGCGCTGAAGCGCAGCATGGTCAGCATCTGTGACCAGTCCTGCCTCTCGGGAAGGCAGCGCTTGGAGAAATTCCTATGGAAGATGGTCATGGCCCGGAACGGTTCCGAACAAAAAAAACCGATCAGAATTGAAATGATTTTGAAGAATTGGGAAGTGGCACAGCTGCTGGCCCTCACGCCCCAGCACCTCTGCCGCCTGATCAAACAATTGGAAAAAGAAGGCGTCATCGTGAAAAAAAACGGGTGGCTGATCCTCCCCGATCCCGGGAAATTCGGACGTATCGAGATGGCCCAACCCGAATCGTCGTAACGAACCGGCACCTTCCGTCGCCACACCCCGCCGCCTGCCAGCCCTGCCCATGAACATGGGTTCATCTCGGCATGAACCCATGTGAATCCTGATCACCTCCTGGCCCGCTAAACTTGGAAGCAGGTATCGACCCTTTCCTTTGCGATGGACCCGGTGTCCCTCAACATCCCGTGAAACCCCGGGATGACGCAAACAACCGATCGTCCCGCGTACGCATCAAGGCGAATCGGATAACCGTGGATGCGCACAGGGGGCAGTGAAAATGGTCGGCGCGCAACCGAAAGGAGGTGAATGGGGGCAGGTCACGGAGGGGAACCCATCTTCCAATGGAAGGAGAATGTGATGGGGAAGAAAACGAGGTACCATGTCGCGATGCCATGGCTGATCTGCGGTTGCTTGTTATTCCTCGCATTTGGCATTAGCCCCGCTCCCGTACTGGCGGCAGACGCGTCGCCCAACGCCTTCGGAAAGCCGACTCCCGGTGATAACGTAATGTGGAACCCGGGGAATACCATCACCGCGGTTCCAGGTACCCGTCCCACGGGGTGGGTCGACCAGACGCGGTCGGAAATCCTGGCCCGCAACGGGGTCGTCGCCACCAGCGAACCGCAGGCTGCACAGGCCGGGCTGAAGATCCTGCAGGACGGCGGGAACGCCGTGGACGCGGCCGTCGCGGCGATGGCCATGATCGCTCTCCAGGAGCCGAACAGCTGCGGTCTCGGGGCGGAAATGTTCGCGATCATCTGGGACGCGAAGACCAAGAAGCTGTACCAGATCTCCGCGAACGGCCCGTCGCCGAAAAATTACACCCCCGAAGTGTTCAAGTTGAACGTTGACAGCAATGGAAATCCCTACCTCCCTCGCTTCAGCCCGCCGTACGGCACATCGGGAACGACCGGCATCTTTTCCGCCATGATCCCCGGCTCGGTGGACGGGTGGGACAAGATGCTCAAGCGTTTCGGCACCATGTCTTTCAAGGAGGTGCTCGAACCCGCCCGCAGGAGCGCCTTTGAAGGGTTCCCGGTGCACGAGGTGCTCGCGAACAGCTTCAACAGCAACAGGGGTACACTGTGCAATCCGACCATCGAACCCGACACCCCGAATGTTTACTGCAAGGATGGAGATGTGCCGGGCTTGTACAGCATCTTCAAGAATCCGGACATGGGGCACACGTTCGAAGTGCTCCAGAAAAAAGGCGTCGACGCTTTTTACAAGGGGGAGATCGCCCGGGCGATCGTGAAAAAGGCGAACTCCTTGGGAGTCGTACTCCCCCCAGGCATGAAACAGTTCTGGACCATGGACGACCTGAAAAAATATCAGGCGAAATGGGAACCCCCCCTAAAGACCAGTTACCACGGGTACGACATCTATGAGACGCCGCCCCCGAGCCAGGGATGGGCCGCGCTGGAGATGCTCAACATCCTCGAGGTGTGCGCCGAGGCGAAACCGTTTGATCTCGCTGCCATCGGGCGCGAGACCGCCTTGTTCACCCACATCGAGGTCGAGGCGAAGAAACTGGCCTACTCGGACCTCCTGCGGTACAACGCGGACCCGGATTTCTTCACCGATTTGCCTGATTTGCTGAAAAACACCCTGCTCACCAAGGAGTATGCGGCAACCCTCTGCGATAAACTCAATGTCGATCCTCCGAAGGCGAGACCTGCCGACGTACTGGGAAATCTTCCCGGCGGGACGATCTACGGTGCCAGCGCGGACCGTTGGGGGAACATGGTTTCCTTCGTATACAGCGTCTATACCTCCTGGGGATCCAAGGTCACGATCCCCGGCTACGGCTTCCAGCTGAGCAGCCGGGGAGGGATGTTCACCTTCGATCCCGAACATCCCAACACGCTCGCAGGGGGCAAGGAGCCCTTCATCACCATCATCGCTTCCTTCATCATGAAAGACGGGGAGCCCGTGATGGCGTTCGGGAACATGGGCGGAGGCACGCAGCCCCAGGCGCATGTCCAGCACGTCGTCAACATGATCGACCTCGGCTATAACGTGCAGGCCACCTCAGATGCAGCCCGGTTCGACCACGACCAGGGAAGCGACCGGGTGAGCCTGGACTATTACCTGTACGATATCGTCAATCCTGAAATGACGGCCTGGGGGCATACGACGAGGCGATCCAGAGGTCTCGGCGGCGGCTACCAGGGGATCCTGTTCGAGCGGGACTACAGCCTGCCCGAGCCCAGGCTCTGCGGCAAGTGGGACAAACACCACGGGCATCGGGGGAAATGCCATCCTTCCGACGAACCGATCAACGGCATCTACCGCGCGGGGTCGGAACTCAGAAAGGACGGCGCTGCGGTCGGGTGGTGATCGACCCAGCGGGATTTCCGGCCGAACGTGTTAATCCGAACAAGGACGGGGTTTTACGGCCCCGTCCTTGTTTTTTTACCCTTGGAGGGCTTAGCGGCCCATGGGATCCGGCTGCCGGGAGGGGATCGCTTCAAACGTGGGCAAAGTGAAAAGACAATTGTTTCCGCTTGCCGCCCAATTCATGAACATGGGTTCATGTCGGCCTGAACCTATGTGAATTACAGGTGCTCCTGTTGCCGGCTTCCTTTATTTGCCGGTGTCGATTGTTGAATTCGAGACCGGCAGGCGTCGCTATCCACCAAATGAGAGCCCGGAATGCCGCAGGCAACGCGTCGGTTCCGAAGGCGATTGGACGGGACTCGGGGGATCGTAAAGGCGCCAGGGGGTCGGTGAAAGAAGGCAAGGTTTTTCCGAAAGGAGGTGAGGGGATTTCGAAGGGGATCGGTAACCAACCTTTCTTGACAATTACGAAAGGGACAAATCATGGCGAACAGGCGTTCCTTGGGCTGGGTCGTGCTCGTGAGCGTGTTGTCCGTCGCTTGGCTTATCGGTACCACGGGGGCGGCAAATGCGGAAGCACCGTTGGAATCATGGAACTTCAAACTGCTCGGCACCGTCGACATTGCCGATGACGGGACCCCCGCCCAGTCCCGGGCGTATTCGAAGATCGCCCCCTGGCCCGACACCGTAGACACCTATTTCAACACCGGGTGCTACGAAAACGGGCTCGATCAGGTCGGCTGTTTCCGTGTGATCGACGTGAAGAACCCCAAGAAACCGAAACGCATCGCCACCGTAGAGGTGTACGATCCGGTCAAATCGCCGAGACCGCCCCTGCCGACGGATCCTTTCTGGAACACCTATCCCCACGATAATGTGTGGGGCGCCGCCAGATGGAACGACCTTCCGTTCAAGTCCCCGTGCGGGGACTGGGTCCCAGGCGGCCCCGGCTGGACGACAGGACCCAAGTGCTGGGACAAGGGCTGGGTCACGCGCACGCACTTTACGGCGGGCGCTTCCGGAGATTTTCAGCCGCCCGATTGCGGGCCGGGGTGCGGCGCGCCCAACAGTTCTATCATCTGGGTGAATTCCCAGCGCCAGAGCGGGGCTCCCGGAAATCGGCTGGGGTATACCGGAGTCCGCTTCTACGATCTGGAGAACCCGTACAAACCCAAGCTGCTCGGCGGCATCGACATGCCCGTGGGAAGAAATTTGACAACCGGAGTCTACACGACGGCGGGGGGAGTGCATCACGGCTTCTTCGATGGCCGGTACGCCTACCTCGGAGCGGACTACGATGGGTTCGTAGGAAGAATCCTCGTGATCGTCGACGCGAAAGACCCGAAAAACCCGATAGAGGTCGGGAAATGGTGGCTTAAAGGCCAGAAGACGCCGGAAGAGGATGCCGACCGTTACTGGAACAACCAGTCCAACTTCAACCCCATAACGTACGCTGCAAACGGAAAGATCAACAAAGGGATCGGGATGCACTACGTCTCCGTCCACAAGATCCACGGGAAAGAGATTGCGATCCTCTCGTACCACCAGGCTGGGCTCGTCATCCTCGACGTGACGGACAAGCGCAACCCCATCTTCATCTCGCAGTTCGACTATCTCACGCCGGAATTCCAGAAAGACGAGAACCAGGGCGTAGGCCCCGTATCCCCCTCCCCGGATTATGAGGTATGCCAGTCTGCAAACAAATATCCGGAAAAGGGCGCGGCATGCGGGAACGCGCACTCCGCCAAACTCGTACCCGGCACGAACATCGTCTGGATGACCGATGAGTACTTCAACCTCCCCTACGGCCACCTGCGGCTCTTCGACGTCTCAAACCTGTGGAAACCGAAGCTCCTCTCGCACTTCCTGTTCGACAGGAGCATTGTCGCGGATCCTGCGGGGTATGCGGCCCGAGCCCCATCGGCGCATCTCGGCAACACCTACAACAAGGACCTTCTGTTCATGGCCTGGTACGGCCTCGGCGTGAAGGCGATCAACATCTCGAACCCGAAAGCCCCCTACCTGGTCGGGTCCTACTCCTACAGCGTCAACGACGGAGTGGGAGGACAGGGAGCTTACGACGTCATTTTCGACCCGAAGGGAAACCTGGTGGTAACCGACGAGGCAGACGGCGCCCGCATCCTGAAGTACACGGGCCCGGGGTCTCCGCTCCGGTAACATCGTCGCCTTGGCGGAAGACGAAGAACGCCGTATTGCCGTCCCGCGAGCGCCGCCCCTGCGGCGCTCGCGGCGTTTCATGCCGGGGAATGCCGCTGCCGCACCTCTTGGAAAGGGGCTTGGAGATTCCGGCAGGAGGTTACTTCGAGTATATCCCCCGGCGCACCGCGATGCAGGCGGCCGCGACGAACACGGCCGCCCCGGCGTACTGGCCCGGGGTCAGCCCCGCGTACCTCGCGTCTGCCAGCCGCAGGAAATCCAGCAGGAAACGCCCCGGAACGTACAGAAGCAGGAAGGTGGCCAGGAAGAAACCGGGCGGCCGCGGCTTCCGGTCCAGCACGAGGAACGCGGGCACGATGACCAGCGCCGTGAACAGGAACTCGTACCACCCCAGATCGTGGAATCCCATCCGCGACAGCCGCTCCATGTCCGGAAGTTCCTCCAGGCGGTCCGAAACCCTGTAGAAGTGCTGGATGTATTTCCGGGCCGCGCGGGTCGCGAGGCTCACGCCCAGCGGAAACGTCGTGACCGTGCCCGGGTGGTCGTGCGCCAGGGTGCACCCCAGCCGCCCGATCGCCCAGGAAAAGGGGAACACGAACGCGATCGCGTCGAGGTATCTCCACCGGTCCAGCGTGCGGATCGGTTTGCCCTTCACCCGGAAAAACAGCCAGAGGCCGAACACCCCCCCGACGAACCCTCCGAACGAGCTGATGTTCTCCCAGAATTTCAGGAGGATCAGGGGGTTCTGCAGGATCTCCTCCGGGTAATACGCGAGGACGGAGTACAGGTGGGCGACGACGAAGCCGGCGAGAACCACGTATCCGAGGAGGTCGTTGCAGACCGCCGGGTCGAGCCCGTTCCTGCGGCACCGGGCGATGGTCATCCCACAGCCGACGACCACCGCCAGGGCGACGAGCGCCCCGAAGGCATGGAGCGTGATCGGCCCGAACAGGTGAAGCTCCGGCTGGGGGAAATAGGGGACCATCCCATTGATTAAACACCCGATGGGAACCGGGTACAACAAAGACAGGCCCTGGGGGATGCCCAGGGCCTGCTTCCTCATGGAATCGGAGGACGGGGGAGATGCCGGAATGGAAGACTAATATTCGATCACCCGTCCCGACCCCAGGGGCCGGACCACCTTGTCGCCGTACTTTTCCTTGAAGTAATTGCACGCGTTGCCTCCGGTGCAGTGCCCGCCGTAGAACGTGAACTCCTCGGCCTTGATGGAGTCGGTATAAGCGACCGATTCCGCCAGGATCTTTTCGTTGGCGCCCTTCAGGTGAAGCCCTCCGACCACGGACAGCAGTTTCTCGTTCGGGAACTCCTTCCGGATGGCTTTCAGGATGTTGATGTAGCCCGCGTGGCCGCAGCCGAAGATCGCGACCAGCCCGCGGGGGGTTCTCACCACCAGGGTGGCGTCGTCCAGGATCGGGCATGGGCCGGTTCCGTCCTCGTTGAAGAACTTCCCCCCGATGGGAGCATAGCTGCCGGGTTCCCGGGGGGATATCGGTCATGAAGTACAGATCGTCGTCCAGTTTCGTCACGTGGTTGAGCGGCTTGAACACGGGATCGGCGTACCTGCGGGCCATGTAGGGCATCCCGCACACCCGGACGGATTCCCCCTTCTTCATCTCGTACTGCTTGTGCCAGATATAGGGATGGCCGTACACGGGGGGATTCCCCTTGAGGCGGGGGTAGAACGCCAGGCCGCCGGTGTGGTCGTCATGGCCGTGGCTGATCGCGATCCCGGAGAGGCCGTCGAGGCTGACGCCCATCCGTTCGGCGTTCAGCAGGAAGATGTCCGTGGTTCCGGTGTCCATCAGCCAGCGGTGGCCGTTGGGCAATTCGATGAGAATCGATACCCCGTGCTCCGTCAGGTACCTGTCGGAAGATACGGCGTCGTCGCAGAGGACCGACAGTTTCAGCTTGGAGGCGCCGCCGGCGAACCCGGTGCCGGTAAACGCCGCGGCGAGGATACAGGACACTCCGAAGGCCAGGAGCTTTTTCATCTTCTTCCTCCTTTCGCTTTCCGTGCGGTGGTCCGCAAACCGGTACAGCTGGAACCCCGCCGGTTTCCGGGAACGGGGCGCCTCGAAACCGTCCTCAACGGATCAATATGGAGCATGAGATGTGCCAAATTGTGCAGGTAGCGACTTTTGATGAAATGCTCTGTGGAATCAACGGGAAAGGATGCCTGGGCGGAGAGGAGGCGGACCGATGCGGTCGCACGGATGCAACGATGCACACATATTCAGGGTGCGGAGGCGCTACTCTTCAACGGTCCCCGACCCCGACCCAAATCCGCAGGGCGCGGCGGTCCCGGGGGCCGGGACTCGCGCGGCGGTCGCGTTCCCGCGGTGTGATAATCTGGACCCATGAACGGACCGCTGCTCGCCAGCCTGCTGCCCCCCGAACCGAGGTATGACGCAGCCGGCCTGCCCGGGGCCGTCCTGTTCGTCGCCGTTCTCCTGCTGGCCGGATTCCTTCTATCCCTGCGGTTTCGTCCCTAGAAAACAGGGATAAGGGGAGTTTGGACTCCAAATAAAAAAGGCCCTGGGGGATGCCCAGGGCCTTTTTCCTGTCGAGGAACAAGGCGGAGCCGGGACGGCTCCGCCATTATTGTTTTATGCCTACCGCGCCGAGCGGCGCCCCTCGCTGCCGTGGCTCCCCGGTTTTCCGGACCGGAACCCGCCGTTCCACTTCGATTCCTTTCGCGAACGGCCCTGGCCGGGGCGGCCGTCGGGACGGCCGAAAGACGCGTTCTTGGCGGCCCGCGGAAACGGATCGTTGGGGTGGACCAGCGACAGGGCGGGCACGCCGTGCGCGCGCCGCGGGTCCAGGTCGGTCGGCTGGCCGGGACGGTGGCCGGAGCGGTACGGATGCTCCGCAACCACCGGGAGGTGTCTGCGGATGAGCCGTTCGATGCCGGCCAGGAACGGACGCTCCTCGAAGGAGCAGAAGGACCACGCGATTCCCGAGAGGCCGGCCCGCCCGGTGCGGCCGATCCGGTGGACGTAGCTTTCGGGCTCGTTGGGAAGGTCGAAGTTGATCACGTGGGACAGTTCGACGATGTCGAGCCCCCGGGCGGCGATGTCCGTCGCCACGAGCACCCTCGTCACGCCCCGCTTGAAGTTGAAGAGGGCTTTTTCCCGGGCGCTCTGCGTCTTGTTGCCGTGGATCGCCTCGGCCCGGACGTTGCAGCGGGCGAGCTGCTTGGTCACCCCGTCCGCGCCGTGCTTGGTGCGGGTGAATACCAGCGCGTTCTTGACGGAAGCCCCGTTCAGCAGGTGCTTGAGCAGCTCGATCTTTTCGTGCTTCTCCACGAAGTGGATCCGCTGTTCCACGGCCTCGGCCGGGGTCGCCACCGGGGCCACCGCCACCTTGGCCGGATCGCGGAGGATGCTGTCGGCCAGCCCCTGGATCTCCCGCGGCATCGTGGCCGAGAAGAAGAGGGTCTGGCGCTTCGCGGGAATCTGGTCGATGACCCGCCGGATGTCGTGGATGAAGCCCATGTCGAGCATCCGGTCGGCCTCGTCCAGGACGAAGGTTTCGACGGACCGCAGGTTGACGAGCCCCTGCGCCATGAGGTCGAGCAGCCGCCCGGGCGTGGCCACGAGGATGTCGATCCCCCGCCGCAGCGCCTGCGCCTGCGGACCCTGGTTGACGCCGCCGAAGACGATGGCGTGCCGCAGCCCCGTGTACTTGCCGTACACGCCGAAGCTCTCCGCGATCTGGGAGGCCAGCTCCCGCGTCGGCGTCAGCACGAGGACGCGGATGGGGCGCCGCGCGGTCCCCTTCCAGGGATTCTCCTGGAGGCGGTGCAGGATCGGGAGGGCGAAGGCGGCCGTCTTCCCCGTGCCGGTCTGGGCGCACCCGAGGACGTCCTTCCCCTCGAGCACGAGGGGGATCGCCTTCTCCTGGATGGGGGTCGGTGTGGTGTAGTGCTTCTCCGCGACGGCGCGGAGGATCTCGGGGCGAAACCCGAACGTTTCGAACGACTGGTTCACTTCCAGCGGTTTCCGTTCCTGCATCTTCTTTTCTTCTCCTGACGTTTTTCACCAAGCACAAGCCGTTGAGCGGGCATCCTGCCCGTCCGATCTTCCGCATGGTGATGTCTTAGGAGAAGGATGGTGACCAGGCCGCTGGCTGCGAACCTGCTCCTTCGAAAGGACCCTTTGGGAGAGGATTGCGTCTCGGGATATTTGATCTGTATGGACAGTACCACTTCGGGAACGGGTCCGCAAGCGGTATCTCGCGAATTGTCGCGATCCACGCATTCCGGCAGATAATTGAGGATCAGGGGTTTCGCCGGTTATGAGAAGATCGGATCATTCCGGACGAAGGGGTGCGTGCATGGGCGTGCAGTACGTCTACACGATGAAGGGGCTCGGGAAGGTGTACGGCCAGAAGCGGAAGGTCCTCGAGGACATCTGGCTGTCGTTCCTCCCGGGGGCGAAGATCGGGGTCCTGGGGCTGAACGGCTCCGGGAAATCGACCCTGCTGCGGATCATGGCGGGCGAGGACACCGAGTTCCTGGGCGAGGCCGGCCCGGCCCAGGGGGTCACCGTCGGGTATCTTCCGCAGGAGCCGCGGCTGGATACGGGGCACACGGTGGCGCAGGCGGTCGAGGAGGGGGTCGGAGGCGTCCGCGCGCTGTTGACCGCGTTCGAGGAGGTCAGCGCGAAGTTCTCCGAGCCGTTGGACGACGACGCGATGGAGAAGCTCCTGGCCGAGCAGTCCCGGCTGCAGGACGCCATCGACGCGTCGGACGCGTGGGAGCTGGACCGCAAGCTCGAGATCGCGATGGACGCGCTTCGTCTTCCCCCGGGCGACATGCCGGTGGACCCGCTGTCCGGGGGCGAGAAACGGCGCGTGGCGTTGTGCCGGCTCCTCCTTCGCCAGCCGGACCTTCTGCTTCTCGACGAGCCGACGAACCATCTCGACGCCGAGTCGGTCGCGTGGCTGGAGCGCCATCTCGCCGAATACCCCGGGACCGTGGTCGCGGTCACCCACGACCGGTATTTCCTCGACAACGTCGCGGGGTGGATTCTTGAGCTGGACCGCGGCCGGGGCATTCCCTGGGAGGGGAACTACTCCTCCTGGCTCGAGCAGAAGCGGAGCCGCCTCGACCGCGAGGAGAAGCAGGCCACCGCGCAGCGCAAGACGCTGGAGCGGGAGCTCGAATGGATCCGGATGGCCCCCCGTGCGCGGCACGCCAAGGGAAAGGCGCGGATCAACGAATACGAGAGGCTGCTCGGACAGGACACGTCGGACCGGGTCGAAGCGGGGGCCATCTCCATTCCGCCCGGACCCCGCCTGGGGGACCAAGTCGTCGAGGCGGAAGGGCTGTCCAAGGCGTACGGCGACCGGATCCTCTTCGAGAACATGACGTTCCGGCTGCCGCGGGGCGGCATCGTGGGCGTCATCGGGCCCAACGGCGCGGGGAAGTCGACCCTCCTCCGGATCCTCACCGGCCAGGAGGGGCCGGACGCGGGGACCCTGAAGATCGGCCCGTCGGTCCGGGTCGCCCACGTCGACCAGTCGCGCGACCTCCTCGACCCGGGCCGCAGCGTCTGGGAGGAGATCTCCGGCGGGGCCGACTCCCTGGAGCTCGGCAAAAGGAAGGTCTCGTCGCGCGCCTACGTCGCGTCGTTCAACTTCAAGGGAACCGACCAGCAGAAGAGGGTGGGGGAGCTCTCCGGGGGCGAGCGGAACCGCGTGCACCTGGCCAAGCTGCTGAAGGACGGCGGAAACCTGATCCTCCTCGACGAACCGACCAACGACCTGGACGTCGACACGCTCCGCTCGCTGGAGGAGGCGCTTCTCGACTTCGCGGGGTGTGCCGTGGTGGTGTCCCACGACCGGTGGTTCCTGGACCGGATCGCGACCCATATCCTCGCGTTCGAGGGAGAGTCCTCGGCCGCATGGTTCGAGGGGAACTACCAGGAGTACGAGGCGGACCGGAAGAAAAGGCTGGGGGTCGAAGCCGACCGCCCCCACCGGATCCGGTACAGGAAACTGGTGCGGTAGGCGCCCGTCAGTCCCTGGCCCCGTCGCCGGGCCGGGCCGGCGGGGGCACCGCTCCCCGCGGCGCGATCGGGACCGCGGGGAACAGGAAGCTGACCGCGAACCCCGCGAAGGCGATGGCCGCCACCGCGTGGAAGATCCTTTCCATGCCTCCCTGCAGCGCCCCCGACAGGCTGCGCACCAGCGCCTGCGGAAGGAAGGAGCGCTCCGGGCCCAGGAGTTGGTCGACGGCCTCCGCAGGCGCCCCGCCGCCGGTCAGCGCCGCCGCCAGCACCCCGCCCAGGATCCCCACGGCCAGCGTGCCTCCGATCGTCCTGCTGAACATGGTGCTCGCGGTGGCGACGCCGCGCCGGTTCCACGGCACGCTCGATTGCACGGCGATGATCAGCGGGGTATTGGCGAAGCCCAGGCCCACCCCGTACAGGACCATGGCGGCCCGGATCGCCCACAGGTCCGCCCCCGGCCGCAACAGGAACGACAGCGCCGCCGCCGCGCAGAAGGTGAGCGCGATCCCGCCCCGGATGAGGATCCGGTACCCCGTCCGGGGAACGATGCGCCCCGCGAGATACGACGAGACGGGCCACCCGATGGCGATCGGCGCGATGGCAGTGCCGGCGTCGGTGGGGGTGCCGCCGAGGACGCCCTGCACGTACAGGGGGACGAAGGTCACCACGGAGATCATCGCGGCCCCCACCAGCGCCCCCAGCGTCGAGGCGACCGCCATGACGCGCTGCGCGAAGAGGTCCAGGGGGAGCAGGGGCTCCTCGGCGCGGCGTTCCACCCGCAGGAACAGGAAAAGCGCGACCGCGGCCGCGGGGAGGAAGGCCAGCCCCTCGCCGCGGGAGCGCCCCCCCAGGAGCGCGAACACCACCGTCACGGAAAGAAGCACCGCGCCGGCGACATCGAGCCGGTGGTCTTGCCGCTCCACCTTTTCGTGGTAGGCCAGCGCCAGCACCGCGGCGCATCCCAGCCCCAGCGGGATGTTCAGGTAGAATACCCAGCGCCACGATATCCAGTGCACGATGGCGCCGCCGAGCACCGGGCCGACCAGGCCGGCAAACCCCCAGACCGCTCCGAGGATCCCCTGGATGCGCGCCCGCTGGTGCACGTCGAAGAGGTCTCCCACGATGGTCATGGCGATGGGCTGGATGGCCCCGGCGCCCAGCCCCTGGATCGCGCGGAAGAGGATGAGCGTGTTCATGCTCCGGGCGTGGCCGCAGAGGAAGGAGCCGGTGAGGAACAGGGCGATCCCGACGAGCATCACCGGCTTGCGTCCGTACAGGTCGGCCAGCTTCCCGTAGATGGGCAAGGTCACGGTCGCCGCGAGCATGTAGGCCGCGAACACCCAGGCGTAGAGGTGGATGCCGCCCAGGTCTCCGACCGCCGTGGGCATCGCGGTGGACACCACGGTCATCTCCATGGCGGCAAGGAACAGGCCCAGGAGCAGCGCGACGACGGTCAGGGGTCGGTGGGTCTGTCGCGTCAATTCGCGGGAAAGAGCGGGGAGCGGCCGACCAGCTGCGCCGCGAGCGCGGCGAGCTCTTCCCGCAGGGCCGGGTCCAGTGCTTGAAGCCACCGCGGGGGAATCGCCGCCAGCCCGTAATGGGCGCCCGCGATCGCCCCGGCGATGGCGCCGGTGGTATCCGCATCGTCCCCCCGGTTCACGGTCGCGACCAGGCACTCCTCGAATCCTCCGGTGGAAAAGAAGGCGCAAAGCACCGTCCGGAGGGTGTCCACCACGTAGGCCGTCGCATCCCCGTCGTACCCGTCGAAGCGGAACTCGGGGTGGAGAGCGACCAGCTCCTCCGCGGCCGCGCGAAGTCCCTGGGCGGGGGTCCCCAGGATTCCCCGCTGGATCATCTTCCCCACGGCGACGCACGCCGCGTCCGAGTGGGGATGATTGTGGGTCAGGCGCGCCTGCTCGACGGCGAGCCGCCCCATCAGCGGTTCGTCTCCCAGCGTGTACAGCGCCACGGGGGCCACCCGCATCGCCGCACCGTTGCCGGCGTCCCGCGGGTTCGGGGGGGTCTCGAGCTGCTTCCGGGCGATGTAATCGTCGATCCCGCGCTTGCAGGTGGCCCCTACGTCGACGGGATTCCCCGAGAGCCACTGCGCGAACCGGTCCGCGATGCCGACGAGGTCCCATCGGCCCCGCGCGGCGATCGCGCGGGCCACGCACAACGACATCTCGGTGTCGTCCGTGACCTGGCCGGGCAGGAGATTCAGCCATCCCCCGCCGGTGATCTCCCGGTGGACGCCGAACCGTTCCCGGATCTGCCCGGGCTTCATGAACTCCGTCGTGGCCCCAAGGGCGTCCCCCACGGCCGATCCCAGGAAGACGGCCTGCGCCCGCGCCACGATGGCCGCTCGGTCCCGGTTTCCGGCGGGGTGGCCGCTCAAAACGACCGCACCGTCACGTCGAAATCCCCGCCGATCACCAGCGCCTCCTCCTCGGCCCTGGGAAGGATTCCCGGAAGGATGTCCGACCGGAAGAAGATCTTGGACGCGGGGACCTCGGCCTCGAAGACGTGGCTTCCGAACTCCCAGGCGTACTCGCTTCGGGCGGAAAAGGAGTTCAGGTTGTTCATCCGGACCACCGCGCGGCCCCCGCCGGGCTCCTCGAGGAACCGGTAATCGCCGATGTTGCGCACCCCGCGGTACAGGCGGAAGGACGACGTGCCGGGGCGCCTGCGGCGCAGTTCGTACTGGACGAATTCGTAGAGCAGGTCGAACTGGGATTCGACCGCGTTCGACCGGGCGCTCTCCCGCATCCTCTCGGCAAGATAGCGGAGGTACTCCCGGGAATCGACGCCGTCGATCCGGCCGGCGTGGAAGACGGGGGGAAGCCCGAAGCGGCTTTCCACCCACCCTTTCAGGACCGCCCCCTCCGCCGAACTCGCGTCGAGCATCCAGCCCCGGAGAAACCGGAGGTACCCGTTCCGCAGGGATCTGCGGCCGAGGGGGGTCGTCTCCTGCCGCCATTTCCCGGCCCGGAAGAGGAGGTCCGTGTAGTCGCGGAAACACCGCTCCCGCCCCGAGGGATCGGCCGTCCGGTCCAGGCGCGCGAAAAAGGAACGGTGGGCGCGGCGCACCCCCTGGATCTCGATGTCCCGGGGGTTCCGGTTGAAGTGGGGCGACGCGATCACCCAGGCGGGGTGGTCGCACCGGTTCACGGGGAGGACGTGCGGAACCATTTCCCTATCATACGTTCTTTCCAATCCCATTTCCCTTCCGCTATCGTGTGGGGATGAGGACGCTGCAGGCGCGCGTGTTCTTCCTGGTGGGCGCCACCTTTTCCACGATCTACCTCACCCAGCCGATCCTCCCGGTGTTGCGGGGGGAGTTCGGGGTCGGCGCGTCGCAGGCCTCCCTCACCGTCTCGGCGGTGATCTTCGGGATCTCCCTCGCCACGCTCCCGTTCGGACGGCTCGTGGACCGGTTCCCCGCGCGGCCCATCATCCTTGCCGGGGGCACCTTGGCTTCCCTGTGCGGGCTGCTGTGCGCGGCGACGGAGAGCTTCCCCCTGCTGGTCGCGGCGAGGTTCCTGCAGGGGGTGTTCGTGCCGTCCCTCACCACCTGTTTGGTCGTCTACCTGGTGAGGCACCTCCCGCCCGAACGGCTGAACGTGGCGATGGGATCGTACGTGTCGGCCACGGTGGCGGGGGGGCTCGGAGGACGGCTGCTCGCCGGGTTCATCCACCCCCCGCTGCACTGGCGGTACGCCTTCGTCACCGCTTCCGTCCTGCTGCTTCTGGCGACCCTCGACGCCGCGCGGTGGCTTCCCCGGGGGGAGGGGCGGCCGGAAATCCCGGAACGGGAGCCGGGGTTCGTCGCCCTCCTGCTGCGTCCCGACCTGCTGCGGATCTTTTCCGTGGGGGCGGCCGCCTTCGCCGCCTTCTCGTCCGTCTTCAATTACCTGCCGTTCCACCTCGCGGGTCCCGTGTTCCGCCTGCCCACGCACCTCATCACGATGCTCTACCTTTCGTATGTCGTCGGCGTCGCGATCGGCCCCTTCGCGGGCCGTCTCGGAAACCGTTTCGGAAGCGGGAGAACGATGGCGCTGGGCTCCCTCGTGTTCGCGGCGTCGGCGGCGCTGCTGCTGGCGCCGTCCATCCCGGCGATCGGGGCGGCGCTGGTGGGCACATGCGCCGGCTTCTTCATCGTCCACACCGCCGCCGTCGGGGCGTTGAACCGCAGGATGTCCTCGAGCCGGGGACGGGCGAACTCCCTGTA
>JACZKY010061015.1_pt1 | contig 15243 bp, 14 predicted proteins | sample 8237611 | NCBI WGS metagenome assembly JACZKY01 (sample SAMN16148055, study PRJNA663545) | marine sediment metagenome | biome: sediments and biomass from bioreactor inoculated with such sediments; feature: coastal sediments; material: methane- and iron-fed bioreactor; isolation source: Bothnian...
AAGCAGATGTTGGTGCGCGGTGGCTACATGGACGCAGCGGCCGGTGACGGCAGCGATGGCGGCAAGGGCGGCGGTGGCGGCGGTGCACCCGCAAGCGGCGGCGCACCGGCCGGCGGTGAAGGCGGCGGCGCGGGCGATGGCGGCGGCAAGAACAAGGGCGGCCAAGGCGGCGAGGGCGGTCAAGGCGACCCTGCCCGTGCGGGCAAGCCGTCGGATGCCGAAGCTGCACTGCTTCGTGAAGTGATGGACAAGAAGACCAAGCTGAAGGAGACATCCGAAGAGCTCGCGCGAGCGAACGCGCGTCTTGCGGAGTTCGACGGCCTGGACGCGAAGGAACTGCGCGAGCTGGTGAAGCAGCGCAAGGAAGCCGAGACGGCCCAGCTGGAAGCGAAGGGCGCGTGGGATGCGCTCAAGTCGCAGATGGTCGAGCAGCACAATGCCGAGCTGAAGTCGCGTGACGAGCGCGTCACGGCGGCCGAGCAGCGCGTCGCAGAGCTGCAAAGCCAGATCGCGGAGCTGTCGGTGGGCAACGCCTTCGGCAATTCGAAGTTCATCAGCGAGGAACTGACTCTGTCGCCGGCCAAGGCGCGTCGCGTCTATGGTGCCCACTTCGAGTTCCAGGAGGGCGCCGTCGTCGCGTTCGACAAGCCGGCCGGCGCGAAGAATCGCACGGTGCTGGTCGACGCCAAGGGCGAGCCGCTGGGCTTCGAGGCTGCGATCGCCAAGCTGGTCGACCTGGACCCGGACAAGGATTCGCTGCGCAAGTCGAAGCTGAAGCCGGGCGTCGGTTCGACCACGGGTGGCAAGCAGACCCCGAACGCGGCCCCCGACCTCGCGCAGCCGCAGACCGGCCGCTCGAAGATTGCTGCGGGCCTGGCGGCGCGCAACAAGTGAGATCCACCCGGATCTTGTAAACCCGATGGCTTCCTGATAAAGTAAGTCATCGGTGATCTATCACCGTCTTTTCGAAAAGGAAAACTATGCCTCTGTTGCAAGCAGAAGCCGAGAAGCTGTCGAACAACCAGCTTGTCGCCGGCGTGATCGAGGAAATCATCGAACGTGATGAACTCTTCGCGCTGATCCCCTTCATCGGCATCAACGGGAAGGCCTACGTCTACGACCGCGAAAACTCGCTGCCGACGGCCGACTTCCTGTCGCCGAACGATACCGTCAACGAGGACGCAGGCACGTTCGACGAAGTCGTGTCGAAGCTGCGCATCCTGGCGGGTGACGTGGACGTCGACAAGTTCCTGCAGGAAACCGACTCGGATACGAACGACCAGCGCGCGACGCAAATCGCGATGAAGGCGAAAGCCGTCGGCCGTATCTTCAAGAAGACGGTCGCGCAGGGCAACGCCACGGCGAACCCGAAGGAATTCGACGGTCTGCCGCAGTTGGTCACGAGCCCGATGACGCTGGCGGCCGGCGCGAACGGCGCGGCGCTCACGCTGTCGATGATGGACGAGCTGGCCGACCAGGTCATCAACGGCGCCGACGCGTTCATCATGCGTCCGGGCACGATCCGCGCATACCGCGCGCTGCTCTACGCATCGGGCGGCATCCAGCCGGCGATGGTCGAGATCCCGAACTTCGGTCAGCCGGTGCTCGCGCACAACGGCATTCCGATTCTGCGGAACGACTGGCTGAGCAACTCGGAAACGATGGGCTCGAACTCGTCGACCTGCTCGATCTACGCCGTGCGCCTGAACGAGCTGGACGGCTTCCACGGCCTGTGGGGTGGCAAGGACGCAGGTATCCGCGTCGAGGACGTCGGCACGGTGCAGAACAAGGACGCCGACCGCATCCGCGTCAAGTGGTATTGCGGCACGGCGCTGAAGTCGACCCGTTCGCTGGCTCGCCTGCAGGGTATCACCAACATTTAACCGGAACGATAAGTCACAGGTGACTTAGCGCGGTTAGAATGTGGGGCATGGGCATGCAGTCCATGCCCCTTTTCGTTTTTGGACAGGGAGTTTCACCACATGAAGATTCGTATGGTTCAGGCCGGCTACGAGAAGTTCACCGGCTTGTTCGGCGGCGTCCAGTTCGAGGACGGCGAGTCGGCACACGAGGTTGATGAGCGCACGGCAGCCCGCCTCGCGAACATCGTCAGGATCGAACGCGAGGACGGTTCGAACCCGAGCGCGTCGCAGCTGGTGCTCGATATCCAGTCGCGCCCGATGGCGGTCGCCCAGACCGGCGCGCCGACGGCCGAGCCCATCAAGTATTCGCAGGGCTTCCTCGAGCAAGTCGCATCGGAGCGCGGCATCAAGGGGCTGCGCGAGATCGGCGACACGCTGGGCGTGAAGGCAACCGGTATTGCCGACCTGATCCGCCTCATCCTCGAGAAGCAGGGCGTGAAGCTCGAGGTCGAGCCGATCCCGCCGGTTGCGGCGCCCGAGGGTCCGGAAGTGGCAACCGAAGTGACGCCGGCTGTCACGGCCGCTGAAGCGGTTGCTCCGGCCGATGCCGCGGAGTAATCCATGAACGTGTATCTCGCCGCGTCGGATGTCACCCTGACCATTCCGTTCGTTGACAGCCTGGGCAACCCGGTCACGCCAACCGCGGTGAGTTACCGCGTGCTGGATGAAGAGGGCGCCGCGCTGGTGGACTCGACCTCGCTGGCGTTCGATTCGCTGGTGGGGTCGGTTGTCGTCACCGTTCCGGCCGCCCTCAACGCGCTGCCTTCTGGCAAGGTGCGCGCGCTCAGACAGGTCGAGCTGCTGATGGACACGGCCGCCGGCCGCGTCTTCACCGAGGCTCAGTTTGTCATCGAGGGCACGGAGCTGCTGGTGCCCGGCACCAACTCGTTCCAGACGCTCAACAAGGCAGAGCTCGTCGCGCTCGACATTCCCGGCCTGACCGCATGGTCGCAAGCGTCGCGCGCCGACCGCATCGCCGCCATGATCCAGGCCCGCAACAACATCGGCCAGATGCAATACCGCTACCGGTGGTCGGAGAACTGGCAGAACTTCATCTTCCCGGAGTTCGGCATCTACTCGATCGTCCAGTTTACGCAGGAGCAATACCTCAGCCTGCCGATCGACTTCCGGGTCGCGTGCGAGCGCGCGCAGATCATGGAGGCGGACGACCTGCTCGGTGGTGACCCGGTGCTCGCAAAGCGCGCGCAGGGCATCGTCTCCGAGACGATCGGGGATTCGACGACCGCTTTCTCAGCAGTCCGGCCGAGCCGCCAGCTGATCTGCGACCGCGCAATGAAGGAGCTCGCGCGCTACGTCGTAAAACGCACCCGTCTTACCCGAGCAACATGAAAAACCACATCATTGACACGCTGGGCCAAACGGCGGCCCGCCACACGACGAGCTTCAACATGGCGCTGACGGGCGTCGTCTCTGCGCTGATCTATGGCGCAGCGCCGACTGCCCCGAGCACGCTGTCCGCCTACACGCGCGACGAGCAGTCAGTCGAATCGAGCTATCTGACGACGATGGCGCAGGTGATCGATGAGGGGCTTGCGGACGTCGTAGCTGCCGCTGCTGAATCCGCGAACGTCTCGCTCACGCAAGATCAGGCGATGGCGCTCGTTCGCGAGACGGTGCCGGCCCGCAACGAGCTGCTGGGCCAGCTGGCGGCGCTGGCGCACAAGAACGGCATGACGGCGTCGCGCCGCGTGCGGGATTTCGTGACGCGCGTCGACCTGTCTGTGATGAACGGTCGCAACAGCATGTCGGGCGCGCTCGTGGCCGCCCGCATCGTCGAATCACAGGTCGGCCTGACGTTCCGGGCAACCGACACGCTCGGTCGCAGCTGGAAGACGACGGACTATGCGGCCGCAATGGTGAAGGGCGTGCTTCAGACGGCGTATGCGGACACGTTTGCCCGCGCGGCCGCGCTCGCCGGCCACGATCTGATTCGGGTGATCTACGCCGATCAACAACACGACAACCACGGCCTCGTGCTGTCGCTGTCGGGTGCCAAGGGCAAGGTGCCGTTCATGAGCGCGCGCGACGAGATCTTCCATCCGAACTCGACCGCGACGCTGGAGCTGGCGGGAGGCGACCGTGTTCCGTCCTAACGCCATCTGCACGATCTACCCGTTGACCGGCCGCACCCTCTACGCGGAGTCCACCACGGGCGCCGGCGTGCAAGAGGGGTGCAACATCGTGCGCGCGCAGTCGAACGTGAAGCCGACCAACTCGCGCGCGATGCTCTCGGGATCCGGGGAGCATGCCGAAGACACCGGCGTCGTCGCGCGCATCCTGGTCGATCGCCGCACGTCGGCTGCAATCGGCGCGAAGCTGGTTGCGGGCGGCATCACGATCCGCATCACGTCGATCGAGCCGAAATACGACACGTTCGGCCGGCTCGATCATCACGTCATCGAGGGCACGCCGTGGGTCTAGTCAAGAGCAACTTCGACCCGGAGCTGCTCGCTGTTCGACTGGCGCAACTGGGTGATCGATCGAGCCGCAAGATTCTGGGCGTCATGCGTGACGAGGCGGAAACGATCGCCACGCTCGCCAAGGAAAACGCACCCCACAAGGATGGCGACCTGGAGGGGGCAATCGAGGTCGTCGAAGATCGCGGCGGCGTCAACAACCGAACGCAGGTGACGATCCAGGTCAACCCCGCGGCAACGGATGCGCACGGCAAGCGTGTGGCTGAATACGCCGCCATCATGCACGAGGGGCTCGCACCATACGGGACCGGCGCCTTCCAGCTCGACGAAGGGTCGATCGCCAAGGACGGGGGCTCGGGCAAGGTGGGCGGCAAGTTCATGGAGCGCGCGGTGCGCTCGCGCCTTGGACCGATGGGCAAGAAGGTCAAGGCAATCATCAGCGAGGAATCGAAGTGAACCTGGAAATGATCGCGCAAAAGCTGGTCGACGCAGGCCTGGGTGTGGCCGGCGTCAGCATTTTCATCAACGAAATGCGCGCGGGCGACGAAGGGATCATGCTCAAGGAGAGCTACAAGGGCACGGCGATCGATCCGAATCTGCCCAAGTTCTACCGGGGCGAGTTTGCGATCGTCGTGCGCAAGACGGGCTACCTCGCGGCACGCTCGCTTGCCTACGACGCGATGAACGCGCTGACGTCGCAGGTCGAAGAGACGCTCGCAGATGGCACGCAGATCAAATACATCCTTCCGCGGCACCTTCCGATCGGCTATCCGATCCCGCAGTCGGGTCTGCAGGAGTTCGTAGTCAACGTTGACTGCGCCTACGTTGATGGCTAAACTGCTAAGTCAGCGATGACTTATCTTCGCAACCCTTTGCAAAGGAGTTTTGAGTGGCAAGTGATACCAAAAACGTGAAGCTGGGCATCTGCACCCTGTTCTACAAGGGCAAGGATCTCGGCTACACGCAGGGCGGCGTGACGGTCACGGTCCAGACGAACACCCACAAGGTCAACGTCGACCAATTCGGCCAGAGCGCCATCAACGAAACGATCATGTCGCGCGACGTTACGATCAAGGCGCCTCTCGCGGAAACGACGCTGGACAACCTCGTGGCGACTATGCCGGGTGCGACGCTGGTGGAAACCGGCGGCGTGGCGGCTGCCGGCTCGGTGACGTTCAACTCGGTGCCGGTCGAAGGCGACAAGCTGACGGTCAACGGCACCGCGTTCACGTTCAAGGCAGCGCCGGTGGCAGCGACCGACATCCTGATCGAGGGCACGGCGAGCGCACAGGCAACGCAGGTTGCTTCGGTGCTGAGCGCATCGGCCGACGCAAACGTCTCGGCATGCACCTACGCAGCGGTGGGCGCAGTCGTCAACGTGACCGCCAAGACCGCGGGCACGGCCGGCAACAGCATCACGCTGGCAGAAACGGGCGGCGAGCTGTCGGTGTCGGGCGCGACCCTCACGGGCGGCGTGGATGCGAAGAAGAGCGTCGTCGTGACCAACGGTGTCGGTGTCGACCTGCTGAGCGTGGCAGGCGAGCTGCGTTTGCATCCGCTCGCGAAGCCGGCCGACGACTACTCGGAAGATTTCGTGATTCCGCTGGCAGCAACGGCGGGCGGCATGAACTACGTGTATCAGGTCGACAAGGAGCGTGTGTTCGACACGACGTTCACGGGTTACCCGGATCCGGTCACGAAGGAGCTGTTCGCGGTCGGTTCGGCTCCCGCGGCGTAACGCAAAACCGCTGACGTAAGTCAGTGGTGACATATATCACGGCCGGCGCAAGCCGGCCCGCCCACATCAAGAAGCAAAAGACCATGAGCAAGAATTCCGCAGTGAAGATCCTCGATCTGGACAACCTGCCGACGAGCCTGCCCCAGCGCCAGATCACGTTGGGCGGCAAGAGCTACGCCGTGCTCGACATGACGGTCGAAATGTTCATCGAGGCGCAGCAGGCAGCGGAGCGCCTGGATGGCGAGACGAGCCTCGTGAAGCAGCTGGACGAGACGATCGCGGCGATCAAGCGCGCGGTGCCGGACGTGCCGGAAGCGGAGCTGCGCAAGCTGACGTTCGAAAAGCTGACCGTGGTCGGCGCGTTCATCCGCGGCATGTTCGACCCGGACAAGTCCGAAGTCGAAGCGGCAGTCGCAGCACAGGCCGCTGACGAGGGCGCGGCGGCAAAAAAGTAACTGCCGCTGGCGCCGACGGGGAAGTTGAAATCGACTTCCCCTTTTTGTTTTCGCGCGTCATGCGGCACTACAGCATGACCTATCGGGAAGTCATGGCACTTCCCATTCGCGCTTTCTGGACACTGAACCGCAACATCAACCGGCTGCTCGCGGAGGAAGATCTCCGTGCGTTCGTGTTGCACGTATCCCGCCAGTCGGTCGAGGCCGCCGGGGAATACGAAACCAAGCTCCGCTCCGAAATGTTCCCCGGCAAGGGGGATGCAGTGAATCCGCGTTTGAACGAGAAGCGTGACGAGGCGGGTTTCTCAGAACTGAAGCTGATGGCAGCGCAACGATGGTAGGAAAGGCATGAACGGTCTGGGCGACATTGGTTACAACCTCATTCTGGACGACAGCGGCTTCCGGGTAACTGCCCGAGCCACGCAGGCCCAGCTTCAGGCGCTCGAGCGCCAATTCGCTTCGACCGGCCGCGCCGTCGATGCGATCCAGAGCAGCATCAGCGGCGTGGGCGGGTCGTTCCACAATTTCGTCGCAACGATGGGCGCGGTCAAGTTCGCGATGCTCGACGTGCACGGGCTGTTCCTCGCCCTGCCGCAGAGCATCATGGACACGTCCGGTCAGATCGAGCGTCTGACGAAGGTGCTGGAGGGCATGTCGAGCGCCGGCACTGAGGCGAAGCGCCAGCTGGAGGCAGTCAGCGGCGTGAACTTCATTCTGGGCCTCGAGCAGCGCGTGCCTTTCAGCATGCAGTCGCTCACGGACATGTTCGTCAAGCTCAAGACGGTCGGCATCGATCCGGCCAAGGGCGCAGCTGAAGCGCTGACGAACGAGGTTGCGAAGTTCGGTGGTGGGTCGCTGCAGCTGAAGGAAGCGTCGCTCGCGATCCAGCAGATGCTCGGTAAGGGCAGCGTGTCGCTGCAAGAGCTGCGCATGCAGCTGTCTCAGGCAATCCCGAACGCGGCTCAGAAGATGGCCGACGCGATGGGCTTGTCGATGAACGACCTCATCACGAAGATCAAGAAGGGCCAGGTCGAAGCGTCGTCGGCGGTCGGCAAGATGCTCGCCGCCTTCAACCTGGACTCGCTGGGCGCCGGCGAGGCCCAGATGCAGACGTGGATCGGCCTTGAAGAAAAGCTGAACACTCAATGGGAGCTCTGGAAGAAGTCGGTCGGTGACGCGGGCTTTTTCCAGGCGGCCAAAGACTCCCTGAACGAGCTCGTCGACATTTTCCACACGTCCGAGGCGAAGGAGTGGGCGCAAGGTCTGAGCGACGGGCTGGTGAGCGCGATCGGCTACGGCAAGTCGCTCACCGCCACGATCATCGAATACAAGGATCAGCTCAAGCTGGCCGGCGAAGCCGCGCTTGCGCTTGGCGCCGTCATGGCGACGAAGTGGGCGATCAGCGGCGTCGCGGGCGGCGTGGGCAACATCGCATCGTCGTTCCGTAGCTTCGCGGCAGACTCGATCGCCACTGAAAACCTCGTCATGCAAAAGCGCGTGTCGCTCGCTGACGAGATTCGTGCGGCCGACGCAAAGCGCATCGCAACGATCCGTGACGTCGCGGCGGCCAACGAAGAGGCGCTGGCAGCCGAGATCGCCGCCAACCAGCGCTTGATGGTCGAGAACGACAAGCGGTATGCCGCCATCGATGCGCGCCGGCAGGCCGACTACCAGCGCGAGATCGAAAGCAACCAGGCTATCCTGCAAGCGAAGACCACCCTGCTGGCTGAGCTCGAGGCGCGGGAGATTGAAGCGACGGCATTCGTTGCGGCCGAGCAAGACAAGCGCCTCGCGATGTCGATGCCATCGAACCCGGCGACCGCCGCCCAATACGCTCAGCAGGCGTCATTCACCGCGGAGGTGGAGGGGCGTCTCGCGTCGATGCGCGCCGAGATCGCGCTGATTCAGGAGGAAGAAGCGGCGCTGCGCGGTCGAATCTCGACACTGAATGCCGTGATGGCAGCCGAGCGCGAAGCGGCGCTGGCGCAGGGACAGCTCAATGCAGCCTCGAGCGCCCAGAACGCTGCGCTGGTCGAGCGTAACGCGGTGCTCGCGGGCCAGATCGCTCAGTCCCGGCAATATGCGGCCGCGCTTCAAGAAATGACCACCGCTGAGGTGCTCTGGAAGGAGACGACGCTCGGGCTGAAGTTTGCGTTCGACGCTGTCGGCGGCTGGATGACCGTGCTCGCCGGCATCATCGTGGGCGGTATCGCGCTCTGGAACGAATACAAGGACGCATCGGAGCGCGCGGCGCACGCTGCGGTTGCATCGGCGAATATCGCCCGCTCGATCCGGCAGGGCAATGTCTCGCAAAGTCAGGTTGACGAGTTCGACAAGACGATCGCGGACAAGAAGAAGGAGCTGGCCGACCTTCAGGCGAAGCTGATCCAAGGCACGGTGACTGTCGGCGGCATGAGCACGCCGCTGCCGCTCGACCAGCAAAGTGCGATCCGCAAGCAAATCGACGCCGACAAGGCTGCGCTCGCCGAATACGTGCAGCAGCGCGCGGAAGCGAAGAAGGTTCTCGACGCGAGCAACGCCGAATCCGACACCTACAAGTATGCGACCCAATACGGCAAGGACACGGCGCGGATCATCGGTGACATCGCAAAGTCCGGCCAGGACGTAGTCACCGCGATCAAGGACAAATACGACGCGATCGGCAAGGCGTCGAAGAATGGCCTGACCGAACTGCAGAAGCAGCAGGAGGCCACTGAAGTCTCCGCCGCGATTAAGGCGGGCACGGAAAAGATCGCGAAAGCCTACCAGGCGCGTGACGCCGACCTGCGCAAGCAGATCCAGAACGTGTCGGGTCCGGACGCCGAGCTCCGAAAGGCTGCGCTGCAGAAGGAGCTCGAGAACGTCCGCAACGAGGAACAGAATCAGGTCAATACGTTCGTCGCGGCAATGGACCGGCAGAACGTCTACCTGACGCCCTCCAAGAAGGCCGGCGGGCATGCTGCACCAACCGATCACCTCGCGAACCGGCTGGGCAACATCAGCGTCCAGATCGCCGATGCGAAGGCGAAGCTCGCACAGGTGGTCGAAGGCGCGACCGAGTATGACCAGCTCCGTCAGCAGGCGCAGGAGAAGGTCCAGGCGATGATCGACGCCGGCCAGCTCGACTATGTCACGCACGGCAAGGATGGCAAGAAGTCCAAGCCGGACATCCAGAGCAAGCAGGCTCAGGACTTGATCGACCAGATGACCACGCTGGAAGTCCTGAAGAACGGCGTGCAGCAGATGCGCTCGCTGAACGCGAAGATCGCGCCGCTGCAAGCCGAGTATCAGCAGGGCATGGCGATGCTGGCGACGGGCGACTACACGACGCCCGTGGGCAAGAACGACAACTCGATGCTGGCGTTCCTCGAGAAGCTGTCGACGCGCTCGCTCGAGGCCGCGAATGACCTGGCTCCGCTCATCGACAAGATGAAGCAGGCGCAGCTGGTCGCGGATCAGGTCGACCTGATGAACTTCACGCGCGGCATCGGCAAGACGATGCAGACGGACCAGATTGGGCTGATTGACGGCCGCGCCGAGAAGCTCCAGGCTCAGTTCGCAATCGAGAACCAGGCGTGGGAGCAGGAGGCGGCCGATCGACTGAACAAGGTGCGCAAGCTAGGCGGCGACGTCGCCGAAGAGAAGGCGATCATCGACGCGGCTGACCGCGTGCGTGCGCAGGATCAGGCGAAGAAGCTCGAAACGCCGATGCAGCAGCTGGTCGACAAGTGGAAGCAGGCGACCGACACGATGCAGCAGGCGTCGGTGAACTGGTCGAACAGCACGATCGACGCCTTCGTGAACGCCGCGAAGACGGGCAAGTTCCAGTGGCAAAGCCTCATGGAGAGCATCGTCGGTGACATGCTCAAGGCGTCGCTGCAGAAGAAGATCGGCTCGTCCCTGCAAATGGGCTTCGACTGGCTCGCGACCGGCTTCGGCAACCTGATCGGCGGCAACTCTACGCCGGCGCCCGTCACGGCGCAGGGCTCGAGCGCAGGCGGCGTGGGCATGGCGAACAGCATGGCGCTGCAGACGAGCGTCACGTCGCTGACGCAGAAGTTCATGGGCCTCGCGACCACGTCCGACAAGTGGGGCTTCTCGCTTGCCGACAGCGTCAAGGGCATGGTGACGGGTCAGTCCGCGCAGGTTGTCGCGAACAACTCCCTCATGACGCTCGCCAATGCAGCACAGATCGCCTCGTCGGCACTCGCTCAGATGTCCGGCGGCAGCGTGGGCAGCGGGCTTGGCGGGCTGTTCGGCGCTATGGGGTCGGCGTTCGGGCTCGGCGGCTCGAGCAGCGCGGCGGCCGGTGTCGCAAGCAGCGTTGGCTCGAACAGCTACGGCTTCACCATGCCGGCGGCGTTCGCCAACGGCGGGATCATGACGCAGTTCGGCGCCATGAACCTTCGCAAGTATGCAAACGGTGGCATCGCGAACTCGCCCCAGCTTGCGATCTACGGGGAGGGGAGCTCGCCTGAAGCATTCGTGCCCCTGCCTGACGGTCGCTCGATCCCGGTGACGCTCAGTCTCGCCCAGCAACAGCAGGCGGGCTCGGGCGGGCAGGCGGCCAGCGCACCGCCCGTGACCGTCAACGTCATCAACCAGACCGGCCAGCAGGTGCAAGCGCAGCAGGGCAACACGCGCTTCGATGGCAAGCAGATGATTCTCGACGTGGTGCTGTCCGCAGCGTCCACGCCGGGGCCGTTCCGTGACCAGATGCGGGGAGCATTGAAGTGACCACATACGCAACCATGCCGTTCTGCGATCAGCAGGACTCGTCCAAGTTCCAGCAGAAGAAGGAGAACCCGGCGCTCGCGTCGAAGATGGACGGCGGCTACGTCGTGACGCGCCCGCGCCACACGCGCCCGCCGCGTCGCACGTTCACGACCGGTTTTACGTCCGTCGACGAGGCGACCAAGGAGGCGTTCGACGCCTTCTTCGACTCGGTCCACGGGGGCTCGGTGATCTTCATCTTCATCCACCCCACCACGAAGGAGCAGGTGCCGGTGCGCTTTACGACCGACACCGAGCTCAACTGGAAGTATTCGGGCGCGGGCACGAACTTCCGGTGGGACGTGGACTTCAAACTCGAGGAGGTTTAAGTGAGTAATCGCCTTTCGGTCGCGAGCATCATCGAGAAGAACAAGATCGGCAGTGACGTGCCGTATCTGGCATTCCTGGAGGTCGGTGTCGTTGATCCGACCACCGGCGCCGTGGTCGAGACGATGCGGTTCGTGAACAACACCGAGGACTTGGTGCGCAACGGGCAAACCTACACCGCGGCGCAGTTCTCGCTCGAGCTCAAGGCGGAAACCGGCACGCAGCCGCAGATCATGCTGTCGGTGCTCGACTACGCGCGCGTGCTCCTGCAGAAGATGCAGGACTACAGCGGCGGCACGGGCTTTCCGGTCACGGTGATCGTGTGCTCGGCAGACAACCTCGATGGCACGCCGGAAGTGCAGGAGTATTTCGAGGTCGTCAACGCATCGGCGACGAACTACACGGTGTCGTGGACGCTCGGCGCCGAGAACGGCCTGCAGAAGATGTTCCCGAAGCGCATCCAGCGCCGGGACTTTTGCCAGTGGGTCTACCGCGACGCGAGCACCTGCCGATACAACGGGGCGATGCAGGTGTGCGATCGCACGATGGAGGGCACGCTGGGGTGCCGTGCGCACGGCAACGTCATCAACTTCGGCGGATACCCGAATCTCGTGACGACCGGCTCCGTTACCCGTTAAAATAAGTCAGCAATGACTTATACTGACTTTCTCGGCATCCCGTTTGAGCTCGGCGGGCGCGGTCCTGACTCGTTCGACTGCTACGGGCTCGTGATGCACCTGACGGAGCTCGCAACGGGCAAGCGCCCGCCGGACTACGGGGTGTCGGGGGATGCCGCGCGCATCGGGGCAATGATGGCTTGCGCCCGCGTCTACTGGAAGAAGCTCGACGGGCCGAAACCCGGCTGCTGCGTGCTCTTCCGGATGGGGCGACACATCAACCACTGCGGCTACGTCATCGACGCGAACCGATTCATCCACGCCTGGGACAAGACGGGCGGCGTGACGATCGAGCGCCTTTCGGATTGGGAAAAGAGCAAGAGGATTTTCGGGTTCTATGAGTATCAGCATGCAGAGTAGCGAACTTGCGCCGGTCATCAACGTCCGGCGCATCGTCAACCCGCTTGATCCGCTTTACGAGATTGCTACCGAGCAGTGGGTGCATAAGGAGGGCGCCACGCTCGCCGACTACTTGCCGCTCGTATTCGCAGAAGACATGGTGGTGTCGCGCAACGGCGGCATCATCGAGAGCAAAGATTTCGGCGCGGTCTTCCCGCAGCCGGGCGACTTCATCGTGCTCTGCCCGGTGCCGCGCGGCGGCGGTGGCTTCAAGGGCATCTTCCGCATGGTCGCAATGGTCGCTATTGCGATCGTCGCGCCTGAGCTCGCTGGCGCACTCGTGGCCGGCATGGGCGGTATCGGCCTGGCGGCCGCAGTCGGCTCTGCCGGCCTGACCGCTATCACGGCCGCGGTGACGGTCGGCATCACGGTGGCTGGCTCGCTGCTTGTCAATGCGATCATGCCGCCACCGACCCCGACGACCAGCACAAACAATAACCTGTCGAACAGCGCGACCTACGGCGCCGACGGGGCGAAGAACACTAGCGCCGAAGGGTTACCGGTGCCTATCTGCTACGGCTCGTTCCAGATGGCGGGCAACATCATCGGCACCTACACCGAGAACGTCGACAACAACCAGATCCTCTACATCCTCATCAATGCAGGGGAGGGGCCGATTGCGTCAATTTCGGGCGTCCAGCTCAACGGCCGGGACATCAGCGAATTCAACGAAGCGTCGGTGCAGACGCGTATGGGCGACCCGACCCAGGGCATCATCGACTGGTTCTCCAAGGTCATCGTCCCATACAACAAGAGCCAGATTCTGCCGCACGACAGTAGCTACTTGACCTTTGCAACGAACGACGAGGTCGAGCAGGTGCGGCTCGACTTCACGTTCCCGAGTGGCTTGTTCGCGTTGGACCAGAAATCGGGCTCAATGGAGAACAACACCTGTGTCATCCAGGCAGATTATCGCCAAGTCGGCTCGACCGAGTGGATGCCGTTCAGCTCGACCCAGCCCAGCTACAAGAACGTTCGAATCCGGCCGATCGATCCCACTTTCGCGAACCTTTTCGGCCTCATGCCGCTGTCGCCGAGCGAGATAATCACCGACATCAAGATCGTCTACTCGGACACGAACACCGATGTTGATTCATCGCTCGTTGCGGCCCTGAAGGCGCAGTATTGGGACTATATCGGTCGGCCATATTCGGCATGGCTGAATGCGTTCGGCGGGCTGTGGGTGTCGTCGTCGGTGATGGTTCCGGGGCAACCCGGCGCGCTGATCGTCACTGAGAAAATCCGCTCAGTGGTTCGCCGATCCTACTTCTCGCCGCAGCTGCCGCTGGGCAAGTATGAGATTCGGGTGCGCCGTAATGAAGACTACACCGACTGGAGTCACGGCGGGCCGCGTGTAATTAAGGGCCAGCCGATCAGTGGCGACACCACGCAGTCCGAGTGCTACATCTCGGACCTGAACGAAATCGTGTTCGACGGCGTTGCGTTCAACCACACCGCGCTTGTTGCGATCCGTGTGAAGATGGACAGCCAGCTGTCGAGCACCCCGAGCGTCTCCTTCACGAACGGTGGCCGGCTCATCACGACGATGAAGCGCGACGGCGGCACGATCACGACCGCGCAGCAGCCCAGCAGCAACCCGGCGTGGATCTACTACGACATGGCGACGAACTCGCGCTATGGTCCGGGATTCAGCCCCGATCGCCTCGACCTCGACTCCATCTTCGAATGGGCCGAGTTTTGCGACGCAAACGGCCTGACGTTCAATGGCGTGCTCGACCAAGTGATGAACTTCTGGGACGCGTCCGCCTATGTGCTGCGCGTGGGGCATGCGCAGGTCATCACGGTCGGCACTCGCTACTACATCGCGATCGAGCGCGCGTCTGATCCTGTGATGATGTTCGGCATGGGCAACATCATGCAGGACACGTTCAAGCAGACGTGGCTGGGCACGGTCGACCGCGCAACCGAAATCGACGTCACCTATTTCGACAAGGACGACGGCTACAAGCAGAAGACCGTCAAAATCACGAACCCGGATTCGGTTCTTGAGGGGCAAAAGCAGAACACGAGCGCGATCACACTCTATGGGGTGGTCGATATCAAGCGCGCATACATGGAGGGCGCGCTACAGCTCAACATGAACCGCTACCTGCAACTGACCTGCGAATGGCAGTCGCCGGTTGAGTCGATCGCGTGCGCTCCTGGCGACGTTGTGCTGGTGCAGCACGACATGCCCGCCTGGGCCGAGTCCGGCCGCACGGGTGCCGGCTCGACCACGAGCCTCATCAAGCTCGACAAGGTGGTCACGATGGAGGCGGGCAATACCTACCGCCTGCTGGTGCTCAGCAACTCGGTCACGCGCGGCACGTCGGTCATCGAGTCGATTAACGGCACCTTCGTCAAGATCGCCAACGGCGTGCCGCCGGGCCGCGTGCTTCGACTGCTGAACGACTCGGGCACGGAAGTAGGCATCGTGAACGTGCTGCCGGATGGCGTGTATGTGGATTCGACCGTGGGCCTGGCCGCCGGCCAGCCCGTGACGTTCATCGACAC
>JACZKY010070072.1_pt1 | contig 15156 bp, 15 predicted proteins | sample 8237611 | NCBI WGS metagenome assembly JACZKY01 (sample SAMN16148055, study PRJNA663545) | marine sediment metagenome | biome: sediments and biomass from bioreactor inoculated with such sediments; feature: coastal sediments; material: methane- and iron-fed bioreactor; isolation source: Bothnian...
TCGACGTGCAGGTCGATTTCGACGCCGGTACGCGGCGCGAGGCGCCGGGCAAGACCGGGCTGGCGAACATCACTGCCGGCCTGCTGGCCAAGGGGGTGCCGGGAATCGACGAAGCGGCGATCGCCGAAGGCTTTGCGCGCATTGGCGCGATCCGGGGCGCCAGCGCTGATTCCGATCGCACCAGTATTACGCTCCGTACTCTTTCAGCCAAACCGGAGCGTGATGCGGCCGTGGCGCTGCTGGCCAAGGTGATCCAGGCGCCGCTCTTCCCGGCGAACATTCTGGCGCGCGAGAAGGAACGCACCATCCAGGCCTTGCGCGAGGCCCAGACCAAGCCCGATACGATTGCCTCCGAGCGCTTCATGGAATTGCTCTACCCGGTGCACCCCTACGGTCGCAGCCCCACGCCGGAGTCAGTTGCGGCCATTACGCGTGACGACCTGGTGGCCTTCCATCACGACAACTACGTGGCCTCGCGGGCGGTGGTGTCGATGATCGGCGCCGTCACCAGGAACGAAGCCGAAGCCATCGCCGAGAGCCTGGTCGGAGCCCTTGCCGCGGGCGCTCCGGCTGCAGCGCTGCCGCCAATCGTGGCGCCGGCCAAGGGCCAGACCGAGCTCATCGCGCATCCCGCGACCCAGAGCCACATCCTCTACGGGATGCCGGGAATCGCTCGCGGCGACCCGGATTATTTCCCGTTGCTGGTTGGCAACCACGTGCTTGGCGGCGGCGGCTTCGTCTCGCGGCTGGTCGACGAGGTGCGCGAGAAGCGCGGCCTGGCCTACAGCGTCTATTCGTACTTCTCGCCCGAGGCTCAGCAAGGTCCGTTCACGATCGGCGCCCAGACCCAGAAGGAGCGTGCCGACGAGACGATCAAGGTGATCCAGGACACCCTCGCCAAGTTCCTCAAGGATGGCCCGAGCGCAGCCGAACTGCGCGCCGCCAAGGACAACCTGGTTGGCGGCTTCGCCCTGCGCATCGACTCCAACCGCAAGATCCTCGCCAACCTGGCAATGATTGGTTTCTACGGCATGCCGCTCGATTACCTCGATCGCTGGCCCGAGCGGGCCGAGGCCGTCACGCTCGAGGAAGTGCGCGCGGCGTTTGCTCGCCACATCGACCCGGAGCGCATGACCATGGTGGTGGTGGGAGCCGGCGGCAAGCCTTGAACACGATCCGGATCATTGGTGGCGCGTGGAAACGCACGCCGCTCGTGGTTGCGGCGGTTCCGGGGCTGCGCCCTACGCCCGACCGGGTCCGGGAAACACTGTTCAACTGGCTCGGGCAGCGCCTCGACGGGTTTTCGTGCCTCGATCTCTTCGCCGGGAGCGGCGCGCTGGGACTGGAGGCACTCTCGCGCGGTGCGCGCGAGGTGCTGTTTGTCGAGTCGGACCGGCGCGCGCTGCGAGCCATCGAGCAGACCCTCGGCCGGCTGGGCGAAGAACAGGTCCGGGGCCGTGCCGAGCTCTGGAGCGCAGACGCGCTCTCGGCCCTGGGCCGGTGCGCGCGGCTGGGGCGACGCTACGATCTGGTGTTCCTCGACCCGCCCTACAAAGCTGGCCTGCTCGAACGGGTGTGGCCGCTGCTTGGGTCGGTGCTCCCCGCCGAGGCGCTGATCTACGTCGAGTGCGGGGCCGCGCTGGCCGACGCCGACCTGGCGGCAATCGCGGTGCAGTTGGGCGGGGGCCGTGCCCTCCAGATGCAGAAACGCGACCGCGCGGGTCAAGTCCACTATCATCTGCTGGTATCCACCGTCGGTGCTTCGGAGGCATGATGACCAAGGCAATCTACCCGGGAACTTTCGACCCGTTCACCCGTGGGCACGAGGATCTGGTGCGCCGCGCCGCGCGCATGTTCGCCAAGGTGGTGGTGGCCGTCGCCGACAGCCGCGGCAAGGGCCCGGCGCTGAGCCAGGGGGAGCGCGTACTGCTCGCCCGCGCCGAACTCGCCGATTGCGCCAACGTGGAAGTGGTCGCGTTCTCGGGGTTGCTGGTCGACCTGGCGCTGGCGCACCAGGCCAACATCGTGGTGCGCGGCGTGCGGGCCGTCTCGGACTTCGACTACGAATTCCAGATGGCCGGCATGAACCGCCAGCTGATGCCCGAACTCGAAACCGTATTCATGACCCCCAGCGACCGCTATCAGTTCGTATCCGGCACCCTGGTGCGCGAGATCGCCCGGATGGGTGGCGACGTCGAGCGCTTCCTGTCACCGGCCGTGTCCGAGGCGCTGCGCGCCAAGTTCCTGGGCGAGTGAGCCAGTGGCGCTGATCATCACGGACGATTGCATCAACTGCGACGTCTGCGAACCGGAATGCCCCAACGAGGCGATCTCGCTGGGGCTCGAGATCTACCAGATCGATCCCGAGCGCTGCACCGAGTGCGTTGGCCACTTCGACGAGCCGCAGTGCCAGCAGGTTTGCCCGGTGGCCTGCATACCGCTCGATCCCAATCGTCGTGAGACGCGCGAGCAACTGCTCGCCAAGTACCAGCGGCTTCAAGACGGAAAGTAGCCCCGCGCGGGCCGCAATCCAGCCCCTTCTTAAGTAATCTTGCAGCCAGTATAAATTTGCGCGCATACTGGTCTTAGTCCGTACGGGCAGGTCGCGGCTGCATCACGTTGAGATTCCCCACCGCACCGTGCAAGCCCCAAGCGGCTCGCATTGATGAGACAGGAGGGGCACATGAGCTTCGCATCCAAACATCCGCTGCCGCTCCGGATCGCTTCCGGCGCTCTTTGGTTTTCCCTGACGATGGTCGCGGTGATCGCCGTGATCGCGCTGGCCGGCACGGGCATCAGCCTGGCAGTCAGCAGCTTCTGGAGGATGCTCACCGGCGGCTGACGGGCGCCTGAGGGGCGTTTTGTCGTAAAGCCGGAAGCAGCGGCGAGCCCATCGGGCCCGCCGCCACCGCTTTACTTCCAGACCGCGCGCAGCACGCGGACGATGTTGCCGCCCATCACTTTCTCGATGTCTGCGTCGCTATAGCCGTGCGCAACCATCCAGCGCAGCAGATTCTTCGAACTCTCCCCGGGATTCTCGACGCCCTTGACGTAGTCAACTCTCGGGAAATCTTCCGTGTTGCGCGTCTCTTTGTTCGACAGGAACTTGGCGAACAACTTGTGCAAGCCGACATGGTCGCCCCAGTTCGTGTCCGTACCAAAACAGACGTGATCGATCCCGATCAGGTTGGCCACGTACTCGAAGTGCTCCATCACCGAGTCGATATCGTGCGTGCGCCGGTTGCGGGTGATAGTGGTGTGTGGTGCCGCCTCGATTCCTACCACACCGCCACCGGCCGCCACCGCCCTGATCGCATCATCCGTCGCCAGACGCTTCGAATCCCACAGGGCGCGCGCGCCCGTGTGCGACATGCAAATCGGGACCGACGACAGTTCCGCGGCGTCAATCACCGTCAGCGTGCTGCTATGGGACACATCGATCAGCATGCCGACCTTGTTCATACGCAGCACGGCATTGCGCCCGAAGGCGGTGAGTCCCGCATCACGCGCCTCTTTCAAGCCCGATCCCAGTGCGTTGGACTCCGAGTAGGTCAAACCGAGCAGTCGCACCCCCAGCCCGTACATGATGTCGATACGGTCGAGTTCGTTCTCGATCGGCATCGCTCCTTCGATGCATGCGACCCAGCCAGTCTTCTTTTGCTCGCGGGCACGAAAGAGGTCATCCACCGTGCGCACGTGCACCAGGAAGTCCTGATGCGCGATATCGCACAGTCGCATTCCGAGATCGTGAACGATGTCGGTCCACTTCCACCCGTTATGCGAGGTGATGCAGCAGGATCCGTTCATCAGGTTGTCGAAGGTGCAATCCAGATACGACCCGGCCAAGCCCTCGTAGGCGCAGAACGAGCGCCCGCGGTGGCGCTGCGGACCGTACTCCTTCAGGTCGAGCGGGTTGTAGACCGGATGATCATGCATGGAGATGATCATTTTTTCCGCCGCGAGCCGGTGCGCACGTGCTTCCTGCTCCGCGCTCAGCGGCACGAGGTATTCTGGTATGCGGTTCGTGGGGGTGAGGGCGTACTCGATGTAGTCCTCGCCCGGGGTCAGATAGTCGTATGCCTTGTAGCCTTTATAGGCTTTTCCCATTCCCATTTTGTGGCGTCCTTACTTGCGGGGTTTGATGTTGAGGAGCGAACTCAGGCCGATCGTCCCGTTGTTGGACGAAGGGTACGGAAGATAACCTTCAAACTTGCCGCTGTTGACGAAGATCAGGTTGGGCACCCATACCGCCAGGGTCGGGATCTGACTGACGACCACTTTCTGCGCCTCGTCCATCGGCTTGACGGCCTCGGCGATCGAAGCTGATTCCTTGGCGTCCTTGGACCATTTCTCGAGCTCCGGGTCAAAGAAGCCCGAGTAGTTCAAGAAGGCGTCCTTGCCATAGAGGTTGTAGAAAGAGTCGTAGATCACGATGATTGCGCCCCACTGGACGAACAGCATCTCGTACTCTCTGGTCTTCGACTGGCGGTCCATGTAGACCTGGCGATCCAGCGGTTCGAGCACCAGTTCAATGCCGGCCTTGCGGGCGTCCTCCTTGATGATGCGCACCGACTTGTCGTAGTCGTTGCGCGAGCCTTCATACATCAACTTGATCGAGAGTTTCTTGCCGTTCTTCTCGACGATTCCGTCGCCGTCCGTATCCACGTATCCCGCATCACGGAGCACCTTCTTTGCGGCATCGATGCTGAAGGCGGGGTATTCGATCTTGGACTTGACGAAGTCCTTGTAGATGGGCGAGACCGCCCCGAACATGGGCGTGCCGTTGCCTTCGAGCGCCAGCTTGATGATCTTGGGCCGGTCAATACTATGTGCGACGGCCCTGCGCACCGCCAAGTCAGCGGCGAACTCATTCTTCTTGCCGTTGAAGCTGATGTAGGAGTAGCCCGGCGATTGCGTTTCAAAGAGACGGAACGCCGCGTTGTCGCGGAACTGCGCCGCCATCGAGGGCTGGAACTGACGGCTGGTCGCGTCGATCTCGCCGGTGCGCAGCGCGAGCACGAGCGAATTCTCATCCTTGAATATGCGGTAGACCAGGCGATCGATCGCGGGGGTGCCCATGGCAGCGGGCCAGTCGGGATTGCGGTCCAGAATGTAGTGCTGGCCCTTCTTCCACTCGGTGAGTTTGAACGGCCCGAGCCCGACGACTCCCCGCGGATCATCACCCACCGTCATCGGAGCGTCGATCTTTTCCCAGATGTGCTTGGGCACTGGCGCGACCCAGAAGAGGATGACGTCGGCGAAACCAACTTGAGCCGCCTTGAGTCGATACTCTAGCGTCAGGTCGTCGATCTTGCGCACCGAAGCGACGTTGCTGTAACGGGTGTTCTGAAACAGCTTGTGTTTGACGAGGTATTCGCCGGTGAAGATCACGTCATCGGCAGTGAACGGCACGCCGTCGTGCCACTTCAGTCCGGGCGTCACGTGCATGACAAAGGTGCGGGCGCCGTCCTTGACGTCGATCTTGTGGATGAAACGCGACTTGACGTTGCCGCTGTCGTCCATGTAGCCCAGTCGCGGCATCACGGCTTCCTGGAGCACGGCGGCGTTGACGTCGTTGCTCGCATAGAAATTCAACGACTGCACATCGCCGAGGAGTCCGACCCGGAACGTGACTTTCGCCGCCGCAGCCTGTCCCATCGCGCTGCTGCTCGCCGCGATGATTGTGGCGGCCAGCCCCAATTGCATGAAGAATCTTCTTGTGGCCATGAACTGTCTCTCCCAATCGTTAATAGATGATGACGATCAAACCAATGCCGGAACGGGAAACGCGCCAGCGATTCCCCGCTCTCTTCAGTTCAATCCCGCTTCGGATTCAAGGTCTCATTGATCCCGAGTCCGAGAAGATTGAACGAAACCACGAAAAACATGATGGCAATCGACGGGAAAACGACCAACCACCACGCCATGAAATGGTGTCCCGCCCGAAAAGCGTTTTGCAGGATGCCGCCCCAGGACCAGGCATTTGGGTCGCCCAGCCCGAGATAGCTCAGGCCGGCTTCGGTCAAAACGGCCGTCGCCATTATGAGTGTCAGATCAACCAACGCCGGCCCCACCGCGTTGAGCAGGATGTGCTTGAACATGATGGTGCGTTTCGGGATGCCCAGCACGATCGCCGCCTCAACGTAGGGCATGGCCGAGAGCTTGAGCGTTGAGCTGCGTACGATGCGCGCCAGGGTGGGCCACGAAAACACGCCGATGACGATCGCGACAGTCGCGACGCTGGGCCCGGAAATCGCCGATATCAGGATCATCAGCGGTAGCGTCGGAATGGTCATCGCGATCTCGATGACGCTGTCGATCAGCCCTCCAAGCCGCCCCCTGAAATATCCCGACACCAGGCCCAGCGGCACGCCGATGACCGTTGCAACCGCTACCGCCGTGAACGATATGAAGAGCGACGTGCGGGCGCCCCAGACGATCTCGGCGATCAGGTCCAGTCCGAGCCCGTCGGTACCCATCCAATGCTCGCGTCCCGGGCCGGAAAGCGGCATGGCCTCGTTGTAGCCCACCGGGTACGCGACAAAGAACGGGCCCAGGACGCCCAGTGCGATGATGACGACGATGCCAGCTAGCCCAATCATGCCGAGACGATGTTTGCAGAAGGACTCGGCGAAGCTTCTGTCTCTCATCGCAGGCTCCCCGTGTCCAGTTTGATCCGTGGGTCAAGCCATGCGACCACAAGGTCTGTCAGCAGTGTCATCAGGATCACGCTGAACGCGAGCACGATGAACGCCCCCTGCAACAGGGGGAAGTCCTGCTTCTGTACGGCCTCGTAGATCATCGAGCCCACCCCGGGCCAGGAAAAAACGGTCTCGGTCAGGACCGCGCCGGCGACCATCTTGCCCATCAGCAGCCCGGTCACCGTCACCGTCGGGATCATCGCGTTGCGCAACGCATGCCCCCAGGTGACGCCGCGGTCGCTGACGCCCTTGGCGCGCGCGGTGCGGATGTAGTCCTCCTTGAGCACATCGAGCATGCTGCTGCGGGTGTACAGCACGATCTGCGCCAGGTTCACGATTACCAGTGTTGCCGTCGGCAGAATCATGTGGCGGATGACATCGCCGACCCATTCGGATTCGTCGACGCCGGGCGTAAACGCGCCGCCGACTGGCGTCAGGCCCAACTGCAGGCTGACGACATAAACCAGCACGAAGGCGAGCAGGGGGATGAAGATTGAAATCCCGATCACGATCAGGGTGCTGACCACTTGGTCAAGCGACTTCCCCTTGTGCCGCGCAGTGTAGACGCCCAGCGGGATGCCGAGCAACAGGGTGATGACCAGCGATGTGCCGATCAGCAGCAGCGTCCAGGCCAGGCGCGGCCCGATGATCGCGCTGACCGGTTCCTTGAAGAAGAACGACTGGCCCATATCGAAGTTCGCGAGATTGCGAAGGAACAACAGGTACTGCTCGGGCAGCGAACGATCCAGGCCGAGCGAGGTATTGAGGGCCTGGACATCCTGGGGGCTCATTGAATCGCTGATGAAGGCCGTCGTCGGATCGCCCGGCATCAGCCGCACGATCAGGAAGGTCACGGTCACCGCCGCAAGGAAGGTCAGCGCGCCTTTCATGAACCGCATGACAACGTACTGGAACATGCGCCCGCTCCTACGGTCTGTCGGTGTAGAGGTGGCAACGCACTTGATGCTCCGGCTCGATTTCGCGAAGCTTGGGCTCTGCTTGTCGACAGACATCCATCACACGGGGGCAACGCGTATGGAAGCGGCACCCTGCCGGTGGGTCGATCGCGTTGGGGATCTCTCCCTGCAGGATGATGCGGGCTTCACGCGGAGCCGTGGATGCCACGGGTGCGGCGGAAATCAGCGCCTGCGTGTAGGGATGCAGGCTGCGCGAGAAGAGGGCATCGCGAGACGCGAGTTCCACGGCCTGCCCGAGATACATGACCATGACGCGATCCGAGACGTGGCGCACGACCGAGAGCTCATGGCTGATGAAGATATAGGTCAGATCCAGTTCGCGCTTGAGCTTGTTGAAGAGATTCAGGATTTGCGACTGGACCGAGACGTCGAGGGCAGAAACAGCTTCATCACAGATGAGGATGCTGGGTCCGAGCGTGAGCGCCCGGGCGATCCCGATGCGTTGCCGCTGACCACCCGAGAATGCGACCGGGTAGGAGGAAGCCATTTCCGGCCGAAGCCCAACCTGCACCAGCAGTTCGGCCACGGCTTCCGTGGCAGCCTTGCGTCCGGCGACCTTGCGATGAACCAGCAGCGGTTCTGCGAGGGCATGGCCTACGGTCAAGCGTGGATTCAGCGAAGCATAGGGATCCTGGAACACCATCTGGATTCGTTGCCGGAATGCCTGCAAGTCGGCGCCGTGCAAGCCGGCGACGTCGCGCCCGAGGTAGCGGATATCGCCTGCAGTGGGCTCCTCGAGACGCACGATCGTTCGTCCCAGGGTCGACTTGCCAGAACCCGACTCTCCGACCACGCCCAGGGTCTCGCCCTCGATCAGGTCGAAGTCGATGCCATCCAGCGCATGAACATAGCGCGCCTCCTTTTGAAACAGTCTCTTCTTCAGGCCGTAGTGTTTCGTGAGTCCGCGCACTTCAAGCAGGGTGCTCATGCCTGCCTCCCGGATCCCGTCATCCAACACGCCACCGCGTGACCGGGGGCGATGTCGGTGAGCGGGGGAATCTCACGCGAGCAGTAATCTCGCTTGAGTTCGCAGCGTGGCGCAAACCGGCAACCCGGCCCCAGGTTCTCGACCGAAGGCACCGACCCCGGAATCGTATACAGGTCGCCGGCGGTACCGGCGTGGGAAGGAATGGAAGCCAGCAGGCCACGGGCATACGGATGGGCGGTCTGATCGAAGATCTGTCCGATCGTGCCGCGTTCGACGACCCGGCCTGCATACATGATGACGACCTCGCTGCAGGTCTCCGCGACGACGCCAAGGTTGTGGGTGATCAGCATGATCGAGCCCCGCGTCTGCTGCTTGAGTTCCTGCATGAGGGAGAGCACCTGCGCCTGAATCGTGCCATCCAACGCAGTGGTTGGTTCATCAGCCAACAGAAGTTGCGGCCGGCAGGCTATCGCAATGGCGATCATCACGCGCTGGCGCATTCCCCCGGAGAATTGATGCGGATACTGATCGCATCGCTGCTCGGGATTGGCGATGCCGACTTCGCGCAGCAGCGCCACGGCGGCCGCGCGTCGCTCCTCGGCACCCATTTCCCGACGGTGGATGCGGAAGACCTCGCTGATCTGCCGGCCCACCGTGTGCACTGGATTCAATGAAGTCATCGGTTCCTGGAAGATCATCGCGATGTCGCGTCCGCGAATCGATTCCATTTCCGCTTCGGTCTTGTCCAGCAGGTTCTCGCCGTTGAACAGGATCTCGCCGCCTTGCACCACCGCGACCGAGGGCAACAGGCGCATGACTGACAGGGCGGTCATGCTCTTGCCACAACCCGACTCGCCGACGACGCCGAGCACGCTTCCCTCATGCACAGAGAAGCTCAGGTCGTCGATCAGGTTATGGACATCGCCATCGTCCCGGAATCCCATGCGGTATTGCCGGAATTCCAGCACCCTGTGTTCGGCATTCACCCGCAGCCCCCCTAATCGAAACTACGCCAACTGTCACAACTACCGAGATGAGTCTGTCCCCGAAAGCTTCTCCCCATTGTCGAGGCGTGTCGGCCAAGTGGTCTTGCTGAGGATCATTTTGGTCATCAGGTGATTGAGCGTCTCACGCTCCTCGATACTCAACACATCGAGCAGCGCTTCCTCTCTCGCCATCATCAGGGGCACGGTCTCGTCGAGAATCTGACGACCGGCGCCGGTTATGTACAACAGCCGTCGCCGACCGTCTTTCTTATCGAGGACGCGTGAAATCAATCCGCGTCGCACCAAGCCGTTGACCGCGCGGCTCAGCGTGTTCCGCGGTTGGGACGACGACGAACCGATGTCTTCTGCCGTGATCCCTTCACGCAAGCCGATCGCATAGAGAATCACGTGTTCCGGACGGGTGAGTTGGTGGAAACGGGCGATCCAGTCGTAAACCGGTTGGTTGAACTGATGTGCGATGAAGTTGAGTCGATACGAGAGCCGGCATGGGTTCTGCCAGAGCTTCACGCCCACCAAGGGGCTGATGCCTTCGGGCACGGCAGGCATCGGCAGGCGGCGCGTGAGGTCCGGACTCAGATCGGCTTTGGGGTTGGTGATTTTCCCCATTTTGGCGTGCTGTGTAGGGCGTTGGTGCATCGCTGAATTGGTTCCGAATGGATGTTGACACCCACGAGATACCAGGTCAACACTTTCATGATGTGCGATTTGTAGTTCCATGCGGGAGTAGTTCCGTGGTGGCGCTCTGAACCGGCATCGCAGCCGGAACACGCTAGGCTGCACCGCCCATTCGGGGTTTCAGGCCGTTGCGGTTCGATGTTGCTGGCACGCGCGTCGAGGGCCAACGGCACCGGTGTGTGTGCGAGGTGTTGATCTCGGCCGCCAAGTACCCGGACGGCAACAGTCAATTCCATAACCCTCGACAAGGCATCGCTGGGCGCCGAGAATCTGGCGAACCAGACTAGCAGGGGCTTTGGTGGCTTCCATTTCCGGTGGTGAGAGCGGGCGCAACGCTCAACAGGAGGCCCTGCGGCGCGCGTTGCCCGCAAAACCGCACAGCGATTCCGCAACGGTGCTGGCGGTCGCCGTGCTTGGTGTGGTCTACGGCGACATCGGCACCAGTCCGCTGTATGCGTTGCGCGAGGTCTTTGCCGGCGAAAATCCGATCGCGGTCACGCCCGACAACGTGCTCGGGATTCTTTCGCTCGTCTTCTGGACGCTGCTACTGGTCATATCGCTCAAGTACATGGTGTTCGTGCTGCGCGCGGACAACCGCGGTGAGGGTGGCACCTTCGCGCTGCTGGCGTTGCTGCGTCCCGAGCGCGGCCAGGAGCGCCGGGCACGACGGATTCTGATCCTGCTCGGCGTGCTCGGAGCCTCGATGCTCTATGGCGGGGTGATGATCACCCCAGCCATATCGGTATTGAGCGCGGTCGAAGGTCTGCAGGTAGCCGCCCCCGCACTGCACCGCTTCGTGATTCCAATCACCATCGGCATCCTGGTGGGTCTCTTCGCCGTGCAACGCCACGGCACCGCCAAGGTCGGCGCGATTTTCGGCCCGCTGACCGTGGTCTGGTTCGCGGTATTGGCGGCGCTGGGGATCCGCGGCATCTGGCATGCCCCGCAAGTGCTGCTTGCGGTGAACCCGTGGTATGCGGTGAAGTACTTCGCGGCCAATGGTCTGACCGGTTTCCTGGCGATGTATGCCGTGTTCCTCGTCACCACCGGAGGCGAGGCCCTGTACGCCGACCTCGGTCACTTCGGGCGCCAGCCGATCCGTCGCGTGTGGTTCGCCTTAGTGCTGCCGGCGTTGCTGATCAACTACTTCGGCCAGGGCGCCCTGCTGATCGCCGAACCCGGCAGCACCATCAATCCCTTCTACCACCTTGCGCCAGACTGGGCGCTCTATCCGCTGATCCTGCTGGCGACGGCAGCGACCTGCATCGCGTCGCAGGCGGTGATCACCGGCGCCTACTCCTTGACGCGCCAGGCGATTCACCTCGGGCTGCTCCCGGGGTTGATGGTCAAGCAGACCTCGGCCGACGCCCGTGGCCAGATCTACATGCCGTCGGTGAACTGGCTGTTGATGTTCGCCGCGATCGGGCTGGTGCTCGCGTTTCGCACCTCGGGCAGCCTGGCCGCGGCCTATGGCGTGGCCGTGAATTCGACCATGGCGATCACCACCGTGCTGGCGTTCAACGTCGCGCGCGAACGTGGCGGCTGGACGATGCCGGCGGCACTCACCTTCCTGCTCGGATTCCTGGCGATCGACCTCGGCTTCCTGAGCGCGAACATGATGAAGATTCCCGACGGTGGCTGGTTGCCCTTGCTGATCGGGATCATCCTGTTTACCGTCATGACCACGTGGCGCCGCGGCGCCGGCTTGCTGGCCGATCAGATCGCCAACACCACCACCAACCTCGAGACCTTCATCGGTAGGACGGTGGCCGAGGAGGTTCCTCGCGTGCCCGGGGTGGCGGTGTTCTTCACCGGTCGGCTCGAGCAGGCTCCGCCAGCGCTCAAGAAACTGGTGCGCCATACCGGAGTGCTGCACGAAAAGGTAATCATTGCTACCGTCGTGATTGAACCGGTTCCCAAGGTCGATCGCGAAGAGCGGATCGAACTCACCGAACTCGAAGCTGGTTTCTACCGCTTGGTCCTGCGCTACGGGTTCATGCAGGGGCCGAACATCCCGTCGGATTTGGCCGACTGCGCCGAGCGCGGCCTGGACATCGATCTCGAGGAGACCCATTACTTCGTCGGCCAGGTCGACCTGCTGGCGGGGCGGCGGCGGCGCGGCATGGCGGCGTGGCGCGACCACCTGTTCACCGGCATGGCGAACAATACCGAGGACGCGACGGCTTACTACCAGATCCCGGTCGCCCAGGTCATGAAGGTGGGGCTGCAGGTCGGAATCTGAGCAGCGGGGCGGGCGGGCTGCGCCCCGGCGCTCAAACGGCCGCTGCTGCGGCACTCTCCCGGATCTGGAAGATGTTGCCCTCCGGGTCGATGGCGTTGCACGCCGCGAAACCCTTTCCTTGCCAGGCCTGGTCATGGACCGCGCCGCCCAGGCCAGCCACCACGCCCCGCGCCCACTCAATGCTCGGGACAGTGAAGAACAGCTTGATGGCCGTTTCGTCCCGCGGCTGCGGTGGCGAGGTGATTTCGAAGCTCTGAGCGATATGCGCCGGGATGGAATGGATGACGAGTTGCATGTCGGGCGACTGCAGCACGAGCAACTCGGGCTTGGCGTGAAGCCGCTCCATCTGGAGCACCTGGCGGTAGAAATCGGCCAGGCGCGCGACGTCCTTGGCGAAGATCAATGCTCCTGCTCGTGCCGGACCGGACATGGTGGTTCTCCGTAGTGCGTTGGCCAGGGTTGTGATTCCGGATATCAGGCGCGTTATGCTACCTGCTCAGCAACCGAGCAACCCGGACATGACCGACGACATCCCCACCCTGCGCCGCATTCTTGGCTCCTGCCACACCATAGCGATAGTCGGCCTGTCGGCCGACTGGTTCCGGCCGAGTTACTTTGCCGCCAAGTATATGCAGGAGCACGGCTATCGGATCATTCCGGTGAACCCGCGCTACCGCGAAGTGTTGGGTGAGCGCTGCTACCCGCGGCTCGAGGATATCCCCGAGCCCGTGGACATGGTCGACGTCTTCCGCAAGTCCCCGGACGTGCTGCCGATCGCGCACAGCGCGGTGGCGATCGGCGCCAAGTGCCTGTGGCAACAACTCGGCGTCGTCAATCGCGAGGCCGACCAGCTGGTCCGCGCCGCGGGACTCGATTCGGTGTTCGATCGCTGCGTCAAGATCGAGCACGCCCGGCTCTTGGGCGGATTGCACTGGGTGGGCGTGAACACCAAGGTGATTTCCGCCCGGCGGCGGGTCTAGGGGCGCGGTGCGATGAGCGATCATGTCTTCAAGCCCGAGACCCTGGCGATCCACGCCGGGCAGATTCCCGATTCCGCCACCGGGGCCCGGGCGCTGCCGATCTACCAGACCACGAGCTTCGTCTTCGACAGTGCCGACCACGCCGCGAGCCTGTTCAACCTGCAGACTTTCGGCAACGTCTATTCGCGGCTGAGCAACCCGACCGTGGCCACGCTCGAGGAGCGGGTGGCGGCGCTGGAAGGTGGTCGGGCGGCGGTGGCCTGCGCCAGCGGCATGGCGGCCGAGACCCTGGCGCTGATGACGATCCTGGGCTCGGGCGACCACGTGGTGGCGGCCGGCGCGCTCTACGGTGGCTCGGTAACGATGCTCGCGGTGGCGCTGGCCAAGTTCGGCGTCGAGACCAGCTTCGTCGACGCCCGGAATCCAGCCTCATTCGCGGCGGCGATGCGACCCAACACCCGGGCGGTGTTCGCCGAGAGCCTCGGCAATCCCAGCCTGGTGGTGCTCGACATCGCGGCGGTCGCCGAGGTGGCGCATGCCCACGGCGTGCCGCTGGTGGTCGACAACACCGTGCCCAGCCCCTTCCTGTGCAACCCGATCGCACTTGGCGCCGACATCGTGGTCCATTCGGCGACCAAGTACCTGGCCGGACACGGCACCACGCTCGGCGGGGTGGTGGTCGAGAGCGGCCGCTTCCCCTGGGACAACGGCAAGTTCCCCGGCATGACCGAACCTTCGACGGGCTACCACGGGGTGCGTTTCTACGAGACTTTCGGTGACTTCGGATTCACCATGCGGGCTCGCATGGAAGGGCTGCGGGTGTTCGGCGCGGCACTGGCGCCGATGAGCGCCTGGCAGATCCTGCAGGGCGTTGAAACACTGCCGCTGCGCATGGAGCGGCACAACCGCAACGCGCTGGCCGTGGCCGAGTTCCTGCGCTCCCACCCGCTGGTGAGCTGGGTCAACTACCCGGGCCTGCCCGAACATCCGCAGCACGAGCTGTTGATGCGCCAGATGCGCGGCGCCTCCGGGTTGCTCTCGTTCGGGATTCGCGGCGGCATTGAACCGGGAGTGAAGTTCATCGAGTCGGCCCAGTTCATGAGCCACCTCGTCAACATCGGCGACACCCGCACCTTGATCAGTCACCCGGCTTCGACCACCCACCGCCAACTCGACGAGGAACAGCTGGTTGCCGCTGGCGTGGGTCCGGATATGATCCGGATCTCGGTTGGCCTCGAACACATCGACGACATCCTCTGGGACATCGACCAGGCGCTTGCCAGCACGGAGCAATCATCATGACCATCTTCGACCGGGACTTGGAGCGCAACAACGCCAACTTTGTAGCGCTCTCGCCGATCAGCTTTGTGGAGCGCAGCGCCGAGATCTTCGGCGACCTGCCGGCGATAGTGCACGGCGCGCGACGCTACGACTGGTCGCAACTGCGCGAGCGCTCGGCGCGCCTCGCCGCGGCGTTGCGCGCCATGGGTGTCGTGCGCGGCACTACCGTCAGCGTGATGCTGCCCAACACCCCGGAGATGGTCGAGGCCCACTACGCCGTGCCGGCGCTCAACGCGGTGCTCAACACGCTCAACACCAGGCTCGATGCCGCGCTGCTCGCCTGGCAGATGAACCACTGCGAGTCC
>JACZKY010014287.1_pt1 | contig 15129 bp, 21 predicted proteins | sample 8237611 | NCBI WGS metagenome assembly JACZKY01 (sample SAMN16148055, study PRJNA663545) | marine sediment metagenome | biome: sediments and biomass from bioreactor inoculated with such sediments; feature: coastal sediments; material: methane- and iron-fed bioreactor; isolation source: Bothnian...
CGATGCCACTGTTGGCGGCATTGTTTTCGGCGGTCGGCGTGCTTGGCGGTTACCTTGTCGGAGTGCAGCTCATCGGCGTGGACTCCGGCGCGTTCTGGTCGCAGATGCAAAATGGCGTAGAAGTATTCTCTGACGTCGGCAACGGAGTCATCAAGAGCGTCGTGTTCGGGTTCATCTGCGGCTTCACGGCGCTGTTTGTTGGTTACGAGGCCCGGCCTACTCCTGAAGGTGTCGCGCGGGCAACGACGACGACCGTGGTGGCGTCGTCACTGGCGGTGCTGGGGTTCGACTTTCTGCTGACCGCGATGATGTTCGGCACCTGAGCCGGAAAGGATTCACAAAATCATGAACCGAAAGACGACCGATACATTGGTGGGTTTGTTCGTGGTGCTGGGCTTCGTGGCGCTCCTCTTCCTGGCGCTCAAGGCCGGCAACCTCGCCAGCTTCACGTTCACCAAGGGCTATGAGGTCCAGGCGCTGTTCGATAACATTGGCGGCCTCAAGGTGCGGGCGCCGGTAAAGAGTGCCGGGGTGGTGGTCGGGCGGGTGAGCACGATCAATTTCGACGACAAGCGCTTCCGGGCCAGCGTCACCATGGAGCTCGACCCGCGCTATTCGTTTCCCAAGGATTCGTCGGCAAAGATCCTGACCTCGGGCCTGCTGGGTGAGCAGTACATCGGGCTGGAAGCGGGCGGTGACGTTGCGAACCTGAAGGCTGGCGACCGCATCAGCATGACCCAGTCGGCGATAGTGCTGGAGAACCTGATCGGCCAGTTCCTCTATGGGAAGGCAGCGGAAGGAGGCACCAAATGAATTCTAGAAACCGTTCCGGGTGGCGTTCGATCTCGGCGGTAATGGTATTGGTCGTCGCGGCGCTCGCTGCCGGCGGCTGCGCCACCGCGCGTGCGCCCTCGGACAGTGGCGGGGTGTTCAGTGCGCTCGGGCAGGTTGATCCGCTCGAGTCCTACAACCGGGCGATGTTCAGTTTCAACGATTCGCTCGACAAGGCCGTGCTCAAGCCGATTGCCCTGGCCTACCGCAAGGTCGTTCCCGAGACCGGCCGGGTGATGATCGGCAATGTCTTTGCCAACATCGGTGACGTCTGGGTGTCGGTCAACAACCTGCTCCAGGGCAGGTTCCGCGAGGGCGCCTCCGATCTCGGGCGGGTCGCGCTCAACACTACCGCAGGCATCTTCGGTCTGTTCGACGTTGCCACCGACGTGGGGCTGGAGAGGCATTACGAGGACCTTGGCCTGACGCTGGGCCGCTGGGGCGCCTTGCCTGGGCCGTATATCGTGCTGCCGCTGTTCGGCCCGTCCACCTTGCGTGACGGCATCGGTTTCGCCGTCCAATACCAATACGATCCGCTGCAGACCGTCGACAGCGCCGGCGAGCGCAACAACCTTACGGCGCTGCGCCTGGTCGACGCCCGCGAAGGCTATCTTGCCACCGAGAGGCTGCTTGATTCTGCCGCGCTCGATCGCTACCTGTTTGTGCGCGACAGCTATCTGCAGCGCCGCCGCTACCTCGTTTACGAGGGCAAATCGCCGTACGGGGAATAGGCCGCCCCCGAGTGGCGGTGTCATCGGATTAGCCTGCCACGGCGTTGATTCGATGGTGGCAATGAATTCAACGATGGAATCAAGACCTGAAATGATGAACTTCTTCAAGAATTCCCGGTTGGCAGCACTGTCCCTGGTTCTGGGTGGTGTGCTGCTGATGGCGGCACCGCTGCGCGCAGCGCAGGCCGAAGCGCCCGACGAACTGATCCGCAAGTTGAGCGTCAACGTGATCGACAAGATCAAGGCGGACAAGGACATCCAGGCCGGCAACCCAAAGAAGGTCTCGGAATTCGTCGATACCACGATCATGCCGAGCGTCAATTTCGAGCGCATGACCTCGCTGGCGGTCGGGCGCGGCTGGCGCGAAGCCAACCCCGAGCAGCAGCGGCGTTTGATCGCCGAATTCCGCATCCTGCTGTTGCGTACCTATTCCGGCGCGTTGGGCCAGGTCACCGACCAGACCGTGCGCCTCAAACCATTGCGGGCAGATCCGGCCGACGAGGATGTGATCGTGCGCAGCGAACTGGTCAGCCGGCGCGGCCCCCCGATCCAGCTCGACTACCGGATGCAGAAGATCGGCACTGCCTGGAAGATCTACGATGTCAACGTGCTCGGGGTGTGGCTGGTCGAGACCTACCGGAACCAGTTCTCGCAGGAACTCAATAACGGTGGCGTCGACGGCTTGCTCAAGAGCCTGAGCGACAAGAACAAGCAGTACGCCCAAGGCTAGCGACTGGAGGCACGGGATTGCGATGACGAGTACGGTCGGTGATGCAGGGCAGGCGCGGTCCGCGGCGGCGCCCGAGCGGCTGACTTTTGCCGAGGCCGGAAGTTTTCTCGCCGCCTATCGCGCCGGACTGGCGAGCGGTGAGGGCTCGGTCGACCTGGGCGGCTTGACCGTGTTCGATTCGGCCGGGGTCGGGGCCCTGGTGGCTGCAGCCCGCAGCGCGGCGGCCTGTTCCCCGCCGCTGGCAGCGCGGTTTGTCAATCCCCCGGCGCAGTTGCGCGCGCTCGCCGACCTCTACGGAGTGGCTGAACTGATTTTCGGGCCGGCCTGAGCCGACCCGCCCGAGCGCCATAGCCACAGTTCATGTCCATCGCCCTTGACCTGGTCGCGCTCAGCAAGAATTACGGCGAGGTGCGCGCCCTCGATAACATCACTCTGCAGGTTCGCGAGGGCGAGTTCTTTGGCCTGCTCGGCCCCAACGGCGCCGGCAAAACGACCCTGATCTCGATCGTCTCGGGCCTGGCGCGAGCGAGTTCCGGGCAGGCGCGGGTGATGGGCTTCGATGTCGTGCGCGATTATCGCCAGGCGCGCCGCGCGCTGGGGGTGGTCCCACAGGAGCTCGTCTTCGACCCGTTCTTCACCGTGCGCGAAACGCTGCGCCTGACCTCGGGCTACTACGGCCTGGCGCACAACGACGATTGGATCGACGAGATTCTCGCCAACCTCGACCTGAGCGCGAAAGTCGACACCAATATGCGCAGCCTCTCCGGCGGCATGAAACGCCGGGTGCTGGTGGCGCAGGCGCTAGTGCACCGTCCGCCGGTGATCGTGCTCGACGAGCCCACCGCCGGGGTCGACGTCGAGTTGCGCCAGGCGCTTTGGCGCTTCGTGCGCCGGCTCAACCGCGAGGGGCACACCATCGTGCTCACTACCCACTACCTCGAGGAAGCGCAGGAGTTGTGCGAGCGCGTGGCCATGCTCCAGAACGGCGCCATGGTGGCGCTCGAGCCCACCGCCGACCTGATCAAGCGCTTCTCCGGTGGCATGCTGGTGCTGCGGCTGGGGGGTGCGCCACTGCCGCCGCGGCTGGCCGCGCTGCGCGTCGAGTATCCGCTGCCTGACCGGGTGGCCCTGCCGCTGGCGCGCTACGATGATCTCGAGCCGACGCTCGCCGAGCTGCGCCTGGCAGGGTGCCTGATCGAGGAACTCGAGGTGCTGCACACCGACCTCGAGGACGTGTTCGTGCGCATCATGCGGGGTGAGCGATGACCCGCGGCTTCATGACTCTGTTCTACAAGGAGTTGTTGCGCTTCCTCAAGGTTGGGGTCCAGACCATCGCCGCGCCGATCCTCACCTCCGCGCTCTACTTGCTGATCTTCGGGCACGTGCTGACCGACCGCGTGACCGTGTTCGAGGGGGTGCGCTACACCTCGTTCCTGATCCCCGGGCTGGTGATGATGGCGGTGCTGCAGAACTCGTTCGCCAACAGCTCGTCATCGATGATCCAGAGCAAGATAACCGGGAACATTGTCTTCGTGCTGCTGCCGCCGCTGTCACATTTCGAGATCTTCGCGGCCTACGTGCTGGCCGCCATGGTGCGGGGAATTGCGGTTGGCTCCGGGGTGTTCATCTTCACCTCCTGGTTCGCCGATCTCAGCTTCGCGGCGCCCGCGTGGATAGTGGTGTTCGCGGTTCTCGGCAGCGCCATTCTCGGTACAATGGGCTTGATGGTCGGGATCTGGGCGGAAAAGTTTGACCAGATCGCCGTATTCCAGAATTTCATCATCATGCCGATGACTTTTCTGGCGGGCGTGTTCTATTCGGTGACGTCGCTGCCTGCCGTCTGGCAAAAGCTGTCCCACCTGAACCCGTTTTTTTACATGGTCGACGGTTTCCGTTACGGGTTCTTCGGCGTTTCCGACGTTTCGCCGTGGACCAGTCTGATCGTGGTGTGCGTGGCGCTGGCGGTGACCGGAATGCTCGCGCTGCGCCTGCTCATCAGCGGTTACCGGCTACGCAACTGAAGGAAGGTTTGCCGCAATGCTCAGTTCTGAAGAAGTGCGCAAGTTCATCGCCGAGGCCCTGCCCTGCGAACACATCGATGTCCGGGGTGACGATGGCCAACATTTCGAGGCGATCATCGTGAGCGCGCTATTCGAGGGCAAGCGGCCGGTCGGCAGGCACCAGCTGGTCTATGCCGCTCTTGGTGAACGGATGGGCGCTCAGATCCACGCGCTTTCGATGAAGACGCTTACGCCCGCCGAATTCGCGCAGCGCCAATCCTGAATCTGGCTGCCGCGCAGCGCGCGGCACAATCGAACTGAAGCCATGGACAAGCTGAGAATCAAAGGTGGTGGACCGCTGCGCGGCGAGGTCAAGGTCTCGGGCGCCAAGAACGCGGCCTTGCCGATCCTGTGCGCGGCGTTGCTGGGCTCAGGCGAACTGGAGCTCGACAACGTTCCGCAACTGCACGATGTCGCGACCATGATCCGGCTGCTCGAGCAGCTCGGGGTCAAGGCGGTGCGGGCCGGGGACCGGGTGACGCTCGACGCGGGGGCGATCTCATCGCACGAGGCGCCCTATGAGTTGGTCAAGACGATGCGGGCGTCGATCCTGGTGCTCGGGCCGTTGGTGGCGCGCTTCGGTGCCGCGCGGGTTTCGCTGCCGGGAGGCTGCGCCATCGGTCAGCGGCCGGTCGACCAGCACATCAAGGGCTTGCAGGCCATGGGCGCCGAGATTCACGTCGAACATGGCTACGTCGAGGCGCGCGCCAAGCGGCTGCGCGGAACCCACATCTTCACCGACATGGTGACCGTCACCGGCACCGAGAACCTGATGATGGCGGCAACCCTGGCGCAAGGGGAGACGGTCATCGAGAATGCCGCCCGCGAACCAGAGGTCGCGGATCTGGCCCGCGCACTCACGGCGATGGGCGCGCTGATCGAGGGGGCGGGCACCGACCGGATCGTCATCCAGGGGGTTGAGCGGCTCAGTGGGGCGAGCCACCGGGTGATGGCCGACCGCATCGAGGCGGGCACCTTCCTGTGCGCGGTGGTGGCTACCGGCGGCGAGGTGCTTCTTACCGGCGCTCAACCCGAGACGATGGAGGCGACGCTGGGCAAGTTGCGCGAAGCCGGCGCCCGGATCGAACTCGGCAAGGACTGGATCAGGATCGCGATGACCGGACGGCCCCACGCGGTCGATCTGCGCACCGCGCCGTACCCCGGGTTCGCAACCGACATGCAGGCCCAGTTCATGGCCGTCAACTGTATCGCCCAGGGGGTCGGCAAGATCACCGAGACGATTTTCGAGAACCGTTTCATGCACGCGCTGGAGTTGCAACGCCTCGGCGCCGAGATCGCGATCGAGGGCAACACTGCAGTGGTCAAGGGGCTCCCGGAGCTTTCGGGCGCGACGGTCATGGCGACCGACCTGAGGGCCTCGGCGGGGTTGGTGATCGCCGGCATGGTCGCGCGCGGCGAGACGGTGATCGAGCGCATCTACCATCTCGACCGCGGCTACGAGCGCATGGAGGAGAAGCTTCGAGCTCTGGGTGCGGCCATCGAGCGCGTCTCCTGAGCCGGGCGATTTCCGGAATTGCTAACGAGCAGGCTGGCAAGGAATGAAATGATCACACTGGCTCTTTCCAAGGGAAGGATCTTCGACGAGACCGTGCCTCTGCTGGAGGCGATCGGCATTTCGATCGACCCCGCGGTGCTTGATTCGCGCAAGCTGATCCTGCCGACCGGGGACCCCAACCTGCGTCTGATCATCGTCCGCGCCAGCGACGTGCCGACCTATGTCCGCTACGGCGCCGCCGACATTGGGGTGGCCGGCAAGGACGTACTGATCGAAAACGGTGACGACGGGCTGTATCAGCCGATCGACCTGGGCATCGGCCGCTGCCGGATCTGCGTGGCGGCGCGGCGCGGCTTCGATTACCAGGCTGCGGTGCGGCGTGGCGCCCGACTGCGCATCGCCACCAAGTACCTGCGCATGGCCAGCGAACACTTTGCCGCCAAGGGCATGCACGTCGACCTGATCAAGCTCTACGGTTCGATGGAGCTGGCGCCTCTGGTGGGCCTGGCCGACGCCATCGTCGACCTGGTGAGCACCGGCAATACGCTGCGGGCCAACGACCTGGTTGAAGTCGAGGAGGTCGGCGTAATTTCTTCGCGCCTGATCGTCAACCAGGCCGCGCTCAAGACCAAGGCTGCGCGTCTCCAGCCCCTGCTGGAGCGCTTTGCCGCGGCGGTAGCGACCAAGCCATGAGCGCCGCCCCGGTGATCAGTCGCCTCGACTCAGCGGCACCAGACTTCGGGGCTCGCTTGCGCAGCCTGCTCGCCCACGAGCCCGAGCAGGACGAGCGCATCGCACAGACGGTCGCCGAGATAATCGCCGCCGTGCGCGAGCGCGGCGATGTGGCACTGCTCGAATACACCCGGCGGTTTGACCGGGTCGAGGTGAGTGCTGCCGCCGACCTGGAAATTCCCGCCGCCGAGTTGGGCAGCGCCCTGGCCGGGCTGGCCCCGGAAGTCCGCCTGGCGCTGGAGACCGCCGCCGCGCGGGTGCGCGCCTTCCATGAGCGCCAGCTGGCGGTATCGTGGTCCTATCAGGAAGTCGACGGCACCCGGCTGGGGCAACGAGTCACGCCGCTCGAGCGGGTCGGAATCTACGTTCCGGGTGGCCGTGCCGCCTATCCCTCGTCGGTGCTGATGAACGCGGTTCCCGCCAAGGTCGCCGGGGTGGGCGAAATTATCATGGTCGTGCCGACACCCGACGGGGTGCGCAATCAGGCAGTGCTCGCCGCCGCCGCGATCGCCGGGGTCGACCGGGTCTTCGCCGTCGGGGGCGCGCAAGCCGTGGCAGCGCTCGCCTATGGGACGGCGACCGTGCCCGGGGTCGACAAGATCGTGGGCCCGGGCAACGCCTACGTCGCCGAAGCCAAGCGGCGCGTATTCGGCAAGGTCGGGATCGACATGATCGCCGGGCCGAGTGAAATCGTCGTGATCTGCGACGGCAACACCCCACCCGACTGGATCGCCATGGACATGTTCGCGCAGGCCGAACACGACGAACTGGCCCAGGCGATCCTGATCTCGCCCAGCCGCAGCTTCCTCGACGCGGTCGAGCAATCAATCGGCAGACTGCTGGCCACCATGCCGCGGCGCGCTGTGATCGCCCGTTCGCTGGCCGATCGCGGCGCGCTCGTTGCGGTGAGCGACCTCGCCGAGGCCTGCGCCATCGCCGATCAGATTGCACCCGAGCATCTCGAGATCTCGGCGCAGGACGCGCCGCGCTGGGCGGAACAGATTCGCCACGCCGGCGCGATTTTCCTGGGCGAGTATTCCTCCGAGTCCCTGGGCGACTACTGCGCCGGTCCCAATCACGTTTTGCCGACCATGCGCACGGCGCGTTTCTCTTCGCCGCTGGGGGTCTACGATTTCCAGAAGCGCACCAGCATCATCGAGGTGTCGCGCGATGGTGCCCGGAAGCTGGGGAAAATAGCCGCGACGCTGGCCCGGGCCGAGGGGCTGGAGGCCCACGCCCGCAGCGCCGAAATGCGTCTCGAGGGCGACTGATCGATCGGGCCGGCGCGTGCCGCCGGCGAGGGAATGTGATGAGCGACAACAACAAGATCGGCCCGGCCGGGGTGATCCGCCCCGAAGTGCTGGCCATGCGCGCCTATCAGGTCGCCGATTCCCGCGGCCTGGTGAAACTCGACGCGATGGAGAATCCCTATCGGCTGCCGCCGGAGCTGCGTCAGGCATTGGGCGAGCGGCTCGCCGAGGTCGCCATCAACCGCTATCCGGTGCCCAGCTACGCCGAGCTGCGCTCGGCGATCCGCGTCAGCTTCGGAGTTCCGGACGGCTACGACGTGGTGATCGGCAATGGTTCCGATGAATTGATCGCGATGCTCGCGCTGGTGACGGCACGTCCCGGCGCGGTGGTGCTTTCACCCTGGCCGTCGTTCGTGATGTACGAAATGGGCGCGCGGCTCTCTGGCAGCCGCTTCGTCGGAGTTCCCCTGCGCGCTGATTTCACCCTCGACACCGAGGCGATGCTGGCGGCGATTGGCAGCGAGCGCCCGGCGCTGGTCTTCATCGCCTACCCCAACAACCCGACCGGCAACTGCTACGAGAACGGTGCTATCGAGGCGATCATCGCCGCCGCGCCGGGGCTGGTGGTGATCGACGAGGCCTACCAGCCGTTTGCGCTCGACACCTGGATGAACCGTCTGCCCGAGTTCCCCAACCTGGCGGTGCTGCGCACCGTCTCCAAGCTCGGGATGGCCGGGCTGCGCCTCGGCTACCTGAGCGCGGCCGCGCCCTGGCTCGCGGAACTCGAGAAGGTCAGGCCGCCCTACAACGTCGGCTCGCTCAACGAAGCCGCTGCGATCTTCGCGCTCGAGCACCTGGCGGTGTTCGAGGCACAGGCGGCGGAATTGCGTGCCACGCGTGCCACGCTGGCCCGGGAACTGGCCGCGATCCCCGGGGTCGAGGTGTTTCCGTCGCGGGCCAATTTCCTGCTCATCCGGGTCGCCGACGGCCCGGCGACTGCCGCTGGACTGCGTAAACGCGGGGTTTTGATCCGCGACGTGGGTAAAATGCACCCGTTGCTGGGCAACTGCCTGCGACTGACGGTGAGCGACCCGCAGGAAAATGCCGCGCTGCTTGCGGCGTTGCGTGACACGCAAAATGCCGCGCTGCTTGCGGCGTTGCGCGCTACGCAGCGCGCGGCGGGCGCATGAACCTGGGAGGTGAGGTGGTGAAACGTAGTGCAGAAGTGACTCGGATTACGGCCGAAACGCGGATTCGCGTGAGCGTCGATCTTGACGGCACCGGCCGCCGCGAACTGGCCACCGGCGTGCCGTTCCTCGATCACATGCTCGACCAGATCGCGCGTCACGGTCTGGTGGATCTCGAGGTGAGCGCCGAAGGCGACCTCCACATCGATGGCCACCACACCGTCGAGGACGTCGGGATCACGATGGGCCAGGCAGTTGCCAAGGCGATCGGGGACCGCAAGGGTATCAAGCGCTATGGCCATGCCTATGTGCCGCTCGACGAGGCGCTCTCCCGGGTCGTGATCGATTTCTCCGGCCGGCCCGGGCTGGAGTGGCACGTCGAGTTCGCGCGCGACATGATTGGCGCGTTCGAGGTCGACCTGGCCCACGAGTTCTTCCAGGGGTTCGTGAATCACGCCCACGTGACCCTGCACATCGACAACCTGCGCGGCTCCAACGCCCATCACCAGTGTGAGACGGTGTTCAAGGCCTTCGCCCGGGCGCTGCGTACGGCGGTCGAATTCGATCCGCGGCGCGGCGACGAGATTCCATCCACCAAGGGATCGCTTTGACGGGTTGGCTGCGAGGCTGCGGCACGAACGCAGCCAGTGATCTCGTCGCCCCGCTCGGGGCGGAGGGGGCGTATTGCGTTTGATCGTGGTCGTCGACTACGGCATGGGCAATCTGCGCTCGGTCGCCTAGGCGCTCGAGCACGTCGCACCGCAGGCACGGGTTGCCATCAGTGGCGACCCGGGACAGATCGATGCCGCCGACCGGGTGGTGTTCCCCGGCCAGGGCGCGATGCCCGATTGCATGCGCAACCTTGAAACCGCGGGGCTGCGCGAGGCGGTGCTCAGGGCCGCCGCGACCCGGCCGTTCATGGGAGTGTGCGTGGGCGAACAGATGCTCTTCGACGAGAGCGCCGAGGGGCCGACCCCGGGGCTGGGCGTGTTCGCCGGCCGGGTGCTGCGGTTTGCGCCGGAGGCGATGGTGCGTCCCGACGGCAGTCGCCTCAAGGTGCCGCACATGGGCTGGAACCAGGTCTGGCAGACGCGGCCCCACCCGCTGTGGGAAGGAATCGCCGATGGCTCCCACTTCTATTTCGTCCACAGCTACTACGCCGAGCCGGCCGACCCGCAGGAGTTGACCGTCGGCGAAACCGAGCACGGTGTGCGCTTTACCTGTGCGGTGGCGCGCGATAACATTTTTGCAGTGCAGTTTCACCCCGAGAAGAGCGCAGCCGATGGGCTGCGGCTCTACCAGAATTTCTGCCACTGGAATCCCTAGCCGCGAGCGGCGCCGGATTCTTCCCGACCCCTCCTGATACTAAGTACCACGACCATGTTGCTCATACCGGCAATCGATCTCAAGGACGGCCACTGCGTGCGCCTGAAGCAGGGCGACATGGATGAGGCCACGATCTTCTCGGAAGATCCGGCGCAGATGGCACGGCGCTGGGTCGATGCCGGCGCGCGCCGCCTGCACCTGGTTGATCTCAACGGTGCGTTTGCCGGCAAGCCGCGCAACGGCGCCGCGATCAAGGCGATCATCGAGGAGGTCGGCACGCAGATTCCGGTCCAGCTGGGCGGCGGGATTCGCGACCTCGACACCATCGAACGCTACCTCGACGAGGGCTTGAGCTACGTGATCATCGGCACCGCCGCGGTCAAGAGCCCGGGGTTCCTGCACGACGCTTGCAGCGCTTTTCCGGGCCAGATCATCGTCGGCCTGGACGCGCGCGACGGCAAGGTCGCTACCGATGGCTGGAGCAAGCTGACCGGCCACGACGTGCTCGACCTGGCGCGCAAGTTCCAGGGCTACGGCATCGAGGGCGTCATCTATACCGACATCGGGCGCGACGGCATGCTCTCGGGCGTGAACATCGAGGCAACCCAGCGCCTGGCGAGCGAACTGCTGGTGCCGGTGTTCGCCTCGGGCGGGGTCTCGAGCCTGGCCGATATCGAACAGCTCTGCGCCATCTCCTCCGACGGAGTGGCGGGCGTGATCCTCGGGCGCTCGCTCTACGAAGGGACGCTCGACTTTGCCACCGCCCAGGCGCTGGCCGACGAACTCTCGGACTGACTGTGCTCACCAAGAGGATCATTCCGTGCCTTGATGTCACCGCCGGCCGGGTCGTCAAGGGCGTCAATTTCGTCGCCCTGCGCGATGCCGGCGACCCGGTCGAGATCGCCCGGCGCTACGACGAACAGGGCGCCGACGAACTGACTTTCCTCGACATCACGGCTTCGAGCGACGAGCGCGACTTGATCCTGCACATGATCGAAGCGGTGGCCGACCAGGTGTTCATTCCGCTCACGGTGGGCGGCGGCGTGCGCGCAGTGGAGGATGTCCGCCGGCTGCTCAATGCCGGAGCCGACAAGGTGGCGATCAATACCGCCGGAATTCTCGATCCCGGCCTGCTCGAGCGCTCGGCGTCGCGCTATGGCTCGCAGTGCATCGTCTGCGCGATCGACGCCAAGGCCAGCGCTCCCGGGCGCTGGGAAGTGTTCACCCACGGCGGGCGCAGACCCACCGGGCTGGATGCCATCGAGTGGGCGCGACGGGTAACCGCGCTCGGCGTCGGGGAGATCCTGCTGACCAGCATGGATCGCGACGGTACCCGAGCTGGTTTCGACCTCGAGCTTACCCGGGCGGTGAGCGATGCGGTCACGATTCCGGTGATAGCCTCGGGTGGAGTGGGCACCCTGGAGCATCTCGCCGACGGGGTGACGATTGGTCGCGCCGATGCGGTACTGGCAGCGAGCATCTTTCACTTTGGCGAATTTACGGTGGCCCAGGCCAAAGCCGTGATGGCGGCGCGCGGTATTCCGGTGCGTGAACTGTCGGGAGCGACCCAGTGAGCACGGCGCAGGGCGCGAGCGCGGCGCAGCCCGGCGGCGGCGCCGGATGGATCTCGCGGGTACGCTGGAACGATGCCGGTCTGGTGGCCGCGATCGCCCAGCACGCGACCAGTGGCCGCGTGCTGATGATGGCGTGGATGAATCGCGAAGCGCTCGAGCGCACCGTGGCGACCCGCCAGGCGGTCTATTTTTCGCGTTCGCGCGCCCGCCTCTGGGTGAAGGGCGAGGAATCGGGCAACATCCAGACAGTGCGTGAAATCCGGTTGGACTGCGATGGTGATGCGGTGCTGCTGCTGGTCGAACAGGCCGGTGGCGTGGCTTGCCACACCGGGCGCGAATCGTGTTTCTATAGCCGGCTGGAAAGCGAACAGTGGCAGATAGTCGATCCCGTGCGGGTCGATCCCGGGAGGCTCTACAAGTGAGTGCAGCTAAGCAGGATGGTGGTTCGGGCAGTGCCCAGGATGTCCTGGCGCGGCTGGCCGACGTGCTCGAAGCACGCCGCCAGGGCGCCGATCCGGAGAGCTCGTATGTTGCGCGGCTGTTTCAACGCGGCACCGACGCTATCCTGAAGAAGGTCGGCGAGGAGGCCACCGAAACCGTGATGGCGGCCAAGGATGGCGTGCCGGCGCGGATAGTGTCGGAAACAGCCGACTTATGGTTCCACACCATGATCATGCTCGCTCATTTCGACTTGCGCCCGTCCGACGTGCTGGCCGAACTCGAGCGGCGCGAGGGACTGTCAGGACTTGACGAGAAGGCGCAGCGGCGGGCGCCGGAACGCGACCGCGCAGGCGAATAAAGGAACTGAAAGAGATGGGCGACGCCAACGACCAATGCCTTTTTTGCCGGATCGGCCGGGGCGAGATTCCGTGCCGCAAGGTCTACGAGGACGACGAAATCCTAGCCTTCCACGATATCAATCCGAGCGCGCCGGTGCATTTCCTGGTAATACCCAAGATGCACCTCGACAACCTCTATGACGCCGATCTGGCGCATGCCGGGATGCTGGGCCGGATGATGGGCAGGATCGGGGAACTGGCCCGCTCATTGGGCGCCACCGACGGGTTCCGGGTCGTGGTCAACAACGGCAGGGTCGGCAGGCAGGAGGTGTATCATCTTCACATGCATGTGATCGGCGGTCCTGAGCCATTGGGTTCGGGGATTAAACGCACGTAGAAGGGAGTTGAGGTATGGGTTCATTCAGTATCTGGCACTGGCTGATTGTGCTGGTAATCGTGATGATGGTCTTTGGCACCAAGAAGCTGCGCAACATGGGCAGTGACCTTGGCGGCGCCGTCAAGGGCTTCAAGGAAGGCATGAAGGAAGGCACCGAGAAGACGGCCGATTCGGAAGCGTCGCAGTCGGGCAAGACCATCGACGTCGACGCCAAAGAAAAGCGCTGACGGCTTGGCGTGGTCGCGGGCACGGTGTCGATCCGGGCCCGCCTGGTCGAGCGGCCTGTTACGGTCGCTCTTTGCGTTTCTGAGACCCAATGTTTGACGTTGCCTTTTCCGAACTCCTGATCGCCGCGGTGATCGCGCTGATCGTCATCGGACCTGAGCGCCTGCCCAAGGTTGCGCGCCAGGCCGGGGAGTGGCTCGGCAAGATCCAGCGCTACATCAACGACGTCAAGTCCGATGTCGGGCGCCAGATGGAGATCGAGGAACTGCGCCGGATGCAGACGGAGATCACCGAGGTGGCGCACGACCTCAAGAAATCGGTCGAGAAGGGCGCCGCCGAAGTGCAGCAGGAGGTCGATTCACTGAATGCTGCGGTCGAGGGTGAACCGGAGGCGGAATATCAGCCGACCGACTGGAACACCGTCTACGCCGTGCGCCAGACGCGCGACCGCTTGCGTGAACGGCGCGAGGCCCGAGACGCCGAACTCGGGCGCAAGCGCCGCAAGCTTCCCCAGCGCCAGGCGCGCCTATGAGCGAGCAAGAGAACTTCTTCTCCCACCTGGTCGAACTGCGCGACCGGCTGGTCAAGTCGCTGGTGGTGGTGCTGGTGCTGTTCGCCGTCTGCTTCTATTTTTCCGGCGAGATCATGAAGTTTCTCTCGCTGCCCCTGTACCAGGTCCTGCCGGCGGGGAGCAGGCCGATCTTCACTGACCAGGCCGGGGCCTTCTTCACTCTCACCAAGGTGTCGTTCATGTCGGCAGTGCTGTTGGCCCTGCCGTGGATCCTCTACCAGGCGTGGTCGTTCGTCGCGCCGGGGCTCTACGAGCATGAGCGCCGTTTTGCCCTGCCATTGATCGTTTCGAGCGTCTTCTTCCTGCTCGTCGGGATCGCGTTCGCGTATACCTTCGTGTTGCCGGCAGCCTACCGGTTCTTCATCACCATGTCGGAGCGCACCGGCGCCGAGACCCTCCAGGATCTGCAGAAGTACTGGGACTTCACCCTGGCCATCTTCTTCGGCTTCGGCCTGACCTTCGAGGTCCCGGTGGTGCAGATGTTGCTGCTTAAATCCGGCTTGGTAAGCGTCGAGCAGATGAAGTCGGCACGGCGCTACGTCGTCGTCGGGGCCTTCGTGGTCGCGGCCGTGCTCACCCCGCCGGACGTGATCTCGCAGTTCATGCTCGCCGTGCCGCTGTGCCTGCTCTACGAACTGGGGATAGTGATGGGACGCTTCGTCAAGGCGCGCAGCAGCACGCCGGAGGTCGAAGAGGAACCCACCGAAGTTTGAACGGCCGGGAGGATACGCGCCTATTGCGGTCGTGATTCCTGGGGCCGTGGGCGTTTGCCGACCACGATCATGATGTCGATGCGCTTGTTGTCGCGCACAAACCGGAAGTTCGTGGTGGTGCCGGGCGCGAGCTTGGCGATCATATCGAGCATGGTCGTGGTGTTCTTGACCGCGAGGCCGTTTACCGCGACCAGGATGTCGCCGACCCTGACCCCCGCCTTTTCGGCCGGGCCGCCGCGCACCAGGCCGGCGATCACCGCTCCTTCGTTCAACGGCAGCTGGAAGGCCTCGGCCAGCTCCGGCGTGAGATCCTGGGGTTCGACACCGATGAAACCGCGGGTCACGGCGCCGTCGCGAACCAGTTGCTCCATCACGTGCAGCGCGCTGCTGGCCGGGGTGGCGAAGCCGATGCCGAGCGAGCCGCCGCTGGGCGAATAGATCGCCGTGTTGATCCCGAGCAGCCGGCCCTCGGCGTCGACCAGCGCGCCGCCCGAGTTGCCGGGATTG
>JACZKY010008633.1_pt1 | contig 15094 bp, 19 predicted proteins | sample 8237611 | NCBI WGS metagenome assembly JACZKY01 (sample SAMN16148055, study PRJNA663545) | marine sediment metagenome | biome: sediments and biomass from bioreactor inoculated with such sediments; feature: coastal sediments; material: methane- and iron-fed bioreactor; isolation source: Bothnian...
AGTCAAAGGGCTGGGAAATCGGGGTCGGCCCCACCGTGGTCGTGGTGAACGAGGGGATCGCCAGAAACCTGTCCACCACCACGCTCAAAGACGATGCCTATGCCTTCATCACGGACCAGCAAGGACTGATGGCCAGCGTCAGCATCGAAGGCACAAAGATTAGCCACATCAAGCGCTGACGGCTCGGGGGTGATAATCGAGTAGGGAGAAACATAAATGCTTGGAACGATTGCAGTTGTGCTGGTTGTCCTCTGGCTGCTGGGGATTGTCACCTCGTACACCATGGGCGGATTCATTCATGCCTTGCTGGTAATCGCGATTGTGGTGGTTCTGGTTCGCGTCATTCAAGGTCGACGCCTCTAGCAAGTCGCTCGCGTCAAACCACGGCGATCTTTAGTAAGGACTTTTTGACCAATCCTCGGGCTGGTGATAACGTCCTGCCTGGCGAAGAAAAGCCTTTAATTTCCCGTTAACAAGACAATCTTGCGCTCTGGCGACCGGGGCGTATCGAACCCAAGCCGGAGGTTACATGTCGACCCGAGTAGATCTCTCAAAAATTACATTGATGGATGCCCTTGATCTTGCCAGCCTGATCGAGGTCGAGGCGTGCCAGCGCTACGAGTTGTTCGCCGCCCAGCTTGGACGGCGCGATCCCATTGATGCCGCGTCGGTGTTCCGTTCGATGGCGATCAACGAAAAGAAACACGGCGATCAGCTTGCCGAGCGCCGACGGGCCCTGTTTGGCGACAAGCCCCCGAGAGTCAAGCTCGACGACGTCTTTGACATCGAGGCCCCGGATTTCGGTGCCCCGACCTGCAACATGTCGGCGTTCAAGGCGCTCCAGATGGCCCTGTCGTCTGAGCGCAAGGCCTTCGAGTTCTACGACGAGGCTCTGCCTGGGGTGACCCAGCCCGACGTCAAGGCCTTGTTCCGGGAACTGCGCGAAGAGGAGGGCGAACACATCCAGATGGTCGAAGCGCTTATCGAGAAACTGCCGCCCGAGGCCATGATCGACATTCAGGACGAGGACGTCGACTAGCGTCGTCGCTGCCCGCCCTACGACAACGAAGGAGAACGCCATGAGTGAACGCGATGCCTATGTGCAGAAGATGAAGGCTAAGCTGGACGAGTGGAACGCCGATATCGACAAGCTGGAGGCGCAGACGCGCAAGGCGCAGGCCGACGCGAAGTTGCGCTACGAGAAGCAGCTGACAGAGCTGAAGGCCAACCGCGACGCGGCGGCGCAGAAACTGCGCGAACTGCAGAATGCCAGCGTCGACGCTTGGGAGGCGATGCGGCGCGGCACGGAAATCGCCTGGGCCGATATGGCGAAGGCATTTCGGGAAGCCGCCGAGCGCTTCAAGTAGGCGTTGCGCCGAGCGCCGGCCCCGGCGCGGGCGGCAAACTCGGCATGGTCTTGCTTGCGATGGGGACCATGCTCGGGTGACGATGGGCCCAAAAGGGCGGATAATATATCCTTAAGCAAGTGCCGTAAAATGCTTGAGGAGCAAACCATGGGCAAGATCTGGATTCTCTCGGCCAACAGCAGCCACGCGACCATCTTTAGCGCCGAGTCGCAAACTGCGCAGCCGGTCGCCATCGCAACGATGGACAACCCCGCGGCGCGTCTCAAACCGATGGACCTGGTCAGCGATCGCCCGGGCCGGACCTTTGACAGCTTCGGCGGTCAACGCCACGCCACGGCCGTCGAGCCCGATCCCAGGGAACAGGAGCAGATCCGGTTTGCCAAGTCGATAGTCGACCGCCTGGAACGCGGGCGTCTCGAGGGCGAGTTCGATCGTCTGGCGGTGACCGCAGGACCCGATTTCCTGGGCGAGTTGCGAACCCACTACAGCGCCTCGCTCAAGGCCTTGGTCTCGACGGAGATCGACAAGGACTACACCGCGCTCAAGCCCGCGGAACTGCGCGCCAGGCTGCCTGCGCAGCTCTAGCAGCTGGGGTCGGCCGGGGACCGGGCGCTTCAAGCCACCTGGCCGGCCGCGTGGCCGCTTGCCCAGGCCCACTGGAAGTTGAAGCCCCCCAGGTGGCCGGTAACGTCGACCACCTCGCCCACGAAGAACAGACCGGGCACCGCCCTGGCCTCCATCGTCTTTGATGACAGGCAAGCGGTATCGACGCCGCCCAGAGTCACTTCGGCCTTGTTGTAGCCCAGCGTGCCCGACGGCCGCACCTGCCAGTGGTGCAGGCCGGTTGCCACCTCCAGCAGTTCCCTCGACGAAAGCTCGCCGAGCGGCTTGACGATGCCGTTGGCCGCGCACCAGTGCTGGCTGAATCGTTTGGGCAGGAACCGCGCCAGCCAATTGTCGAGCTGGATGCGACTGCCTGAGGCCGCGCGCAGCCTGGTCTCGATATCGACTCCGGGCAGCAGGTCGATCTCGATCGTGTCGCCGCCCTTCCAGTAGGAGGAAATCTGCAGGATGGCCGGGCCTGAGAGTCCGCGGTGGGTCAGCAGCAGGTTTTCGCGAAAACGCTGGCCGTTGCATGAAACCTCGGCGTCGATCGAAATCCCCGAGAGGTCACCAAAGCGAGCCATGGTTTCGGGCTCGAACGCGAGTGGCACCAGGGCTGGGGATGGGGTTACGACCTTGAGGCCGAACTGCTCGGCGATCCGGTAGCCAAAGGGCGTTGCGCCCACCTTGGGCGCTGCCAGTCCGCCGGTGGCGATAACCAATGATGCTGCCAATGCCGTGCCACGGTCGGTATCCACCACGAAATCATTTTCGGCGCGTCCGACCAGGCGTACCTGGCAGGGCATCTGCCACGTGACGCCACCGCGTTGGCATTCGCTCTGGAGCATGGTGATGATCTGCTGCGCGCTGTCGCGGCAGAACAGCTGGCCCAGGGTCTTGTGTTCGTAGGCGATGCCGTGGCGCTCGACCAGCCCGATGAAGTCCTGGGGCGTATAGCGCGCCAGTGCCGAGCGGCAAAAATTGGGGTTCTGCGACAGAAAATGAGCGCTCGAACAGTGCAGGTTGGTGAAATTGCAGCGCCCCCCGCCAGAGATTCTGATCTTCTCACCGAGTTTCGCGCCGTGATCGATCAGCAGCACCCGGCGGCCTCGCTGGCCGATCTGGGCGGCACACATCATGCCGGCCGCGCCCGCGCCGATCACTATTGCATCCCAGCGCGCGGCGTTCACCGCGTGCTCAGGAGCCGGACTCATACGCGTTTCCCCGTCTTGGTACACTGCGCTTCATGAAGATTCCGGCAAGACTCCAACCGTTGTTCGAAGAAGGTCTCATCGACGAAGTAGTGCGCCAACTCACGAGCGGCAAGGAGGCGACAGTCTACGTAGTCCGCTGCGGCGATGAGATCCGCTGCGCGAAAGTGTACAAGGAGGCCGCACAACGCAGTTTTCGCCAAAGCACGGTGTACCAGGAAGGCCGCAAGGTGAAGAATAGCCGGGAGGCGCGCGCGCGCGGCAAGGGGACCTCCTACGGACGCAAGATGGCCGAAGAGGCCTGGCAGAACGCCGAGGTCGATGCGCTCTTTCGGCTGGCTACTGCCGGCGTGCGTGTGCCCCAGCCGCACGTCTGTTTCGAGGGTGTGCTGCTGATGGAACTGGTGACCGACGCCGACGGCAATGCAGCGCCGCGCCTGAACGATGTGGAACTCGACGAACTGACCGCACTCGAGGTCCATGCGCTGCTGCTCGACCAGGTCGTGCTCATGCTGCGTGCCGGGATGATCCACGGCGACCTCTCGGAGTACAACATCCTGATGGGCGCTGACGGGCCGGTAATCATCGACCTGCCGCAAGCCGTAGATGCCGCCGCCAGCAGTGGCGCCGCGGCGATGCTCGAGCGCGACGTCGGCAACCTGGCGGCGTACTGCGGTCAATATGCGCCGCAGTTGCTCGGCACGGAATACGGCAAGGAGATCTGGGCCTTGTATCAAGCGGGGCGCTTGGTAAACGGTGCTGCACTGACCGGGCGCGTCGCTGCGGACACGCGCCGGGTTGACCCGGACGTGGTTCTGCGCGAACTGGCGCTGGCCCGCAAGGAAGCGCGCGACGAAGCAGCACTGCGGCGCTCGGAGTCCTCCTAGCAAGGCGCCTCAGACCGCCTCTGCAGCACGACGTATTGGCTGCCTGTTCCTTGGAAGACCAGAGCGGCGATTAATGCGTCTATCGTCAAACCAATCCAAATGATAGACAGGTAGCGCGACTGATGGCAGCATAAGACGTCCTAAAGAATTAGAGCGCGCACCAGCGCACATGGAACTTCCAAACCTTAGGAGGAGATCGTTATGCGTCACAAGTTGCTGCTCACAGCCGCCAGCGCGGTGGGAATGGTTTTATGCTCTTCAGCATGGGCGCAGAGCATCAAGATCGCCGTCCTCGGTCCGATGGCCTTCATCCAGGGCGAATATCACTGGGCTGGCGCCGAAATGGCGCGCGACGAAATCAACAAGGCCGGCGGCATATCGGTCGGCGGCGTCAAGCACCAGATCGAACTGGTCAAGATCGACACCAATGAAATGCAGAGCGTGCCCGACGCCACGAATGCCATCGAGCGCGCCATCAGCCGCGACAAGGCCAATTTCCTCATCGGCGGTTTTCGTTCCGAGGCGGTGCTGGCCATGCAGGAAGTTGCGATGGACGCGAAGAAACTCTTCCTCAGCGTCGGTGCGGCCGATGCCAAGCTGTCGGAGAACGTGGGTAAAGACTACGACCGCTACAAGTACTGGTTCCGCGTCACGCCGACCAAGTCGGCTGACCTTGTGAAGACGGTCTTTACAATTTTGGGTTCGGTCGGCGGTCAGATTCGCACCGAGCTGAAGAAGGAAACGCCCAAGGTCGCTATTTTCGCGGAAAAGGCGGCATGGACCGAGGCTATCGTGAAAGCGGCGCAAGCGACCCTGCCGAAAATGAAGATGGAAGTGGTGGGCACCTGGCAACCCTCGCCGATAGCGACCGACGTCACCGCCGAACTATCGGCGATCAAGCGCAGCGGCGCCGACATCGTGTTCACCGCGATTTCCGGTCCGATGGGCATCGTGCTCGGGCGGCAGATGGGCGAGCTGGAGTTACCCGCGATCGCGTTCGGCATCAACGTCGAGGCGCAGAAGGACGGGTTCTGGCAGGCCACCGCCGGCAAGGGCAACTACGTCGCGACTCTGAACACGTTCGGCGAAGTCGAAGTGACCCCGAAGATGATCCCTTTCCTAAAGGCGTTCAAGGCACGCTATAACAAGACGCCGACCTACACCGCCGCGACCTACGATGCGATCCACATTCTCCAGACCGCGATCGAGCAAACGGCCAGCCTCGACGCCGACAAGCTGATTCCAGTGATCGAGAAAATGGAGGCGGTCGGTGCAGCGGGGACCGATACCTGGGACAAGAACCACGATCTGATCTGGGGGGTGGGCAAGACCTCGGGCATCGGCGTCCAGTGGCAGGACGGGCAATTGGTTCCGTTCTGGCCGCCGGAAATCAAGGGCATGAAGCCGTTCAAGATGCCGAAACAATAGATCGCAGCAGCCAGTTTTGCACCCCTCCCCGAGAGGGGGAGGGGTGGCGCAAACATGTTCCAGGACATCCTAATCAGCGGGCTGATCAATAGCGGCGTTTACGCGCTGCTTGCGCTCGGTTTCTCGCTGATTTTCGGAGTGGCGCGCATTGTCAACATAGCGCACACCGCTTTCTACATGCTCGCGGCCTATGCGCTCTACGGTTTGCTGGTCGTTGGCAAGGTGCCGCTACTGCTTGCCATTCCGATCGCCGTGGTCGCGGTGGTGGTCTTGTCCCTGGCTTGCTACAAGTTGGTGATCGAGCCTGTGCGCCAGCACGAATCGGCCGTATTGATCGCCACCATCGCGCTGGCTCTTATCTTCCAGGAAAGCCTCCTGGTTTCCTTCGGCGGCAGCTTCCTTGGGATACCCAATGCGGTCGAAGGAATGGTTTCCATCATCGGCGTGCGCGTGTCCTATCAGCGCCTCATAGTTCTCGCGGTAGTGGCGATTACGCTGGTGGCGACCTGGTATTTGCTCAATCGGACCCGCCTCGGCCTGGCGATCCGCACCGCCGCCAACGACCAGGAGATCGCCAATCTCATGGGCATCAACGTCGGTCGCGTGGCCATGTACACCGTGGGTATTTCCGTGGCCCTGGCGGCAATCGCCGGCGTGGTGGTGGCGCCGGTGTTCGTGGTCGATCCGCTGATGTGGCTGTCGCCGCTGGTGACCATGCTCGCCATCGTGGTGCTCGGCGGCCTGGGCAGCCTCAAGGGCAGCGTGATCGGCGCGTTCATCATCGGCTATGTTGAGGCGATCACCGTGTTCGCCGTGCCTTCTGGGTCCTACCTCAAGGGCGCGGTGGCGCTGTCGATCATGATCGTGGTGTTGCTGTTCCGGCCCGAAGGCCTGTTCGGCGTGGTATTCGAGGAGGAACGGTGAAAGGACTGCTCGCCTTGCCGCGGAGGCTTTGGGCGCAGTTGCGCCATGAAGTGTTGGTGCTGCCCAGCCGCAGTTTTGTGTTATTCGCCGCGCTGCTACTGCTGGCACTGCCGCTGTTCTACGACGACCCCTACGTGCTGCGCATTCTTACCATGACGGCGATATTCGCGATTTTAGCGGCGAGCTGGGATCTGCTGGCCGGCTTCACCGGCCAGGTGAATTTCGGTCATGCCCTGTTTTTCGGCGTCGGCGCCTACACCTCGGCACTGCTGTCGCACCACCTTGGCTGGGCCCCCTGGCTCACGGTGCCGCTGGGCGCCGCGCTGGCCATGGTGACGGGTTTCCTGGTCGGCATTCCCTGCCTGCGCCTGCGCGGCTCTTACCTGTCGCTGGCTACGCTCGCGTTTCCCTTGATCCTGACCGGGGTGCTGTTTGCCTTTCCGGATTTTTCCGGCGGCGAACTGGGCGTCTCGGGACTCAGACGCATAGTGAACGGTACGGTGGGCAATTACTACGTGGCGGTCCTGCCGATGCTGCTGCTTTGCTTCGGCATCTGGAAAATCGGCAACTCCAACACCGGGCTCATTTTTCATGCGATACGCGAAGACGAGATCGCCTGCCGCGCTTCGGGCATCAATACCACGCGCTACAAGCTGCTGGCGTTTACGCTGTCGGGGCTGTTCGCCGGATTTGCCGGCGCGCTGTTCGCGCACTACATGCGCGTCGCCGGGCCGTCTTCGCTTGAGGTGGCGTTGTCATTTCAGGTTGTCATTTGGGGCATTTTTGGTGGCATCGCGACCATCTACGGGCCGGTGCTGGCAGTGTTCATCCTGTACCCTTTCACCGAAGTTCTGGCCAATTTCGAAATGTTCAAGGAAATTCGCCTGCTGATTTTCGCCGTGATCGTGCTGCTCGTTCTATTGTTCATGCCCCAGGGGCTCACGCCGTGGATCCGCGACAAGATCGAGAAAGTCTGCCCCCGATGTAAGGCCCGGAACGTATTCAGCCGGCACCAATGCCGGCTGTGCAGCGCTGAACTCGACTGAGCGAGCGAGCCCTACTACAGCCCCAGGTAACCGGCGCGCAGGCCCTCGTCGGCCATAAGCTGCCGCGCCGAACCCTCCGCAATGATCTTGCCCTGCGAGAGTACGTAGTTGCGGTTGGCCATTTGGAAGACCTTTCCAACCTCCTGCTCGACCAACAGAACCGGAATGCCGCTGGCGTGAATCTGGCTTATCGCCGCGAAGACCTCGGTGCGCAGCATCGGGGCCAGGCCGAGCGATGGTTCGTCAATGCACAGCAGCTTGGCCTTGAACATGAGGGCGCGCGCTATGGACAGCATCTGCTGTTCGCCGCCGGAGAGCGTGCCGGCAATTTGGCTGCTGCGCTCCTTGAGGCGCGGGAACAACTGGTAGCAGTTGGCGAGGTTCTCCTGCCGCTCGTCCTTGTTCGACGCCAGATAGGCGCCGGCGAGCAGATTCTCCAGCACCGTCAGTTCGCGAAACGGACGCCGCCGTTCGGGGCACAGCACGAGGCCAAGACGTCGAATCTCATGCGCCGGGAGTCCTTCGATCAATTCGCCATTGAAGCGTATCGAACCTTCAAGAACGATGTCTCCGGTGGCTCCTCGCTTGGTCTGTGCCTCCCATCTGACCAGCCCGGAGATGGCGCGCAACATGGTCGACTTGCCGGCTCCGTTGGGGCCGACCAGGCCGACGAGTTCATGTTCGTCGACGTTGAGCGAAACGTCGCTCAGCAACTGCGCCTTGTCGTAGCGCACCGAGAGATCAGATACTTCAAGCAGCGGCATGGTCGGCTCCCAGGTACGCTTCTATGACCTTCGGGTCCTTGACCACTTCGCCAGGTGGCCCATCCGCGATCTTCTCGCCGTGGTCGATGACGATCACGCGATCGACGATCGCCATCAACTCCTTGAGCTTGTGCTCGATCATCAGCACCGCCGGTCCTTCGGAGTGCAAGCGCCCAAAGCGCCCACCCTGGTGCAGGCGCTGGATCGACTTGGCAAGCAGTCCTGACTCGGCGGGACTCATTCCACCCAGCGGTTCATCGAGCAGCAGCAATTCCGGTTCGGAGGCAATGGCTCGTGCTACCTCGAGGCGCTTGAGGTCGCCTTGCGAGAGCGCCGAAGCGCGTTCGAGCGCCTGGTCGGAAATGCCGACGAACTCGAGCGCATCCATCGCCTTGGCCTCGATGCGCTTGACCCATTCGCCGCGGTGGCGTGCGCGCGGGCTCAGGCATGGAACCATGACGTTGGCGATAATCGGCAGGTGCCGGAAGGGCCTGGTGTTCTGGAAGGTGCCGGCGATGCCGCGGTTGGCGACATCCCAAGGTTTCAGCCCCGAGATGTCCTCGCCGTTGAAGATTATTCGGCCTGAATCGGGTTTGAGAATCCGCGTAATGAGGCGCAGCAGGGTTGTCTTGCCGGCGCCGTTGGGCCCGATGATGCCGACGATCTCGTCGCGTTGAACTTCGAAGGAAACGTCGTTGACCGCGATCAGGCCGCCAAAGCGCTTGGTGAGATGCTCTACCTTGAAGAAGGGCGTCGTCATGGTCAGGCGGAACGCTCGTCGTGCTGCTCACGAAGTTCGCGCCGCGACACTTTGCCGACGTCGGTCTTGGGCAACTCGCCGCGAAACTCGATGATTTGCGGCACCTTGTACTCGGCCAGCTGTTTGCGACAGTATTCCATGATGTCGTCCTCCGACAGCTTGCCGCGGGCCTCGGGCTGCAGCACTATGATCGCCTTGATCCTTTGCCCGACCGCCGGGTCTGGCACCCCGATCACCCCGGCGCCCTTGATCATCTCGTGCTCGTAGAGAACGTCCTCGACGTCCTTGGCGAACACCGAGTGACCCTTGTACTTGATCAGGTCCTTGGAGCGGTCGTGGAAGTGAAAATATCCTTCCTCGTCCATGTGCACGATGTCGCCAGTGCGCATCCAGCGCGCGCCGTCGATTTCCATGAACACCTTGCTGGATTCCTCGGGCGCATTCCAGTAGCCGATCATGATGTTCGGGCCACTGAGGATCAACTCGCCTGATTCTCCCGGGGCCATGAACTCAGAAGTATCCGGATCTATCACCGCGGCCATGACGTTCGGTACCGGAATGCCGAATGAGCCGGTCTTGGGGCGATTCAGCGGGTTGACGTGGCTGGCGGCACAGGTCTCGGTCATGCCGTAGCCCTCGGTGATCGAAGACCCGGTGCGCTGCGTCCATTCCTTCATGGTTGATTCGTGCAGCGTGTCGGCTCCCGATATCAGCAGCTTGAGGCGTCGCCAGTTGACCTTGCCGGTGTCCTTGTGATCCTTGAGGTACTCGTAGAGGGTCGGGACACCGTAGAAGACGGTGGCCTTGTAGCGCTCCATCGCTTCGAGGATGCTCTCGGTGTCAGGCGTCGTGAAGAGCACCAGGGTGGCGCCCTGCATCAACCCGCCCAGCATGATCACAACCTGGCCGTAGATGTGGAACAGCGGCAGGAACGCGATCGCCACCTCCTTGCCCGGCTCCAGCTTGGTGAACCCCACCTCGCCGGCGATCTGGGCCGAGATCAGGTTGTAGTGGGTGAGCATCACCCCCTTGGGATTGCCGGTGGTGCCCCCGGTATAGGGAAGCGCGGCCAGATCGGTCATGGGGTCGATGGTGACCGGTGGGAGCTCGCCCTTGGCGGTCGCTGCGAGGTCGCGGAAGTCGTGCACGTTGGCGCGTTTGGGCATCACTGGCGCCGGGACATTGAGCTCGGTAAAGATCTTGCCGAGGAACGATCTGCCGATCACGCGGCGCAGCGGCGGCAGATAGTCGCCGATGTTGGTAACGACGACATGATCAAGGGAGGCGCCCGATTTCTCGACCTTGTCGAAAAGGATGTCCTGGCAGATCACGACTCGGGCGCCACTGTTGGCGAGCTGGAACTTGACCTCATGGCTGGTGTAGACCGGGCTGACCGGGGTTGGGGTGGCGCCGAGCTTGAGCACGGCGAAGTAGGCGATGATGAACTGCGGGCTATTGAGCAGGTAGAGCGCAACGCGATCGGCCTTCTTGACCCCCAGTTTCGCCAGTCCAAGCGCGAAACGATCGGTCTCTTCGCGCAGGTCGCGGTAGGAAATCTCCCGTCCGTGGAATACCAGCGCGGTCTGCGCTGCATAACGTTCGGTCGCCTCGTCGAACGCCTGTGGAATGGTGCGCAGCGGGATCTCCGGATTGGCTGGCACGCCTTGCTCGTAGAATGCGAGCCATGGCCGGGAAAGGTACGTGGACTTGTTATCCATAGTCTCCTCGGGGATTGGCTCTCTGGGGAGCGCCGGTCACAGGTGTTGTTCTAGCACCTCCTCGTATGCTGCCATGCTGATCCGTGGCGGGCAAGGGTAAACGATGACGCCAGCATGAGATGCTTGTTAAATCCCGGCTCGCCAAGCGTGGTCCGGTTTAATGGTCTTGCGGAAATTGCGGTCAATGGAACTATCAAAACGAAATGGTGCGGCAATCGCCGCCGGCAACGAGCAAGAGGTCGATGCGAGCTTCATGCGCCGCGCACTCGAACTTGCGGGGCAAGCTGCACGTGCTGGTGAAGTGCCGGTCGGTGCGCTCATCGTCCACGAGGGTGCGATCGTGGGCGAGGGCTGGAACCGGCCGATCGGCAGCGTGGACGCCAGCGCGCACGCCGAGATGGGCGCGATCCGCGAAGCTTGCCAAAAACTTGGCAACTATCGCCTGTCCGGCGCGACCCTCTATGTGACGCTCGAACCGTGCGTCATGTGTGTTGGGGCAATCATGCACGCCCGCATCGCCCGGATTGTCTACGGTGCCGCCGACAGTAAGACCGGGGCTTGCGGCAGCGTGATCGACTTGCTTGCCGAGGAGCGGCTCAATCACCACGCGGTGGTCACTGGCGGGCTGCTGGCCGACGAGAGCGTTGCGCTGCTACGCGCGTTCTTTGCGGGGCGCCGCGGAGGGCAAAAATAGAGCGACCTGCGCTGGGCTTGCAACCGCCCAGGCAGGTCGCTAGATGATGATCAGGCGCAAACTTGTGCGATCTAGTAGTAGCTGATCTTCAGGTAGAAACCAGGAATATCCAGAGTCTCAGACAGGATCGTGGTAACGCCGGTTGTGGTCACGCGGAAGGTCATGATTGACTGGACGTCAGGATAGGCGGGATTGACGTTTATCAATTTGAACAACACGCTGTTCTTGGTGTCGGCTGCAACCGAATATGAGACCACCGCGCTCCCGCAATTGATGGTCTTGCCGGCGGAATCGTATCCCTGGAGGATGAACATCTGGCCCGCGTCTCCAACCATGGCATCAATGGGTGGTGGGGTCCAGCTAGTGACTACCTGATAGGGGCAGTCCGAGGTGTCGATTCGCCCTCCCGGAACATAGGCCGTGCTGAAATACTCGGTGAAATTATCGGTAAAAGGCTCGGTGATAGTTTGGCCGTTGTAAGTGGCCGAAAGTACCGCATCAAGCGTGGATGTTTTCTGTAGGCCGGCCACGGTCTCGAATACGCTCGGCAGGTTGGGGCCGCGGGTAAGCGTGCCGGAGCCGGTTACCTTAAGTACCCCGAAGTCAGGGTCGGATATCTGGCCTGAAATGCTGACTTGGTAGACGCTGGTGTCGATCAACTGATTGGCCCAGGCTTCCTGCAGGTCAAAGGCGTACGGGGATACCTCCGGGCCGCCGCCACCGCATGCGGCCAGCAAGGTCGACACCAGGGCCGCGGCGAATGGGTAACTTGATCTTCGTGTCATGGCGAATCCTTTGCGTATAAGGAGCATTGACGATCACAAGTGCCCGCTCGCTGAGTCTGACAGAAAGCAACAAAGTTCACGGACACCGTGATAGGCAAATTATCCGCTGACGGGAACCTTATGAAAAGTTACTTGTAGCTAACTTATCGCCAACGGCGCCCTGCTTGCACCGCTGCAAAAGAGAACAAAAAAACGGCCCGCTAACGGGCCGTTTTCACTGGACGCCGCGGCGGGCCGTCCTGCTGTCAGAGGATAAGCGTCCTTACTGGATCTTGGCCTTGGCGCGAAGGCTCTTTTGCATCGCGTCGATGCGCTCGCGCTCGAGCTTCTGCATGATCTGCGGCTTGACCTGGTCGAGCGGCGGCGCCTTGGCATCCCGGATGTCATCGACACGAATCACGTGATACCCGAACTGGGACTTGACCGGAGTCTGGGTGAATTTGCCCTTTTCGAGCTTGACCATTGCGTCCGAGAATTCAGGGACGAAGGTGGCCGGGGAGTTCCAATCGAGGTCGCCGCCGTGTTGGGCGGAACCGGTATCGGTCGACTGCTTGGCCAGTTCCTCGAACTTCGCCCCCTTCTTGAGCTGTTCAATGATCTGCTTGGCCGTCTCTTCCTTCTCCACCAGGATATGGCGCGCCTTGTATTCCTTGCCCGCCTGTTCCTTCACGACCTTGTCGTATTCGGCCTTGACTTCCTCGTCCTTGATGGGATTGGCCTTGCCGGTCTCGGCGAGGAGGGCACGAATCAGGATGTCCTGGCGGGCCATCTCGAGTTGGCGCTGAACCTCGGGACGCTTGAGCAGGCCGCGTTTCTCGGATTCCTGGACAAACAGCTCGCGGGCAATCAGTTCGTCACGAACGGCGGCGCGCAACTCGGGCGTGTCCGGGCGGCCCTGTCCGGCGAGCATCTGCACGAATTCGTCGACTTTGGCTTTGGGGATCGCCTTGCCGTTGACCACGGCAGCGTTTTGCGCGATAGCCGACGCGCTCGTGAACATCAATGCCAGTGCGAGCATCGGAGCGGCCTAGGCGCCGCGGATAGGGAACTTCATTTAATTTCCTTGTCGTGGACGTAAAAGTGGGGCCAGGTTAGGACCCGGCGGGAGTTTGCGCCTCGATAGCGAGGGCGTGGATTCGTCCCGGGAGCCAGTCGCCGAGCGCATGATACACGAGCCGATGGCGCGCCAGAGTCGTCAACCCGGCGAAGGTAGGTGCGACCACTCGAACGCGAAAATGGCCGCCCGATTTCGCGCCCGGATGACCGACGTGGAGATGGCCATCGTCGAACACCTCGATCTCGGCTTCTGGAAACGCTCCTCGCAGTCGATCCGCCAGGTCCTCGACCGACAGCGCGCTCATGGCGCCTCCTCGATGAAGCGCCCGATGTAGAACGCCTGGGCCAACACGAATAACAGCGTCAAACCCATCGTTCCGAACAGCTTGAAGTTGACCCAGGTTGCCGTCGGGTAGTTGTAGGCGACGTAGATATTGAGCACTGCCATGGCGGCGAAGAAGATCGCCCAACCGAGATTTAGCCGGGTCCAGATTGCAGCGGGCAGGGTGACCTGGGCATCCATCATCGCCTTGATCAGGTTCTTGCCGAAGACATAGCGTGAGACCAACAGGCTAAGTGCGAAGGCCGCGTAGAGCACGGTCGGCTTCCACTTGATGAAGGTTTCGTCGTGCAGGAACAGGGTCAAGCCCCCAAATACGACGATGATCGCCAGGCTGGCCCACTGCATTCCCGGAATGGGGCGGCGGCGCGCCAGGAGCCAGCCGATCTGCGCCACGCTGGCGGCGATCGCCACGCCGGTAGCGATATAGATGTCGTAGTACTTGAAAGCGACGAAGAAGAGGATGACCGGGAACAGGTCGAAGAGCAGTTTCATCTGGCTCCGTGGGGCAATGGCACAACGATGATCGTTATTGTCGCGTCGGCAGGCTATAATTATAGATTAGCTTCCAACTAGGCACCGAACATGGCTGAACGTAACCGCAAGCGCCGTAACACCCTCGAACGCCGTTGTCTGCCCAAAGCGCTCAAGCGCTTGTTCAACGGGTCGTCGCGGACCGTGTTCAAGATGCTGCTCAAGGCCAAGTAAGACGCAGCGAAGCATTTACGGTCCGGCCGGCTCAAAGATCAGCGCGGCCGAATTGATGCAGTAGCGCTCACCGCTCGGCGGCGGACCGTCGTCGAATACGTGCCCAAGGTGGGCGCCGCAGCCGGCGCACAACACCTCGGTGCGCACCATAAGAAAGCTGAAATCGTCCCTGGTGCTTACGCACCCGGCAGCTTTCGGGCGGCTGAAGCTCGGCCACCCGCAGCGCGAGTCGAACTTGTCCTCCGAGGAAAAAAGCGCGCTGCTGCAACACACGCAAGCGTAGCTTCCGGCCTCGTGGTGATTCCAGTACTTCCCCGTGAAGGGGGCTTCGGTGCAACCGCACTGGGTTACCTCGTACTGTTCGCGCGTCAGTTGCGCCCGCAATTTCGCGTCATCCTGCTGGCTCTTGGTGTTGCCCATCGGTGCATCCTGGAGGAACTGCGCACGACCGCGAGAGTCGAACGCCGGCGCAGCACTTTCGTCCGTCTCCGAGTCGAAGCATAATCGCAGTGATCTGACATTACTCGCGAGGGGGGTTTGAAATGCAAGGTTTGATGATGGATATGCCGCTTCTGGTTTCTTCGATCCTGGAGCACGCGACGCGCCATCATGGTGACGCCGAGATCGTCTCGCGGCGGGTTGAGGGCGATATCCACCGCTATACCTATCGCGACCTCAATCGTCGCTCGCGCAGCCTCGCCAGCGCCTTCACCAAGCTTGGGGTTTCGGTCGGAGACCGGATTGCCACGCTGGCCTGGAATGGCTACCGCCACCTCGAGATCTACTACGGGGTGGGGGGGATG
>JACZKY010017919.1_pt1 | contig 15075 bp, 12 predicted proteins | sample 8237611 | NCBI WGS metagenome assembly JACZKY01 (sample SAMN16148055, study PRJNA663545) | marine sediment metagenome | biome: sediments and biomass from bioreactor inoculated with such sediments; feature: coastal sediments; material: methane- and iron-fed bioreactor; isolation source: Bothnian...
GATCAGACGTGGCAGCCATTCGAGGCCCCTGGCGTGACAACTCTCGGCCCCTGACTGCTTGCCCAGCCCAATCGCGAGCATCTTCACGAGCCCGCTCTCGTTGGGCGCCCGGAAACTGGTGTGGGGCTTGATCCGGTTGAAGAGCACGATGCCGTCCGCCTCCTGCGCGTAGCGGTCGATTCGCACCGACATCCCGTTGTCGAGTCGCCCGATCTCCACCGTCTCCATCGAGGACCTGATCGGGCAGCCGGCACGCTGCTCGGTGACGCCAAGCGTTGCCAGGAGCTCGATCTGCCCCTGGGCCGAGGCCTCGCCATGACTGCCCATGGCCGGCACGATGAAAGGATGGGCGCCGCGCTTTTTCAGTTGCCCAACGATCGCCGCGACCAGTTCCGGCAGGCTCGCCAGCCCGCGGCTGCCAACCGTGAGCGCGATGCTCATGCCCGGCCTGACCCGATCCAGGCATTGCGGGGCGGCGGCGAAAGCCTCATTTATGCCGCGACCGATATCGGCGATTTCATCGTGAACGAAGCTCTGCCTCAGCAGCGCCATGCGGGGCAGTTTCGTGCCGGCCAGCAGCCTTACGTAAGATGGTGTCATCGCTGTTCCTCGGCAAACAGTTTAAGCCTTGAGCTTGCCACGATTGAACCACGCGCCCGCGAGCATCGCCGCCGCCACTGCCCCGAACACCGGCCCCACGCCCAGCGCCGCACCGACCGCACCGCTGAGCAACGGCACCAGAGTCTGCGCCAGGTTGGCCATGGTCATCCGCAGCCCGATCACTTCGCCGACCTTGTCAGGCGGCGAGGCGTCATACATCACGGTGTTGGCCAGCGGCCCGGTCAAGCCCAGTCCGACCCCAATCAGGAACGCGATCGCGGCCAGCAGGGTGTAGTTCTGGGTCAGCGGCATGGCCAGGAATCCCAGTCCGATCGCGATGTGCGAAACCACGATCAGCGGCCAGGGCTGGTAACGCCGCACCAGCGGGTTCATGACCAGACGGATCGAGAGTGTCCCGGCCGAGAGTGCCGCTGCCAGGGTGCCGATCGCCGTCGCCGACAACTCGATCGAGTGCCCGTAAAGCGGCAGCATGAAGCCCCAGATGCTCCAGATCGCGTTATTCGACGCTGCGGCAATGTAGGCCCGGCGCAGTTCCGGATCCTTCAATAGTGCCCAGCCGGAAACCGGGGTTGGCTGGTCGCGCAGCGTCGCCGGCGGGGGCGGAAATTCGATCAGACCCAGCCACACCACCACCATCGGTGCGAAACCGAACAGCGCGGTCACGAAGAACGCGTTGGCGTACCCGAGGTGGTCGATCGAGAGTCCGGCAACGAGCGGCCCGACGAAGACCGCCACCGAAATCGCCAGCGCCAGGACGGTGAAGTTCGCCGGCCGGTCCTCGGGACGACCATAGCGACCCACCGTCTGGTGGGTGGTCATCTGGAACATCGAGTTGAAGGTGCCCATCAGCGGCACGGCAATGAACAGCGCCGGGAGTTCGTGCCAGACGCCGGCGACCAGGGCGCCAAGCGTCACCATCAAGGAGGCCAGCATCATCGGCCGGCGCGGCCCGGAACGGTCGATCCAGCGCCCCATGTGCACCGCGACCACCGCGCTGACCAGTCCGAACAGCGCCGCCAGCAGTCCGATCAGCGCCGGTGAGGCGCCCATCGACGCGGCCAGCAGCATCACCGTCAGGCGCGACCCGGTCATCGCGACGTGGTTGCAGGCGGCGATTGTGACGTAACGGTGGAGGGGCTTCATGAGACCGCGGCCATTGCGCCACTGAGCTGAGCTGCTGTTGGTGCCGGAGGCGGGAATCGAACCCGCACATCCTTTCGGATACTGGATTTTGAGTCCAGCGCGTCTACCAGTTCCACCACTCCGGCCGGTACGGTGATGAGGTTGGGATTATCGGCATTAGCGGCGGTCGCGGCAAATCAGCCCGCAACAGCAGGCTTCGCGCCGGGCCGGCACACCCGCCTTCCGAGTCTGCACATGGCTCAGGGCACCGTCCGGTCAAACCTCATGACAGGCAACAAAGCGACCCGGCGCAAGCTCGCGCCACTGCGGGGACTCGACGCGGCAACGGGCAACGCAGCGCGGACAGCGGGGATGAAAATGGCAACCGCTCGGTGGGTCGATCGGGGACGGCACCTCGCCCTCAAGCTTGCGGAAGTTGATCTTGTGCGCCGGGTCCGGCACGGGTGAGGCCAGCTTGAGCGCTTGTGTATACGGGTGCAGCGGGCGCTCGAAGATCTCGGGGATGGGGCCGAGTTCAACGAGGCGACCGAGATACATCACCGCCACGCGCTCGCAGAAGTAGCGCACGATGCCCAGGTCGTGGCTGATGAACACGAAACTCAGGTTCCGCTTGGCTTTCAGGTCCTCAAGCTTCAGCAGGATCTGCGCCTGGATTGAAACGTCGAGCGCCGATACCGGCTCGTCCGCGACGATCAGTTCGGGTTCGAGAATGAGCGCACGCGCGATCGCGAGCCGCTGACGCTGCCCGCCGGAGAACTCGTGCGGATACTTGCGATACGTGTCTTCGGGCAGGCCGACATCGCTGATCATCTGGCGTGCCCGCTCCCGGGCCTCAGCACGGTCGCAGATGCCGTGCACCAGCAGCGGTTCGGTCAACATTCTCGCCACCGACAGGCGTGGATTCAGCGACGAATACGGATCCTGGAAGATGATTTGCGCTTGGCGGCGCAGCCGGTCGAGCTGCGCTCGGGAGGCGCCGCTGATGGGCTCGCCCTTGAAGCGGACCTCGCCGCTCGTCGGCGCGATCAGCTGCAGCAAGCAGCGTCCCACGGTGGACTTGCCGCAACCCGATTCCCCGACCAGGCCGAAGGATTCGCCAGGCTCCACGGTAAAGCTCACCCCGTCGATCGCGTGAACGTGCACGGTCTTCGGATTGAGAAAGCCCACGCGGCTGGTGAACACCTTCTTCAGGTCGCGCACCTCGAGAAGCGGTGCAGTTGTCACGACGCGCCCCCCTCATGGCCGCGGGTGCGGACGTGGCAGCGTGTGAGGCGGGGCGGGTCGGCCCGGTCGTCGATCAGCAGCGGGTGCCCGGCACAGATCTCCTCGCGCAACGCGCAGCGCGGCGCATAGCGGCAACCCGGCGGCATGTCGTAGATCGGGGGCACCTGCCCGTCGATCGCCTGCAGCGCATCGGTATCGCGGTCCGCACGGGGGATCGCGCGCAGCAGCGCCTCGGTATAAGGGTGGCGCGGAGCGCGGAACAACTCTTCGGTCGGCGCGAGTTCGACTATTTCGCCGGCGTACATCACGCCGACGCGATCCGCGATCGTCGCCACGACGCCCAGGTCATGGGTGATGAGCACCAGCGAGAAGGCGCGTTCGTCGCGCAGTTCATTGAGCAGCGCCAGAACCTGCGACTGGATCGTCACGTCAAGCGCGGTAGTAGGTTCGTCGGCGAACAGGATGTCGGGGCCGCATGCCAACGCCATGGCGATCATCACGCGCTGGCGCATGCCGCCCGAGAACTGGTGCGGGTACTGGTCGAGGCGCCGCCTGGCATCGGGAATCTTCACGAGTTCGAGCAGGCGCACCGCTTCCCGATCGGCCTCTTTCCGGGTCATGCCGCGGTGATAGATCAGCGGCTCCCCGACCTGCAACCCGATCGGCAGCACGGGATTCAACGCGGTCATCGGCTCCTGGAAGATCATCGCGAGCCGGTCGCCACGGATGTGGCACAACTCGCGCTCGCCAAGGCTCGCCAGATTGCGACCGTCAAACCAGACCTCGCCCGAGACGCGACATCCTTTCTGCTCGGCAAGCAGTCCCATCACCGAAATTGCGGTGATGCTCTTGCCGCAGCCCGACTCTCCCACGAGGCACAGCGTCTCGTTCTTCATCACCTCGAAGGAAACATCGCGCACGGCCGGAAACCAGCCCGAGCGCAACTTGAACGAGGTGGTGAGGTTGCGCACCGAGAGAACCGAATCCGCCATCGATGACTCTCAGTTCTCGCGCAGCTTGGGGTCGATCGCATCGCGCAGACCGTCGCCCAGCAGGTTGAGGGAGAAGACCAGCACCAGCACGGCTAGCCCGGTGTAGATGCTGATCCAGGGCGCATCCAGGATGGTCTCGAAACCTTCCCGAATGATCCCGCCCCAGGTCGGAGTGGGCGGCTTGACGCCGAGCCCGATGAAGCTGAGGTAGGCCTCGATGCGCACCGCGGTCGCAGCCCATAGGGAACCGAGCACGAACACCTCGCCCACGACATTGGGCAGGATGTGAATGGACATGATGCGAATGTCCGAATAGCCCAGAGCGCGGCAGGCCTCGATATAGTCACGCTCCTTCACGGCGATCGTCGGCGCACGCGCGATGCGCGCGAACTTCGGGATGACGGTGAGCGCGATCGCGAAGATGAGGTTGGTGAGATTGGCCCCGAGCACCGCGACCACCAGCAGCCCCATGACGAGCGTCGGGAACGACAGCAGCACATCCATCGTGCGCATGATCAGTTGATCCAGGCGCCCGCCCTTGTAACCGGCCACGATCCCGAGCGTGCCGCCGACCACCATCGCGATCGAGATCGAGCTCACGCTCACCAGCAACGAGATCCGCCCGCCCCACAGGATCCGGGACCAGAGGTCGCGGCCGAAGCTGTCGGTTCCCAGCCAGTACTTCGCCGAGGGCGCCTGCAGCGCATCGACGATATGCTGGTCGATCGGGTCATAGGGTGCGATCAGCGGGGCGAAGATCGCCAGCAGACAGATGATCAGGAAGATCACCAGCCCGGCCCACGAGGTCTTGTTGACGTTGAAGACGTGAACGATCTCCGCCATCGTGCGGGCCAATCCGCTGCGCCGGCCGGCGCTCGTGGTAACCGTGTTCACTGGTACTTCACTCGCGGGTCGCTGACGCCGTAGGTCAGGTCGGTCAGCAGGTTCGTGACCACGATGAAGAACGCGTAGACCACCATCAAGCCCTGGAGCATCGTGTAGTCGCGCTGCTCCAGCGCCCCAACGATCAGCTTGCCCAGGCCGGGGCGCACAAAGACGATTTCGGTGATCACGGAGTTGCCGATCAGCAGGCCCAGATACAGGCCGATCACCGTGATGACGGGGATGATCGCGTTGCGCAGGCCGTGGCGCAGGATGACGACGTGCCGCGGCACCCCCTTGGCGCGTGCGGTACGGATATAGTCGCCTTGGAGCGCCTCGATCATCGACGAGCGTGTTGTACGCGCCACATAGGCGACCATGATCAGTCCCAGGCTAAACGCCGGCAGGACGAGCTTGTAGAGACGATCGACCGGGTCCGCCAGGTCGGCGCCGCTCATCACCGGAAACCACGGGTAGTGGATCGAGAAAGCAAGAATCAGCAGAATCGCCGTGTAGAAGGCCGGAAAGCTCAAGCCTAGCAGCGATGCGATGCGCGCCACGTAGTCGATCGGACCGTTGCGATAGACCGCAGCGACGATGCCAATCGGAACTCCGAACACCACGCCGATCAGGATGCTCGCAAGTGTCAGGTCGAGGGTATGCGGCAGCACGTCCAGGATCTCGCGCAGAACCGCCCTGCCGCTGACGAGCGAATTGCCCAGATCGCCAGTGAAGGCGTTCGCGATAAAGGACAGGTACTGGTCGAGCAGTGGCACGTTCATGCCGAGGCGCTCGCGCAACGCTTCGATCGCCTGTTGCGAGGCGTTGTCGCCGAGGATCGCGACCGCCGGGTCGCCAGGCGCGATCCGGATGATGACGAAGATGACGGTCAGCACGGCAAGCAGCGTCGGCAGCGTCGCGGCGAGACGTTTGACCGTGTACAGGAACACTCGAAGCTTCCCTTTCCGGGCGCGAACGCCTGGCGCGTTGATTCAATTCTTCAGGAAACGCGGCGCCGCGCGGACTCAGGCCCGCCTGGCGCCGCGATGGCCGGCTCCTAGCGCTTGTTGGTCGTCGCCTCGGTAATCAGCGGCCCGAGGCTCAGCGCTCCGGTCAGCTTGTAGCCGTAATCGACCGACTTGTGCCGCGCAAAGACCTGCAGTTGCTCGAAGAGCGGTATCCCGCAGACATTTTCCACCAGTTTGCGCTGCGCCGTGGCCCAGAGTTCGAGCTGTTTGGCGGCGTTGGTTTCCTCGCGCGCCGCGTCGATCTCGGCGTCGGCCATGCCGCAGTGACTGAAGTTGGCCACCGCGGTCGGCGTACCGACGATGCTCTTGGAGTGATAGAACTGCGTCAGGTAGACGTCGGCGACCGGGAACCGGGCCGCACCGTAGAGCACCAGCGCGCTGAGGTTCTGGCGAATCTGGGCGTGGAAGGCCGAGTGCTCGACTACCGCCAGGTCGAGCGTGATACCGACCTTGCGCAGCTGCTCCTGGATGACCTGCATTGGCTTGAGCAGGGGGTCGAGCTTGGTGATGATGACGCTCAACTTGAAGCCGTTCTCGTAACCTGCCTCCTTGAGCAACGCCTTCGCCTTGTTGACGTCATAAGCAAATTTCGGGACGTCATCGGTGTGCCCGAGATATCCGTTGGGGACGACCGACCAGTCGACGCGCGCCACGCTCTTGCCCGCCAGGGCGATGAAGTCGTCGCGGTTGAGCGCGTACGCGATCGCCTTGCGCACGCGCAGGTCGTCGAGCGGCTTGATCGTCGTGTTCAAGTGCAGCGTGCGCATCTCGCCGGGCTCGAACACGTCGACCGTCGTATCCTTGCGCTCGCTCATGCGCGTCACCCACGCCTCCTCACGGTTGCCGGTGAACATGTCGAGTTCGTTGTTCTGGAACGCCAGCTCCCGACTGCTGAGCGAGGGAACGAACTTGAACTCGACCTTGGCCAGCTTCGGAGCGCCCCGGAAATATTCCTTGTTCGCGACCAGCGTCAGGCTCTGCTTGGGCTTGAGTTCCTGGAACATGAACGGGCCAGTGCCAACGGGCTTCTGCTTGAAGCCCTCGCCCAGCTCCTCGGCGGCTTTCTTGCCGACTATGTTGCCGCCGTGGTAGTTAGCGACGAGCGCCAGCAGCGATGGGACGGGCGTCTTGAGCGTGATTCGTACCGTGTACTTGTTGATCGCCTCGACCTTGTCGAAGGCCTCGTAGTCGCTGGACACGGTCGAACGCTTCGGGTCGGCCGCGCGAGCGAGCGAGTAGACCACGTCGTCGGCGGTGAACTCGCCGTAGCCGTGATGGAACTGGACTCCCTTGCGCAGATTGAAGGTCCAGATCTTCCCGTCGGGAGACGCTTTCCAGTCCGTGGCCAGATCCGGCTCGAGTTGCGCCAGGTTCATGCTACCGGGCTTGAAGCGCACCAGCCCGCTGAAGATGAGCGAGAAGGCATGCTTGTCGCCGGTCTTGGTCGACATGTGCGGATCAAGCGCCGCAATGTCCTGGTCCGAGAGACCAATCCGCAGCGTTTCCTCCGCGCTCGCCGGCGCAACCCCGAAACTAGAAACACACAGCGCAACGGCCAGGCAGGCCCCCGCACGCGACCAAAAATTCATCATGACTCGCTCCCCCAAGTGTTGGACACCGCATCCGATCTACGTCGCTTCGTGCCATGCTCGCCCCCGGCGGACATCAAGTCAAATATCATTTCTTTGCTTGTTCATAATTTCGATTTATAAGCAGTGTTGGCGCCATCGCGTTCACATGGGGAGGAATATTCGTCCATGAAACTGACTTGGAGGCAAACAGAGGCGTTCCGCGCGGTCATGCTGATGGGAACGGTCACGAGAGCGGCCGAATCGCTCTCGATCTCGCAGCCAGCGGTGAGCATCCTGCTGGCGAACCTGGAGAGCGAACTGGGCTACAAGCTGTTTCGTCGCCAGCGGGGACGGCTCGTCCCCACCGGAGAGGCCGAGGCGCTCTACCCCGAGATCGAGCGCGCCTTCGTCGGCCTGGACGAAATATCCTTGGCCGCGCGGGCCATTGGGCAGATGCAGGCCGGCCTCCTGCGCATCGTGACGATGCCGGTGTTCGCCGGCACGCTGCTGTCTGACGCCGTCGCGCAATTCGCGCTGTCGCACCCCGATGTCTCGATCGTCTACGAGGTTCAGGCCCGGCTGACGATCCTGAACTGGGTCGCAACCAATCGGTGCGACTTGGGGATCTCCGCAGAACCTGCGGATCACCCCGGCATCCAGAGCCAGCGGCTGTCAGGCGGTGAAGCGGTGTGCCTGCTGCCACGCGGCCACGCGCTTGAGCGCGAACCATTCGTCACGGTGGATCACCTCGACGGGCAGAACCTTATTTCCCTGCCGGCCGAATCGCGTTCCCGCCAGCAGTTCGACCGGTTGCTGGAGGACAGCCGATCGCGTCCGCTGCGCCGGGTCGAGACCCGCACCAGCCAGGCGCTGTGGCAACTCGTCGAGCGCGGCGTCGGGGTGGGTGTGGTGGCCCAGTTCGCGCTCTCGGGAGGCCAGGCTGAAAACGTCGTCGTACGCCCATTCCGGCCGACCCTGCGCTCCGACGTGCTGCTGCTGCACGCGCGCCATCGGCCGCTCAGCCGCTTGGCCGAGGCATTCTGCGAACATATCCACGCCTTCGTGAAAAACATGGACGAAGCCGTCGACCCATCCTAGAAGGTACATAAGGTCAATTTATTCACTCCCCAAGTTATCTAATTTGACTTGATACATCTTCGGTTTCATCCTTGCGCTGATGATGCTGGGCGGAATTCCTCCACGGTCCGTTTCGCACCCCAACCAAGAGCGCGCTGAAGAATGAAATCGGACGTCATCGTCGTAGGAGGGGGCATGGTCGGGGCCGCGATCGGCTACGGCTTGGCCAGCGCGGGTGCCGCGGTCAATGTTCTCGATGAGGGGGACACCGCTTTTCGGGCCGCCCGCGGCAACTTCGGCCTGACTTGGGTCCAGTCCAAGGGGCTCGGCGTCCATCCGTATTTTCGACTCAGCCTCGAGTCGGTCGATGCGTGGGACGCGTTCGCTGACGAACTCCATGACAAGACCGGCGTCGATGTCGCGTTTCATCGTCCCGGAGGCCTGATCCTGTGCCTCAGTGAAGCGGAAGCCATCGAGCGGCGAGACTTCATCGCGCGCTTCGATCGGCAGGCGGCAGAAGATGGCTATGACTGCCGATTCATCGATCGCACCGAGGTGCAGGAGCTGTTTCCGAAGGCGCGGCTGGGATCCCAAGTTACCGGCGCGTCGTTCAGCCCGATGGACGGGCACGCCAATCCGCTGTTTCTGCTGCGCGCGATGGTTTCTGGCGTGCGCCAGGCCGGCGGCGCCTTCCATCCCGGCCAGTCCGTCGAGATGATCACCCGCGCGGGCTCGAGCTATGTCGTGACCACCGCGTCGGGAGCGTTTCACGCCGAGAAACTGGTCATTGCGGCGGGCCTGGGGACCCAGCGTCTCGCCGCGATGATCGGGATCGACGCGCCCGTGCGACCGCAACGAGGCCAATTGATCGCGACCGAACGCACCCGCGAACTCTTTCGCTACCCGATGAGCGGAGTGCGCCAGACAGCCGAGGGGTCGGTTCTCATCGGTTTCACGCAAGAGGACGTGGGGCTCAACAACGACACCACCGCAGCGGGAATGAGGTACGTCGCCCGGCGCGCAATCACGGCCTTTCCGGTGCTCGCCGAGTTGCGCTTGGTGCGCGCCTGGGCTGCGCTGCGCGTGCTTACCCCAGACCACCTGCCCATCTACGCCGAGTCAAAGACCCATCCCGGGGCGTTCGTCGCGACCTGCCACAGTGGCGTCACGCTAGCCGCTGCGCATGCACGGATCTTCCCCGGCTGGGTCCTCGAGGGCCGTTTCCCGGAACGGTTCCAGACCTTCCACCCCGAGAGGTTCCATGCACAAGCGAATGCCTGAGTGGAATAGAAAGGAAGACGCAAAGCGCGTCACTCTGACGTTTGACGGCGTCCCGTTCGAGGCCTTCGAGGGGGACACGGTGGCGGCCGCAGTGCTCTCGATCGATCCGGGTTTCACTCGCCGGACACCGGTGTCCGCGTCGCCGCGCGCCCCATACTGCATGATGGGGGTTTGCTTCGATTGCCTGATGCAGATCGACGGTGTTGCGAATCAGCAGGCGTGCATGACGCTGGTGCGAGAAGGCATGGCGGTGCGCAGGCAGCTTGCGTCGGCAGGCGTCGACGGGGAGGAGCAACATGGCGGCGACTGATCTCATCGTGATCGGCGCGGGCCCGGGCGGGATTCGGGCCGCGGTCGAAGGCGCCTCACATGGCCTGCGCGTCCTGCTCATCGACGAACAGCCCACGCCCGGCGGACAGATCTACCGTGCCCTGGGCGCGAACACCGAACCGGCGCCCGGATCGCGCGACATCCTCGGCGCCGACTACTGGCGTGGACGCGACGTAATCGACGCGTTGCGGGGGAGCCAGGTTGAATATGTGCCGGGCGCGTCCGTATGGACGGTGGAGAAGGAACCTCTTTCAGTCGGCTACGTGGTCGGCGAACAATCGTTCTTGCGCACTGCGCAACATGTGATCATCGCGGCGGGAGCCTACGAGAGACCGGTTCCGGTTCCCGGCTGGACACTGCCGGGCGTGATGACGGCAGGATCCGCTCAGGTGCTGATGAAGAGCGCCGGCGTCATCCCCAACGGGCGGATCGCGCTGGCAGGCAGTGGGCCTTTGCTGATGCTCGTCACCAGCCAGTTGCTCTCGGCGGGGGCAAATGTGGTCGCTTACCTGGATACCGCGACCGCGGGCAGCTGGCGCTCGGCATTGCCGCATCTGCCACGCGCGCTCGGAGCGCCGGGCATGCTGAGCAAGGGCCTTGCGATGCAACTCCAGATCGCGCGCAGCCGAGTCCCATCGTATCGGGGCGTCGCGAAGCTCGCATGCCTGGGCGCCGAGAAGACCACTGGGATCCGCTTTGACAGCGCTGGCAGCACGCGCGAAATCGCTGCCGACCTCGTCCTGCTGCACGAGGGTCTCGTTCCTCATGTCCAGATAACGCGCATGCTCGGCCTCGAACACCAGTGGTATGAGCCCCAGCGCTACTGGCGACCGGTCGTTGGGAGGTGGGGCGAATCGAGCAACGAACGCATCCATGTGGTGGGCGACGGCGCAGCCATCGGCGGCGCGACCGTCGCAGCGGCCAGTGGGCGAATCGCCGCGCTGGACGTGGCCATGAAGCTCAAAGCAATTTCATCGCAGGATCGTGATCGGGCAGCCGCTACGTTGTTCGCCCAACGCGGCAAGGACTTGCGGATCCGCCCGCTGCTCGACCATCTCTACCCGCCGCCGCCGGAGATTTGCGCTCCGTCTGACCCGACCGTGGTGGTCTGCCGCTGCGAGGAGATCGATGTCGCAGAGATCGCCACCTGTGTTGGCGCCGGCAGCAACGGCCCCAATCAGCTCAAGGCCTTTTCCCGCTGCGGCATGGGCCCCTGCCAGGGCCGGATGTGCGGACTGACCGTCTCCGAGATCATCGCGCGGGAACGCGATGTGCCGATCGAGCAGGTGGGCTACTACCGCGTGCGCGCACCGATCAAACCGATGTCGTTGTCGGCACTCGCGAGTCTGGAAATCGATGAAGACAACGCCTCGTCGTAGAACTGTTTCGCCCGGGGCCGCACGTCCCAGGACGGACGGTCAAGGGCACTAGGAACACCGTCATGCGCATCACTAAAATCGAAGCCCTGTCCCTGTCGATCCCGCTGCTCGTTCCCTACAAGCTGTCGCGAGTCTACGGAACGGTGACCGACGCGACCGCGGTCGTGGTCGCTGTAACCACCGACACCGGACTCGTCGGATACGGCGAAGCCGATCCCATGCCACCGTTCACTGCGGACACCGTGGTGGACACGATGCAGGCGCTGCGCGAAACTCTTGCGCCGGCAATCATTGGCGCGGATCCGCGCGAACACAAGAAGAACGAAGATACGCTGGACGCGTGCCTCGACGGCTGCCTGATGGCCAAGGGTGCGCTCGACATGGCGATGTATGACCTCGCCGGCAAGGCCTACGGATTGCCGGTGCACGCGCTGCTGGGTGGCAAGAAGCGCGACGAAATCCTGCTGAGCTTTCCGCTTGGCAGCGGGTCGGCGCAGGAGGACATCGAAGTCATCGAAGCCCGGCGTTCACTGGGCTTTCGCAGCTTCATGGCGAAGATGGGCAGGAATCCCATCGCGGACGAGATCCGCCGCGTCAAGGAGCTCACCGAGCGCTACGCGGGGGTCATTCAGATAGTTGCCGACGCCAACCAGGGCTGGTCCGAGGAGGAGGCTCTCACCTTCGTCGGCGGCATCGAGGGAACCATTCTGGGTCTGCTCGAACAACCAACGAAGGCCGACGATTTCGCGATCCTGCGTCGCGTGAGGGCGGCAAGTCCGATTCCGCTGTCGGCCGACGAATCCGTGGTTACCTCTGACGATGCGCTGCGTCTGTCCTGCCTCCAGGCAGTCGACGTGCTCAGCATCAAGGCATCAAAGAATGGCGGCATTACCAAGTCGCTGCGCATCATCGCGATCGCCGAAGCCGCGCAGATGCAGTGCCGGATGAACTCGATGCTTGAGTTCGGCGTAACGCAGGCAGCTCTGCTGCACCTCGGGGCGGTCACGGGACAGATCATCCCCTCGGGCCACGCATACATGTCGACCCTGCGCATGAGCGACGACTTCACCGACTTCAGCGCACGACTCCACAATGGTTACGCGCATGTCGCGGACACCCCGGGACTGGGTATTGCGGTCGACGCGCAGAAGCTCGCGCGTTATGCCCATGAAGGCTTCGTCGTGTCATGAGCGGGTCTGTGACAACACCAATCATCCACCCCGACAGCCGGTTCGAGCGCGCGCGCGCCCAGCCGTAAAAAGGCTCTCATGCGCTACGACGTCATCGTCATCGGGGCTGGCATCCAGGGGCTCGCCACGGCACTGAACCTGGCACTGCGCTCGCGCCGCGTACTCGTGGTCGAGAAGGCAGCACCCGCGCGACACGCGTCCGGCGTCAACGCTGGCGGCGTGCGCAGCCTGTGGCGCCACCCCGCCGAGATTCCGCTGGCGCGGGCCGCGCTGGAGATCTGGTACGACATCGAGAATTTTCTCGGCGCCGACTGCCAGTACCACAGCAACGGCAGCTTGCGTATCGCCGAGAGCGATGCGGATGTGGCCGTCCTCGAGAAGCGCGTCGGCGACTTGGCCGTATTGGGTTACCACCATGAGGAGATGCTGGGCCGCGCGGCGCTGCGCGCCATCGTGCCGGACGTCGCACCACATTGCGTCGGCGGCTTGATCTCCCGGGCAGAAGGTTCGGCGAGCCCCTATCACGCAACTTGGGCGTTCTACCAGCGGGCCCTGCGGGAACACGTCGAGTTTCGCATCGGTGAGGCCGTCTTGCGCATCGAGCGCAGTTCCCGCGGCTGGTGCGTTCACGCTGGCACGGAACGCATTGAAGCCGACGTCCTCGTGAACTGCGCCGGGGCCTGGGGCGACGCGATCGCGGAGATGATCGGCGACGAGGCGCCGCTGCGCCGTGAAGCGCCCACGATGATGGTCACGCAGCGCGTGCCGCGCTTTCTCGGCCCTGTCTGCGGACTCGTCGGCCGCAAACTCTCGTTCAAGCAGACCGATGCGGGCACGGTGCTCATCGGCGGCGGACATCTCGGCTCCATCGACGCTTCCGGCGAAGCTGCAACCCCCGACTCGCGCAAGATGGCGCTGAGCGCGCAGACCGTGGTCGACGTCTTCCCGCTGATGCGCGACGTACGCGTCGCCCGCAGCTGGTGCGGAATCGAAGGCGTGATGCCAGATCAACTGCCCGTAATCGGGCCGAGTCCTGCGGCCCAAGGCGTTTTTCACGCCTTCGGTTTCTCGGCGCACGGCTTTGCCCTTGGCCCGATCATCGGACGCCTGATGGCGGAGCTGGTGATCGACGGGCAGGCAAGCCTGCCGATCGAGCCCTTTGCCATCGAGCGCTTCTCGCGGGCCAGTTGAGCGCCGGAGGTGAGGCCGGGGCTTCGCCGGGCAGGAGATGCGATTCAAGTTTGGTGCGGAGGCCGGAATCAAACTGAGCCATCCTTTCGAATACCTGATCTTGAGTCCAGCGCGGCTACAATTCCGCACCGGTACGTCAAGCGACAGACCCGGTCCTTCTGCCGCCCCGGACCACGTTTCGCGGAGATTCGATTGAGCGCTGCCGCGCCCACCTACCAGCTGTCGGACTTCGATTTCGACCTGCCCGAGGCGCTGATTGCCCAGCACCCGGCGGCGCAGCGCAGCGCCTCACGGCTGCTCCACGTCCACGGCGGCAGGTGCGACGACCGCAAATTCGCTGATCTGCCGGAGCTGCTCATGCCCGGCGACTTGCTGGTGATGAACGACACCCGCGTGATCGCGGCGCGATTGCTCGGCCACAAGGCAAGCGGCGGGCAGGTCGAGGCCCTGATCGAGCGGGTCACGGCCCCCTGCGAAGCGCTGGCCCAGTTGCGCTCATCCAAGCCTTCGCGTCCGGGCACAGTGCTGCAGTTCGCGGCGGCGAGCGCCACGGTCGTGGAGCGCGCCGGCGAGTTCTACCGCCTGCGCTTCGATGCCGAGGTGCTGGACGTGCTCGAGCGCTGCGGCTTGCTGCCGCTGCCGCCCTACATCACGCATGCGCCGGAGCGCGCCGATAACGAACGCTACCAGACGGTCTACGCGCGCGACCCCGGCTCGGTGGCCGCTCCCACCGCCGGGCTGCACTTCGACGAGCCGCTGCTGGCGCGGCTCACGGCGCGCGGCATCGGCCAGGCCTTCGTCACCCTGCACGTCGGCGCCGGCACCTTTCAGCCGGTGCGCTCGGAGAACCTGGCGGAGCACCGGATGCACGCCGAGCGCTACTCGATCCCGTCGGCGACAGCGGCCGCTATCGAGGGCACGCGCCAGTCGGGCGGCCGGATCATCGCGGTCGGGACGACCGCGCTGCGCACCCTGGAATCGGCGGCTAACGAGGACGGCACGGCGCCTGCCAGCGAAGGGGAAACCAGGCTCTTCGTCACCCCCGGCTACCGTTTCCGGGTGGTCGACGCACTGATCACCAATTTCCACCTCCCCCGCTCGACCCTGCTGATGCTGGTCTCGGCGTTCGCGGGATTCGACCAAATCCGGGCCAGCTACCGCCATGC
>JACZKY010087963.1_pt1 | contig 15044 bp, 13 predicted proteins | sample 8237611 | NCBI WGS metagenome assembly JACZKY01 (sample SAMN16148055, study PRJNA663545) | marine sediment metagenome | biome: sediments and biomass from bioreactor inoculated with such sediments; feature: coastal sediments; material: methane- and iron-fed bioreactor; isolation source: Bothnian...
GCCGAAGAGTTCGGTGGCGAAGAACTTGCCGCAGCGGCCCATGCCGGTCTGGACTTCGTCGCTGATCAGCAGGATGCCGTGGGTGTCGCAGAGCGCGCGCAGCTTCTTCAGGAATCCGAGCGGCGCCGGGATGTAGCCGCCCTCGCCCTGGACCGGCTCGATGATGATCGCCGCGACGTCCTTGGGTTCGATGCTGTACTTGAAGAGCTGATTGATCGCGCGAATCGAATCCTCCTCGGAAACGTCGTGCAGGGCATCGGGAAACGGAACGTGGAAGATTCCCCCCGGGAACGGCCCGAAACCGAGCTTGTAGGGATCGACTTTGCCGGTCAGCGCCATGCCCAGCATCGTGCGGCCGTGGAATGCCCCGCCGAACGCGATGACACCGGTCCGACCGGTCGCGACCCGCGCGATCTTGACGGCATTTTCGACCGCCTCCGCGCCGGTGTTGACCAGGAATGACTTCTTGGGCGTGGCGCCGGGCGCCAGCGCGTTGAGCCGCTCGCACAACTCGACGTAGGGCTCGTACGCCACTACCTGGAAGCAGGTGTGCGTGAAGCGCTCGATCTGTGCGCTAACCGCTGCCACCACCTTGGGATGCCTATGGCCGGTGTTGACCACGGCAATGCCGGCGCAGAAATCGATCCAGCGCCGCCCTTCCACATCCCAGATTTCCGCGTTCTCGGCACGCTGCGCAAAAACGCCGTGTCCCTGCCCCACGCCGCGCGGCAAGGCCGCGACGCGACGCGCCATCAATTTTTCGTTGCTCATCGCTGATAGAACATCACGGTTGGCATTCATGAATCCCTCTCCTTCTGTGTTCGCGCAAGTCGGTCGTTTGCAATTTTTGCCGGAAACGTTCATTATTTTAAACGCATATTCCAAATTAATCCAAGCCCGTCAGAGTGGCCCGATTCGGCATTAAAGCCACGTTTTAAGTCTTGGTTGTGCTGACCTGGACGCCCGACGAGCTATCAGAATGGAAAACCACGACACCAGTATGTCTAATATATTGCCCACCAGGCATGAGAGCGAACCGGCTGCAGTTGGTCCGCGTCTGCGCGAAATCCGCAACGAACTGGGACTCTCGCAGCGCGAACTGGCACGGCGCTCGGGCGTCACCAACGGAATGATCTCGCTGATCGAGCAGGACAAGGCCAGCCCGTCGGTAGCACTGCTCAAGAAGGTGCTGGTGGGAATTCCGATGTCACTGGCTGAGTTCTTCGCGCCGACGCAAACCACTGAACCCCAGGCCTTCTTCTCGGCCGCGGAACTGACCGCGCTCGACAGCGGCAAGATCCGTTTCCGGCAGGTCGGGGCGCAGATTCCCGGGCGGACCCTGCAGGTCATGACTGAAACCTACCCGCCCGGCGCCGACACCGGCGAGGCCATGCTCCAGCATGACGCCCAGGAGGGCGGGATAATTATTCGGGGCCAAATCGAAATAACGGCCGGCCATCAGACCAGGGTGCTGGGACCGGGTGAGGCCTACTATTTCGACAGCCGCATGCCGCATCGCTTTCGCAACACCGGCAACGAGGAGTGCGAGTTGTTCAGCGCCTGCACGCCGCCCACCTTCTAGCCCGCCTCACTGGCAGGCTGCAGGCACCGATCAACATCACACCAGTCACATGCGGAGAACCCAACAACATGGTCCCATTTTCGATTGCCGGCATTCAGATGAATGTCTCGGCCAGTCACGAGAACGTCACGGCGATGTGCCAGAAGCTCGATATTCTCGTGGCCCGTTTCCCCTGGGTGCAGATGGCGGTATTCAGTGAACTGTGCCCGCTGGGACCCTCGCCCCATCACGCCCAGCCGACTGGCGGGCCGACCGAGCAGCTCTTTTGTCAGGTGGCGGCCAAGCACGGCCTGTGGCTGGTGCCAGGCTCGATGTTCGAGCGCGTCGGCGACGACATCTACAACACCACACCGGTGATCAGCCCCAGCGGCGTGGTAGTGGCCCGCTATTGCAAGATGTTCCCGTTCCAGCCCTACGAAACCGGCATCAAGCCGGGCACCGAATTCTGCGTTTTCGATATCCCCGACACCGGCCGCTTCGGGGTGTCGATCTGCTACGACATGTGGTTTCCGGAAACCACCCGCACCCTGGTCTCGATGGGCGCGGAATGCATCCTCCACCCGACCATGACCGACACCATCGACCGTGACGTCGAGTTGCCGATCGCCCGCGCCAACGCGGCAATCAACCAGGTCTATTTCTTCGACATCAACGGCGTCGGCGACTGCGGCACGGGGCGTTCGATCATCGCCGGCCCGTCGGGATATGTGATCCACGAAGCCAGCGGCAACGAAGAGGTCATGCCGGTGGAGATCAACCTCTCCCGGGTGCGCCGCGAGCGCGAAGTCGGCGTGCGTGGACTGGGCCAGACCCTCAAGAGTTTCCGCGACCGTCCGGTTGAATTCCCGGTCTATCAGCGCAACCCGGAAAGCGAGCTGTATCTGCAGTCCCTCGGCCCGTTGATCAAGCCCACCCGCGCTTCGCGCGGCACGAGCCCAGCGGCGGAAGTCCCTGCCGGTCCGGCTGGGCCTGCCGGCCCGGCAGGTCCCGCAGGTCCAGTCGGAGCGATTCCGGCCGGCCCATTACCGAACTAGCCAGGAGAACCAAGATGAGCAAGATGATTACCAACATTTCCGACCTGCGCCTGTTCTTTCATCGGAACGACCGGCCGATCTACTTCATCAGCGCCACCAACTTCAACCTGGCCGGCATGGACGAGCGGATCCTGCACTTCAAGCACATCAACTACATCGATTGCTTTGACGGCAGGCACCCCAACGTCTTCGTCCCGAGCCGCCAGCCGCACCCGGAATTCGAGAGCATCGAGGACATCAACAACTACCTGCTCCAACACAAGGAAGTGATCGACTACATCAAGGGCCGCGGCGGCAAGCCGGTGGCGATCTTCCTGATGTTCGACAAGAAGACCGAGGAGCTGTGCGAGGAACTCGGAATCGAGTTGTGGTTCCCCTCGGCGGAACTGCGCCAGCGCTGCGACAACAAGATGGAGACGGTGCGCATCGGCAACAAGGCGGGGGTGCCCTCGGTTCCCAACGTGCTCGCCAAGGTCGAGAGCTATCCGCAGCTGCTCGAACTGTGCGCCGCCAACAAGCTCGGTTCCGACCTGGTGATCCAGACCGCATTCGGCGACTCGGGCCACACCACCTTCTTCATCTCCAATGAGGAGGAATGGAAGAAATACGCCGACGAGATCGTCAAGGATCCCGAGGTCAAGGTAATGAAGCGCATCAACTGCCGCGGCGGCACGCTCGAGGGCTGCGTCACCAAACACGGCACGGTGGTTGGCCCGCTGCTCACCGAAATCGTCGGCGCCAAGGAACTGACCCCGTACAAAGGGGGCTGGTGCGGCAATGAGGTCTTCCCCGGCGCGTTCAGCGAAAAGGCCCGCCTGACCTCCCGCGACTACGCCTACATGTTCGGCAACCAACTGCTCAAGGAAGGCTACCGGGGCTACTTCGACCTCGACTTCCTGGTCGACCAGGACACCCAGGAGGTCTATCTCGGGGAACTCAATCCGCGCATCTGTGGCGCCAGCCCGATGACCAACCACGCTGCCTTCGCCTATGCCGACGTGCCGCTGTTCTTCTTCCACCTGCTCGAGTTCAGCGGCATCGACTTTGACCTCGACATCGAGGACCTCAACCGCCGCTGGAAGGACCCGAAGTACATCAACAACTGGAGCCAGCTGGTGATGAAGCACATCGATGAGAGCGTCGACATCGTCGAGCAGGCACCCCAGACCGGCATCTACCGCATGGACGAAAACGGCCAGGTCAGCTACCACCGCTTCGACTACCGGCGGATGGCCGTGGAAAGCGAGAGCGAAGCCTACTGGCTGCGTATCACCGGGCCCGGCGACTATCGCTACGAAGGCGCCGACCTGGGCATCCTGATCACCCGGGGACGTTCGATGACCGACGAGTTCAAGCTCAACGCCCGCGCCACGAAATGGATCACGGGGATCAAGGCGCTCTACAGTGGCAAGCCGCTGGGCGCGGTCCAGGCGGAAGAGCCCGCGCCGACGGCCGGTTCATTCAAGATTCTCTGACCGGCACGCGATGGCACTGATCCAGGCCCAGGAACTGCTCTTTCGGGCACGCGAAGAGCCGCTTCCTGGCGCCATCTGGAAGGAGGTGTTCGAGGAGTTCTGGCCATCGTACCAACGCTGGTACCTGCAGGACGGCGCCAACGAGCGCCCCTATTACCTGCGCTGCGTCGGCAAGTTGCGCGAGTACATGCCCGAGCTGATGGGTACCTACGAGACCTTGACCGCCCTGACCGGGGGCGGCGATCTGGAGGCGCGCTTTCTCTCGCTCTACTGCCCACCGCCTTATCTGACCGGCTGTTCGCAAGCGGTGGTCGGCGGGGACAGCCCGCTGCTGGTGCGCAATTACGACTACGCCCCCCAGCTGTGCGAAGGCCTGATCCTCAAGACCTGCTGGAACGGCCGCGCCGTGATCGGGGTCAGCGATTGTCTCTGGGGTTTGCTCGACGGCATCAACCAGGACGGCCTGGCCGCGTCGCTCTCCTTCGGCGGGCGCCGCGTGGTCGGCGACGGCTTCGGTGTGCCGCTGGTGGTGCGCTACGTGCTCGAAACCTGCACTCATACCCCGGAGGCGATCAGCGCGCTGACCCGCATCCCGGTGCACATGAGCTACAACGTCACGGTGGTCGACGCCCGCGGCGCCTTCGCGACCGTGTTCCTGTCTCCCGATCGCAGCCCCGAAGTTCGCATCCAGGCTGCCGCCACCAACCATCAGCGCCGGGTCGAATGGCATCAGCACGCTACCGCCACCGCCACGGTGGAGCGCGAACGCCACCTGATGATGCTGCTCGCCGACAAGAAGATGACCGATTCAGCGCTGAGGCGGGCGTTCCTGCAACCGCCGGTTTACTCACGAGCCTTCGACCGTGGCTTCGGCACACTCTACTCGGCGGCATATTGGCCCCAGCAGGGGCGCGCCGAGTACTACTGGCCGGGTGACAAATGGCCGCAATCGTTTGCGCAATTCGACAGCGGAGACCGACAGATCGGTTTCTTCAAGGCCAGCGTTGAGGCCTGACGGCTTGGCCGGCAAGGCTCGCCGCCCCCGGCAACCAGAACCAAACGTAATGAAGAAGGAGACAAGTGTGAAAGCAAAGGATTCGTCGAAAATCTCCCTGACCGAGTACTACAGTGCCCGGCAGTTGCGGCTCGATCGCTGGGGCGCGCTGAAAGTCGCCACCGGGCAACTGGCCCGGCAGACGACCGAACGCAAACGCGCCGACGCCGAGCGTCGCGCGATCGAGCTGATCGGCGCGCTGCGACCGATCGAGATGTACTGGGCCTTCCCCGGGCAGCGCACGTTCTCGGCGCTGCTCGACCTGCTCCAGTCCGGCCGCTATGAGGCACTGGCCAGCACCGTCCAGAACATCGGCCGTTCGCTGCTCAGCAACAGCTATCGGCGCAACCCCCACCACAGCAACATCGACGAGCTGATCGAATCCAGCCCTGAAGACACTGCCCAGGAAGCCAACCAGGGCAAGGCGCGGCCCTATTTCGAGGTGCTGTTTGTCGACGATTTCTCGACCGGCCAGGAGGCCAGGCTGCGCCAGATGCTCGATGAAATGCGCCGCCCCGAGGACCCGTTCGTCTACGAACCGGTGATCGTGCCCAGCGTCTCCGACGCTCTTATCGCCGTAATGTTCAACCACAACATCCAGGCAGTGGTGGTCCGCAACGGCCTGAAGCTCGAATCCGAGTTCTCGCTGGAGCTGCTCGATGACCACATCGCCAGGCTCCAGGAAACCGACATCAACAGCCTCGAGCCAAGCGCCTATGGGCCGGAACTCTGCCGGCTAGTCAACCAGCTGCGGCCGGAACTCGATCTCTACCTGTTCACCAACCTGTCTGTCGAGAGCATCGCCGGCATCGACCTGGGCGGCTGCCGTCGTATCTTCTACAACCAGGAAGACTACATGGAGCTCCACCTCAACATCCTCGGCGGGGTGAGCGAGCGCTTCGAGACGCCCTTCTTCAACGCGCTGACCAAATACGCCCGCAAGCCCACCGGCGTCTTCCACGCCATGCCGATCAGTCGCGGCAAGTCGATTACCGGCTCGCACTGGATCAAGGACATGGGCGATTTCTACGGCATGAACATCTTTCTTGCCGAAACCTCTGCCACCTCTGGCGGCCTCGACAGCCTGCTCGAGCCCCATGGCCCGATCAAGAAGGCGCAGGAACTGGCCGCGCGCGCCTTTGGGGCGAAGCAGACCTTCTTCTCCACCAATGGCACCTCGACCTGCAACAAGATCGTGGTGCAGGCACTGGTGCGCCCGGGTGACATCGTGCTGGTCGACCGCGACTGCCACAAGTCACACCACTACGGCATGGTGCTGGCGGGCGCGCAGGTGTCCTACCTCGACAGCTACCCGCTCAACGAGTACTCGATGTACGGCGCCGTGCCGCTCAAGGAGATCAAGCACCGCCTGTTGGAGCTCAAGGCAGCCGGCAAGCTCGATCGGGTGCGCATGCTGCTGCTGACCAATTGCACCTTCGACGGGGTGGTCTACAACGTCGAACGGGTGATGGAAGAGTGCCTGGCGATCAAACCCGACCTGGTGTTTCTCTGGGACGAAGCGTGGTTCGCTTTCGCGCGGCTGGGACCGGCCTACCGCCAGCGCACCGCCATGCACAATGCCGAGAAACTGCGCGCACGCTATCGCTCTCCCGAATACCGCGCCGCCTACGAGGAACATGCCAAGCAGGTCGCCGGTCTCGACGACACGGCGCTGCTCGGTGCGAGGCTGATGCCAGACCCCGACAAGGTGCGGGTGCGGGTCTACGCTACCCAGTCGACCCACAAGACACTGACGGCGTTGCGCCAGGGCTCGATGATTCACGTCCACGACCAGGACTTCAAGGACGAGGTCGAGCAGGCCTTCCGCGAAGCCTACATGACCCACACCTCGACCTCGCCGAACTACCAGATCATCGCGTCGCTCGACGTCGGCCGGCGCCAGGTCGAGCTGGAAGGCTTCGAATTCATCCAGCGCCAGGTCGAGCAGGCGATGTCGATCCGCCGGGCGATCAACAACCACCCGCTGATCAGCAAGTATTTCCGGGTGCTCACCGTCGAAGACATGATTCCGGCCGAATACCGCAGTTCCGGGATCAGCACCTATTGGCGCCAGGAGACCGGCTGGCGTGACATTTGGGCGGCCTGGGCCGAGGACGAATTCGTGCTCGACGCGACCCGGATCACGCTTTCGGTCGCCGACTCGGGCTGGAACGGCGACACCTTCAAGAACGACATCCTGATGGACCAGCACGGCATCCAGATCAACAAGACGTCGCGCAACACGGTGCTGTTCATGACCAACATCGGCACTTCGCGCTCCTCGGTCGCCTACCTGATCGAGGTGCTGATGAAGATTGCCACCGAACTCGACGAACGCATCGAGGATGCCAGCACGGTCGAGCGCAAAATCTTCGAGCGCAAGGTCAAGTCGCTGCGCTACGATCTGCCGCCGCTGCCCGACTTCAGCAGCTTCCACCCGGCCTTCCGGCTAAGCCACGAACAGGGCACTGGCGAGGGCGACATCCGCTCGGCGTTCTTCCTGTCCTACGATGAAAGCAACTGCGATTACCTGGCGCTGGCGGGCAACGCCATCGAGAACGAGCTCGACGCGGGGCGCAAGCCGGTGTCAACGACCTTCGTAATCCCCTACCCGCCGGGCTTCCCGATCCTGGTGCCGGGTCAGATCATCAGCAAGGAGATCGTGACCTTCATGCGCGCCCTGGACGTTACCGAGATCCACGGTTATCGCCCGGAACTGGGGCTGCGCATATTCACCGAGGAAGCGCTGGCGAAAGCCCTGGCGAGCAAACCACTGCTCTGAGACGAGCGCGAAGGGACGCCATTTTACCGGCGTCCCTGTCGAACCTGTAAGGCCACGGACTCAGTAGCGGCGACCGCCTCCGCCTCCGCCGCCAGCACCACCGCCGCCGCTGCGGCCACCGCCGCCGGTGCGCGGTTCCTGCGGACGCGCTTCATTGACGATGATGCCGCGGCCCTCGATATTCTTGCCATTGAGGGCGGCGATCGCGGCCTCGGCCGCCTGTTCCGTGCCCATCTCGACGAAACCGAAACCCTTGGACCTGCCGGAATCACGGTCCATGATCACCTGCGCGGAATCCACCGCGCCGAATTCGGCAAACATCTGTTCAAGGTCACTGTTCGCCACGTTGTAGCTCAAATTGCCGACATAAAGCTTCTTACCCAATGCAGTTCTCCAGAAGGTTGGCATGACCGCTAATCAAGGCGCCCAACTTCGGCAGCCAGATCATCGGTGGCATCTTGCACGCAACCACAAGCAGCGCGGTAGAGCGCGCGTGCACAGGTTTATGATGCTCCCCTTTTGGCCAGAGCGCGAGTTTTTGTGCCTCCCTGCCGCATCAGAGAGTGCTGACTCGTACTAAAGTATTTGCTTTCGGCATCTACCGGGGAAATCTGATGAAAGCGATAGTCGACCTGATGGTCATCCCGCTGGGCGTGGGGGTCTCACTTTCGAGCTATGTCGCGGCCTGCGAGCGCGTGCTCAAGGACGCCGGACTCAAGACCCAACTGCACGCCAATGGCACCAACATCGAGGGCGAGTGGGACGACGTGTTCGCCGCCGTCAAGCGTTGCCACGAGGTGCTCCACGAGATGGGCGCCCCGCGGGTCTCGACCAACATCCGCCTGGGCACGCGCGTCGACCGCGCGCAGTCGATGGAGGACAAGATCCGCAGCGTGCAGGACAAGCTCGCAGCAGGTTCAGCGGGTTGATCCCCGACGCCGCATCGCGCAGCGCGCAGCGCAGCGCCGGCACGACGCCGTGCACAAGCTGATGGAGTGGCTCGCCGTCGCGGCGCTCCTCGTGGTGGGCCTGACCGTGGCGGCGTGGCTTAGACAGGAACGCATGATCTTCTTCCAGCAGCCGCTCGTTTCCACCGCCCACCTGCCGACGGGCGCCGTGACGCTCGAAATCGCTGCGGCGGACGGCACCCTTCTGCGCGGCTGGCTGCGCCCGGCCGACGGCGCCCCGGCCCCGACGGTGTTGCTCTTTGGCGGGAACGCGGAGGAGATTTCCTGGTCGCTTGCCGACCGGCGCTGGCCACGCGACTGGGCGATCGCCGCCTTCAACTATCGGGGTTACGGAGCTAGCGAGGGCAAGCCCTCGGAGCAGGCGCTGCTCGCCGATGCGCTGGTGATTCACGACGCGGTTGCGGCACGCCCGGAAGTGGACGCGCGGCGCATCGTGGTCTACGGGCGCAGTCTCGGCACCGGCGTGGCGGCCCGGGTGGCGGCCGAGCGCCCGGTCGTCGGGGCCATCCTCGCCTCACCCTACGACAGTTTCGTAGAACTGGGTCGCACCCACTATCCCTGGCTGCCGATCTCGCTCTTGTTGCGCCATCGCTTCGATGCCCAGGCCGATGCGCGGCGCGCAAGCGCGCCGCTGCTGGCGATCGTCGCGGCCAAGGACCAAATCGTGCCGGTCGAGCGTTCGCGCGCGCTGTTCGAAGCCTGGAGCGGGCCGAAAGCCTGGCGCGAAATTGCCGGGGCCGATCACAACACGCTGGGCGAGTACCCGCCGTTCTGGCAGGGCATCGTCGCCTTCCTCGCGGAGCGCCGGGATGAAAGACGCTAGCGTCCCCGCCTGCGCAGCCAGGCGCGAATCAGCGGCGGCACGAGGATCATCGCGCCAGCGGCGATCCACAACCCCATCGCAATCGGGCTTTCCCACAGGATGCCGAGTTCGCCGTTGGTGATCGACAGCGCCCGGCGAAGGTTCTGCTCCATCAGGTCGCCGAGCACAAAGCCGAGGATCAGCGGAGCCATTGGCACCCCCTGCTTGCGCAGCAGGTAACCGACGATACCCAGTCCGGCCATCATCATCAGGTCGAAGGTGGTCGCGTGGACGGCGTAGACGCCAACCGCACTGACGGCGAGGATTCCGGGGACCAGCGCCCAGTTGGGCACCGACAGGATCCTGGTGAAGATGCCGACCATCGGGATGTTGATGAACAGCAGGATCACGTTGCCGACGAACAGCGAGGCCATCAAGCCCCACACCAGTGCCGGTTGCTGGGTGAAAAGCGCCGGACCTGGGGTTATGTTGTAAAGCGTCAGTGCTCCAACCATTACCGCCGTAGTCCCGGAGCCGGGCACGCCCAAGGTCAACATCGGGACGAACGAACCGACCGCCGAGGCGTTGTTGGCCGCCTCAGGGGCGGCCACGCCACGGATATCGCCTTTGCCGAAGGTACCGTCCCGATCGGAGATGCGCTTCTCGGTGGCATAGGCGATCGCACTGGCGATGGTAGCGCCGGCGCCCGGCAGCACGCCGATCACGAACCCGAGCACGCTCGAACGCAGCGTCCCCCAGAAAGTCAGCGCCATTTCCTTGAGGTTGAACAGCGAGCGCCCGGTCGCTCTGATCACCCCGGTGTTGCTGTGGTGGCCCTCGAGCATCAGCAGGATCTCGCTGACCGAAAAGAGGCCAATCACCACCACCACGAACTGGATGCCGTCCGAGAGGTGCACCGAGTCACCAGTGAAGCGATAGACGCCGGAATTGGAGTCCATGCCGACCGTCGAGAGCGACAGGCCGATCACCGCTGCCAGCGCCGCCTTCATCGGATGCTCGCCCATCAGCCCGGTGATGCAGGCGAAGGCGAAACACATCAGCACGAAGTACTCCGCCGGCCCGAAGGCCAGCGCCCAGCGCGCCAGCAGGGGCGCAAACAGCACGAAGCCCAGCGTTGCCACGATCGAACCGACGAAGGAACTCCAGGCCGAGATCGACAGCGCCACGCCACCCATGCCGTTGCGGGCCATCGGATAGCCGTCGATGGCGGTCATGATGGCGCCGGCATCGCCGGGAACATTGAGCAGGATCGACGAGATCCGGCCGCCATATTCGCAGCCGATATAGACCGTCGCCAGCAGGATCAGCGCGGTCTCGGGCGGGCGCTTGAGCGCGAAGGCCAGCGGCATCAGGATAGCCACGCCGTTGATCGGTCCGAGTCCCGGGAGCATCCCGACGATGGTGCCGATAAAGGCGCCGAACGCGCCGACCGCCAGGTTGGTCGGCGCGAGCGCGACGACGAAGCCGCCCAACAGGTGCTCGATGGCGTCCATCAGTGCCCTCCCAGCAGGAACGACAGGACGCCGGTGGGCAGCACCACGTCGAGCAAGCGGTCAAACAGCAGGAACAGCCCGATACCGAGACCGACCCCGACCATCACGCAGTTCTTCAGGGTCCCGCCAAAAGCCATCCCGACCGGCACCGCCATCAGTGCACTCGCCAGTACGAAGCCAAGGGTGGTGAACAGCGCCGCGTAGGCGAAGATGGCCGCCGAACTCAGCGCGATGACCTTCAACTGCGCCGCGCCAAATCCTGCGGCGTTCGGGCTCGGTCGGATCAGCAGCCAGACTCCACCGATCGCCATCAGCGCCGCCAGCAGCATCGGGAACGCGCGCGGACCAACCGGCTCGTAGGAAATGGGCGCGACATATTCTTGCGCCGACCAGGCCATGCCGGCGGCGACAACGACACACACCGCACCGAACACGCGATCACTCATTGCAGCTCACGCAAAACAGGGAGAAGAAGTCCGGCCGGACCAAGCCGGCCGGCGTGCCGCGGACGCATCGATAGTGCGCCCGCGGCATTCATGGCCAACGTGCGCTGCTTACTTGGCGACGTTGAGACCAAACTCCTGGACCAGCTTGCGATAGTTCTCGACGCTGCGCTTGACGTAGGCGTCGAGCTCGGCGCCGGCCATCGAGAAGGGGAACAGTCCGCGTTCGGTGCGCAGCTTGTCGAACTCCGGGGTCGCCATCATCTTCTTGAAGGTGTCAGCCCAGACATTGAAGTCGGCATCGCTGACCTTCGGGCCCATGTAGAAGCCGCGGATGATCGCCCACTCGATATCGAAGCCCTGCTCCTTGGCGGTCGGAACAGCAGCGAGCTTGCCCGGCAGGCGCTTCTCGGCCAGTACCGCCAGCACCCGGATCTTGGCGCCACCGTCCATCTGGGTCACGGCTTCCGAGGCGTCGCCCGAATAGACCTGGACATGCCCGCCCTGCAAGGCGGTGCTCGCCTCACCGCCGCCTTCGAAGGCCACGAAGCGCATCTTCCTGGGGTCGAGATTGCCGGCCCTGGCGATCAGGGCGGCCTTCATCCAGTCCTGGCTGCCCACGGTTCCGCCGGCGCCGAACACGATCTTGCTCGGATCCTTCTTGACCGCATCCATCAGGTCCTTGAGCGTCTTGTAGGGCGAATCGGCAGCGACCACGACCGCACCAAAGTCAGCGCCCATGGCCGAGAGCCAGCGCACATCGTTCTCGTTGTAACGGCCGAACTTGCCCTGCGCAAGATTGAGCAGCGAACCGCTCGAGTAGGCAATGATGGTGTTGCCCTCAGCCGGACGCTGGGCAATGACGGTGTTGTACGCCACCGCGCCGATCCCGCCGGGCATGTAGGTGATGCGCATCGGGTCAGCGCTGTACTTGCCTTCCAGCAATGCCGCCTGGGCCAGCTTGCAGCTCAGGTCAAAACCGCCGCCAGGCTTGGCGCCGGCGATGCACTCTGACTTGTCCAGCGGTCCGGCAGACGCCGCGACCGTGACACCGGCAAGCACAAGTCCAATCAAGGTAGATCTCAGCTTCATGTCATCTCCAAAACAGTCGGTTGTAATCTCGGCCGGCCAGACTGGCGAACGGCGCGCATCCCGATTCTAGCCGGGTCGCGGGCGCAACTGGGAATTCGCTGGAAGGGGCCGCTTCAATGGCCAGTTCAGAACCGCGCCAGCCTTCTGCCGAAAGCTTCGACCCGTCCCCAATTGGTGAATTCGGCCACCGTGTCGAGCGCGGTCGGCCCCTTGGTAATCCACATGATGAAGCGGATCATCTGGCGGTCGAGGAAGCCGTAGCGGGCGTACTCGATCCTGCCGGCAAAGACTTCGACTTCACGAGGACGCCACGGGATCTGCTTCAACAGCTTGACCACGTAGGGGTTGGTCTCGGGACGGTTCTTCTCGGGCTTGCGGGCCACGACATTGACCGAGAAGAAGGCGTGCGGCCCGGCATTGAGCAGCTTGGCGTTGTCGCGAATGAAGCGCAGCACTTCCGGGGCGTGCTTGCCGTAGCGGATACGCGCCCCGACCACGATTCGATCGTAGTCGGCGAGCGGCTGGGCAGGACGGTCCTCGATCGCGACCATTTCCACGTCGTGGTCGGCGCTCGCGATGACTTCCCGCAGGCGTTCGCAAATCCGACGGGTCTGCCCGTCGGTGCTCGAATAGATGATCAGGACTTTGGCCATGGTTTAGCCGGGGATTCTAACTCCCCGGCCGCAAAGCCTAAAACCCGCCCCGCTCAGCCCTCGATCGGACGGCGCATGTCGAGGCTCAGCTCGCCTGGGCCATGGACGAAGATCAGCAGGAAGCCGCCGGCCAGCGCCAGGTCCTTCAGGAACAGGATCCTTTCCATGGAAATATCGAAATCGCTATGGAAGATGATCGCCGTGAGCAACAGGAATCCGGCGAATGCCAGCGCGAACAGCCGAGTCTTCCAGCCCAGGATAATGGCCGCCGCGCCGCCCACTTCAAGCGCCAAAACCAGCGGCAGCAACATCACCGGAACCCCTTTGGACAGCATGTAGGCCTGGGTCCCGTCGATGCCAGCGAGTTTCTCCACACCGGAAATCAAGAACAGCAACCCGATCAGCACTCGTCCAAGAACGTCAGCGTACTTTTGCAGGTCGGTCATAGAATCTCCACTAGACGATGATTTCGGTCGAACGGCCGGGAGAGAATTCAGAGACGATGGCCCCGAGCAGCACGGCCAATGAAACTAGTGCCTCACACTAACGCGCATTTTTTGAAGAGCGCGCAAAAACCACACCAACGATATTGCATTGCGTCCTTTGACCTGAACCTCAGCTGATGACTGGATTTAGGTAATGCGCCGGAGTTGTTACTTCAGCCGCCCAGATAGCGCGCCTGAAGATGGCTGCGCAGGTGGGCGGTATCGAGCGCGGCGCCGCTGGCCCGAACCACCAGCTCGCCAGTTTCCCAGCGACTGGCCTGCGACCAGATCTGCTCCTTGAGCCAGCCGAACACCGGAGCCAGATCGCCGGCGGCAACGCGCGCATCGCAATCGGGCGTAGCGCGGCGGATGGCGACGAACCACTGCGCGGCATACATCGCACCCAAGGTATAGCTCGGGAAATAGCCGAACAATCCCTCGCTCCAGTGCACGTCCTGCAGGCAGCCGTCGGCGAAGTCGCCGCGGGTGTCGACCCCGAGCAGTTCACCCATGCGCGCATCCCACAGCGCGGGAATGTCGTCGGGCTCGATCTCGTTTTCGATCAAGGCGCGTTCGATCTCGTAGCGCAGCATCACGTGGGCCGGGTAGGTGACCTCGTCGGCATCGACCCTGATCTTGGCCGGGCGCACGCGGGTGAGCAAATGGTGCAGATTCTCGGGCTCGAACGCCTCCTGGGCGCCGAACTGCGCCACCAGCAGCGGCGCGAGCAAGCCGACGAAAGCGCGGCTGCGCCCGAGCTGCATCTCGAAGCTCAGGCTCTGGCTCTCGTGGATGCCATAGGAGCGCGCGAAACCAACCGGCTGGCTGAGCCATTCGCGCGGCAGGTTCTGCTCGTAGCGCGCGTGACCGGTCTCGTGGATCGTCCCCATCAGGCTTTGCGTGAAATCGTTCTTGCCATAGCGGGTGGTGAGCCGCACGTCCTCCGGGACTCCGCCGCTGAAAGGATGCATGCTCTCGTCGAGCCGGCCGGAATTGAAATCGAACTGGAGCAGTTTCACCACCGCGAGGCCGAGCTCACGCTGCGCCGCCGCCGGGAACGGGCCCTGGGGCAAGACCACCTTATCCCTGGCCTGGCGCTCCACGGCCTGGGCAATCAGGCCCGGCAGCCAGGAACGCAGGTCGGTGAACAGGCGGTCGAC
>JACZKY010008095.1_pt1 | contig 15034 bp, 12 predicted proteins | sample 8237611 | NCBI WGS metagenome assembly JACZKY01 (sample SAMN16148055, study PRJNA663545) | marine sediment metagenome | biome: sediments and biomass from bioreactor inoculated with such sediments; feature: coastal sediments; material: methane- and iron-fed bioreactor; isolation source: Bothnian...
CGAGGAAGAAATATATCCTATCTGGTATCTTCTATGGACACGGCAGATTCCGGACAGGAGGGTTCGAGCGCATGGCACGGGTCAACGAGCATTATCTCAAGCTGAAAGCCGGATACCTTTTCCCGGAGATCGGGCGCAGGGTGCGGGCCTTCGCGGCGGCGAACCCGTCCGCGAAGGTCATCCGCCTCGGGATCGGCGACGTCACGCGTCCGCTCCCGCCCGCGGTCCTGTCGGCGTTCCACGACGCCGTCGCCGAACTCGGCGACGAGAAGACGTTCATGGGGTACGGCCCCGAGCAGGGGTACGACTTCCTCATCGACACGCTGATCGAAAAGGCGTACGCGCCGCTGGGCGTCCGCCTCAAGCGGAGCGAGATCTTCATCTCGGACGGATCGAAGTGCGACACGGCCAACATCCTCGACATCTTCGCCCTCGACAACCAGGTGGCGATCGGCGACCCGGTCTACCCGGTCTACAACGACACGAACGTGATGATCGGCCGCTCCGGCCCGGCCGACGAGCGGGGATATTACCAGGGGATCGTCTACCTCCCGTGCACCGAGGCGAACGGCTTCTTCCCCGACCTCCCGGAGGGGAAGGTCGACATCGTCTACCTGTGCTCCCCGAACAACCCGACGGGCACGGTCGCGACGAAGGCGCAGCTCAAGAGGTGGGTCGACTACGCCCTCGCCAACGACGCGGTGATCTTCTTCGACGCGGCCTACGAGGCGTTCATCACGGAGCCCGGCTTCCCCCGCTCGATCTACGAGATTGACGGCGCGGCGCGGTGCGCGGTGGAGTTCCGTTCCTTCTCCAAGACCGCGGGCTTCACCGGGGTGCGGTGCGCGCTGACGGTGGTTCCGGAGGAGGTGGCGGCGAACACGCCGGCCGGCGAGCGGGTGTCGCTGAACAAGCTGTGGAACCGGCGGCAGACGACGAAGTTCAACGGCGTCTCCTACCCGGTCCAGAGGGCGGCGGCGGCGGTCTACTCCGACGAGGGGTGGCGGCAGACGAAGGCGATCGTCGACTACTACATGGAAAACGCGAAGATCATCCGGGAGGGGCTCGCCGGCGCGGGGCTGACCGTCTACGGCGGCGTCAACGCCCCCTACATCTGGCTGAAGACCCCGGGCGGGATCTCGTCGTGGGACTTTTTCGACCGGCTGCTCACGGAGTGCCACGTGGTCGGGACGCCGGGGAGCGGGTTCGGGCCGTCGGGCGAGGGATTTTTCCGGATGTCGGCCTTCGGAAACCGGGAGAACGTCGTGGAAGCGGTGGAGCGGATCCGGAAGAACCTGCGGTAATCGGGGGGCTCAGCCCTTGCCGGGTTTCGTCCCGATGCTCCCGGGCGGCATCGGGAAATGGGTCACGTTCCCCTGGGTCCCCGCGAGGGAGACGATCTTGTTCGCCCCCTCCTTCTCTACCTCGTCGATGCGCACCACGGCCTGCAAGGGGATATAGGTACGCTTGACTCCGGCGAACTCGGACTTCAGCCGCTCCTCCGACGGGTCGACGAGGACGCCGCCCCGGTTGCCGAAGAGGATCTCCTCGACCTCGACGAAGGCGAACAGGGTCCCCTGCCCCACCTTCCGAGCGTACAGTTCGTACAGGCTCTCCTGATTCCGGAAGAGCACCCTGTAGACGGACTTCGTTTTCACGGGGAGTCAGTTCTTGTGGCGGTAGAGAATGAGTCCGTGGGTCGGGTCGTAGGGAGAGACGCCGATCGTCACCCGGTCCCCCGAGATGACCCGGATCCTGAAACGGCGCATGGCGCCGCCGAGCTTCGCCGTAAGAACGTGGCCGTTTTCGAGCTTGACGACGAAATTCCCGCCGCCGCGGGCCTCGGTCACGGTTCCTTCCAGATTCGCCAGATCGTCCTTCGCCAAGATTCCCCCGCTCTCCCTTTTTTCACAATTTACCACACCTTGACCGGGAACGCGCGGGCGATCGGCGGGATCATGGCAATCCCGTCGCCTGAGTGGGATATAATCATTTCCCGGAACCCGTATGAAAAACCTATCGTTCCCAAGGCCCGAAGCGGTCCTCTTCGATTTCGACGGGATCCTCGTCGACAGCGAGCCGATGCATTACCGGGCGTTCATCGAGATTCTCGATCCGCTCCGGATGGGGTTCCCGTGGAAGGAGTACGTCGAGACCTACATGGGGTTCGACGACCGGGACGCGTTCCGGGAGGCGTTCCGGGCACAGGGGATCGCGCTCGACGAGGCGAACCTCGGGAAACTGGTCGCCGCGAAGTCGGGAGCGTTCCTGCGCGGCCTGCGTGACGGTGTGACGGCCTACCCCGGCGCGGTCCCCCTGATCGAAACCCTTCACGCGGCGGGTTTCCCGCTGGCCCTGTGCAGCGGCGCCCTTCGCTCCGACATCGACCCGATCCTCGCGCAACTGGGCGTCGCCCACTGCTTCGACGTGATCGTTTCCGCCGACAACGTGCGCAGGAGCAAGCCCGACCCGGAAAGCTACGCGCTCGCCTTCGCGAGATTGTCGGAGAAGTTCGGCACGCTGCTAAAGGCCCCGGAAATGTCGGTCGCCGTCGAGGACACCCCCGCCGGGATCCGGTCCGCGAAGGGGGCGGGCCTCCGGGTACTCGCCGTCACCAACAGCTACGGCGATCTGGAACTCGCCGAGGCCGACTGGGTCGTCGAATCGTTGGAGAGCGTGCGCTTCGGGACGTGATCGACAGGGAACGGCAGCGGCGGATACATGTCTCATGGGAGGGCAGATTGCCGGGAATGACCGGGAGGAGAGGAGAAAAGGCCATGAAAAAACTGGTTCTTCTGTTCTTGTGCGTGGTTCTGGTTCCGAATGCATTCGCGTCCGATCCCGCGGCGGCGAAGAAGGAAGGAGCGGCCAATTTCTACGCCAACATCACGGCGGTGGAGCCGATCATGGACGCGTTTACCGCCGCCAACGGGGTGAAAGGCGTTTACACGCGGATCTCGACCACGAAGTACCTCGCGACCGTGCTGACCGAATTCCAGGCCGGCAAGCTGGAGGCAGACGTGCTCCAGGGACCGTTGCCGATCCTCCAGGCGCTGAAAGAGAAGGGGGTGCTCGCCGCGTACCGGTCTCCCTCCGCCGCCGGGTACCCCGCCTGGGCGAGCCAGGACGACACCATCGTCCAGTTCGGCATCGAGTATGTCGCCCTGATCTACAACAAGAACCTGGTCAAGCCCGGGGACGTCCCGAAGGAGTACAAGGATCTCGCGAACCCGAAATGGCGCGACAAGATCGTCATGCCGGACCCCTCCTCGCACGCCACCACGATCTCCTGGCTGGTGGGGCTGAAGGAGGCCGGGGTGTTCGCGAACGACAAGGAGTGGATGGATTTCCTCAAGGGGCTCGCGGCCAACAACCCGATGTTCGTCACTTCCTTCAGCCCGACTCCCGCTCCCGTGGAAAGCGGGGAGAAGCTCATCGCGATCTCGATGCCCAAGTACATCATCACCCACGCGAAGGCGCCGCTCGACTGGGCCAGGACCGGCCTCCTCCTCGGCACGCCGCGCGGCGTGGCGATCGCGGCCAAGGCGCCCCACCCCAACGCCGCCCGGCTCTTCCTGGATTACTGGCTGTCGAGGGACGCCATGAAGCTCCTCGCCGACAAGGTGGGCGAGTACGTGCTGGCCCCGGGAGTGTTCCCGCCGATCGACGGGATCGACAAGGTCAAGGTCGTCCCGATCCGGGAGCTGTCCGACAAGGAGATCGCTTCCTGGGGCAAGGAGTTCCGCAAGATCTTTTCCGCCCGTTAATGGAGATACGGATCCGGGGATTGACCAGGGACTACTACTCGGAGGGGAAGCGCATCCGGGCCCTGGACAACGTCGACCTCACCATCCCCGCCAACCGGATCTTCACCCTCCTGGGCCCCAGCGGCTGCGGCAAGACGACGCTGCTCCGCTGCATCGTTGGGCTCGAGACACCCGACGCCGGCGAGATCGCCATCGGGGGCGAGACCGTCTGGTCGAGCGAGAAGGGGATCTTCGTGCCTCCGGAAAAACGGGGGCTCGGCATGGTGTTCCAGACGTACGCGATCTGGCCGCACATGACCGTTTTCGAGAACGTGGCCTACCCCCTGCAATGCCGGAACGTTCCGATGAAGGAGATCCGGACCCGCGTGGCCAGGTTTCTCGAGTTCGTGCAGCTCGCGGGGTTCGAAAACCGCCCGGCGACGAAGCTCAGCGGGGGGCAGCAGCAGCGCGTTGCCCTTGCGCGGGCCCTGGTCGCCGAGCCCAAGGTCATCCTTTTCGACGAGCCGCTGAGCAACCTCGACGCGAAGCTGCGGGAAGAGACCCGGAAGGAGCTGCGGAGGTTTCTCTCCGGGCTGGACATCACCGCGGTCTACGTGACCCACGACCGGGTCGAGGCGCTGGCCCTCTCGGACCTGATCGCGATCATGCGGGCCGGAAAGATCGTGGAGACGGGGGACCCCAAAAAGATCTATTTCCGCTCCGGCGACCGGTTCGTGGCGGATTTCATCGGCCGCGCCAACCTGATCCCGGGGAAGGTCGCGGCGCTCGAAGGGTCCCATGCCGTCATCGAAACGGAGATCGGCGCGATCGTCGGGTTGAACCCCAAGGGGATCGAACCCGGGAAGGAGGCGGTGCTGTGCGTCCGCCCCGAGTTCATACGGACCGCGGTGACCGCCGCGGCGGGAGACAGGAACCTCTTCCGCGGAAAGGTCGAGACGCTTCTCTTCGTCGGCGAGGCCTATGAAGGGGAGATCCGGATCGGCGAGACATCGGTCACCACCACGATCTCCCCCACCGCCGACCTCGTGGAAGGGGGCGATATCGGCATCGCCTTCGATCCCGACCACTGTTTCCTTCTGCCCGCGTAGGCGCTGTCATGGCGAAGAGAACGGTCCTTACCCCGGCACTGATCGTCATCGTCGGCCTCCTGACGATCAGCCCCGTGCTGATGCTTCTGGCCGGATCTTTTTCGGAAGGGTTCGGCACGTTCCAGGGATTCACGACCGCCAAGTACGTCGAGGCCTACACCGACCCCGAGCTCTTCGCCATCCTCCTCGACACGTCGATCTTCACCTTGGGGTCCGCCGTCGTCGCGACGTTGCTCGCGCTCTTCCTCGCGTACGTGAACACCCGGACCGACATCCCGTTCAAGTCCTTCTTCGGGATCATCTCCATCATCCCGATGATGATCCCGCACATCCTTTTTTCGGTCAGCTGGGTGCTTCTCCTGAACCCGAGCAACGGGATCCTGAACCGGTACCTGATGGGGCTCCTCGGCCTGGACAAGGCGCTGTTCAACATCTATTCGATGAAGGGAATGGTCCTCGTGGAGGGGCTGCTGGACATGCCGATCGCCTACCTGATCCTCGCCCCCGCCATGAGCGCCTTCGACGTTTCCCTCGAGGAATCCTCCAGGGCTTGCGGTGCGGGCAATTTCCGCACGCTCACCCGGGTGACGCTCCCGGTGCTGCGCCCAGCCCTGCTGGCCTCGGTGATTCTCGTCATCGTCAAAGCCCTGGCCTCCTTCGCCGTCCCCTCGGTCATCGGCACTCCGGGAAGGATCTACGTCCTTTCGACACACATCTACCGGATCATCGCCACCGGGTTCTCCGCCGACTACGGCCTCGCCGCCGCCGTGGGGATGAGCGCTCTCGTCGCGTCGATCCTCCTCGTCTACCTGTACCGTTACCTGACCTCGGAAAGCGAGCGGTACGTCACCGTATCGAGCCGGGGATTCAAGCCCGCCCTGATCGACCTGAAGCGGTCGAAGTACCCGTTGCTGGGCGTCATCGGACTGCTTTCGTTCGTGCTCATCCTGCTTCCCGTGCTGGTGCTCTTTTACACTTCCCTGCTTCCCTACGTCATGGTGCCCGACGCGAAGGCGTTTTCCCTCATGAACTGGAAGAACTGGGAGGAGGTGCTGCGGGACCCGATCTCGCTGCTCTCCCTGAGGAACAGCCTGACGCTCGGCCTGGGCGGGGCGACCCTCGGCGTGATCCTGTCGATCTTCGTCGCCTACGTAATCGTCAAGGTGCGCACGACGGCGTCCGGGATCCTCGAATCGCTGACGTTCCTGTCCTTCTCGTTCCCGGGGATCGTCATCGGGGTGGGATTCATGTGGTTTTTCATCCGGACGCCGCTCTACGCGACGATATGGGCGCTCCTGATCGGATACATCGCCGCCTACCTTCCGTACGGGGTCCGGCCGCTTTCCAGCGCGTTCGTCCAGATCCACAGCGCCCTGGAGGAATCCTCCAAGGTCTGCGGCGCGAGTTCCCTCACCACCCTGCGCAGGATCGTGATCCCGCTCCTGATCCCCGGGATCGTCTCCGGATGGATCCTCATGGCCAGCATGTTCCTGCGCGAGCTGACCCTTTCGGTGGTCCTCTCCCGGCCGGGAACGGAGGTGCTGGCCGTGCAGATCCTGCGATTCGCGGAAGACGGCCTGTGGGGGAGGTTGTCCGCCCTGGGAATCATCATGATCCTGATCTCTTCGACACTGGCGGCGGCGGCTTCGCTTCTCGGGAAGTCGTTGACGAAGCGGTAACGGTTCCAGGGGAGAAACGATGCGAACGTGGCGAATCTGGGCGTGCATAATCATCGTGGCCCTTGCCGCGTATCTGTTGGTCTACAACATGGGTCTGAATTCGGGACTTCTCAGGATGAAATGAGAACCTGTTAACCGTCAAACTTTCCGCTATCGGTGCCGCGGTTTGTCCGCGTCCGTCGAAGCGCTTGCCTCGGGGGCATCATCGTCTCGGGCCGACTCACCGGCAGGCTGTTCCAAAACCTTGAGGCGTTCACGGCCCTCCGCAATCCGCCTTTTGATCTGCTCCGTGTCTTCTTCAGACGCATCCTTCAGCGATAACTCGAGTTTTTCAATCGCGCCAATCAGCTCCTTCTCCTCTTTCTCCTTCTGTTCCGCCTGTTCGGCCTTGTCAAACACAATGTTCTCTGCGATAACCTGCGTTTCCGACGATTCCTCCTGGCCTGCAGCGGGAAGGATCCTCTTGTCGTCAGCGAGCTTTCGCTGATTCATATACGTTGGCGACATGATTTCGATGCCATGTCCATGCAAGGTGTCCAGAACGCTTCGGGAGAGATTGGATCGAGCGGTAATCAGCCATTTCACCTCCCTCAAGAAACCGGAGACGCGGTACGTGACCGAATAATTCCCCAACTCGAGGATGTGAACGAACGGTTCCTCGAGACCGCTTTCCTGCGCCGCCTTCACAAGAAGCGAGTCGATCTCCGAGTGATGAACGTCGTAGCCCAAAGACAGCGTAAGAGAGATGATGGTCCCCGAGCTGCGGATCGTGGTGACAGGATGGCTGATAAGGTATGTATTCGGAATGGCGACGAGTTCCCGACTTTCCGATTGGATTTCCGTGTCGAACAACCCCCTTTCGGAAACGCGGCCAAAATGGTCGCCGACGCGAATGAAATCACCGATGCCGAAAGGTTTTGTCAGGCGAAGAAGAATCCCGGCCATCAGGTTCGAGACGACCGTTGTCGACGAGAACGCGATGATTCCCGAAGCCAGAAGACCGATCAAACCGATCAGCCGGTTTCGGGAGCTTTCGATTATGGGCAACGAAAGGATGATTGTCACCAGGCCGACAAGCGTCAACCCGAGCATTCCGATTTGACGGGGGAACTTGCGCTCGTTGCCCAGATCCGTGTGCCGCCCGATCAGAAACCAGTGCGCGCCCCACAGAATCACGCCCAACGCAACCGCAACGCCCAGGGGAGGCAGATACGGGGAGATCGACTCCATCGTCCTACTCCAGATCCGCATGAAAGATACCCGCCATAATCGCCGGGCAAATATTCAGACAGGGGTTGCCCTGTTTCCGTAAGGATACCTTATAGCGTACGGATGTGGCGACGCTATTTCGGCGACGTCTCTCGTTCGAATCCTCTGGATATCGCGTAGGGAAAGAAGTGGCGCGCCATGCCGGACGAAACTGGGCACTACTGGGAGGAGACTTTCGCCGCACCTTGATCCTTCTTCTGGTCCGAGGAATAGGACGGAGCCGGCGGGCTCCGTCCTTTCGAAGGCAGGGTTACCTCTGAGTCACTTCGTTGTGATCGTACCGGTCCAATCGATGTAGTTGTCGCCGCCGGTTTTTAAATCTCCGACACGCTCTCCCTTGAAAGTGCCTGTCCCCTTCGCTCCCGCGAACCTTCCCGTTCCACCGGCAACTTCCCATGTGCCTTCGAATGCCGCCTTTTTCCCTCCGTCTATCGGTGTCTGAGTGCCACTACCCCTGACAAACAACAACGACCCGTCACTAAAGGTTTTCACCTCATACCCGGTAAAGGTCCCCTTCCCCTTCACGAAATCAAATGTCGCGGTCCACATCCTGGGAACAATATTCCCGTTTTCAGGTCCCTTGGTGTAAATAGTCAATCCGGGAGACTGGCTGACTCCCACGAAATGGCCCGGGACGTCGCCCACTTCGATCATTTCGACCTTTTGCGTATGCCCGACATTACGCCCAGCAACCTCGTCTGCCAACGATACCCCGGGAAGAAGAAGAATCGAAACCGCGAGCAGGATCGCCAGGAACAGCCCCAATCGTTTCATTGCCGGCTCCTTGACCCGCCTTCGCGGGTCGCCTCCAAGGTTGGGTGCCTGTGGGGCAGGACGCAATTCGACAATCCGATGGATGGGTTGATTCCCTGTGGCCTCCTCTCCTCCGGGGTTCCTACCGGAATTCCCATGGAAAGGTTGGAAGGGGAAACGGTGTTTGTATTTCAGGATAGTCATATAAAGCCGGGCAGGCAGTCAAGAGGGAAGGTGTATGGTGGGCCGATTTTCAATTACGAATCGGAACGGCTGGCCGAGAAACATTTCCCAACAGACCCCGAAAACACCGTGAGCATCGGTTGCGGAACGGGGCTGTTCGAGGAAAGGCACGGCATTCGCCGCGGCGTGGAGCCCGCGGAAGGGATGGCCCGGCTGGCCAGACGGCGGGGAATCGACGTGAAGATCGGATCGGCGGAAGACGTCCCCTATGGAGACGAGCAGTTCAACGGCGTGCTGCTGGGCACGATCCTGAGCTACGTGAAGGACCGCCCGAAAGCCGTCGCCGAGGCGTACAGGATTCTGAGACGCGGCGGTCACGTCGTCGTGTCGTACCTGCCGGTAGAAGGTTCGTACACGATGCTGTACGATCTGGCGGCCGTGAAAGGGAAGTACAACCCGGAAATCTCGCCGGAACACCCCTACCCGATCGAATTCATCGAGGAGGGAACCTGGTGCTCTACCCGCGAGGTTACCGACCTGCTGAAGGGGGCCGGTTTCGTCGACCTGGAATACGTGCAGACGTTGACGAGGCACCCGAAGTATTCCAACGACTCGGTGGAGGAGCCGACCGAGGGGTACGACAGGGGGGATTACGTCGTCGTCCGGGGAAGGAAGCCGTGAACTCCTGACGCGGCGGGAAGAATGGCGCGCCCCATCTGAAAGAATTCGAACCGCCTCCGAAATCCCCATCGAGGTGGACCTGACGGATGAGAATCCCATACCGACTTACATGAAGATTTCCAAAAAAGTCCTTCATTTACGCCGGTTGGGGATGAGCTATCCGGGAATAGCTGAACGCCTGGGAGTAAACCTGTGGATGGCGAAAAGAGCAGCTCGCTGCGAAAAAAGCCGTCACATCAACAACTAGCGGGCCGCCCACCATTACCCTGCTTCTTGCCATGTCGCCATGGATGGAATCGGCGGCGACCCTATTACGACTCGATGAACCGAAACTCTACCGCCCGAGGCGCCCCGAGCAGTCTCCCCCGCTTTTCGACCACTTCTTCCCCGATCCATTCCCAATGACTTACGGACCGCAGTAAGGCGACCGGGGGCCGGACCTCCTCAATCTACCCCTTCCGTCTCAACACCCGACGTGTGCATGGGTCTCGGGTTGCATCCCATCTCATGGTGAATATACTGACGGCGAAAGGCCGTCGGAAGCGGTGGCAGGCGGTGTCGAGGGGTCGTTGACGTCGGGCAGGTCGATCCGGCCCCGAAACACAACGGCCAACCGGAGGGAAATTCCCTCTTGGATAGGCAGCGAAAAAAAAACTTCCTATCGGGTCCTTTTATTCTTCCTGTAGGCAATCCCGAGTCGGTTCCAGGGGGACCCTCACAACAGCGGGGATCCTAACTTAAAAAGTGTCCAAGGTTGGGGGCAGGCGCACTTCGGGTCGTTTCCCCGAAAGTCCAGAGCTGTGGGTCCGAAAGTCTCCCCTCCTCCCCTCTTCATGTCCAACAAACGTCATCCCTGCGGCCGGTTGAAGTGGAAGGATTATAGATTTATGAATGTCCAAGAATCGGGGAGAAGGTCAGGGGGCTTTTACACTAAGATACAGATGGACCAATCAGGTGAGGTAGGTCAGAATCATCGGTCGAAGAGGGGAGGGGAGCCAATAATGATTATTGGGGCCAACCCCGAGGGTCGGTAAAATTACATTCCGATTAATAACCGAATAGCACTTCAGTCTTAGGTAAACCGAATTTTTCCTCTCTTGCCGATGTGCACTACATTATTCGTCCACAGCGTTCCAAGGGCAATAAACTGCTTCCTCTTGATAGTGGATGGCCATTTCAAAGTGAAACCAAACCATGCCGCTGAAAGGAGATCCTTTCTATGAACACGAAAGCCAATCAGATATCTAATCTATATCGATCTTTTTTTAAGGAAATGGAAATAAAGAACATTACAGACGACGAGAAGGTCGGCTATGAGTACATTATGTTCTTCATAGAAAATTTAACTTTATTCAAGACTGCTAGTAAATGCCAAGACCGAAGGTCCCATAGTGCCTCCATTCTCGTCAACCCCTTTGATTTAGAAGAAATTACGAGAAGAGCTTCGCTATTATTTGATCAACTATCATTGGGTTATGGCTTCGATGTAGAACACTTCCATTCAGTTACCGAGTCTAGAAAAAGCACTGGTATACCGGATGCATATTGGGGGGAGATTATTGAGGTCAAGAGCTATAAAACCAATAGCCCTTTAAATCAACTCGGTCATTGGCTTACATCATGCAAGGAGCTACTTATAAATAGTAATCTATTTTATTTACCCGCTCTTAAGTATACAGAACATACAGAAGGTTTGGACGGACAATATCTATTGAATAAACAGGATGATATATTTTTATTATACGATATCATTGGGAGTGCAAGGATGCTAACACAGTTCATTCAAAAATCTGTACAATACAAACACCAATTAATGATAATCTTGGATCAAGTTCAATTGCCAGTAATAGAAGGTATCAATCTAAGAATGTTTTCGAAAATTGCACAAGATGAGCAACGTGCCTTTAACAAATTTCGACATTTTCTGAGAGAACACTTTTACCAAATCGAAGATGTGGAGAATACAGCCCATTTTGAACGGAGTTTGGCCAAGATATCGGTAAGGATGGAAATGGGTCTGAATTCGCTAACGAAAGATTTTAACAAACTAAGGTCCAAGAAGGCTTTGAATATTGCAGGTGTGTCCATTGGAACCATGAAGGCGTCCATGCTAGCCATCAGACCGGGTATCTTTAGCGAAACCGCCCCATCGATTGGCAATAGTAGTCTCCTTATGGATTTTCAAGGGATAAAGGATTTTCTTTTTCGCAAAAGATCAATAAAAGATAATGAATTATACTACGTGTGGGTGTTGCAGCGTAGCACTAATTGAATCCTGGTTTGATGTAATATCTTTCAAAAGAGGATGAACCAGAACAAGGGCTTGAAGATGCAGTTCCAGAGGGCATATAGGAAGTCATTAACAAAATCGAGCGAGTGTCCGGTTTAATTGGGGTATCTCCAAAGCAGAAGAGAAAGACAATACCCATGCCATCTCTTTTGGTGTCACAAATCCCATGTCGTCCTTGGATCGTATCGCCTATCTTCCATTTCCCTGACATGAGTAATACTTTTCTTTTTATTATCTTTTCAAATTATCTTAATATCGGTTCTCAGTTAATAGCGTTTACAATTTGGCCATCATCTCCCCAAACGTTTTCTAATCTCCACCGTCAGGATATTGTTGGAAGGATCGCCTCCAATTCGCTTCTAGTAAGCCGATTTTTCTCCATTAGTTCTTTTACCAGCTGGTCAAGCGTGTTGCGTTGTGCACCAAGCTCCGAAAGGCCACGATCAAGTTGCTCCTTCACAATTTTACGCACCGCCTGCATCACCTCAGCGGCTATGGGTCCATCGTCAAAACGCTTTGACTCCAACACGATCTGGCCTACGGCATCGTCCATCCCGTACTGCCTTACCATCATTTCTGCATAGCGGGTGGCCGATCGCAGATCTTCGCCCACACCCGTTGTAAGCCCATCCTCATCGCCATAGTAAAGGATCTCGGCGGCACGACCTCCCATGGCCTGGCGAATGAGGCTCTCCAACTCGCGTTTGGTGTATATCATCCGGTCTTCTTCAGACTCTCGCTCAAAAAATCCACCCGCTTTCCCACGGGCCATAATGGTGATCTGGACAGGTTTTTGGCCGTTAAGCCAAGCGATCATGCAGTGTCCAGCCTCATGGCGAGCCACTCGCTCGAGAGTTTCGGAATCGGCGAGACCTTTCTTTTCCCCCATGCGCATCCGCTCGAAAGCTTCCTCTGCAAGCTCATCTTTGATCACTCCATCCAAACCAGCTGCCATACGCCCAGCAAGTTCGACAATGCGCTCCAGATCGGCAATGGTCATTCCAGCGGACTGCCCTCCCAACCGATCGATGACCTCGTCTGATACCTGACGTCGCGCGCGGCCCTGCAGGCGTTTTTTAAGGTATGCCGTTCGTGCCGCTCGGTCTGGTTTATCCACTTCGATATCACGGTCGAAGCGGCGGCGAAGAGCCTCGTCCAGAAGTTCCACCATGTTTGTGGCGGCGATTACGATGCATGGCTTCGTGGCCGGAGTTGCAAATCCATCCATTTCCGTGAGAAGGGCATTCAGGGTCTGCCCCGCAGTCTCTGCAGCGCCGCCGGGACCTCCCGTGCGCGTCTTTCCTATGGCATCGATCTCATCAATAAATATGATGGCTGGGGCATAACGTCGCGCACGCTCAAAGAGGTTGCGTACATTCTGGGGGCCGCTGCCCGCCCAGACGGTGATAAAGCTTGAGGCGGTGGCTACCAAGAAAGCGACATTGGACTCGCCGGCCAAGGCTCGAGCCAGCATGGTTTTCCCTGTTCCTGGCGGTCCATACAGCAAAATACCTCGAGGAGGACGCAGCCCCATGTCGCGGTATTTTCGGGGCTCCCGCAGCCAGTTGACGATGTATTGGAGCTCCGCCTTGGCGGCCTCTGCCCCGTAGACATCCGAAAAGGAGATGTTCGGACGCTCTACATCATCAAGCACCTCGGAAACATCCTTTGCGGCGACTGCCCGCTTCAAGCGATGGTTACGCAAGCGGATCCTGACGGTTTTGCTATCAGGGGAAACTTGGGGAGCAGTGTCGAACGAGAGAATTTTGTGTTCCGAAAACAGCTGCTGTGTTTTTCGTTCGCGCCAAGCGCGCCGGCTGTTCAGATCGAGAGTCGAAGCAAGATCAGCAAGAGCATCCTTCCAACCATCCACATCGGTGGACAGGAAAGAAGTCTCAACCATTCCACGGGCTCCGCCCGATCGTACACATGTCAAGAAGAGTTCCTCGTCCACTCTCATACCTTTTCCTTCAAACGACAAAAGGTATCGTGGCAATTCGGGGTGCTTCTCGTGCAGCGTACGTAAAATTTCCTGCCCCTCCGCGATGCCGCGTGCCGCTGCCGGAACATAGTCGAATTGAAGAAAGGTGGGTGTCGTGCCCGATATTTCCATTGTGGGAAGGTTCTCGCGACCGATCCAGAGATCCACCAGCACCAGGTCTATGTCTTCGGAATTCAGGATTTGAAGTACGCTGGGCAGATCCGAGGCACACCTCCACGATACCTGGGGCATGTGGTTCGTCCATAGCTCACCAATACCCTGATCGGCTACCAGTAAGACCTTTGGTTTTTCCGCGGGCGCGAGCAGTGCTTTGACATCGTCGCCCAAGATATCGAGATCGGCGTTGGCAAAAACGATGTTGTCAACTTTCCGCAACAAATCATTCAGACGATCCGGCTTGTACAATTGAGTGAACTTGAGCATCTCCGTCTTGACGAAGATCTCCACCTGGGATTTGACGGTTCGGGCATCGGCCCCGGCTCCTTCACGTAACACGAGGCAGATCGGCACCGTGGAATCGAACTCCACCTTTTTCTTGTATTGCTTTTCCAGGAGACCACCTTGGCGTTCGAACTCCCTACTAGCAAGCTGCTCCAGTTCGTTGACTCCAAGGTAATTGAACATGATGGGGTAACCCGTGCCTATACGCGAACAAAGAGCCGGAGGAAAAGAGGGCATTCCAGTGCGGGGATCCGTCTCACTTTCCAGGGCATCGAGGATCGTCTTGCGGTGAAAACTGCTGTTGGCTGAGTGGACACCCGTTGCGTTGGGCCTGTCATAGATGGATCTGCCTGCATTTGTTGTGAAAATAATGATGGTGTCCCGGAAATTTATATTTTTTTTGGTGAACTTGTCCTCCAGAATCCCTGCATCCATCACCTGCATGAATAGCTGGACGGTGTTCAGATGTGCCTTTTCAATCTCATCGAACAGCAGCACGGCATCTGGGTGTTTTTCCACAAATTCGGTGAGATCGCCGGCATGGGCTCCTTGAAAATGTCGATCTATGCCGACAAGTGCCATATGTGCCTGATGGTCCGAGTACCCGGTCATGTCGTAACGCTTAAAAGGACGCCCAAGCGCCTTCGCGCCGCACTCCGCAAGATAAGTCTTGCCAACACCCGGAGGACCGGCAAACACGAACAAACCCTTGGGCCGACGTCGCTCGACATCCGCCTGGGCCACAACCTCGGCGTTGAAAAGCCCTTCCACAAAGGCATGAACTGCATGGTCCTGGCCCAGGATCTTGGCCAGAAGTTCGTTCCGCAAAGCCTTAACGGTCTGAGTCAACCCACCCAGATGTTGGAAAGAAACTTCCCCTC
>JACZKY010001007.1_pt1 | contig 15026 bp, 14 predicted proteins | sample 8237611 | NCBI WGS metagenome assembly JACZKY01 (sample SAMN16148055, study PRJNA663545) | marine sediment metagenome | biome: sediments and biomass from bioreactor inoculated with such sediments; feature: coastal sediments; material: methane- and iron-fed bioreactor; isolation source: Bothnian...
TTGTCGACCACCTCGACCGACACCGTGACTTCGTCGCCGACGCCAACCCGCGCATGGAAGTTCAGCGATTGCGAGCGGTAGAGCGTGCCCGGGCCGGGCAGCGAGGTTCCGAGCAGATTGGCCACGAGCGCGGCAAACCACATCGATGGCGCAACTGCACCACCCTTGTGCTCGCCCGAAACGACACTCGGTTCGCCGGGCAGGTGCAGTGGATTGAAGTTGCCGGTGATGCTCGCGAAAACGTAGAGATCGTGCTCGGTGCAGACGCGGTCCATGGCGACGCTGTCGCCGACCTTGATCTCGTCGAACAGCTTGTTCGAGACGGTGATTTCCATGGCTTTGCCCAAGACTAGATGATATTTAATATAGTCTTAATGATAGCAAATTGACGCTGTATATGCTGCTTTGCAGCAACAAAGTGCTAGGGCTTTTCTGCGGATGCCGCGTTGGGCCTGGTGTGCAGTTTCATGGTCGCAGCCGCGAATTCACCGGCCAGCATGTCGGGGAGAATATCGAGCGCCCGGTTGATCTCGTCGACGATCAGGCTCATCTCTTCGAGCCGCGGTGGATGCAGCACGTAGTCGGCCACTTCCTGCTCGGCCTGGACGTCGCGCGGGTGGCCTATTCCCAGGCGCAGGCGCCAGAAGTCGGTACTCCCGAGGTGCGCCTGGATGTCGCGCAGGCCGTTGTGGCCGGCGTGGCCGCCGCCGCACTTGAGCTTGGACTGCCCCGGGGCGAGGTCGAGCTCATCGTGGATAACGAAGATTTCGGCCGGCTCGATGCGGTAGAAGTTGGCCAGCGCAGCGACTGCGCGGCCCGAGCGGTTCATCAGCGTGCCCGGCTTGAGCAGCCAGAACGCCTTGCCGCCCAGGTTCGGGCGGGCAAGCTCACCGTGGAATTTCGATTCGGTGGTGAAACTGGCACCGGTCCGCCGCACGACCCCGTCGGCAAACCAGAAGCCGGCGTTGTGACGCGTGTATTGGTATTCCCGGCCAACGTTGCCGAGACCAACTATCAGGCGGATGGCAGACATCTTGGTGGGCTGAAATTGAGGTGCGCCCGTCGCGTGCGAGGCGACGGGCACGAAGTTCGGACCGCGGCTGGAGGCCGCAGTCCGGACCGGTGATTACTTCTTATCGGCGGCCGGTTTGACAACCGGCTCCACTGGGGCGACTTCGGTCGGTTCCTCCGCCACCTCTTCGTCTTCCGATGCCCCGGCGATTGCCGGCATGGTGGCCGTGACAACCAGGGGGTTTTCCTTGCCGCGGGGTAGCGGTTTTACGCCTTCCGGGAAGATCACGTCGGAGAGATGGATGCTGTCACCCACCTTGATCTCGGCGAGATCAATCGCGATGAACTCAGGCAGGTGGCGTGGCAGGCAGCTGATCTCGACGTCGACCATCGGGTGGTTGATCAGCGCGCCTGAGAGCTTCACTGCCGGCGAGAGCTCGGCGTTGATGAAGTGGAACGGGACAAAAGTGTGGATGGGCTTGCCAGCCGAAACGCGCTGGAAGTCGATGTGCCTGATCTGCTGCTTGAACGGATGCCACTGGACATCGCGCAGCAGTACCCGTTCCGGGGTGCCGTCAAGTTCCATCTCAAGGATCGACGAGTGGAAGGCCTCGACGCGCAACGCGTGGAACAGCGGGTTGTGGTCGATCTCGATTGAGACCGGTTTGCCTTCGCCGCCGTAAACGATGCCAGGCACCTTGTTTTGGTGACGCAGGCGGCGGCTCGCACCCGTACCATGCAGGTTTCTCGTGGTGGCAATGAATTTCATTGCATGCTCCTTGTAAAACTCCGCGGACCGCGACCAGTCTCTTGGAGAGTCCATCAAACCCGGCGCGAAATGCGCCGGATGCTTGTGCGGCCGCGCCGGTGGCGCAACCGCGAAAAAGTGTTCAGAGAATCAGTCGACGAAGAGCGACGAAACCGAGTCGGCGCGGTTGATTCGGCTGATAGTTTCGGCGAGCAGCTGGGAGCACCCAACTACCCGGATCTTCTTGGCCGTGCGGGCATCGCGCGGCAGCGGAATAGAGTCGGTGACCACCAGCTCGTCAAGGTCGGAGTTCTCGACGCGGGCGACCGCTCCGCCGGAGAGCACCGGGTGGGTGCAATAGGCCAGCACGCGCTTGGCGCCGTGTTGTTTGAGTGCCGAGGCGCCCTTGACCAGTGTATTGGCGGTATCGACCATGTCGTCCATGATCACGCAGGTGCGCCCCTCGACGTCGCCGATGATGTTCATCACTTCGGCAACATTGGCCTTGGGACGGCGCTTGTCGATAATCGCCAGTTCGGAGTCGAGGCGCTTGGCTATTGCCCGGGCACGGACCACGCCGCCGACGTCGGGTGACACCACGATCACGTTGTCGAGGTCCTGCTTGTGCAGGTCGCCGAGCAGCAGCGGGGTCGCGTAGATGTTGTCGACGGGAATGTCGAAGAAGCCCTGGATCTGGTCGGCATGCAGGTCCATGGTCAGGACCCGGTCGATGCCGGCGATCTGCAGCATGTTGGCCACCACCTTGGCGCTGATCGCCACCCGCATCGAACGCACGCGGCGATCCTGGCGGGCGTAACCGAAGTAGGGCAAGGCGGCCGTGATGCGCATTGCCGAGGCGCGTTTGAGCGCATCAGCCATGATCATCACTTCCATCAGGTGGTCGTTGGTCGGCGCGCAGGTCGATTGCAGGATGTAGACGTCGCGGCCGCGGACGTTTTCCAGGATCTCGGCCATTACTTCGCCGTCGGAAAAACGTCCCACCGTGGCCCGGCCCAGCGTGGTGCCGAGATGGCGCGCAACGTCGGCGGCAAGCTGTGGCGTGGCGCTGCCGGCAAATATCACCGGCGCGTCCTCGTTCATGCTCTCGGTCGCGCGTCGATTCAAGTGCTGCATGGAATAACCCCGCCCTGGTGAAGTTGGCTGGGGAGGAAGGATTCGAACCTTCGCATGCCGGAATCAAAATCCGGTGCCTTAACCAGCTTGGCGACTCCCCAACTGCCCTAGGTCGATGAGCGTTGCCGCTCAAAAGCCCAATTCCGAAGCGGGTGGTGGGCAAGCGATCTGACTAAGAACCCCTTGCCGACCCCGAGCGCTGCGATCCGGGCAAGGATCGCCTCGCCGCGCCGGCGGTCAGAAACAGGAAGAAACACGCAAGAACCGGATCCGGTCATTCGCGCGGTGTCGGGGTCTTCGCCCGCTGCGAGCGCTTCGCGACGCAGCGCGGCTAGAGCCGCAGCGACCTCGGGAAACCGCGCACAGACGACGGGCTCGAGATCGTTCCTCCCATCAGAGACCGCCAAGCCCCGAGAAAGACCCGGAATTTTGATGAGTTTCGTGTCTCGTGTCAATTCGGGGGCGGCGAAAACCACTCCCGTAGACACCGCCACACCGGGCGCGACGACGACGAAAAACCGCTCCGGCAGGGGCAGCGTGACCAATTGCTCGCCGACCCCGGTGGCATAGGCGCTGGTGCCGTGGACGAAGATCGGGACGTCGGCGCCGAGCCGCAGCGCGAGGCGGGTCAGGCGTGCCGGGGTCCAGCGCAGGCCCCATAGGCGGTTGAGTGCCAGCAGGGTGGTGGCTGCGTCGGAGCTCCCGCCCCCGAGTCCGCCGCCCACCGGAATTCGCTTGACGATCTCGATGTCGACGCCGAGTTTGGTGCCTGACTCGCGCGCGAGCAGGCGCGCGGCCCTGACGCTCAGGTCATCGGCATCGGCCCCGAGCGCGGGTATCGCCCCGTGGCGCACGATCTCGCCGTCGTTTCGGACGCTGAAGTGCAGCAGGTCGCACAGATCGATCAGCTCGAAGACTGTCTCCAGGAGGTGGTAGCCATCGGGGCGTTGCCCGGTGACGTGCAGGAAGCGGTTGAGCTTGGCCGGTGCGGGGCAATTGCGTAGTGCCACAATCATCACAATTCCCGGCCATCGACGATCAGCAACAGCGCCAGGGTGGGCTGGCCGGCGCTCGGCGGCTCGGGCCAGCGCAGCGCGAGCCGCCGAGGCAGTTGGTCGCGAAGCTCCTCGATCTGCACCAACCAGCCGCCGGCATCGGCACCGAGGCGGCCCTCCAGCCAGTCGGGCAGGAGCGCCACCGGGATGCGCCAGCCAAACACCCGCTCGAGCAGTTCGTCAGCGCTCGGCGCCGTGAACACCTTGCCGTCGGCGGTTTCGAGGCGGGCGCCGTTGGGGCCGCTGCGCGCCACGGCCATGGTCTGCCCCAGCACGCTGGAGATCTCGATCACCGACTCGCCGCTCGAGCGCCGCAGCAGGAAGCGGCCCGAGAAGCGCTCTTCGCGAGTGGTGTCTCCGGGAACGGCGCTGGTTGCCGAGAAGCGCCCGTACCAGCCGTGCACCTCGGCGGCTGTGCCGGTGGCCGGTGCCGGCGCGATCGCCGCGGGTGTCGCGCAGCCGGCAAGCGTGAGCACCAGCACCAGCACCAGGGCCAGCAGCCGCAGGGCGGAGCCGGCAGCGGCCATCAGAGCGTTGCCCCGAGCCGCTTGAGCGTCTCGATGAGGATTTGGTTGTCGGCATTGTCCCGGAGCGCGGCGCGCCAGATCGTCCTGGCCTCCTCCTTGCGTCCGCTGACCCAGAGGACTTCGCCGAGGTGCGCCGCGATGTCGGTTTCGGGAGCCAGCCCGTAGGCCTTGATCAAATGGCGCAGCGCGGCCTCGATCTGGCCGCGGCGAAACATCACCCAGCCCATGCTGTCGATGATGTGAGCACTCTCGGGCTGCAGCTGCAGGGCTTGTTCGATCAGCTTCTGGGCTTCGCCGAGTCGCAGGTTGCGATCCGCCAGGGAGTAGCCCAACGCGTTGTAGGCGTTGGCGTTCTTGGGATCAAGGGTGATCAGGTGGCGCAGGCTCTTTTCCATGGCGTCGATGCGATTGATCCGCTCCGCCGCCATCGCCTGGGCGTAGAGCAGGTCGTGATCGTCGCGGTACTTGAGCAGCGCGTCGTCGAGGACCTTGAACGCCGCCTCCTGCTGGCCAAGTTCGCGCAGGATGTCGGACTCGATGGTGAGCAGGCGCACCCGTTCGGCGCTGGTCGTGGTCGCCACTGAGTGCAGCATCTCGAGGGCTTCACCAAGTCGGGCCATCTTCGCGGTCAGCATCGCCCGCCGCCCCACGGCGGAGATGAACTGCTCGCCCGGCTGCACCTGTTCGTACCAGCGCAATGCCTGCTCGGGATTGTCCTTGTCCTCGGCGATCAGCCCGAGCATCATCCGCGCCGGGTCGGGGTTGCGGATCTGCCCCGGCAGTTCGAGATACCTCTTGAGGAGCTGTTCGGCCCGGTCGAGGTCCTTGTTGCGATAGGAGAACTGGGCGACGGTCAGCAGGACGCGCGGATTGTCGGGCTCGAGCTTCATGGCGCGCTCGAACTCATCCCGGGCCCGCTCGATCTGGCCGTCGGCCGCCAGGGCCTGGGCATGGATGAACCACAACTCGGCGTCGTCGGGGTGGCGATCGAGGAAATCGGCCAAGCGCTGGCGGGCTCGTTCGGCGCCTTCCTTGCCGGGGCCGGAATAGACCAGCGTGGCAAGCAGCGTTGCGCGATCCTCGGGCTGCATCCGCAATGCCGCGACGGCTTCGCTTTCGGCGAGTTCGGGTTTCTTGGCGGCGTGCGCCACCGCGGCAATGGTCAGGCGCGCCTCGGCAAGCTCGAGATCCTGCGCTGTCAGGCGCTGGACCATCGCGAGCGCGGCGCCGGGATCACGGACTGCCGGTAGATTGCGCCTGAGCTGAGCGTAGAACTCTTTGAGCGTGCCGGCGGCGCGTGCCTTGACCAGCCGGCTGGCGAGCAAAGGCTCGGCTTCCGCCACCTCGCCATCGATCAGCAACAGGCTCTCGAAAGCCTGCGCCGCCTGCTCCGAACCCGGCGCCAGCTCATGCCAGAGCCTGCCCGCTTCCAGCGCGGTCGGCGAGCGTGCGGCCACGCCCAGTTCGGTAGCGCGGCGCGCGAAGCGCGGATCCCTGGTCTCGCGCGCCAGGCCCAGGTAGGTGAGGGCGGCGCTGGCGATGTCGCCGCGCTGCACCGCTATCTCCGAGGCGAGTACCCGGAACAGCAGCTGCGGGGTCAGTTCGACTTCGGGCAGCATTTCCGCCGGGTCGGAAGCGCGGGCAGGCTGATGCGGATTGATCTGTACCGGCGCCTGAGCGATCATGACTGCCGGCTGTGACGCGCCGGCCGCCCAGGTGCCGGCGCAGGCCAGCGCCGCCACGGCGATAACGACCCCCCGCAGCGCGGACAGGGTGGGGAATTCAGAGTTTTTCATGCGACGATGTTAGGTGTTATCCAAAACTGCTTCAAGGAAACCACGTTGCCAGAACTGCCCGAAGTCGAAGTTGTCCGCCGTGGTCTCGAATCGCGGATTGTCGGACAGCGCCTGCTCGACGTTATTGTGCGCGCACCGCGGCTGCGCTTCCCGCTGGCCAGCGATCTCGCGCTCAGCATGGCCGGCGCGCGACTGGTCACGGTCAGTCGCCGCAGCAAGTACCTGCTGCTCGATTTCGCCCGTCAGTCGGCAGCCGGCGACCAGTCGGGGACGCTGCTGGTGCACCTGGGCATGACCGGGACCCTGCGCTTCGAAACTGATGCGCCAGCGCCGGGACGCCACGACCACGTCGACCTGATCTTCGAGCAGGGGACGCTGCGTTATCGCGATCCGCGGCGCTTCGGGGCGGTGCTTTGGCACCCCGCGCAGGAAGGACCGATCGCCGCCCATCCACTCTTTGCCAAGCTCGGTGTCGAGCCGCTGTCGGCGTCGTTCGACGGCGCGGCGCTGTACGCCGCGACGCGCGGCCGCAAGGTGGCGATCAAGCAGTTTCTGCTGGCCGGCACCGGAGTTGTCGGGGTCGGCAATATCTACGCCAGTGAGAGCCTGTTCCGGTCCGGGATCCGGCCGACCGTGGCCGCCGGCCGCCTGAGCCTCACGCGTTGCAGCCGGCTGGCGGAGGCCATCCGCGCCACCTTGAACGAGTCGATCGCCCACGGCGGCACGACGCTGCGCGACTTCTTCGGCAGCGACGGCCAGGGCGGATACTTCCAGAACGAGTGCCTGGTCTATGGGCGTGAGGGCGAGCCGTGCCGGAATTGCGGTGCCCCGATCAGGATGATCCGCCAGCAGCAGCGCGCCACCTTCTACTGCTCGAACTGCCAGCATTGAGGTCCTGACGACCGCCTGGCGCCTCTGATCGTCCGGATAGCGGCTGGCGGCGCCGGAGTTCGCAAGTCAGGCTGCTCAGGCCCAGAGCCCTGTGCTAGAGTCGGCCGACACCATCCGGACAGGTACTGGCCATGGCGGTTTTGGGCGAGCGCATCGCGAGTTATGGCGACTGGCGTCGCGACCTGGTCGCGGCTCTGCGGCGCTATGCCGAGCGGGTTGCCGATTTCGAGCCCGGGGAGTCCGCCGTGCGCAACAGGGTCGGCGAGCTGATCGAGCGGCTCGCCACCGAGCGGGTGTCGATCGCGCTGGTAGCAGAATTTTCGCGCGGCAAATCGGAACTGATCAACGCGCTGTTCTTTCCCGACAGCAAGGAGCGGATCGTTCCGTCCAGTGCCGGTCGCACTACGATGTGCCCGACCGAAATCGGCTATGAATCAACGCGCCCCGGTTCGATCAGGCTGCTGCCAATCGAGACCCGCGCTCGGTCCGAGTCGTTGCGCGAGTTGCGCGACTTCCCGGAAATGTGGGAGGAATTTGCCATTCCCGACGGCGATTCCGAGACCTTGCGGGCGGCCTTTGCGATGGTTCAGCAGACCCGCCTGCTCGGTCGCCAGGATGCAGCGGCGCTCGGGTTCGGTGGCGACGACGAGGAGGAGGATTTCGTCGAGATTCCGCGCTGGCGCCACGCGATCGTCAATTTCAACCACCCGGTGCTGGCCCAGGGCTTGGTCCTGATTGACACCCCGGGACTGAACGCCATCGGCGCAGAACCGGAACTGACCCTGAGGCTGATTCCGGAATCGGATGCGGTGGTATTCGTGCTTGCCGCCGACACCGGGGTCACGGCTTCCGACCTCGAGGTCTGGCGTCGTTACATCAACGTCCACCACGGGCTGGGGCGCTTCGTGGTGCTCAACAAGATCGACGGCCTGTGGGATGAGCTTCGCACCCAGGGCGAGATAGACGCGGAGATTGCGCGCCAGGCTGATGCCGTGGCCGCCGTCCTCGGGATCGAGAGCGCGAGGGTCTTCCCGGTCTCCGCCCAGAAAGGGCTGGTCGCACGCATCCAGGGCGATGCCCAGCTGTTGGCGCGCAGCCGGATCAAACGTCTGGAAGCGGCGCTTGCCTCAGAGCTGGTTGATCGTCAGCAGGAGATCATCGCCAACAAGATCCTGCGCGAGTTCGACGTCGTGGTTGCGGCTCAGCGCACGGTGTTGGCGGCGCGCCGCCGCGGCGCCATCGAGCAGGCCGCCGAATTGGAGGGCCTGCGCGGCCGCAACATCGGGCGGGTGCCGTACATGCAGTCGCGGATCCAGGCCGAGCGCAGCGAATTCGAGCGCAGTCTGCGCCGGCTCCACGGTGTGCGCGCGGTGTGTTCGAAGCACGCCCGCGCAGCCCTCGAGAGGCTGGGCTCCAGGCGTTTCCAGGGAGCTGCCCAGGAAGCGCGTAACCAGGTCGGCGCAAGCCACTTTCTGCCCGGGCTGCGGGCGGCGTCGATAAAACTGTTCGCGCAGTTGCGCGATGACCTCGCCACGGCTGATGGCATTGCCACTGAGATCGGCACGCTGATGGGCGCCATTTACCGCGACTTCAGCCAGGACCATGGCATCGCGCTGGGCCTGCCGGCGCTGATGTCGTTGCGTCGCCATCGCGACGAACTCGACCGGATCGAGAAGGTCCACCTGCGCCACCTCGCCGCACTCTGGTTGGTAAGCTTCGGCCGCCGGGAACTGATGCTGCGTTCTTTTGAGACCGTGCTCAACCAGGTCGAGGATGTCCGGCGCAGTGCCGGCCGCGAATTCCAGTCCTGGCTGCGCGCCGTGCTGGGGCCGCTCGAGGCTCACGTCCGCGAACACCAGTCACAACTGCGACGTCGCCTCGAATCCATCGACCGCGTCGTCGAGGCGGCCGACAGTCTGGAGGAGCGGATCGCCGAAATAGTCCAGCTGCGTCTTGCGGTCGAGCAGAAGCTCGAATTCGCCGATCAGCTCGCGGCGCCGGTGCGCCGACTGCTCAGGGAACTAGCCACGGCGGTTGAAGTCGAAACGGCGTAAACCGGCGCGGCCGGTTTAGCTGGTCTTGCCGGAGATGGCCGGCGCCCGGTGCCGGATCAGCACCTGTTCGCTGGGCGCGAAGCGCTTGGCCAGTTCTTCCACGCAATAGACTGAACGGTGTCGCCCGCCGGTGCAGCCGATCGCGATGCTCAGATAGCTGCGATTCTCTTCCAGGTAATACGGCAACCACGTCACCAGGAACCCGGCGATGTCGTCGATGAACCGAGCGACCCGCGGGATCGCGGCGAGGTATTCGATCACCGCCGGATCACGCCCGTCACGTTCGCGCAGGCTGGCCACGTAATGGGGATTGGGCAGGCAGCGGGCGTCGAAGATCAGATCGGCGTCGAGCGGCACCCCGTGCTTGTAGGGAAATGACTCGAACAGCACCACCAGCGGGGTGCGGGCCAACCCGGCGACATCCCTGATCCAGGTGCGCAGCGCATTGGGGAGCAGGTCAGTGGTATCGATTCCCACCCCGTAGCCTTCGAGTACCGACATCAGCTCACGCTCGCGCTCGATCGACTCGGTCAGGGTTGGGGTGGTGCCGTCGGGATTGAGTTGCAGCGACATCGGGTGACGGCGCCGGGTTTCGGAATAGCGTTGCACCAGGGTCTCGGTGCGCGCGTCGAGGAAGGCGAGGCGGACGTCGTGGCCCTTGGCGGTGAGGCGCTGGATCGCCGGGCCGAGCTCATTTACCGAATCGCCGCCGCGCGCGTCGATCGAAACGGCGACCCGGTCGTGGCCCCGGTCGGGCAGGGAATCGATGACTTCAAAGAGGAACGAGACCGGCAGGTTGTCGATGCACAGGAAACCGTCGTCCTCGAGCGCCTTGGTGGCGATCGATTTTCCGGAACCGGAAATGCCGGTAATCAGAACGACGCGCATCTGGATTAGCTTGCCCCTGCCACTTGGCTAGATTCCTTCGTCTTCAATCATCTGGCGCTGGCGGGCGATGAATTCGCGGGTCGTATCCAGGCCGCGCAGTTGCAGGATGGTGCTCCGCACCGCTGCTTCGGTCAGCACGGCGAGGTTGCGCCCGGCAGCCACTGGCACCACCACCTTGCGGATTTGAACGCCCAGCACATCCTGGGTCAGGGCTTCCAGCGGCAGACGCTGATGCTCGCTTTCCATCGTGCTGCGCCGGATCAGGTCGATGATCAGCTTCAGCGGGGTCTTGCGGCGTACCGCGGTCTCGCCGAAGATCGCCCGGATATCGAGCAGGCCGAGCCCGCGCACTTCCAGCAGGTTCTGCAGTAGCGGCGGGCAGCGCCCTTCGATCGAGTTGGGCCCGACCCGACTGAGCTCGACCACGTCGTCGGCCACCAGTCCGTGGCCCCGGCTGATCAGCTCGAGGGCCAGCTCACTCTTGCCCAGGCCCGATTCACCCGAGATCAGCACGCCCATCCCGAGCACATCGAGCATCACCCCGTGCATCGAGGTGTGGGCCGCGGAGCTCTTGCGGAGGTGCGCAAACAGCACGTCGATCACCCGCGCTGCGGTCGCGTGGGCGCCGATCACCGGCAGCTGGCGGCGCCGCGCCTCGATCAGGAACTGTTCGGGGGCGGTGAGGTCATCGGCCAGTATCACGGCTGGCGGGGACGCGTCCATCAGGTCTCGCAGGATAGAGAATCGGCGCTGGTCGTCGACGCGCGCGAAGAACTGGAGTTCGGCCTCGCCGAGTACATGGATCCGCGCCGGGTGAATCAGGTTCAGGTAGCCGACCAGATCGGCGGGTTGGGCGGTCCCGACTCCCACGGCACGATCGGCGTGTTCCTCGTTGGCGATCCAGGTGAGACCCAACGACTCGCGATAGGCCTGAAACAGGCTGGCAACGGTGACTCCGGGGTTGCCCGCGTGTGCCATCAGGGCTTCAGGCAGCTGGGCGGTAGGGCGCCCATCCGGCGAGCGCACCGTGAATCTGGGTCGGATCGGATTGACTCATCAGCGTTTCGCGGATGTCCGCATCGGAGAGCAGTTCCGCCAGTTCCGAGAGGATTTCCAGATGTTCTTCATTGGCACTTTCCGGCACCAGCAGGAAGACCAGCAACCGCACCGGCTGGCCGTCCGGCGCGTCGAAACCAACCGGTTCGGCGAGTCTGACTACGGCGCCGACCGCTTCGCGCAGGCCCTTGATGCGCCCGTGGGGGATCGCGACGCCTTCGCCCAGTCCGGTCGAACCGAGCCGCTCGCGCGCGAACAGGGAGTCGAAGACCTTCCCTCGTTCGATGCCGTGATTGTTTTCAAAAAGCAGTCCAGCCTGCTCAAAGAGCCGCTTCTTGCTCGTAACCGACAAGTCGACCAGGATGTCGGCCGGTGTCAGGAGCTTGGAAATTCGATTCATCGCGTTTGTGGCGCTCTGCTGGCGACCAAGCCGCCGGAGCGGAATGGGCAGCACGGCGCCGAGCCAATCATTAAACGTGCATTATATCTAGCCTTGCGGCGGGCGGGCCGGACTATGTTGCATTGAAGCAATGACCGGGCCGGCCCGCCACGGCGGGCTCAGGGATTGAGCTCGCTCGTCGACTGGTTCTTGATCGAATCGTGTCCGTGGTCCTGGCGCTTGTCCTTGTGCTTGATGACCAGGCGGTCGAGCTTGTCGACCAAGGTGTCGATCGCCGCGTACATGTCGGCGTTGCTGGACTCGGCAAAGAGATCCTTGCCGCGGACATGCAAGTTGATTTCCGTCTTGTGGATAAGTTTGTCGACCGACATCACGACGTTGACATCGATTACCTGGTCGAAGTGCCGGATGATGCGCTCGAGCTTGCCCGCGACGTAGCTGCGCAGTGCCGGGGTGACGTCGAGATGATGGCCGCTAATCGATAGATGCATGCGCTTCCTTCTCTGTTGTAGTGTCGCCCGCACTCACGGACCTTGCCGTGGGTCGAGCTATTGCCGTTGTGCAGTAACCGGTTCAGAGAACCTTTCGCTGGGCAACGGGTGGAATCAAAAGGGCCTCGCGGTACTTGGCAACGGTGCGTCGCGCCACGACAAAACCTTGCTCCCCCAGGAGGTCGGCGATCTGGCCATCGGCCAGCGGTCTGGCGGGGTTTTCCGCGGCGATCAGTTCCTCGATCAACGCCCGGATCGCGGTGCTGGAAGCGGTTCCGCCACTTTCGGTGCCGACGTGGCTGCCGAAGAAATACTTGAGCTCGAAGGTGCCCATAGGGGTGAGCATGTACTTGTGGGTCGTCACCCGCGACACGGTCGATTCGTGCAATTCGAGGATTTCCGCGATCTCGCGCAGCACCATCGGCTTCATCGCGATCGCGCCATGCGTGAAGAACGCGTTCTGGCGTTCGACTATTGCCTCGCCGACGCGCAGGATGGTCTCGAATCGCTGGTGGACGTTCTTGATCAGCCACCGTGCCTCCTGCAACTGCCCTGACATCGCGCTTTGGGTGCCGCGATGTTGCTTCAAAACTTGAGCATACACTTCATTGATGCGCAGTTTCGGGATGACCTCGTCATTGAGAGTGACGGTCCAGCCGGATCGACTCCGGCGCACGATCAGGTCGGGCACGATGTACACCGGTCGCTCCGCGGCATAGGCCGATCCCGGCCGGGGCGAGAGCGTGCGGATGAAGTTTTGGGCCGCGCGCAGGGTCTCCTCGTCGCAATGAAGCACCCGGGACAGCTTGCTGAAGTTGCCGGCGGCCAGTTCCGGCAGGTAACGGGCGACGATGTCGCGCGCGACGCCGAGATACTCGGGCTGGGCAAGATCGCGGGGCGCATCGGGGTCGGCGTGCAGCCGGTCGTCTTCGGCCTCGCGCGCTCGGGCGTCGATCTGCAGCAGCAGCGATTCCCGCAGGTCGCGGGCGCCGACGCCGGGCGGGTCAAAACTCTGCAGCAGCCTTAATGCGGTGTGCAACTCCTCGGTCTCGACCGCGAGTTCCGGCGGCAGCATCTCCAGCAGTTCCTCGAGGCTGCTATCGAGCAGGCCGTCGCCGTCGAGCGAGTCGATCAGGCACTCAGTGAGCGCCCGGTCACGCGGGCTGGCATTGGTCGTGGCGAGTTGAGCGAGCAGGTGTTCGCGCAGGCTCTCGTCGAGGCCGCCGAGCTCGGGGCGCTCGTCGGAGTCGCTGGCCTCGCCGCTGCCGCTGCCCGAGCCCGAACTCCAGTCCGAGAACCGGTCATCGCCGCCCTCCTCGCCGCCCTGAGATGCCTCGTCCCCGGAGTTGTCGCCGAAAGTCTCCTCGTTGCCGCTGTCGCTGTTGCCCTCGCCCTCGCCAGCGCCTTCGGCGCCATCCTTGGCAGCGGCTTCGCCACCCGGCACGAATTCCCCCGGCTCCGCGCGCCGGGCGTCGAGACCGCCGCCGGCGTCGATCCGCACGCTCCCGTCGAAGGGATCATCAAGGCGTTCAAGCAGCGGGTTGTCAGCGATCATCCCTTCGAGCTCGTGGCTGAGTTCGAGAGTGGACATCTGCAGCAGGCGAATCGATTGCTGAAGCTGCGGCGTCAGCGTCAGCTGCTGCCCGAGCTTTAGCTGGAGTGACGGCTTCATGCGCCTTGCCTGCGATCCACGAATGGCCGCCGAGCGCGCATCTTGCCCCGTCGACTACATCGAGAAGTGTTCGCCCAGATAGTAACGGCGTACATCATCATTCTTTACGACTTCCTCTGGCGCGCCTGAAGCAAGAACAGTACCAGAACGGATAATATACGCGCGATCGCAGATTCCGAGAGTCTCGCGCACGTTGTGATCGGTGATCAGGACGCCGATGCGGCGGCTCTTCAGGAACTTGACGATGCGCTGGATCTCGATCACTGCGATCGGGTCGACGCCGGCAAACGGCTCGTCCAGCAGGATGAAGCGGGGTGAATTGGCCAGCGCCCGCGCGATTTCGACCCGGCGGCGCTCGCCCCCCGAGAGGGAGAGCGCGGGACTCGAGCGCAGGTGCTCGATCTGGAGCTCTTCCAGCAAGCCGTCGAGCCTTTCATTGAGAGCGCTGCGGCCCAGGCGACTCCCCTGCTCGTCGAATTGCAGCTCGAGCACCGCGCGGATGTTCTCCTCGACGGTCAGCTTGCGGAAGACCGATGGCTCCTGGGGGAGGTAGGACAGCCCCATGCGGGCGCGGCGGTGGATTGGCAGGTGGCCGATCCGGTGCTCGTCGAGTTCGATCGTGCCGCCGTCGGAAGCCACCAGGCCAACGATCATGTAGAAGCAGGTGGTCTTGCCAGCGCCGTTTGGTCCGAGCAGGCCGACCACCTCGCCGCTGAAGACGTCGAGCGACACGTCCTGCACCACCTGCCGGCCGTGGTAGGCCTTCATCAGGTTGCGGATTCCGAGGTGACTCGGGTGTTCTCCCTCGAGAGGCGCCTGCGAACTCGTCTCCGGCATCAGCGCGACTCGGCGGGCTGCGGTTTTGAGAGCGAGTCCGCCGGTTTGAGCTCGAGCGGCGCGCTCGCTGGTGCGCTCGGTTGCGCCCCTGACTGGGCCGCCGCCGGCTTGGGCTGGATCACGATCCGGACCCGTCCGCCAGGATTGGCGCCACTCGGCACCTTGGTCCCCGAGCCGTCGACGGTATACGAATCGTTCTTGCCGTCATAGACGATTACCTGGCCGTAGACCTCCTCGGTGACCCGGCCCTGGGTGAGCTTGCGCAAGACCGCGCCGGTGCGCACCTGGACCACTTCGCTCTTGGCGTCATATTCGACTTCCTGACCCGAGCCCTCGATGAACTCCTCGAGGCCCTCGCGTTTCTGGCGGAAAGTCGCCGGGGTCCCGGAGGTCATGCCCCGCTGGTTCCCGGTCGCGTCCTGGCGCAGGACCATGGAGTTGCCGCGAATCGTGATCGTGCCCTTGG
>JACZKY010035912.1_pt1 | contig 14993 bp, 14 predicted proteins | sample 8237611 | NCBI WGS metagenome assembly JACZKY01 (sample SAMN16148055, study PRJNA663545) | marine sediment metagenome | biome: sediments and biomass from bioreactor inoculated with such sediments; feature: coastal sediments; material: methane- and iron-fed bioreactor; isolation source: Bothnian...
GAGCCGATCCCCGCCTGGATCCGGGAGATGATCCGGAAGCGGGTGCGGGAATACCTCCCGGAGCCCGAAAGGGTGTACACCGATGCGATCCGGAGGAACCCGGTCCTGCGCGGGAGGCTGCTCGTGCGGTTCCGCATCGACCCTTCGGGAAAGATCCAGCGGGCCGAACCGGCGGAAGAGCGTTTCGACGACGCCGCGTTCGTGGACGCCGTCCTGGGGAAGGTCCGCCGCTGGACGTTCGAGCCGACGGGGGGACGCTCGGTGGACGTCATCTACCCGTTCTTCTTCGTCGCCCCCTCCTGAAGGGTCAGAAAACCCCCGGAACCAGCCGGTAGCGGACCCTGCCGCAGTAGGCGCGGTACGAGGGATCCCCGTTCAACAGCCGTTCCTCCGAAAGGATCCGTGCCACCTGGAAAAAATATACGATCAGGTATACCGCGATGTTCCGGGCACTCCAGTTGCTCAGCAGGAAGCCGACGTGGGTGACCAGGTAGCCGAGGTAGATGGGGTGCCGGACGAAGCGGTACGGCCCCGCCACGACGATCCCCCGGTCGGCGGCCACGATGCCGAAGCTCCTCCCGAGGAAGAACTTCGCGTATATTTCGAATCCGGTTCCGGCGATCAGGAGCGCGGCGCCCAGCAACTCGGGGATGATCGCGTTATCCGCGGGCCGGACCAGCAGAACGGTAAAGGAGCCGCCCAGGGCGACGACCCAGTCCCACGGTCGCCTGGAGAGCCTGCGGGACTCCCGGCGGAACACCAGCAGGAGGATGACCAAACCTTCCGACGCCATCCACAGGAGGGAGGTCCATTTGCCCGTCTGCTGGAAGCTGTTCCAGAATCCGATGCAGACGATGCCGAAGTAGGCGGCCGGGACGACCCGGGACAGCACGGAGAGCAGGTCGATCAGGGCCCGCCGTCCCCGCCCCGGGTCCTCCGGAGGTGTCCAGTAGTCGTTCACGGCGCTTGCAGGGGTCCTTTCCATTATATGTTGACGCCAATATATACCGTATCGGCAGGGGGGGGAGAAAGCTTGCGGCCGGATGCCCCATCTTTCGGTTGATTTCCATCCCCGCGAAATGCTTAATGGAAAGATGGTTTGCGACCGGATCTCCGCCCGGGATCTCCAGGCGCTGCTGCGTCCCGGGGGCCCGTGGGCCGGCGTGACCTGCCTCGAGACGACGGACAGCACGAACCTCCGGGCGGTGGAGATGGCGGAAAACGGGGCCCCCCACGGAACGGTCGTCGTGGCGGACGAGCAGACCGGGGGCCGCGGCAGGCTGGGGCGGCGGTGGGTCTCCCCGCCGGGAAGGAACATCTACGTTTCCCTGCTGCTGCGTCCCGAAATCCCCAACGCGGAGGCGCCGCGGCTTTCCCTGGTGGCCGGGATTGCGCTGGCCGACGCCACGGAAGCGGCCGGCGTACCCGGGGCCCTCAAGTGGCCCAACGACCTGTATCTCGGCGGACGGAAGGCGGCGGGGATCCTGTCGGAGATGGCGTCCGGATCCGAACGCGTCCGCCACGTCGTCGTGGGCGTAGGCGTCAACGTGAACCTCGGCGAGGAGGAGATCCCCGAGGAAATACGCGGGAAGGCGACGTCGCTGCGCATCCGCGCGGGGCGGGCGTTTTCCCGGGTCGCGCTTCTCGCCGGTTTTCTGGACGCCTTCGCGGCCCGGTACCGGGAGTTTACGGCGGGAGGGTTTCCCGCGGTCCATCCGGGCTGGGCGCGCCGGGACTTCCTGCGGGGGCGGCGCGTCCGGATCCTGCGCCCCTCCGGGGATGCGTGGGGCGTCGCCCGCGGGGTGGACGAGGAAGCGGCGCTCCTGTTCCAGCAGGACGGTTCGGACGCGGTCGAGAGGGTGCACAGCGGCGAGATCGCCGATTTCGAGCGATGAGGGGGCGGCGGTAACGGGATGCTCCTCGTGATCGACCTCGGGAACACGAACACCGTCCTCGGCGTGTACGACGGGGAGAAGCTGCTGCATCACTGGCGCGTGTGGACCGACCGCGAGAAGACCAGCGACGAGTACGGCATCCTCCTCCGGAACCTCTACGACGCGAGTCACTTCTCCTACCGGCACGTCAAGGCGATCATCGTCGCCTCCGTCGTTCCCCCGCTGACGCCGACCATCACCGACCTGTGCCAGCGGTATTTCGGGGTGGCGCCCCTGGTGGTGGGGCCCGGGATCAAGACGGGGATCTCCATCAAGATGGACAACCCCAAGGAGGTCGGCGCCGACCGGATCGTAAACGCCGTGGCGGCATACGAGAAGCACAAGAAGGCCTCCATCGTCGTCGATTTCGGGACCGCGACCACGTTCGATTACGTTTCGTCCAAGGGGGATTACATGGGCGGCGTGATCGCCCCCGGCGTCAATATTTCATCCGAAGCGCTCTTCCGGGAGGCGTCGAAGCTCCCGCGGATCGAGATCGCGAAGCCGCCGACGGTGGTCGGGAAGAACACGGTCGCGGCGATGCAGTCCGGAATCTTCTACGGGTACGTCGCGCTGGTCGACGGGATCATCGGGCGGATCCGGAAGGAGGTCCGGATCAGCCCCGTCGTGATCGCCACGGGGGGGCTCGCCCGGGCGATCGCCGCCGAGTCTTCTGAAATCCACGAAATCGATGAGAATTTGACTCTCGAGGGGTTGCGTATTATATACGAGAGGAACCTTTCCTGAACGCCGGGGGGACCCCCGGCCGGCGGGAATCTTTCCCAGGAGGGCCTTGCTAAGTGGACATCCATCAGATTCGAAACGTCGGAATCATCGCCCATGGAGGAGCCGGCAAGACGACGCTGGCGGAGGCGCTCCTGTTCACCGCGAAGGCCACCGACCGGATGGGCAGGGTGGACGACGGCAGTTCGAACTTCGACTACGACCCGGAGGAGATCCGGCGGAAGATCACGATCAGCACCTCCTTTCACCACTACGCATGGAACAAGGTCGAGGTGACCGTGGCCGACACCCCCGGCTACATCAACTTCGAGGCGGACACCCGCGCGTCCCTGCGCGTGCTCGACGGCGCGGTCCTGCTGGTGAACGCGGTGTCCGGGGTGGAAGTGCAGACGGAGAAGATGTGGCAGCTCGCCCGGTCGGCCGATGTCCCGGTGATCGCGTTCATCTCCAAGCTGGACCGGGAGCGGGCCGACTTCGGAAGGGCCGTCGCCGAGATCTCGGAGATCCTCAAGGTGCCGGCGGTTCCGGTGCTGCTTCCCATCGGCCAGGAGGCGCAGTTCTCCGGGGTGGTGGACCTGTTCCGGATGAAGGCGATGGTGTACAAGGGAGACGCGGGGGAGTTCGCCCTCCAGGACATCCCGTCCGGCATGGCCGCCGAGGCGGCGAAGGCGCGCGAGAAGCTCATCGAGTCGTGCGCGGAATCCGACGACGCCCTGATCGAGAAATTCCTCGAGGGGACGGAACTCACCGAGGACGAGGTCCGGGCAGGGTTCCTCGCGGGCATCCGGGGAGCGAAGTTCCTCCCGGTCCTCTGCGGTTCCGCGATCCGCAACATCGGGATCCACCCGCTTCTGGACCTCATCAACATCGCCCTCCCCGACCCGTCGTACCGCGGGGAGATCGCCGGGATCAACCCGAAGAAGAAGTCGGAGGAGAAGCGCGCCCTTTCCGGATCGGCGCCGTTCTCCGCGCAGGTGTTCAAGACCCTGGCGGATCCGTATGCCGGGAAGCTCTCCATCTTCAAGGTGTTCTCCGGAACCCTGACCCCCGACATGTCCCCGCTGAATTCCACCAGGGACGCCACGGAGCGGATCGGCCAGATCCTCCGGCTGGAAGGGAAGAAGCAGAAGGCCGTGGGATCGGCGTCCGCGGGGGAGATCGTGGCGGTGGCGAAGTTCAAGGAGACCTCGACCGGCGACACCCTGTGCGACCCGAAGGCCCCGATCGTGTTTCCTCCCCCCGACTCCATGGATCCGGTGATCTCCTTCGCCGTGCGGCCCAAGACGCGCAACGACGAGGACAAGCTGGGCGTCTCCCTCGCCCGGATGATCGAGGAGGATCCGACCCTGCGGTTCCGGAAGGACGCCCAGACCAACGAGTTCATCCTCGCCGGGATGGGGGAGACCCACCTCGAGGTGGCGGTGGAGAAGCTCAAGCGCCAGTACGGCGTCGAGGTCGAGCTCCGCACCCCGAAGGTCGCCTACTTCGAAACCCTCAAGGGGAAATCGGAGGCGCAGGGCAAGCACAAGAAGCAGTCCGGCGGCCGGGGACAGTACGGGGACTGCTGGATCCGGATCGAGCCGCTCCCCCGGGGGAAGGGGTTCGAATACGTCGACGCCATCGTCGGCGGGTCCATCCCCCGGCAGTACATCCCCGCGGTGGAGAAAGGCGTCGTGGAACGGATGTCCAAGGGGGTCATCGCCGGATACCCGATGGTCGACGTGCGGGTGACCGTGTTCGACGGCACGTTCCACACGGTCGACTCCTCGGAGATGGCGTTCAAGATCGCCGGCTCCCTGGCGTTCAAGAAGGCGGCCCAGGCCGCCAAGCCCATCCTTCTCGAGCCGATCGCCGAACTGGAGGTGGTCGTGCCCGAGGAAAACGTCGGGGACATCATCGGCGACCTGAACGGCAGGCGCGGAAGGGTGATGGGCGTAGACGCCCTGGGCAAGAGCCAGATCATCCGGTGCCAGGTACCGCTGGCCGAGGTGCTCCGCTACTCTTCCGACCTGCGGTCGATCACTTCGGGCCGCGGGCAGTTCACCATGAAGCTTTCCCACTACGAGGAAGCGCCGGCCGTCGTTGCCGAGAAGGTGGTCGCGGAATCGAAGAAGGAGATGGGGGAAGAGGAGGAGGAGTGACCCGTCCGGTGAAAGATGGGCACGGGGCCCATCTGACCGAGGACCGTCCGGTCGGGCAGGAAGCCCGCCAATCCATCGAGGCCCAGGTCGCCGCGATGACGGTTCCCGAGAAGGTGGAAATGGCTTCGAAGGGAAACCGGGAGGTCCGGAAGATCCTGTCCCGGGACGCGAGCACCGTGGTGGCGCGGGCGCTGATCGGCAGCCCGAAGCTTTCCGAGGAGGACATCGCGGCCTTTGCCGCCTCCTCGCAGACGCACGAGGAGATCCTGCGGGCCATCGCCGACAACCGGCAATGGACGGCGAACCGGCAGATCGTCTCGGCGATCGTGCAGAATCCGAAGACCCCGCCGGCGTCGGCGATCCGGTTCGTTCGGATGTTCCAGACGAACGAACTGAGGATCCTCGTGAAAAATCACGGCGTCAGTCTCGCCGTGCGGCAGGAAGCCAGGCGCGTTCTGGCGCAAAGAATCTGATCGTCCGGGAGACCACGTGGCCCTGTTCAACTACGCGACCCGAGAGCTCAGCGCCAAGATCGTATACTACGGCCCGGGCCTTTCCGGGAAGACCACCAATATCGAGATGATTCACAAGATGCTGCGCCCCGAGCAGAAGGGGCGCCTCATCTCCCTTCCCACGGAGACGGACCGCACCCTGTTCTTCGATTTCCTGCCGATCGATCTCGGCCAGATCAAGGGGTTCAAGGTCCGGTTCCACCTCTACACCGTGCCCGGCCAGGTGTTCTACAACGCCACGCGGCGGCTCGTGCTCCAGGGGGTCGACGGCGTCGTGTTCGTCGCCGACTCGCAGCGGGAGATGGGGAACAGCAACATGGAGAGCCTGAAGAACCTGATGGACAACCTCTCCAGCTACGGAAAGAAGCTCGAAGAGCTCCCGTTCGTGCTCCAGTACAACAAGCGCGACCTGAAGAACGTCTTCACGTCGAAGGAGCTGGACCAGGCGCTGAACTTCCTCCATGTCCCGACGTTCGAGGCGGTCGCGCCCGCCGGAAAAGGCGTCACCGAGACGCTGGTGGCCATATCCCGGACCGTGTTCACCCATCTCCGCAAGACGCTGCTGATGCCGGGGGAGATGGCGGCGCACGACGACCTTCCGGAGCTCGCGGACGCCCGCATCCAGAACACCTTCGCGCCGGTGGAGGCCGAGTCCCTCGAGGAGATCTCGGAGGTCGAGGAGATCCAGGAGGCGGAGCAGCCGGAGGCCGGGCAGCCGGAGGCCGAATTCGAACTGGAGTCGACTTCGCACGAGTCCTTGAGGGTGCCGGAGCCAGAGTTCGAGGAGCTGGGCGAGATCGAGATCGAGCCTCCGGAAAGCGTCCCGGAACCCCAACCGTCCTCTCCAGCCCCTTCGGTCTCCCTCGACGTGGAGGGCACCGGGCTGACGTTCCTGAAGTTCGAGTCCCCGTACGTTTCGCCCGAAGGCCACGCCGTTCTCCCGGCCCTGTTCCTGGACGACGCCGGAAATCCCGTCCGCATGCGGATCCGCGTGTCGATGGACCGGGAGCGTCCCTAGGTGACCGACGCCTTCGTCAAAACCGCCGGGGAGATCCTCCGGACGAGGAAGCCCATCGAGGAGCGCCTTCGGGAATTCGCCGGCGCCGTTTCAAGGTACATCGGCGGAGGGGTGGTCTCCGTCCTGCTGTTCGACCGGGACAGCGAGGACTTCTACGTCCGCACGTCCACCCTGAGGACGCCGTCCGCCGCCCCCGAGGTCCACTTCGCGTCGGAAGGGACCCTCGAGGAGCTCGCCCTGGCGGAACAGAGGCCCATCGTCCTCGAGGAACGCCTTTCTCCCCCGGAGAGCCGGCGGCAGGGAACCGTCCTGATCCTTCCCCTGATTTCCTCCGGGGATCCCAACGGGGTGCTCGTCGTGCACTCCGTCTCCGGGGAGGGGGTTCCCGAGGAGCAGCGTGCGGCCCTGATCGAGATATCGACGCTGCTTTCCGACGTGGTGGGCGCGTCGCTTCGCGAAGAGTCCGCCGCGCTGCGGATGACGAAGATCGCCGCCATCAACGAGGCGGGGGTCAACATCATCTCCACCCTGGACCTCTCCAGGCTCCTCAAGCTGGTGGCCACGTCGGCCTGCCTGATCATGGAGGCGGAAACCTGCATCATCCGCCTGATCGACCAGGAGACGGGGAAGTACGGGATCCGGGAAAGCTACGGGATGAAGACCGAAGGGGAGCAGAAGGAGCTGTTCCTCCTGGACAAGAAGGCGGTCACTTCCGTCCTGAAGGGGGCGCCGTCGCTTCTGTTGCGCGACGTCTCCGAGGAGAAGGGATGGGAGGAGTTCGCCGACGTGGCGAGGACCTTGCTGTGTCTCCCCCTTCGCGGGGAGTCGGAGATCATCGGGACCGTCACGATCTTCGACAAGTTTCCCCACAAGACGTTCTTTCCGGCCTCCTTCACCCCCGAGGACCAGCTCACCTTCGAAAAGTTCCTTCGGTACGTGGAGAAGGCGGTCGTCAACGCCATCGCCTACGAGCGGAACGACCGCCTGCGGAACCTCGACGGGGAAACCAGTCTTCCCACCCTGAAATATTTCCAGGAACGCCTTCTCCACGAGATCAGCCGCGCCAAGCGGTTCGACCGCCGGCTCGTCCTCATGATCGCCGAGGTGCAGGCGCGGATCCCGGAGGGCTCGCAGGCCCGCGCCTGGCGCGGCGACTGGGTCATGAAGCGGGTGGCGAAAGCGATCCGCGATTCGCTCCGGGAGTACGACGTCGTGGCCCGGATCAGCGAGGCCAAATTCGGGATGATCCTGCCCGAAGCGGACGACGGGAAGATCAGCGCGATCCCCCGCATCAAGAAGGCCATCGCATCCGAGGTGGAGGAGATCCGGAAGAAGGCGGCCGACGCCCGGGTGGACGTCCGGTTCGGCCACGCCACGTTCCCGGAGGACGGGGACGACCACGAAAAGCTGATCTTCAAGTCCAACATCCTCAAAATGTGACGCCGAGGGGCGCGAAGCCTACAGGTCTTCGGGGGAGGGAGCGTCGACGAGGCCGCGTGCCGATTCGGCCAGCCCCTCGTTCATCGAGCCGGTGCGGTACCCCTTGAGGTCCACCGAAACGTAGAGGAACCCGCAGTCCCGGAACCGCGCGTGCACGGCGTCGGCCACCGCGGGATCGAACAGGCGCGCGATCTCGTCCCGGCCCACCTCGATGCGCGCGACGGCGTCGTGGTAGCGGACCCGGAACTGCCGGAATCCGAACTCCCGCAGCACCTCCTCGCACGCCTCCACCCGGGCCAGCTTCCCGCGGTCGATCGTCGTCCCGTAGGGGAAGCGGGAGGACAGGCAGGCGAAGGACCCGCGGTCCGCGGTGGGAAGGCGGAAAACGCGGCTCAAACGCCGGATCGCCTCCTTCGACAGGCCGTTCTCCAGGAGGGGGCTCCGGACGGACAGTTCCCTGGCGGCCCGGCGTCCGGGGCGGAAATCCCGGATATCGTCCGCGTTGGACCCGTCGCATACCGCGGCGTATCCTTCGTCCCGCGCGATCGCCGCGAGAATCCCGAACAGCTCCTTCTTGCAGTGGTAGCACCGGTCGGGGGGATTCTCCGAAAAGCCCGGGATCTTCAGTTCGTCGGACTCGACGAGACGGTGGCGGACGCCCCATTCCCGGGCCAGGCGCACGGCCTCTTCCCGTTCGGACCGGGGGTAGGTCGGCGAGGTGGCCGTGACCGCCAGCACGCGGTCCCCCAGCGCCTCCCGCGCGGCGTAAAGGAGGAACGCGCTGTCCACGCCCCCGCTGAAGGCGATGACCGCGGCCCCCATCTCCCGGATCCCGGCGAGGAGCGCCTCGTACCGCCGCAGGTCGTCCGGTGTGGCGTTGGGTGCCCGCTCAGCAGAGGAGTCCACGCCCCACCTCCGAAAAGTCCGTGTTCTCCGGGACCGTCACCCGGCGCTCTCCTTCCGGGGAGACCTCCCGCACCTCGAAGGGCCCCGGAACGCCCGGCTTGCTGTACCGGGTGAGTATCCGGGAAAGCACCTCCATGCGGTCGCGATGCTCTCCCCCCTGAAGCGCTACGGAAGGCCCGGGATGGCTGTCGGAGACGTACACCGCGCGCTTCCCCCGGCAGAGGGCCTCCAGCCTCCGGTTCTCTTCCTGGCTCTTGGCGACGATCGCCTTGACGGCGCCCACCCGGAAATGGCGTCCGACCATGAGGAGGTGTACCTCGTCCATGCCGAACGCGGGAACGTTCTCCACGAGGTCGCGGACCTTGACGGAAAAGGTCCGGTCCGTCAGCATGCATCCTCCGGCCGGACAAGGGTAGTCCCCGATCGACCACTCCCGCGCGAGGCGAATCTGTTCCTTGCGGGACCGGCCTGTGATGGCCAGCAGCTTCTCCCGGTCGACCCACCCCTCCCGCTCCGGGACGGTGGGGGGCAAATGCTGCGCGCAGAGAGGGCGCAGGACGATCCCGGAGCAGCCGCTGTGCTTCTCGATGCTGCGCAGCGCGTCGTCCCGCTGGGACATCGGCCGCTGGCCGAGCACCTCGCCGGTGACGAGGAAGGACGCCCCGATCTCCTCCATGTAGGCGCGCGCCCTGGCGAGGGTGAAGATCCGGCAGTCGATGCACGGGTTCATCCCCGAGCCGCGGCCGTGCCGCGGCGAACGGATGATCCCGAGGTACTCCTCCCCCTTCGACACGGTCTTGATGGGGATGCCCATCTCCCCGGCCACGACCTGCGCCTGCGAGCGGCATCCGGCGCCGTTCCCCTTTCCGCCGCGGGAGCAGGTGCAGAAGGGCGAGGTGAAGTGGATGGCGTGCAGCGAGATCCCCTGGTCGAGGACGATCCTCGCGGCCAGGGTGCTGTCCAGACCCCCGGAGAGCAGGATCACCGCTTTCCGGGGGGAGCGCGGAGGCGAGGAACTCATACGGGGCAGTTCCGGTCCTGCCGGTATTCCGCCGGGGAGAGGGGATCGGTGATCCGCGGGGATTCCCCGCACGCCGGGCAGGCGGGATCCCGGGGCATGGCCAGGTGGGACACCTCGCCGGTCAGCGTATCGACCGTCAGGAGCCTTCCCGTCGACCGGGACGGGATCCCCGCGAGGAGCTTGATGGCCTCCACCGCCTGCCACGCTCCGAGGACCCCGGCGGCGGCCCCGACGATCCCGGCCTCGGCGCACCCCGGCGAATCCTTCCGGGGGGGGATCTCCCCGATCAGGCAGCGCAGGCAGGGGCCCGTCCCCGGGACCACCGTGAGCAGCTGGCCCCCGAATCGCAGGACACCCGCGTGGACGAGCGGCCGGCCGGTCACGACGGCGGCGTCGTTGCAGAGAAACTTCGTGGGAAAGTTGTCGCTGGCGTCCACCACGAGGTCGTACTTCCGGAAAAGTGCCGTGGCGTTCTCAGGCGTGAGCATTTTCGCGTAGGTGTCCACGACCAGGTCGGGACGGAAACGCAGCAGCGTGTCCGCAGCGGATTCCGCCTTCCAGCGCCCGATGGCCGAGGACGGGTGGATCACCTGCCGGTTCAGGTTCGTCACTTCCAGCCGGTCGCCGTCGATCACTCCGATGCGTCCGATCCCGGCGGCGGCGAGATAGAAAAGCGCGGGAGATCCGAGGCCCCCCGCGCCGACGACCAGGACCGACGAGCCGAAGAGCCGCTCCTGCCCCGTCTCCCCCAGCTCCTCGACCAGGAGGTTCCGGCTGTACCGGAGCGTGTTTTCTTCTGACCAGGACATGGAAATATTATAACGTAATACCAGGCCGGAACCGCGGAACCCCGCGCGGCCGCACAGAAACGATCGCAGGAGGGTGCGTTGCCGATCGATATCGCGCCGATCCGGGCCGCGGAATTCCCCGTCGCCGCGGATTACCTGTACTTCAACCACGCGGGCGTCTCTCCCATTCCGGCCCGCGCCGCAGAAGCCGGCATCCGGATGCTCCAACGGAGCCGGGACGAAGGGGCGTGGCACCTGCGGAAGTGGGAAGAGCTCGCCTTCGAGACCCGGGACCGCTTCGCGAAGATCGTGGGAGCCGCACCCGAGGAGATCGCCTTCGTGAAGAACACGTCCGAAGGGATCTCGTTCGTGGCCGCGGGATTCCCGTGGAAGGAAGGGGACAACCTGGTCACGGCGAACGTGGAGTACCCCTCCAACATCTATCCGTGGATGCGGCTCCGGACGCGGAGCGTGGAAGTGCGGATGGTCGCCGCGAGGGAGGGAAGGGTGCGCAAGGAGGACCTGTTCGCCGCCTGCGACGGGAAGACCCGCCTGATCGCCCTCTCCTCGGTGGAGTTCGCCAACGGGTACCGGAACGACCTGTCCGGGATCGGGGAGTATTGCCAGCGGCAGGGGATCTTCTTCTGCGTGGACGGGATCCAGTCGATCGGGGTCCTCCCGATGGACGTCAAGGCCTTCGGGATCGACGCGCTTTCCGCCGACGGCCACAAGTGGCTCCTTTCGCCCGAGGGGATCGGCGGGTTCTACATCTCCCGCGAGGTGATGGAGGTGGTGGAGCCGGTGATCCTGGGGTGGCACTCGGTGAAGAACCGGTTCGACTTCGAGAACTACGACTTCCGCCTCTCCCCGGACGCCCGGCGATACGAGCCGGGAAGCATGAACACGGTGGGGCTGTCCGCCTTCAACGCCTCCATGGAACTGCTGCTGTCCGTCGGTGTGGACCGCATCTGGGAGCGGGTCCGCGGGCTTACCGATCGGATCATCGAAAAGACGAGGGAGAACGGCTTCGAACTGCTCTCGCCCGACCTCCCCGAAGAGCGGTCCGGAATCGTCACGTTCCGGGTCCCGGGGGTGGACAACGGCGCGCTGTGGAAGGCGCTGATGGCCCGCAAGGCGGTCTGTTCCCACCGCGCCGGGGGAATCCGGCTCTCGCCGCACTTCTACAACACGCCCGAGGAGGTCGACCGGATCTTCGAGATCGCGCGGGAGGAGCGGGACCGGCTCTAGGGCCCGGGAGCGGCGGCGCGTCAGTGGGACGAGCGGTTCCGCTCCCTTGCGATCAGGGCGGCCCCCAGCGCGCCGGTCAGCTGCGGTTCTTCGGGGAGGAGAAACTTCAGGCGGAACCGGTCCTCCAGCGCCTTGCGGGCGGCGGGGTTTTTCGCGACCCCGCCCGTCATCACCGCGGGGGGGGCGACCCCGATCCGCTCCGCGAGCGCGGCGATCCGTTCGGAGATCGCGAGGTGAACCCCCCAGGCGATGTCGTCGGGGGCCGCCCCCGAGGCGATCAGGGAGACCACCTCCGATTCCGCGAACACCGTGCACGTCGAACTCACCTGCAGGGACCGCGAGGCGAGCAGGGACCGTTTTCCCATCTCCTCCAGGTCCATTTCCAGGGTCCGGGCCATCACGTCGAGGAATCGCCCCGTTCCCGCGGCGCACTTGTCGTTCATCGCGAAATCGACCACCTTCCCGTCCTTCCCCAGCCGGATCACCTTGCTGTCCTGCCCGCCGATGTCGAGGACCGTGAGGGCCCCGGGAAAGAGGTGGCGCGCTCCCCTGGCGTGGCAGGTGATCTCGGTGACGCGGTGATCGGCGGACTCCACCCGATCCCTTCCGTACCCGGTGGCGACGGTGAAGACGATTTCCTCCGCCGATGCCCCCGCCGCCGCCAGCGACCCGTCGAGGGCCTCCCGCTCGGCTTTCCGGATCGAGGCCCCGGTCGCGGCGATCCACGAGCCGGCGACGTTGCCGTCGCCGTCCAGGAGGACCGCGTCCGTGGAAAGGGAACCGACGTCGATCCCCGCGAAGAGCAGTCTCTTGAGGTTCACAGGGTCTCCAGCCGGTAGGACCTCGAACCCAGTCCGGTTTCCTCCGCGCAGGCAAGCTGCACGGTCCAGTCCACGTCCGGGTGGGTCTCCCGGAACGGATCCTTCCCTGCGGCGCGGATCACGAGGTCCACGCACGCCTGGTCCAGAGCCACCGGGTCTCCCGAGGCCAGGATCCCCACGTCCGGGGCGACCGGCCGGTCGCTGTACCCGTAACAGTCGCAGAACGGGGAAACCTGCGTGACGAAAGAGACATAGAGCGTCGCGGCTTCCTTCCCCGCGACGGCCCCGAGGGCGTGATCGACCATCTTCCGCTGGACGGCCGGGGCGGCCTCGTTCCAGTTGACCTTCACGGTCCCTTCCGGGCAGACGACGATGCAGTCGGCGCACCCGATGCACTTCTCCGGGGAGATGAAGGCCCGGGCGTCCATCACGGCGATCGCGCCGGAGGGGCAGTGGGCCACGCAAGCCCCGCACGCCGTGCACCCCGAGGGGTCCACTTCCGGCGCCACCGTCGAGTGCTGCACGAGCTTTCCGGAGCGGGAGGCGCACCCCATCCCCAGGTTCTTCAGGGCGCCCCCGAAACCGCAGATTTCATGGCCCTTGAAATGGCTGACGACGACCATGGCGTCCGCATGGGCGATCTCGGCGCCGATGGACACCTCCCTCCCCGTCTGCCCGTTCACCGCGACGCGGACGGCGCTTTCGCCCCGCAGGCCGTCCGCGATGACGATCGGCGCTCCCGCGACGGCGTAGGCGAACCCGTTCGTGATCGCCGTGGACAGGTGATCGACCGCGTTGCTGCGGCCCCCCACGTAAAGGGTGTTCGTGTCCGTCAGGAACGGTTTCCCGCCTGCAAGGACGATTTCCTCAACGATTCTGCGGATATATACAGGCCGAATGAACGCGGTGTTGCCTTTCTCCCCGAAGTGGAGTTTCACCGCGGTCAAGGCTCCCGGGCCGACCCGTTCGCCGATTCCGGCCGCCCGGAGAAGATCCCCCGTCTTGTCGAGGAGGTTCCTTCCGGGACGGGCGGACAGGTCCGTAAACCAGACGATCGAGGGCATTCCAACCTCGCGTTGACGGGGGATGGAAAAAGAAATATAATACACCAGTTCGACAGGGATTGAGACGCTTCCCGAGGGTGTTCTGAGGAGGGAAAGCCGGGTGGATTTCAAAAAAGGGGACATGGCAGTATACCCCGCTCACGGTGTAGGCGTCGTGCAGGCGATCGAGACGAAGAGTTTCAACAACGGGAAGAAGGAATCGTTCTACGTCCTTCGTATCCTGGATTCCGGGATCACGATCATGATCCCGATGGGAAACGCCGAGCAGGTGGGCTTGCGGGGGGTGATGGACGCCACCGCGGTGCGCTCCGTGTACAAGATCCTGCGGGCGCGGGAAGTGGATCTCGAACCGAAGCCGTGGAACCGGCGCTACCGCCAGTACATGGAAAAGCTCAAATCCGGTTCCCCGTTCGAAATCGCCGAGGTGCTCCGGAACCTCCTTCTCCTGAAAGCCGAAAAGGCCTTGTCGTTCGGCGAGCGGAAAATGCTGGACGCGGCGCGTTCCCTGCTCGTCAAGGAGATCTCCATCGCGAAATCCGTCCCCGAGGAAGCCGTCGAGGCGGATCTGCGCCGCTTCCTGAACCTGTAACGAACCGTCCCGGGGCGCGTTGGCCGACACGGTAGCCATCATCGTCGCGGGAGGCCATGGGCGCCGGATGGGCGCCGATATCCCGAAGCAGTTCCTCCCCGTCGCCGGCCGGTCGCTCTTGGACCGGACGCTGTGCGCGACATCCGCTTCCTCCCACGTGGACGGAATCGTTCTGGTGCTCCCCCCGGAGATCCCCCAGGAGACGAAAGACGCCTACCGCCGGTGGGACAAGGTGATCGCGGTGGTCGACGGGGGGCGGGAGCGGCAGGATTCGGTGCGGAACGCCCTTCGCGCGGTCCCGCCGGAGTGCCGTATCCTGTTGGTCCACGACGCGGTCCGCCCCTTCGCGGGCGCCGGCCTCTTCGCGCGGTGCGTCCGGCAGGCACGGGACCACGGGGCCGCGGTTCCCGTGGTTCCGGTGCGCGACACCGTGAAGTCGTGGGACCCCGGGACAGGGTCCCTCGTCACCAGGGACCGGCTCGAGTTCCTGCGCGCCCAGACCCCGCAGGCGTTCCGAGCGGAAATTTTGCGGGAGGCGTACGCGGGGGCGGAGCGCGAAGGGAGAACCGGCACCGACGACGCGGCACTCGTCGAGGCCGCGGGGTTTCCGGTGGTCGCGGTCCCCGGCGAGGAGTCCAACATCAAGGTCACCTTGCCGGAGGATCTCCGGATGGCCGCGGGGCTTCTCTCGGAGGATCCCGATTTCCGAATCGGCATCGGGGGGGATGCCCACCGCCTCGTGGACGGCCGCGATCTCTGGCTGGGGG
>JACZKY010098768.1_pt1 | contig 14974 bp, 9 predicted proteins | sample 8237611 | NCBI WGS metagenome assembly JACZKY01 (sample SAMN16148055, study PRJNA663545) | marine sediment metagenome | biome: sediments and biomass from bioreactor inoculated with such sediments; feature: coastal sediments; material: methane- and iron-fed bioreactor; isolation source: Bothnian...
TTAACGCCTCAATCGCCACTCCTGCCTTGAATTCAGGCGAATACCTCTTTCTTGTCTGTTTCATCGTAATTTAGAATTAATCTGGTAAATGTATTGCTTTTTTCACCTTAACCAGTGGTCTAAATAACGGGGAGTATTATAAATAACGATAAAACTTAAATAAAAACAAGTACAAAAATTTTATTTTATTATGGTAAGAACAATTTTATTTGGGGTGATTTTGTTTTTTTTAATTTCAAATTGTGCAGATACTATTGATAAAAGACTCAATGAAAAATTCGGCGTAACAACCGGCAAAATAGTCCGTGAGAAATCAAACGAGCTAAACCGTAGAGCGACGAATTATGCCCACCAGAAAGACAAATTAATTCTCGATTACCATACATTCATATTTGGTTTCAAACAATCTGAAGGCAAAGCAAGTGATAGTATAGATGTTTACCTTGACCGAACCAGGGGAATGAGCTTTATGATCAGTGCGCTGAATCAAGACAACACATGGTCAGACTTGCTTAATTCATCATTGAGAGGGCCGAAAGCCAATTGGTTTGAGGTTCATGGTTTGGGTACATTGCCTGTAAACACTCCAGCTTTTAATAATCTAATTGATGTGGAATTAAAGTATTATGAAATTTATGGGTCTCCTCTTGATAGCGCTTTCATCAGGATTGTGCGTAATAAAACAAGGCAGAGTATTTTTATTACCGATGGCGAACTTGCCAGAATAGATGAGGCTTTTACAGGTATAAAGAGGGAAACAATAATCAACCCAAAGGAAGCGTGGGCTAAAGAAATGATAGCATCGTGGTTAATGGATGGAGGTGTTATTGATGTTCTTATCCGACCATATTTCCGCCCTTATCCTGCTAATGACACGATGCGCGGGTTCGTTTTTATTTTCACACCCGCATACCTTGTTAACGATCCAGGCAATATTAAAAACGTAATACTGAATAACCTCCGAATAAACAATAGAGGCAACCTTTATCACCTTCGCTTTGGCTATTACGATCACTTCATGGGTAGAATTGAACCAATAGCGGGGTCAGTGGGCGAAGTCATTAACAGAAACTTTACTGATAAGTTTGGCGCCAATAGTTTCAGGCGCGTTGTAAATCAAGAAAAACGCTTTGAGCATATTCACTTCAACCTGCCGGTAGAGGATTTCAGGAAGTTCTTTTACACCTGGATAAATATGACCCAAGATCGCGTAACAAGGGAGCCTATCGAATCGCATAAACTCTTTGATAACCTGGGCTTTGTCAACAATTACCTTGTATTTGATTCAGTTAGATTAGGATTGTGGGTTTATAACTTTGACCTTGCCATTGAAGATTTCATATTGCTGAAAAAAACTGAATGGGCTGATACTATTCAAACTGAACAATATGGAACAATTTATTGCATTGAACATTTTGATTTCCCCAATGAGAGGCCTGATTATTCTTTGCCACCGTTAACCACATTTGATAATTGTTTTTCAATTGGATTCCATTCATCGGTAAATCAGGCGGGGCATTTATACCAAAAATATTCAGTGAATGCTTTTCCGCCTTCAACAGACTTCAATTTCACGGACTTCTCCACCGCCAATAGTTTCAAGATTGATTTTGTCATAAAAGAATTCCCGAATAATGGCGGTATTGGTAAGAATCCATTACTAAATCAACTTAAGTGGAACAATCAATCCTTTTCTGACCCAGTAAATGATGGAGTTTTAAGGAGTTTCTTGTTTGCATTTACCGAAAATCAGAGATTTATAAAAGAGAAACCGGTTTACACAATTTATTTAACTTTTAACTAACACCTTGCATTATGAATTTAAGCATTTTACTTTCAGTGTTTTATGATTTGTTGAAAGGACAGGAAATGCCTTTGGATGACCTGAGCAGGTTCTGGCTTGATGCAATCGTTTTTTCTGTGGTAATTGCATTTATAGCACTCGGCATTGCATGGATTATTGCTGACCGAACACCATACCAACGAGGCGCTAATCCCAAAGATGCCTCTGTAAGAAGGTTTTTCTTTTACTCCATAGGAGTGATTTTCTTTCTTGCTCTTTTTTACCTTCTGTTCTTTAGAGTGAGTTCAAATGCCATGGATGTCACATTCCTGCAGATTAACCCGGTATTTGTAGCCGCACTAATTGTCGGAACATCAACATATTTCGTTGTTGGTTTTCTGTTAAGCAAAATATTCAAGTATAATAAATTTGGGACAATTTTTCCTGCAAAAATTAAAAAACAAAGCGTATGAACTTCATAATAGCAATTGGCGGTACTGGCATCAGATGCCTGGAGTCATTCATTTATCTATGCGCCATTGGCATGTGCGATGGCATGGAATTCAATGTCCTGTTGCTGGATACTGACATTCAAAACGGCAACAAGGAAAGGGTAAATAATTTAATTGATAATTATACTTCCATCAAAGGTGCAAACCCTACTCCCACGTATAAAACATTTTTTTCGGCAAGAATTAATAAGCATGTTTTTACGCCAGCCTATGATCCTGCTAATGGAAATTTTCAACTTCTCGCCAACCTTGCTAATCCCACGAACTGTGATCTTGCGGATTTATTTTTCGATAAAGTTAGCCAAAACTTCAATCTTGAGCATGGCTATCGTGCGCAAACCCAAATAGGATCTTACCTCATGTATCATGGAATATTGGATGCAGTCAGAAGATTTGTTAATAATCAGGATAATGCCGGGCGGGAATTGGTTGATTTCATCAATAAGGTTTACCAAGCTGGAGTAAATGCCAGAATTTTCATCATGGGCTCTGTTTTTGGCGGTACTGGGGCATCCTCAATTCCTATTATCCCGAGGGCTATTGACCATGCGATAAGAATTATTGATGGTGTTGGGCAACTTCATCGAAATTCTATAAAAAGTTGTGTATTGCTAACACATTATTTCACATTTAATACAGCTACTTTAGCACAAGTTACCACAAAAGATGGGGTTATAGCAGATTCCGGAAAATTTGCAATTAACAGCCAGGCTGCATTGATGTTCTACGAAGATGATGATACGGTTCGAAACACTTATAATATAATGTATCATATCGGTTATCCTTATAAACCTGCTAATTTTGATGAGGGTCGAGCACAAGGTTCTGATGTTCGGACTGGTGGCGTCGCTCAAACAAATCCGGCACATATTCTGGAGTTCCTGGCAGCTTCAGCTGGTTATGATTTCTTTAGGCGCGATAGGCAGGATCTATCACAACTTAACAGAGAAATTGTATATAAGACAATAGACGAGCAAAATGACCATTTGGTTTATTCGCCTGCCAATTTTTTTCCTACTGAAGATTCGGTATTTAGAAAAAAACTGGCAAGTTTTTATTTGTTGAATTTTTTTCTAAAAGATGTGGGCTGGGATTTAAATAATTTCCTGAGAACAATCAGGAGGGATAATAATGTAAGAAGATACAATGGTTTAGAAGGAGAGCAACAACTTGACAGCTTAAACGAGATTATCAGGAAATTTGGTTTTCATATTGCTGCAAACATTGAAGCCGGATGGCTATGGCAGCTAAAACAGTCAACAGATGATAGTACATTGTTTTTCAATCCGGAATCCTATGTTAATAAGCGCAATGAAATTTCAGAATTTAATTATGGAAAGCTACTTAAGAATATTGATATTGTTTTTACCAATTTCTGGTATCGCAGCCCTTATGACAGAATAAAAAGAAGGTTTCTTAAAAGTGGCCCTTCCAAAGAACAAAAAGTTGTGAGCCCCATAGAATGTTTATTGGCTCAATTTTACAATACTTTCGACAAGTTAATATAATATCGTTAAACATAATACTTTATCATTATGCCTACACGTGCAGTTGTTATTCGAACTACAAACCAGATTGCTGCAGGGACCTTAAATCAATGGTCGCAATTCCAGGCTTTTCAAAATGTAATCAATGATATTGCTACACCAGGTCTCAATCCGGCAATGGATTTAAACCAGATCATTTCAGGAATTCCTTCTCCCTTAGCAAGGGCAAAAATTTTTAAATATGCATTACTTTATCAGAATGCCGGTAATCCACAAGGAATACAAATGTTTTATGAACGATTACAAAAGGAATGGAAAGGCTTGCTTGCCTGCATCGCGCTTGATAGTGCAAAAATTGAGTTGAACAGGGTTCATCTTTCTTATGATGACGTGCAAAATATTGGAATTAACAATCTTCCTCCCAACCGAAATATCTACGAGCCAACAGGTGCAATAGGCAATATGCTTTTTGAAGACCAACAAAAGTGGTGTGTTGAGCAGGATTATTTTCAGAGACTTCAAATTCCGTTTCTCTTCACTATCAAATACATAACCAGAGTTAATGGTCAGACTCAAAAAATCCTTATTGGAGGTACCTCGCCCGAGTCTATCCTCTTTACCTCGCCTGGTTATCGTTTAGCAGGCATTGATGCGCCCTATGTAAATCAAAATGGTAAACTTACTGACCCTATTTCAAATCAATGTTGCTTTCCTGATCAAACTCAAACCCAGATACTATATGTTTACATTGCCCATGTAATGGCTCAGCTTCAGGAGTATAGCAATCAGTTTGTTCCAGGTGATAACCAACCATCACTTATAGTTGTAAATTTTTTATGGAACTTTTTAAATCATTGGCTTCTGGATATTCAAAGTTATGCAAATAGAATAGGCTTTCAAATCAACCCCAATGCTTTTCCAGCAAACATCAATATTTTTCAACCACCTTTTGCTGTTTTATTCAACAACGATAACACATTGTGGGGTTCAAATGGAGTCATAATAGATCATCAGCAAGATCAAAATTATATTGAGTTCGATCCATCCGAATTACTATTAAACGATCAGGACAACACAGTGTTGGAGTTTACTGGAATAACCAATGCCTTAGCACCGGTTTATTTCCTACAGGACGGTAATAGATTCTTCTCTTTACCACTAAGCCCTAAGGCTGTTTCAATTTTTCAGGATCATATGCCTGATTTGTTAGGGTTAAACAACAATCCTGTGATAAGTTCAAGATTGATAGCAAGCTATAATGAAAATAATAACAGCCTTACTGTTACACTGACATTAGACATACAGGGAAACCGTGTACCCATCCAGCGCACTTACACCGGAATCAGAAGAGTTGAAGGCAAGCACCTAATCATATGGCCGGATTTTGTATCAAAAATCTGGAAGGACTATTACCTGTTCTCAGAGCTTCCTGAAGTTAAGCAAAATGATATCTGGATTACTCCACTACAGGCCTCTGTGAACAATTATAAATTTGCCGGTTTTGTCAATAATAGCTTTCAGCACAACGCTCAAAAGATCGTATCTTACGCCTATGATAATGGGTATAGGTATGAAATCTTTAAATCTGACCTCCCATTTAAGGGAGTGGCTTTCAGAATTCGGCGGCCACAAAACCAACAAAGCAATTGCGGTGTAGTCCTGTTCAAAAATCTGGGGAATGCTAACATAAGGGACTTCCGGGCAATTCATAATACACTTAATCCGGTAAATGTTGGCTTCGACTTCGGAAGCAATAATATTTGTGTTAGTTATAAGTCGGTGAATGATGCCACACCAAGTCTTATCAACTTTTCTCCAAGAAAGATATTCCTTCTTGGTTCGCAGCAAAATAATGTTAATGAAGCGGCAAAACCGCATGATCTGCTGTTTTTTCCAACCGAATTAATACCAGGTAATCATGTCAAATCCATGATTGCTCTGCACAATCAGTTAGCAGTATTGGTAGGTCCGGCAGGTTTTACCAGAGAAGTTAGCGGGGGGCTGCCTTGCTTCGGTCACAATTTCGAAGTTATTGATACAGCCAACAACAATACCTACAGCGTGGCGCTTGGCGGCAATCAAGGCGATGGAGTAGCGGGTATCAATGTAATGTATAACCTGAAATGGACAGAAAACAATATTGGTGCACCTGCCCGAAATTCACTTTTCGCACTTGTTAAGTCTTTGTGGCTGATGGTTTATGCAGAACTCCTGGAAAATGATGCATACCCGCAAAGTCTTAAATGGGCATACCCATCATCCATGCCTCCATATTTAGTTAATCAATACATAATATTATGGCGTGAAACCGTTGCCATCGTTAATCCGCTAAATGATCCAAACTATGCTAATGCAGTTTCTGCTCAGTTAGGCCTGGATCGCAACAGGGTGCTTACAGAATCTGAAGCTGTGGCAAACTTTGCCCTCAGTAATCAGGGGGGCATGGCTGTGGCAAACAATTCACTTGTAATGGGTTTTGATGTGGGTGGCAGTACTTCCGACTTTTTCTGTGCAGCCCTGGATAACGGCCAGACAAAAATAATCAGGCAAACCTCCATCAAACAGCTTGCTGCAGGAAAATTGGCCAATGCAACCGCGAGATCGAATAATATCCAGAACCATCTGAGAACTTTTTACCAGGACCATAGAAATCAGCTCCCAATCTATGGAATTAACGATCATCTGAACAACGCCACTGCGCCATATTATTTTAATGCTATTGTGGATAAGTTAAGTTTAGTAAATGGGCCTGTTAACCTTAATCTTTTCTATGCTTACCTGAACAATGCGCAGTGCCAGGAGCTTTTTGTGATAAATGCGTATTTAACCGGACTATTATTTTACCATGCAGGTCAGGTTTCGGCGAAAATCAAACAAAAGCCCCAATATGCAAATGTTGATACAATACAGATTGGATTTTTTGGAAGGGGTGGACGCATGGTGGAATGGCTTCCATCAATCAATAAGGTTGCAGCCGATAAGTATTATTCTGAATGTTTTCGAAGAGGACACAAAACTGATGGATATGAAATGAAGCAATTTCAGCCAAAAGTGCAATTTACGAAGGCTGAAGTTTCATTTGGGCTTTCTCTTTTTAACCTTGTTCAAGGGGTTGATGGGAGGCATTACGACATTATTGGTGAGCAGGGATATTCTTTTAATGGTGAACAAATAGATGAATTTGCCGACCTGCAAGATTTTAACCAACCCATACTATCATCTATTGGAATAAACTTTGACGTCCCCCAGGTTTTTGATAGATTCACGCAGTTTATTGAGGTCTTTGCCGCCTATATTCAGCGAAATCATGGGTTTAATACTGCACAAATGCTGGGTACGAATATAGTGATTAAACCAGGAGATATAGGCTTTATCGCTTACGTAAAAGGTTTACCCGAGTGGCAAAATGCACTTAATAATCTGCAGGCAGGTGGCAGTTTTGATTTTCACAGCTCTATGTTCATTCTTCAGGGAATGGCGTTCCTTGAAAACACGCTTTTACCAGCACTTTTTAATAACGGCAACTAAATCAATAATGAACCTAAAAGGCTTTTACAACAGATGGATGATCCTAAAAATAAATGGATAAGAATACTGATAATTTTTCTTTTATCGCTTGCAGCATTCATTGGAATTCTTGGCCTTTTCGTTGCACTTGGAGACTGGAATACAAATAAGAACTCTGAGATTCCTCATGAACCTCATTCAACCAAAGAAACAACTGAGCAATTGCCAAGATTTGAAATTACAGGTATACAACAGATCCGCCCTTGTTTAATAGTAATCCGTACAATCTATGACAACATACCTCAAGGAGAAGAGGTGTGGTGCTCAATAACAGGTAAAGATGGTTTCTGGTACAAAAACAAAACTGATTCAGAACATCATAAGCTTTTCTCCGCTAGCAGTTTAAAAACTTACAAAATTTGGGCGGCTTTTCGGGGAGATACGGTTAGTTATAATAGAAACGGTGATAAAATAGAAGGATTTGGTTGTAATTAGTTAAATAGATATTCTGATATAATTGGTTAATAATAATTAGTTTCAAAAGTAATAAGCTATGGGCAAACTACAATTCATAGGAATGCTGTTGCTAACTCTGGCTGCAATAATTATCTTTCCTTCTCACAGCAGCTCAACTCCGGCTTTCAATTCCAGGCTCATGATGGATTTGTATATGAAATTACCTGAGGAAATCCGTGTTAAAGTAAAAGAACAACACAACACATCTCCCGGAACTTTCTTAATTGATGGAAAGAGGATTTGTGAAAACAGCAAAATTATTTTCAGCTTAAATGAATACAATGAATTGGTGCACATCGGACTGCATGTAAAAAATGAATTGCCTGAGAAAAAACATTATTTAACAGTAATCAATTACATTGAAAGACTATTACTTACCTGCTGCCTGTTAAACAATCACGAGGCTATCTTATTTCACTTGCAGCTTGAGAAAGTTGAAATTACAATAAATGGAGAACCTTTGGCTGACTTTCTTGCTAATAATTCTTTTTGTGATGCAATTGAACTCGCTAAAAATGCCCTGGTAAGCATTGAAAGGAGTTTAAACGGCTTTCATGCCATATATAGCCCTGACCTTTTCAATCATGTAATTATCACATTCCCCGCTGATATTTTTACAATTACCGGGATGGACAAATATGAAATTGAAAATATGTTCGTTAGAGACATGGGAAGCCTTCCAGAGGGTCAAACAGTTCATGTTGATAACTCATCCGCTCCACTTTACAGATTCAGCAATAGGGTGTCTATGGAGGAGGGATTTGCTTATTTCGGGATTGCCGGTATTTCTTCAAATCAATTCTTCTATCGCAACAGGGCGTCTAGCCCGGTATTCGACAGGGGAAACTTTTATGAATCAGCAAGCAACCTGTTCTTAAATCTAATTCCAAGCAGGATAAGCTTGCAAATTAATCACAAGCTCTACGGAAATCGCACCGAAAATTACACAGTAAATGTCAACGACTTCCTAAGCTACTTTGGCGATGATTACACCATTTTTTTTGGCTGGCAGAATCGTAATATTGAAAACCTGATTGCAAGTGTTTTCATTTACAACAATGTGTTTAACTACAGCCACATGCTGACTATGAGTTTTAAACGCGAAGATATTTTCAATGAGGAAGGTATTATTGAGGCAACCTTTTATTCATTCACTCCGCATGGGAATTTAAGAACGAATTTATGAATTCATAAAATAGAAACACTATGAGAAGCTATTGTTTATTGTTTATCACTTTTGCACTTGTATTGAGTTGTTCTGCACAATCGCCAGTCGTGAAGCTGAATGTTATTGGCGGAATTCAGAATCAATCTCTCAAATCAAATATAGAGAAGAATACAAACCATTTATTGAGTGCGATCAATACTGCATACATTAACGGAAAGTCCGAACTTGTGGTAGATAACAAGATAATCACGCCTGAGGCTCTTAAATCATTACACGACTTATGGGGAGACTTTCATTTTTATTGTGACAGAGCCACTATCAGTGAAAACCTGCTTACCATTGCACAATCTTACCAGATAAGAAACATACCGATAGTATTTAATAATGATGAACAAAGTGCTGTGATATGTTATAATAAAAATGATGGCATGATAATCGATTTTCATTTTGGACTTGAAATCCATCATTATAATAGTATTATGCAGCCCGAAAAAGTGGTTGATCAAACAAGGCGAGAAATCATACTTAATTTTGTCGAGGATTTCAGGACTGCGTATATCCGGAAAGACAGTGCCTATATCAGTAAGGTATTTAGCGATTATGCACTTATCATAGTTGGTAGGATTATTCAACAAACTAATATCAGTTCGGATCAAATGTATAGCAATCTTTCAACACAAGAGGTTGATTATATTGTTCTTAATAAATCAGAATACTTGGAACGGCTGAGCAGACTGTTTGAAACAAATGATTATCTGACTTTGCATTTTAAAGACATAGAAGTTAATCAACACAAAAAGTATCCAAATTTTTATGGTATTTTGCTAGAGCAGAAATGGCAATGGACGAATAATCAGGGGATTAAGGGATACGGAGATGAAGGTTATCTTTTTTTAGTTATACAGTTTAGGGACAATGATCACCCACTGATTTGGGTACGCACATGGCAGGATGTTAATGCAGTTGATAAAAATGATGTGTTTGGCCTTCATAACTTCAGGCTCACTGAAGGTATTATACAATACTAGGTACTAAAATGTTCAACAAATATTAGATAATCAATACTATTGAAAAATGAGAACCCAATTGTTTTTTTTGAAACTTTTCATCATGTTTTGTTTTATTCAGTCAATTTTTTCGCAAAACCTTGAATTAATGCACATTGACAAGATAAAAACCCAACCATCCAATATAATTCCAATTCAATGTAAGCCTGATGATTGGGTTATTTTAATTAACAGCTCAATTGAGAACCTTAAGTTTGAATCTAACACGTTACCTGATACTAGCTTTAAAGTAATATATGTTAGCAAGGACAATCAGTACTTTATCTGCCATGAAAGGATAAAATTTAAACTCACGGTTAGTGGTGCTAATCTCAAAACTGAGGAAATAGAAATTTTTAATTTAAATGAAACCTACGCTTTCAAAATTACCTCAAATATCCAAAGAGGTACAATAAATGTAAGAACGTTCCCTCCTAATACAAGCATCTTTTTTCCCGCAATAAATGAGCACCAGAGCTCCATAAGTCCGATCACAAAGAATACGGGCAATTATGATATAACCATTAAAAAAGACCGTTTCGAAAGTTTAGACACTATTGTAAGATTTGACCACGATACAAGTAACTATTTCTTTTCATTGAAGCCGTTGTTTGCTCAACTAAGACTTGATTTGACTACAGAAGACAGCGCTACCCTTGAAAAAGCGCCTCAAATGGTCATTCATGATATTGACAGAAATTCTGATTACATCGTTGATTTGAATTACCTTATTGATAAGAAAGCAAGAGCTGATTCGGATTATTATGATGATGTCCAGTATTTTAAGCTCTACCGGAATTATGTCATTCCTCTGCCGGAAGGCAACTATCGAATTATGATAGAAGCCGAGAAGTACTTGCCATTCGAAAGGGTAATATTTGCCGAAAAAGGATCAATTACAGATTTACCTGTTTTATTGAATCTGATTTATGGTTATATCTCCTTTGCTGATTCTTTAAATGCAAGGGGTGCAAAAATATTTATAAACGACCAAATTACCGACGATACTGTCCCTTCATTTAGAACCAGAATACCAATTGGGCGTAATAAACTTAGTTTTGAAAAGCCCGGCTATAAAACTCAACATAAAGAGCATTTTATAAGGGTTGAAGAAGGTGTAAATACAACCTTTTATGTAGCTATGAAACCATTTCGGGAGCTTACAATAGTATCAGAGCCCTCATCGGCTATTGTAAACCTGGGGAATTATGAGATTGGAATAACTCCGATTACTTATGAATTCCCTATTGGTAATGACGACCTCAAGTTGCAATTACCACGTTACGCAACACATCTACAAAAATTAACAGATATCTCTGATTTCCCACTTAATGATACACTGCAGATTGTTTTACACGAAAACCACTCATTGAAAATAAAAAGTGAAGGAATACAGCTTATTTTACAAATTAAAGGAGTGGAGTATTTAGAGAATATCAATATTGATAATCCAAACCTAATAAATCATACCAGAGAAACCGAGGAAATACGGCTACCTTACGGTAAATTCCACTTAGAAACAAGGCTGCGTACTAAAGATAGTACTGTCACTTACAAAGGTTTTTATTATCATTATCCTAACAAAAGGCTGCGAACCATCCCCAGCTACTCAAAATCGTCATTTACATTTCTAACTGCTGATTATTTTGATGAAAAGAATATCGAAGCATCCTTTGGACGGATTCACATCTTCCCAAAGACTGGTTTATCAACATCTCTTTTTAGCGTACAATATTCAATTTTTGACCATTATGAAAATTCAGATTCTTTATCCACATATGAAACACTAACTATCTATCCGTTTTTTCTAAACTGGGACTGGCGTCTTGGAGGTTCAATAATCAGACAAGTTGATATTTGCATGTTAACCAGGGCGCAATGGTCACCTGGCGTGAAAATTGCCAATAATTTAAATGTATTTGATTATAATGATGGTAATGTATTTACGTATTTTTATGGCATTGAATTATCTTCCCGACTGCCTGCTTTGAATTTAAATTTGAAAATTGGCCAACAGGTCATGAATGGGGAGATACATGTTTGGGATGAACAGGAAAAGGAGTATTCAGATTTGGAAACACCAGTCAAAATATCAGAAAACAATTTTTTTGTTTCTTTGGGTGTTACAATAGGTTTTACTGGTGTAAGCAAATCGAACAATATGCTGCGGTTGTGGAGAAAGCCATTAGTTCACAGAGGATTGGATATGTTTAATAAGTAATCTCAATTTTCGTAAGGAAACGAATGATTCCGAAATAGTATCCATTCCATAATGATCATGACTTGGAAATGATTTGATCAGGATAATTGCAAAATCTTTCAAAGTGGCACTGTTTCAACCGAAATGTGTGGCATGGTCAGACCGAAATAGCCAGGTTTTATAGTTCAATCATTCAAAACGCCTTTAATAAAATGAAAACTATTACCATCATCGTAAAGGAATTCAATCAAATTGCCAAAGAAACTATGGTCACAGGTACCAAAAAGGTGTTTTTTGTTTTCTGTGGCTATGATCAGTTGCCAGGCCTCATCAATTATGGCCTTGCGGATTGAGGAATAATTCTCAATATGATCATTTATGAGTTCATCGCGATTGCTCAAGAACCGTAATGCTTTTTCTTTAAACCCATTGCGCCCTCCATGACCACAGCATGGACGCATGATTTCCAAAACGTCAGCGTCATGAACCATTTTTTTGTGGGCATCCCACCGGCCTTTTTTCTCGATCAGTTGAGAAACATATTTGCTGTATTCGTTGCTATGTCCTCGATTCAATAAATGAACTCTGCAAATATCAGCGCTTTCTCTTTCCCAAATATCAACCCCATTGCCTTTTCTGCCTGCATCATGAAATGAGACAGCATATCGGATAGCATGAAAATTAATATCCTTGATTCCTATCGCTTTGTAATATCTTGCCATTGTTTCAGCAAATATCAAAGCCCTTGAAATATGCATTCGCCCATGGATTCCAATGTAATCAAATGTGCTTTCATGGTTTTTGTAAATCGGTAGTATGCTTAAGGTTAAGTCCTTTACAAATACCCCCCAGTCATTTATGTCTTTTATCATAAAATTTTATTGATTCTATCAACAACAACAAAACAGCATTCGGAATGCTATACTTTCATTCTATAAGCACAAACCCGCTCCACCAGTAAGGGCTTGGTTTTACCCGCCGGATTTCATTAATGGCTTTATCAAATGCTTCCCTGACGTTGGTTTTATCCTTTTCCAGCAGGAATTTGTAGAAATGAATAAAAAAGTCGGTGAACTGGATTTTCCACAATGTCAGGATAATATATTTAACACCGGCAATCTTGAATGCCCTTGGCAGCCCGTATGTTTCTCCATTTCTTACAGCGCCTACGGCCGTGTTGCAGGCATGCACGGATACAAGGAAAACACCCCCGAAATCCAACCTTGAGATATCATAAGACGTGATGACTCCGGTATCGTCAGGATTTACAGCCTCTGTTGAGACCAAAGCATTGTAGTTGGAGGCAAATATTCCTGAGCGAAGCAGAGGATTTGAATGTGATTTGATATCTTTTGTGCTGAAAGCCGAAAAGTCGTCGAGATTGTACATTTTTTTCTCGTCATTAAAAAAGAAACCATGGGTTAGAATATGAATACATGAAGGTTTAACTTCATTGTAGATTTTCTGCAATGTTAAAAGGCCAAGATGATCATGCGGATAAATTGAACAGTTGCGTTTTTTCGACAATTCTGTTAATTGGTTGGTCTCTCTTGACGAAAAAGGAATTTGCCTGACCGAAGATAAAGAAGGATCTGACTTATCCTCAGGGTTGACCTGATGATCGGTTGCCGTTCCGAAATCAATCCCTCCAAATTGAGCAATCCGGTCAATCCTGTTAATGGGAACAGGATCAATTATGTTTCTCAAATTTTGAAGTTGAACCAGTTTAAATTTTTCCAATAAAAAAGTATTATTTTCATCCATTAAACCCCCAAAAGGTATGTAGTTCAATAAACCATCCACTGTATAGAAGATTTTTTTGATCCCTTTAAGGTAGTTTTCGATGTGTTTGATCAATGATACAAACAATAAATGTAAGTGGTTTATCAAAGGTTCCTCAACATCTGCCCAAAGTGTACCGTCAAATTTAAAATTCCTGACAAGGTAAAAAGGTAATAGTGATTTTAAAAACCCATCACTCACATCAAGGTTGATAACTAAGGGACGCTCTTTATCGCAGAAAATGAGGAACACACAGTAACCGGAATCATCTGCTGTATTCTCCTGTGGTTTTTCGTTTCGAACGAATGATATTGCTATTTCATCAGGTTTTAGCGCCCGTCCAATATCAAACCAGCATATATTCAGTGTTTTAGTGATAGTGTCAAAATAATCAGTTTCCGTTCTTAAACGGTGTTCCAAATAAACTACTTCATTTCTCAGAACATCAAATTCCGGACTTCTGCCGGAAATTTGACAATTCAATTCCTTGAATTTCTTTCTGTACTCGAAAATGATATCAGCTTCCTTCCCACCATAACGACTTAATACATCTCTAAAGGTATCGGTCTTGACAAGGAAAAAACTCTTTGTCTTGAGATGAAAATTAACACTATGGAGTTCCAACTCAGCTCTTTTGTCCTCTAAACGATCGCAAAGGGCTAAGGCTAAATTAAATATCCGATCAACAAGGTCCTGAAAAAAGACATGTTCCTGCTCATTTGCTGCCAATGAAAAGCTCTTAAAAATATCTGAATCATTTTCAAACAGATAAATCAGAATTGAATATGCATCTGAAAACTCACCAACCTCATAAAATTGGCTGGCCAAATTAGTAAGCATTTCCACCTGAGATGCGTTCCCATTAAAAGTATTCCGTAGCTTAACCGCCTCCGAAAGTAATTCAGAAATGGTTAACTCACCATCTGACCTATCTGATTCTGATAGTAGACGAAATAGCCGCAATTTGTATTTA
>JACZKY010045335.1_pt1 | contig 14933 bp, 15 predicted proteins | sample 8237611 | NCBI WGS metagenome assembly JACZKY01 (sample SAMN16148055, study PRJNA663545) | marine sediment metagenome | biome: sediments and biomass from bioreactor inoculated with such sediments; feature: coastal sediments; material: methane- and iron-fed bioreactor; isolation source: Bothnian...
GAGGAAGGGACCAGCGCCCCCCCCGGCGCCGGAAGGGCGGGTCCCGGACCTTCCCGTTAAGCCGGATCTGCCGCCCGAGGAGTCGTTCCCGATCCCCGCGCCGAAAGCGGGGGCCGCCCCGGAGGCGAAGGGTGGACAGAACGGCCCCTCGCGGGCCGAACCGTCGAAGTCGGTGCGGGACCTGACGCCCTCCCTGGGAAAGATGGTGATGGCGCGCGAAGAGCCGGCGGGAGGCCGCGGGCAAGGCGCCGCGTCCGGGAACGCGGTCGGAACCGGCGGAAAAGCGACCGGGGAAGAGGGGGTCACGGAGGAAGGGGGCGGGGGTTTCCGCCTGACGCCGCTGAACGCGCCCGAGGTCCAGTACATCTCGTACTTCGCCTCCATCAAGAGGAAGATCGAGCTGGTGTGGCAATACCCGTACGAAGCCGCGGCGGCGGGGGTCCAGGGAGAACTGATGCTCGATTTCGTGATCGCGCGCAACGGGAAGGTGGATTCGATCGAGATGATCCGAAGCTCGGGGTCGAAGATCCTCGACGAGGAGGCGATCCGCTCCATCCGCAAGGCCGCCCCGTTCGATCCGATCCCCGCGCAGTACAAGATCCCGAGCCTGCTGATCCGCGGAAGGTTCGTCTACGTCCACGGCGGGGCGCTCCTCCTGCGCTGATCAGGTCGCCTGTTCCTCCCCGACGAACCGGGTGTACTCCCCGGCGGTGAGCAGCAGGTCGAGCTCTACCGGCGCCGCCGGCCGGATCGACAGCAGCCATCCCTCTCCGTACGGGTCTTCCGTCACCTTTTGCGGAGCGCTCTCCGCCTCGGGGTTCACGCCGACCACGATCCCGGTGAGGGGCGACAGGAGTTCGAAGACGGTGGTGGAGGATTCGATCAACCCGATCGGCTCTCCGGCGGCAACCTCCGTCCGGGGCGGCGGGAGCTCCACGGAGACGACATCTCCGAGGAACGCTCCCGGAACGTGGGTCAGCCCGGAGCGCACGTCCCCCAGCTCGCCCCGCATCGCCCAGGCGTGGGACCGGGAATAGCGGCGGTCCGGGGGCGGGCGCATCCCCCGTTCCTACCTTCCGGCCGCGGCCGCGCTGCGGGACGCCGCTTCATAGGTGTTCTGCAGGAGCATCGCGATCGTCATCGGGCCGACCCCGCCGGGGACGGGGGTGATGAGCCCGGCCACCTCCTTCGCCTCGTCGAAGGCGACGTCGCCGCAAAGCTTCCCGGCGGCGTTCCGGTTCATCCCGACGTCGATCACGACGGATCCCGGCTTGATCCAGGAGCCCCGGATCATCTCCGCGCGGCCTACCGCCGCCACCACGACGTCGCCGGTCCGCACGACGGAGGGAAGGTCGACGGTCCGGGAGTGGCAGATCGTCACGGTCGCGTGGCGCGAAAGCAGCAGAATGGCGGCGGGCTTCCCTACGATGTTGCTCCGTCCCACCACGACGGCGTGCTTCCCCTTCAATTCCACCTTCTCGTGGTCGAGCATGGTGAGAATCCCGTACGGCGTGCACGGCAGGAACGAGGTCCCCCCCGTGAAGAGGCGCCCGGCGTTCACGGGATGGAAGCCGTCGACGTCCTTCTCCGGCGCGACCGCCTCGATCACCTTCGTTTCATCGATCTGTTCGGGGAGGGGAAGCTGGACGAGGATCCCGTGGACGGTTTCGTCGGCGTTGAGCCGCGCCACGAGGTCGAGCAGCTCCCGCTCGGAGGTGGACGCCGGAAGGTCGATCTGGCGCGACAGGAATCCCGCCTCGGCCGCCGCCTTCCCCTTGTTACGGACATAAACCTGCGAGGGGGGGTCTTCCCCCACGAGGACGACGGCGAGTCCGGGACGGATCCCCGTCCGCGCGGTGAATCCGGCGACCTTTTCCTTGACCTGCGCCCGGACGGACGCAGCGATGGCCTTCCCGTCGATCAGCCTGGCGGTCATTTACCCCCCCCCCGATCTTCCTGGAGTTCCTCTTGTCTACACCAACCCGGCGGGGAGAGGCAAGGCCGGGACCTGCCCGAGCCCTGGAGGCGGGAGAACGTTCAGTCGAGCTTGGGACAGCCGGCGCAGGCGGGGGCCGGACCGGTTCCCGCCGAGGCAGGGCAGGACGTCTCCCCGGCGTCTTTCACCTTCGGCTTCCCTTTCCCGTTTCCCTTGCCGTTCCCGTGGTCGTGGCTCTTGTTCGCGTAGTCGGTGGCGTACCACCCGGTCCCCTTCAGGATGAACGCGCCGGCCGACATGAGGCGCTCGACCTTCCCCGCGCACGAGGGGCATTTCTTCAGCGGATCGTCGTGGAATCCCTCGATCCTCTCGGTAACCTCGTCGCACTTCCGGCACCGGTACTCGTAAATGGGCACTGCCTCCCCCTCCTTCCTGTCGAAAACGGAGAAGCGCTCCCCGGGCAGGAGGGCCCGGGGAGCGCTTCCCGACGGATCGATATCTTAATACATTCCGCCGCCGCCCGGGGGCATCTGCGGCATCTCCTTCTTCTCCTCGGGCTTCTCGGCGATGGCGCACTCGGTGGTGATCATCAGCCCCGCCACCGACGCGGCGTTCTGCAGCGCCACGCGGGTCACCTTCGTCGGATCGAGGATTCCACCCTTCATCAGGTCCTCGAACTCCTCCGTGCTCGCGTTGTAGCCGTAGTTCCCCTTCCCGCTCTTGATCTTGTCGATGATGACGCCGCCGTCCTGGCCGGCGTTGATCGCGATCTGCTTGGCGGGCTCGACGAGGGCCTTGCGGACGATGTCCACGCCCGCCTGCTGGTCGTGCTCCAGCTTGAAACCGTCCAGCACGGAAGCGGCCCGGATGTAGGCCACGCCGCCGCCGGCGACGATCCCCTCTTCGACCGCCGCGCGGGTCGCGTGGAGGGCGTCCTCGACGCGCGCCTTCTTCTCCTTCATCTCGGTCTCGGTCGCCGCGCCGACGTTGATGACCGCAACGCCGCCCACGAGCTTGGCCAGCCGCTCCTGAAGCTTCTCCTTGTCGTAGTCGGAGGTGGTCTCCTCCACCTGCGCCCGGATCTGCTTCACCCGGCCCTCGATGTCCGCCTTCTTGCCGGCGCCGTCGATGATCGTGGTGTTGTCCTTGTCCACGACGATCCGCTTGGCGCGGCCGAGGTCGGTCAGGGTGACCGCCTCGAGCTTGATCCCCATCTCCTCGGCGATCGCCTTCCCGCCGGTGAGGATCGCGATGTCCTCGAGCATCGCCTTCCGCCGGTCCCCGAAGCCGGGGGCCTTCACGGCGGTGGCGTTCAGCGTCCCGCGAAGCTTGTTCACCACGAGGGTGGCCAGCGCCTCCCCCTCGACTTCCTCCGCCACGATCAGAAGCGGCTTGCCGCTGCGGGCGATCTGCTCCAGCAGCGGGAGCAGATCCTTCATGTTGGAGATCTTCTTCTCGTGGATGAGGATATACGGGTCCTCGAGGACGACCTCCATGCGCTCGGGGTCGGTGACGAAGTACGGAGAGAGGTAGCCGCGGTCGAACTGCATCCCCTCGACGATCTCGAGGGTGGTCTCCATCCCCTTTGCCTCCTCAACGGTGATGACCCCCTCCTTACCGACCTTGGACATCGCCTCGGAGATGATGTTCCCGATCGTCTCGTCGTTGTTCGCGGAGATGGTGCCGACCTGGGCGATCTCCTTGGGGTCCTTCGTCGGCTTCGACATCTTCTTGAGTTCCGCCGCGACGGCTTCGACACCCTTGTCGATCCCGCGCTTCAGGCCCATCGGGTTGTACCCGGCGGCGACCAGCTTCGCCCCTTCCCGGTAGATCACCTGGGCCAGCACGGTGGCGGTGGTGGTCCCGTCGCCCGCGACGTCGCTCGTCTTGGAGGCGACCTCCTTCACCATCTGCGCGCCCATGTTCTCGAACTTGTCCGCCAGCTCGACTTCCTTGGCCACCGTCACGCCGTCCTTGGTGACCAGGGGGGAGCCGAACGACTTCTCGATGATTACGTTGCGGCCCCGGGGGCCGAGGGTTACCTTGACCGCATCGGCCAGTGCGTCGACGCCCACCTTGATCTTGCCGCGGGCCTCCTCGCTGTACTTGAGAACTTTCGCCATCGTATCCTTCCTCCTTGGGTTTGTTCGATCGTGTGGGGGTGGGGGGCTACTTCGTGATGACCGCGAGGATGTCGTCCTCGCGCAGGATCAGGTGCTCCACGCCGTCCACCTTGATGTCCGTGCCGGAATATTTCCCGAACAGGATGCGGTCGCCCGCCTTCACTTCGCACGCCACCCGGGTGCCGGTGTCCGTCACCTTGCCGGGACCCACGGCGACGACCAGGCCCTCCTGCGGCTTCTCTTTCGCGGAGTCGGGGATGATGATCCCGCCCTTGGTCTTGGCCTCCTCCTCCACCCGCTTGATCAGTATCCTGTCCTGCAACGGCTTGACCTTCATGCTCTTTCCTCCTTCACCCTTGATGTGGTCGTAATGGCCTGACGGCTGTTAGCACTCGTTTGAGTGGAGTGCTAACAAGCATCCTACCGGAGACTCTAGAGACATGTCAAGAGGTTGCGGAAGAAAATGATCCCTGGCAGATAAACCATTTACATTCAACGCGTTGGAGTGAGTGCGTGGGAACGGAGGGCTGTTTTACAGTTTCCGGCGGGTCATCTCCTCCTCGAAATATTTCCGGTAGAGGATTTCCCATTCGCGCCCCCCTTCCGGGACCCGGCGGGAGAGGCGGGAGATCCGGTCCCGTGCGAATGCGTCGACCGCCTCTTCGGCCTTCGCGTACGACTCGAGGACCGCCTTGGCCTCCCGGTGCGCCGCCGGATCGTCCGGGAAATCGGCGACCCCCGCCTTATGGAGGGCGTTGCGCAAACGGTGGGAGAGATGGGAGATGCGTGCGTCGGTCAGCCGCACGGGATTCCTCTCAAAGGACGACGTCGCGCTCTTTGGCGAGACGCTCCTTGATCTTCTGGAACAGGACGCGGCTGTTCGCCTGGGCGCCCTCGATCTTCCCCATGTGCCGCTCCAGCAGCGCCTCCGCTTCCCGGTCGAGCTGCTCCTCCCGCTCGATGTCCTTCCGGATCTCGGCGGTCATCCGCGACAGGAGATCGTCGTCCTGCGCCTTCGGCCGGATCAGCCCCTTCGCCTTCCAGCGGGCGAGGATCGCCGCGCAGACGCGCCGGACCTGTTCGTCGGTGAACTTCAACGCCCCGCCCCCTTTCCGGCCACCCAGCCGCGGAAGTCGGGGCCGATGACGCCCCGCTTCCGGTATCTTTCCATCGAAACGGCGCAGGGGCAATCCCTTTCCTCCCCCGCGAGGGCGCGCGCGGCGGCGATCGCGATCCCCGGGATCGCGTTTTTCGCCGCCTCCACGGCCGCGACGCCGTCGGCCGGGAGCATCCCCTCGAACAGGGCGCCGCGCCGGTACGGCATCCTGCGCACCCCTTCCGCGAAGTTGGTCACGTACGCCACCGGCGCATAGCAGACCTCCAGTTCCCGGGCGAGGAACGCCTCGGGGCAAAGGGTCATCCCGACGAGGTCCGCGCCGGCGCGCGCGAGGAACCGGATCTCGGCGGGGGTCTCGAGACGGGGCCCCTCGGTGCAGGCGTACGTCCCGTCGAAATGGAAACGCCTGGTTCCTTTCCCTCCTGCGCGAAGCCTCCCTCCTTCGCGAGAACCCCACGCGCTACGGAGGGCTCCGCGCAGGGTCTCGCAGAAGACCGGGTATTGCCGGAGGAAGCCGATCCCCTTCCCCTCGTAGAACGTCGAGGGTCGATTCCGCGTGAAGTCGAGGAGGTCATCGGGCACGACGAGGTCGCCCGGACGGTACTTCGACGAGATCGCGCCCGGCCCCGTCCACGCGACGATCCTTTCCACCCCCAGCCGCTTCGCCGCGTAGATGTTGGCGCGATAGTTCACGTAGGGCGCGGTCCTGTCGTACCCCTTCTCGCCGTGACGAGACAGGAAGAAAAACCGGAAACCGGCGACCTCGCAGAGATGGACGGGGTTCGAGGGACCGTACGGCGTCCGGACGCGCCGGGAGGACAGGCGCTCCCCCAGCGTCCCCGGCGGCAAGTCGTACGCCCCGGACCCTCCGAGAAGGAGGACCCGGGGCGATCCCCCTGTATCGCCGCGTCTCAGAAGGAGAGACGGACGCCGAAGTTGACCGTCCAGCCGCCCATGTCCACGTCGAAATCGGTCCCGAGGTCGTTCTGGAACGTCGATTCGACCCAGTGGTATTTCCCCTCGAAGTTCAGCGCCAGCCGCTGGTTGAGCCAGAAGTCCATGCCGAGGGAGAGGTAGCCCCCGAATTCGGCGTTGTCGTCGTCGATGCCGCTGGTCGGCTCGTCGAGCGCGGTGAAGTAGAGGCCGAGACCGCCCCCGAGGTACGGCTCGACGAAGGGATTCGGGATGATGAATCGTCCGCCGATCGTCAGCGGGACCACGGTGGCTTCGTCCGGTCCGCGGTCCGCGCCGTAGCCCCCGAACGTCCCCTCGACGGCGAACAACGGAGAGATGCGGGAACCGATCCCGATGTCGAAGTTCCCCCCGCTGTCGTATCCCTTGAGGCCGTCCGCGTCCTCGTTGGGATCGAAAACGCCCAGATGCGCGAAGAAGTACGGTTCACCCTGCTGCGCGTGGCGCTGCCGGGGGACCTCGGCCGCCCGCCGCGGGGGTGGAGGGGGGGGAGGATAATCGCTCCGATAGCCCCGCTCGTACCGGTCGTATTCCGCGGCGTACCCCGTGACCGTCAAGCCCACGGCCGCAATGAACACCAGGAAAACCACCAGATATCTCCTCATGCCGCCCTCCTTTTCCCCGAGACGACGGGGCATCCATTCGAGGATATAATGGGACATCTCCGTAGGCAACTAGACGAAGACCGAAGGGGAGAAATTCATGATCATCGTCATGGGGGCGGGCGCGGCCCAGAAGGAGATCCGCGCCGTCCTCGCCAAGATCAAGGCGTTGGGATACACTCCGCACCCGATTTACGGGAAGGAGCGCACCGTCATCGGCGCGATCGGGGACGAGCGCGGCAAGTTCGTCCTGCAGGCGCTCGAGTCGCTCCCGGGGGTGGAGCGCGTCGTCCCCATCCTCAAGCCGTACAAGCTCGCCAGCCGGGAGGTGAAGCAGGAACGTACGGTGGTCCGGATCGCCCCCGGGGTGACGGTCGGAGACCGGCAGCTGCTGGTCATCGCGGGCCCCTGTTCCGTGGAGAGCGAGTCCCAGATGATCGAAACGGCGCTGGCAGTGAAGAAGGCGGGAGCCCACGTGCTGCGCGGAGGGGCGTGGAAGCCCCGCACCTCCCCGTACGCCTTCCAGGGGCTGGAGATGAAGGGTTTGAGGATGCTGCGAAAGGCGGGAGACCGCGCGGGGATGCCGATCGTGACCGAGGTGATGAACCCCGCCGACGTGGAGCGGATCGCCGAGGTTTCGGACGTCCTCCAGGTCGGGGCCCGCAACGTCCAGAACTTCTCCCTCCTCAAGCGGATCGGAAAGTCGAAGCGCCCCATTCTCCTGAAGCGCGGGATGATGACGACGATCACCGAGTACCTGATGAGCGCTGAATATTGCCTGTCCGAGGGGAGCCGCCAGGTGATCCTGTGCGAGCGCGGGATCCGGACGTTCGAGGACGCCACCCGGAACACCCTCGACCTCTCCGCGATCCCGGTTCTCAAGGAACGCACCCATCTGCCGGTCATCGCCGACCCGTCCCACGCGACCGGCGTGGCCCGCCTCGTCCCGCCCATGGCGTACGCCGCCGTCGCCGCGGGCGCCGACGGGCTGATGATCGAGGTGCACCCCACGCCGGACAAGGCGCTCTCCGACGGCCCTCAATCGCTCACCTTCGCGAAGTTCACCGAGATGATGGCGATGCTCCGGCCCTACATCGCGGCGGCGGGACGAACGCTCTGATCCGCAAGATCCTCCTGCCTGCGATTGCGGCGGTCCTCCTCCTCCACTTCGGCTATTCGTACTACCGGGTGGGGCGGGGGGTCACGGGGGACGCCTGGGAGATCCCCTCCATCCTCTACGGGCGCCCCACGGAAATCCGCAACGGGGACCACCTCGGCAACCTCCGGCTCGCCGAGCGGCTGCGCCGACTCTCCTACCGCAAAGTGACGGGGAGGCCGGCCGGGGCCGGAACCTGGTCCGAGGAGCCCGGCCGGATGCGGATCTACACGCGCGACTACCGGATCGAGGAGACCCCCCGCAACGGGGGACCCGTCGAGATCGAGGTCCGGGAGGGGCGGGTCGTTTCGATCACATCCTCCGTCGGGGTGCCGCTCGACGCGATCCACCTCGAACCGGAGGAGATCGGACGGATCCTCGGCCCGCGGATGGAGTCGCGGCGGATCGTCCCCCTGTCCGCCGTCCCGTGGTCGCTGCAGCAGGCCGTGCTCGCCGCCGAGGACGCCCGGTTCTACTCCCACTTCGGCATCGATGTGGTCGGTGTCGCCCGCGCCCTGGTCGCGAATCTCAGGGAGCGGCGGTTCGCCCAGGGGGGATCCACGATCACCCAGCAGCTGGCGAAGAACTTCTTCCTCTCCCCGAAGAAGACGATCGGGCGGAAGCTGCGAGAGGCGGAGCTCGCCCTGGCGCTCGAGCTGAGATACCCGAAGATGGCGATCCTCGAGATGTACCTGAACAAGATCTACTTCGGCCAGGAGGGTCCCCGGGGGATCTACGGCATCGAGGAGGCGGCGGGCTTCTACTTCTCGAAGCGGGCGGCGGACCTCTCCCTCGAGGAGTCGGCGATGCTGGCCGGCGTCATCCGATCGCCGAACCGGTACTCCCCCTTCCGCGCCCCGGCGGCCGCCCGGGATCGCCGAAACACGGTGCTCGCCAGGATGCGCCAACTGGGGATGATCGGGGAGGAGGAGCACCGCCGGGCTTCCCGTGCGCCCGTTCGCACGCGGCCCCGGCGGGCCCCCGCCAATCTCGCGGCGTACTTCGCGGACTACATCCAGCGGGTCACGGAGGACGATCTCGGCGGCGAGAAGATCCACCGCACGGGCTTCCGTTTCTACACCACCCTCGATCCCGTGCAGCAGGCCGCCGCGGAGGAGGCGGTGGCGAAGGGGCTCGCGGAGGTCGAACGATCGGCCTCCCCCGCCGGCGAGCCGCTGCAGGCGGCGCTGGTCGCGGTGGACCCGGCGACGGGGGAGATGACCGCGATGGTCGGGGGGCGCGGGTACGGGGAGACCCAGTTCAACCGGGCGACGGATGCGAGGCGGCAGCCGGGGAGCGCCTTCAAGCCGTTCGTCCTGCTCGCGGCGCTGGAGCAGGCGGCGCGGGGAAACGGGAAGACGACGCTCTCGACGATCGTATCGGGCGAACCCGTGACGGTGCCGGCGGGGAAAGAGCCGTGGACCCCGTCGAATTTCGAGGGGAAGCAGTACGGGGAGATCACGGTGCGGAAGGCGATCGAGGATTCGGTGAACACGGCGACCGTCCGGCTCGCGATGGAAGTCGGCCTCCCCGAGGTGATCAGGACCGCGCGCGCCGCGGGGATCGGATCTCCCCTTTCCCCCGTCCCCTCGATGGCGCTGGGCAGCTTCGAGGTGACGCCGGTGGAGCTCGCCTACGCCTACGCGACGATCGCCTCCGACGGGATCCGCTACGACCCGTTCCCCCTCTTTTCCGCGACGACCGCGGACGGGGAGATCCTCACGGCCGGGAAGGTCCGCTGGAAGCGCACGCTCGACCCGCGGGCGGCGTACCTCGCGGGGTACGCGATGGAAGGGGTCTTCGATCGCGGCACGGCGAAGACCGCGAAGGGGATGGGGATCTACTTCCCTGCCTCGGGGAAGACCGGGACCACGGACGGGAACCGCGACTCCTGGTTCGTCGGCTTCACCCCCGACGTCGTCTGCGCGGTCTGGGTCGGGTACGACTCGGGGGCCGATACCGGGCTGCCCGGAGCGGTGGGGGCGCTTCCGATCTGGGCGCGCTTCGTGCGGGCCCTCTACCCCGACGCCGGCCCTGTGACCCTGCTTCCCCCCGAAGGGATCGAGACGGCGGAGATCGACCCGGAGTCCGGCTTCCTCGCGACCACCGCGTGCCCGCAGCCGCTCCGGGAGGCGTACCTCGCCGGGACGGCGCCGAAGGAACCTTGCCCCCTCCACCCGGTAACCCCCGTCGTGGACACCTTCCGCCGGGGGTTGCGCGACTTCGGCGACTTCTTCCGCAACCTGTTCAAATAGCCCGCAATTCTCACCAGGGTTCTACTGCGGCGGCGGATACAGGCATGTCTACTGCGTTGCGCTCGGTCGGGCTCCTCGACGTAGTCTCAACTACGCCTCCGGGGCCCTCGGTCGCGCGCCTTGTATCCACGCCCGTCTCCACCACCTCGCTACGAACCCTGGTGAGAATTGCGGGCTTGCCGTACCGCGTGGTATAAAAGCGTTTTCCACCAATATGGAGAGAAGCGGGATCATGGAATACAAGCAAACGCTCAACCTTCCGCAGACGGAATTTCCGATGCGGGCCAACCTCTCCCAGCGGGAGCCCGAGACGCTCGCCCGGTGGGAAAAGATGGGTCTGTACCGAAGGATGGTGGAGAACAGGACCGGGCGCCCCACCTTCGTCCTGCACGACGGCCCCCCGTATGCCAACGGGCACATCCACATCGGGCACGCGCTGAACAAGATCCTCAAGGACGTGATCGTCAAGTACCGGACGATGGCGGGGGCCCTCTCGCTCTACATCCCCGGGTGGGACTGCCACGGCCTGCCGATCGAGCACCAGGTCGACAAGGCGCTCGGGGCGAAGAAGGCCGCGATCCCCACGGGGGACAAGCGCCGCCTCTGCCGCGAGTACGCGGCCAAGTTCATCGACATCCAGAGGGAGGAGTTCAAGCGTCTCGGCGTGCTGGGCGACTGGGAGAACCCTTACCGGACCATGACGTTCGACTACGAGGCGAAGATCCTGCGGGAGTTCGGCCGGTTCGTGGAGACCGGAGCGGTGTACCAGGGGACAAAGCCGGTCTACTGGTGCCTCTCGTGCCGGACGGCGCTGGCCGAGGCGGAAGTCGAATACGCGGACCATACCTCCCATTCCATCCACGTCAAGTTCCCTTTCGCGGAGCCGCCGGAGCGGATCCACCCGGCGCTCGCGGGGAAGAAGGTCTTCTTCGTCATCTGGACCACCACGCCGTGGACGATCCCGTCCAACCTCGGGATCGCGCTCCACCCCGACTACGACTACGTCGCCCTCGAGGCGGGCGGCGAGGTGTACGTCGTGGCGGAGGGGCTCGCGGACCGTTTCGCCGCGGAAACGGGGATTTCCGGTCCGGTCCGGCTCGCGGCATTCCGCGCCGCGCACCTCGAGCGGATGAGGTGCCGGCACCCGTTCGCCGACCGGGATTCGCTCCTCGTCCTGGCCGATTACGTGACGCTCGAGGCGGGGACAGGGTGCGTCCACACGGCGCCCGGCCACGGCCGGGAGGACTACGAGACGGGGCTCAAGTACGGCCTGCCGATCCTCGCGCCGCTCGACGACGACGGCCGCTTCACCGCGGACGTCCCGTTCTTCGCCGGACAGCGGGTGTTCGAGGCGAACCCGAAGGTGAACGAAAAGCTCGCCGAGGTCGGCGCCCTGATGGCGAGCGGGGAGATCGCCCACTCCTACCCGCACTGCTGGCGCTGCAAGAACCCCGTGATCTTCCGTGCGACGAAGCAGTGGTTCATCTCGATGGACCGGACCGGTTTGCGGGGGAATACCCTCGCGGAGATCCGCAAGGTGCGCTGGATCCCGGGCTGGGGGCAGGAGCGGATCGAGGGGATGATCGCCAACCGCCCCGACTGGTGCATCTCGCGCCAACGCGCGTGGGGCGTACCGATCGCGCTCTTCCGTTGCGACGGGTGCGGGAGCTGCCTGCTGGACCGGAGGCTCGTCGACCATGTGGCGGACTTCTTCGAGAAGGAGGGGGCCGACGCCTGGTTCGACCGGGACGTGGCGGACCTGCTCCCGCCGGGTACGGCGTGCCCGGGGTGCGGCGGGACCTCCTTCGGCAAGGAGACCGACATCCTCGACGTCTGGTTCGACTCGGGCGTCTCCTACGCCTGCGTCTGCGAGGGGAAGGAGAACCTGGGGGTCCCGGTCGACCTCTACCTCGAGGGATCCGACCAGCACCGCGGCTGGTTCCACTCCTCCATCCTCGCCGCCGTCGGGACGCGCGGCTTCGCGCCGTACCGCGGGGTGCTGACCCACGGGTTCGTCGTCGACGGCAAGGGCGAAGCGATGCACAAGTCGAAGGGGAACGTGATCGCCCCCGAGGAGATCATCAAAAAGCACGGCGCGGAGCTGCTGCGGCTGTGGGTCGCCGCCGAGGATTACCGGGACGACATCCGGCTGTCGAAGGACATCCTCGACCGGCTGACGGAGGCGTACCGGAAGGTGCGCAACACGATCCGCTACCTTCTCGCGAGCCTTTCCGACTTCGACCCGGCGAGGGACGCGGTCCCCGTCGATCGGATGGAGGAGATGGACCGGTACGCCCTCGTGGTGTTCGACCGCCTGGCGTCCAGGGTGCGAAAGGCGTACGAGGAGTACGAGTTCCACGTCATCTTCCACGCGGTGAACAACTTCTGCTCCGTGGACCTGTCGGCGTTCTACCTGAACGTCCTGAAGGACCGGATGTACTGCTCCCCCGCGGGCGACCCGGCGCGGCGCTCCGCGCAGACCGCGATCTTCTCCATCGCCCGCGGGCTGCTGTCGCTGACCGCCCCGGTGCTGTCGTTCACCTCGGACGAGGCGTGGGGGTACCTCCCCGCGTACCCGGGGAAGCCGGAGAGCGTCTTCCTCTCGGACCTCCCGGTGCCCGGGGAGATCCCGGACGCCGAGGCGATCGCCGCCCGCTGGGAGCGGATCCTCGCGCTGCGGTCGGAAATCGCGCAGCCGCTGGAGACCGCGCGCAAGGAGAAGGTGATCGGCAGCGGCCAGGACGCGCTGGTCACGATCGCCCCGGGCCCCTTCGCGGACCTCTTCGAAACGCATGCCCGGGAGATCCGCGACGCGCTGATCGTCTCGGCGATCGCGGCGGGCGAGGTCTCGGGGCCCGGGACGTACGGGAGCGCCGCCTTCCCGGGGCTGCGGGTCAAGGTGGAGAAGGCGCCGTGGGGGAAGTGCGAACGGTGCTGGAACCACGCGCCCGAGGTGGGAACGATCGCCGGAACCCCCGAGCTGTGCTCGCGGTGCGCGGCCACCGTGGGGAAGTGAACCCGGTGCGCCGCCTCGCGAATATCCTGGCATCCGGACGCCGTTGAACCTCCTGCGGAAATTCCCGGTGCCGCTCATCTCGGCGCTCCTCCTCGCCGCCGCCGACCAGGCGAGCAAGGTCTGGGTGGTGCGCCACCTCCCCCTGTACGAGCCTCGCGAGCTGCTGCAGGGCTTCTTCGGGCTGGTGCACGTGCGCAACAGGGGGGTCGCCTTCAGCCTTCTGTCGAGCCTCGATCACCGCTGGGTCCATCCCCTCCTGATCCTCGCGACGGTACTTGCGATGGGGGCCGTGCTCGTCTACATCGCCTACCTTCCCTGCAAGGGGGCGGCGCCGGTGGGCCTGGGGCTCGTCCTCGGCGGGGCGGTCGGAAACCTGATCGACCGGGCGCGGCTGGGGTACGTCGTCGACTTCCTCGACCTCTACTGGCGCGGCCACCACTGGCCCACCTTCAACGTGGCGGACGTCGGGATCTCCGCGGGCGTGGTCCTGCTCGTGATCGACATGGCGTTCTGTCCGAAGGAGCCCGCGGATGCATCCCGTCCTCCTGCAGATCGGTAGCCTCAAGATCTACTCGTACGGCGTGTTCGTCGCGATCGGTTTCCTCGCCGCCCTCTGGGTCTCGGCCCGGGAGATCGCCCGCCGGGGGCAGGACCGGGAGAAGTTCCTCGACATGGGGTTCTGGGTGGTCCTCTCCGCCATCGTCGGTGCGCGGACGTTCCACGTACTGGTCTACTGGCGGGAGTACGCGCAGGCGCCTTCCGAGATCCTCAAGCTCTGGAACGGCGGGCTGGTCTTCTACGGCGGGTTCATCGCGGCGGTGACGGCCTGCGCCGTGTTCCTGCGAAAGCACCGGATGCCGTTCCTGCCGGTGGCCGACGCGTCCGCGATCGGGATCCCGCTGGGCCTCGCGTTCGGGCGGATCGGGTGCACCCTGGCCGGCTGCTGCTTCGGAAAGGCGACCACCCTCCCCTGGGCGGTCACGTTCACCGACCCCGGCTCCCTTGCGCCGCTCCACGTGCCGCTGCACCCGACGCAGATCTACGAATCGGCCGCGGGGTTCGCCATCTTCGGCTTCCTCTACGCCACGCGGGACCGGTTCAGGACGCCGGGGATGCGCTTCTGGACGATGCTGATCCTGTACGGCGCGGCGCGGTCGTTCCTCGAGATCTTCCGCGACGACCCCCGAGGATTCCTCGGCCCCTTCTCAGAGTCCCAGGTGGTCTCCTCGGTCCTGATCCTCTACGCGATCGTCTCCATCCTGCGCGCCCGCGCGAAGACCGCCCCCCTGGCCCGGTAGCCGGGAAAATCTTCCCGCCCTTCTCCGGCGCGCTCCTGTCATTCCTCGATGCCATCGCGCTCCCCGTCCCCGTACAGCAGATCGACATGCCCTCGAGGCCCGTCTTGCCGGGGGTAGTACCGGCAATCACGCGTTTTTGCGAACAGGGCCTCGAACTCAAGGTAGAGCGGGTACCGTTCGGACAGGCGGTACTGTCTCGGCCGCCCTCCGGTCGGGCAGACGACCATCCTGCACGCTTCCAACGTTTGAAGCTGGCGGAGAACGCACTTCACGTCCCGATCGATGGTGCGTGCGATCAACCGGGCATGCAAGGGATCCCTGGGGAAATCGAAAAACATCGCGAGCGTGGCGTACATCGTTGGTGATGCGAACAAGCGTTCGATCATTAGGGGTATTTTTGCAATTTTTGGGCCAATGGGGGCACGAGGAGAAACGACCGATCAGGAACGTTCAGGGGG
>JACZKY010004842.1_pt1 | contig 14903 bp, 11 predicted proteins | sample 8237611 | NCBI WGS metagenome assembly JACZKY01 (sample SAMN16148055, study PRJNA663545) | marine sediment metagenome | biome: sediments and biomass from bioreactor inoculated with such sediments; feature: coastal sediments; material: methane- and iron-fed bioreactor; isolation source: Bothnian...
CCTTCGAGCCACGGGGTTGGGGGGGCGCAGTGGTTCGAGCGCGCTGTTCCTGAACCTCAATCGCAACAAGCGCAGCCTGGTGCTCGACCTGAAGCAGGCGCATGGCAAGCGCGCATTACTGAAACTTGCCGAAACCGGCGACGTGCTGGTCTACAACGTGCGTCCCCAGGCGATGAAGAGGTTGGGTCTGGACTACGAGACCTTAAAGGCGGTCAATCAGCGCCTGATATACGTGGGGACGTTCGGGTTCAGCCAGAGGGGGCGCTATGCTGAGGCGCGGGCCTTCGATGACCTGATCCAGGCGGCCGTGGCGATGCCCGAAGCGTCGCTCAGGGCCGGCTCCGATGTGCCGCGCTACGCGCCGATCAACCTCGCTGACCGGGCCACCGGCTTGTACGCCTTCGGCATCATCTGCGCCGCACTTTATGCGCGCGAGCGCACCGGCGTAGGCCAGGCGGTCGACATCCCGATGTTCGAGACCATGGCGCAGATGGTGCTGGGGGATCATTTGTACGGCCATACGTACTTCCCTTCAAGGGGTGATTTTGGCTACCCGCGATTGCTCAATCCGGAGCGCCGGCCGTACCAGACCAAGGACGGTTTCGCGTGCATCCTCGTCTACACCGAGGAACAGTGGTCTGCTTTCCTAGGGGTAACCGGCGATTCCCGGTTGTTCACCGACGACCCCCGCTTCAAGGATAGTGAGTCGCGAACCGCGCACATCCAAGATCTCTACCTATTTGTCGCCGCGAAGTTCCTGACCAAGTCAACTGCTGAGTGGAAGAGCCTTCTTGAGCCTCTCGGAATTCCGGTGTTTCCGGTGCACACCTTTGAGTCCCTACTGGCAGATCCTCACTTGGCGGACATCGGCTATTTTCAGGAATTCGAACATCCGACGGAGGGCAGGCTGCGCACCATGGCAGTTCCAAGCGAATGGAGCGAGTCCAAGTTGCCGCCGCTGCGTCCGCCGCCGCTGCTGGGTGAGCATAGCCGGCAGTTGCTCGCGGAGTGCGGCTATCCGGATGATGAAATCGAAGAGATGATCAGGGCCGGTATTACGCAGGTTCCCGGCGACACGCCGGGCTCGGAATAGGGAGCAACGAGATGAACGAGAAGATCGTCCGCATCGGTGGAGCTTCGGGCTTCTGGGGTGACAGCTGTCTTGGTGCGCCGCAGTTGGTGAAGCTGGGAGACATCGACTATCTCGTGTTTGACTACCTGGCCGAGTTGACGATGTCGATCCTGGCCGGTGCCCGCATGAAGAACCCTGACGCCGGCTACGCCACCGACTTCATAACGGTAGCTATGCGCTCTGTATTGAAGGATGTCGTCGCTGGGAACATTCGGGTAATCAGCAACGCAGGAGGCGTCAATCCGCAAGGGTGTGCACTGGCACTACAGGCGCTTGCCAAGGAACTTGGCGTCGAGGTGCAGATCGCGGTCGCGGAAGGCGACGATGTCACGGCGTTGGTGCCGGCGCTCCGTGCTGAGGGTGTCGTCGACATGATCAGCGGCCTGCCGATGCCCGAGCGCTTTGTCAGCGCCAATGCCTATCTTGGCGCAATGCCAATCGCCCGGGCACTCGATCTTGGGGCTCAGATCGTTATAACGGGGCGTTGCGTCGATAGCGCCGTGACGCTTGGTGCGCTGATTCATGAGTACGGTTGGCACCAGGGCGACTTCGACAGGCTGGCCAGCGGCAGCTTGGCGGGACACATAATCGAGTGTGGCTGCCAGGCCACGGGCGGCCTGCATACCGACTGGGAGGATGTGCCTGATTGGGCCAATATCGGCTATCCGGTGGTGGAGTGCGCTGCCGACGGAACATTTGTGATCACCAAGCCGCCCGGCACCGGAGGCCTGGTTACGCCGGCCACGGTCGGCGAGCAACTGCTCTATGAGATCGGCGACCCTGCCAGCTACTTGCTCCCGGATGTGACCTGTGATTTCCGTTCCGTGCGGATGGAGCAGGTTGGGCCATCGCGGGTCAGGGTGTCGGGCGCACGCGGACGTGCGCCGTCGACCTCTTACAAGGTCAGCGCGACGATGATGGCTGGCTATCGAGTTGCGGCTCAACTGATGATTATTGGCATCGACGCGGCGCGCAAAGCGCAACGTACGGGCGAAGCCCTGATTGAACGCGGCCGGGCGCTACTTGGCCGGCTCGGATATGGAGATTTCAGCGCCACCAGCGTCGAGCTGCTCGGTACGGAGTCGGTTTACGGACCACATGCCACCGCTGCGGCGACCAGGGAGGTGATTCTCCGGGTGGCAGTAACGCACGAGGACAAGCGGGCGCTCGAAGTGTTTGCCAGGGAGTTCGCAGCTCCCGGAACCTCTTGGTCACCGGGAACGACCGGCGCTGGTTCGGGACGTCCCAGCGTATCGCCGGTGTTGCGTCAGTTTGCTTTTCTTCTAGACAAGTCGCGGGTCGCGGCGCGGGTAAAGCTTGATGATCGTTGCGAAGATATCCCCGTCCCTGAGGTCGCGCCCCAGACAGAAGCGACATCCCTGGCCGAGCCGCCGAGCGCGGCGCCTGATGCTGGTCCGACGATCGAGGTTCCGCTTATCAGCATCGCGTATGGCCGCAGCGGTGACAAAGGCGACACTTCCAACATCGGACTGATGGCGCGCCGCCCCGAGTGGCTGGCGTTGATTCGCAGCCAGGTGACACCGGAGCGGGTGGCTGAGTATCTCGCCCACCTTGTCAAGGGCCCCATCCGGCGCTACGACCTGCCGGGCATCAACGCGGTGAATCTGGTTTGTGAACAGGCGCTCGGCGGGGGAGGGATGGCATCGCTGCGTAACGACCCGCTGGGCAAGGGCATGGCACAGATCCTCTTGGGCATGCCGGTGCTGGTCCCTGCCAATCTCTTCTGAGTGGGTGCGCCAGTGGACTGGAAGAATCGTCTCGCTGCCCTGGAAGTACCGCTCGCAAGGATCGAGCGATTGGGACTATTTGTCGCCGGACTCGCCTTCGCGGCCATGATGTTGGTCACCGTGCTCGACGTTGTGATGCGCTACGCGCTCAATGCCCCGTTGAGCTGGAGCTTTGAGCTAATTTCCTCGTACCTGATGGTCGCCGCCTTCTTTCTTGCCGTCTCAGCGACCCAGGCACAACGCCAGCATGTGTACGTCGATGTCCTGGCGCGCCACCTGCCGCAGCGTTTGCGCTGCGGTTTGGCGGTGGTATCGGGTTGTGCCGTGATCCTGTTGTTTGCCCTGATCTGGTGGGCTGGTGCGCAGGGATTCTGGGAAGCCTGGCAAAAGAACCTCGTGATGGATGGCCAGATTCCCTGGCCGCGCTGGCCGACCTACCTGATGATTCCGGTTGGACTTGGCCTGATGGTGCCGCGTCTGGTCTTGGGAGTGGCCGGCGATGCGATCGCAGCACTGAACGGGGACATGGCAACAGCCAGCCACCGGTCCATTGATCCCCAGGTTACGGGCGAGTAGATCGTGATCGCCGCTACCCTGATTGGCCTGCTGCTGCTGCTGCTGCTCGCGAGCGGACTGCCGGTGGCCTTCGCCATGGGTGTCGCCGGGATGGTCGGGCTGTACCTGTTGGGCGGCTCGAGCATGGTGATGGGGGTTCTGGCCACCACACCGCTGAGCTCGGTCTCCACCTATGAGTTGCTGACCATTCCAATGTTCATTTTGATGGCTGAGATCGTCATCGTAAGCCGTATCGCTGACGAACTGTTCGACACGATGACCATCTGGGTCGGTCGGCTTCGCGGCGGGTTGGCAATTGCCACCGCCTTTGCGGGCGCGGGGTTCGGCGCAATCTCAGGTTCCAGCACGGCCGGTGCGGCAACACTGGCCTCGACCTCGCTGCCGGCAATGATTCGCCTCGGTTATGAACGACGCTTGGCCAATGGTGTGGTCGCGATCTCGGGCACGCTCGCGATGCTGATTCCGCCGAGCATGGCGGCGATTCTCTACGCGCTAGTGGCTGACGAAAGCGTATCGCAACTGCTGATAGCGGGCATTGTGCCGGGCTTGATGGTTACTCTGACCATCGCGAGCACCGTATTTGTGCTGTGCCTGCTCGATCCGAGCCGCGCGCCGTCGGGCCGCGCCTACAGCTGGCGGGAGAAGATCAGAAGCTTGCGGGTCACCGGGTCGATGATGGTACTGATGCTGCTGGTCACCGGCGTGATCTATCTCGGCGTCGCCACCCCCACGGAGGCCTCCTGCCTTGGCGCTTTCGGCGCGTTGTCCATCGCGCTCGTTCGGCGACGGATGACTTGGCCGGTGCTGTTTACGGCCTTGGGTAGCGCGGCCCGCACCTCGGCAATGATCAGCATGATCATCATCGGCGCCCACATCTTCAGTTACGGGCTGACGATCACGCAGGCGACGCAGAACTTCGTGTCGTGGGTTTCGCATTTGCCGGTCGCCCCCTACACGATCATCGCCATCATCGTGTTGCTTTACCTGGTGCTAGGTTGTTTCCTGGACCAGATCGCGATTCTTATCCTGACCGTGCCAATCCTATTGCCAGTGGTCAAGGCATTGGGTTTCAACGGGGTTTGGTTCGGCATCATTGTCATCCTGACGGCTGAGGTTGGCATGGTGACGCCACCGGTCGGCATGAATGTGTTCGTCGTGGCCCGCTACACCGGCAGGCCGGTCCACGAGGTGTTTGCCGGCGTATTTCCGCATGTTGTCGCGCACATTGCGCTGATCGCGCTACTGGTTGCGTTTCCAGGCATTGTGATGTGGCTGCCATCAACCATGCTCAACTAAATCAAGATCTGGAGGAGAAGATATGAACCGCATCACTGGGTCACTAATCGCCGCAGTCACGCTGACAGTTGCGCTGCCGGCCGACGCGCAAGTGGTATTGAAGGTGGCCGATTCCTTCCCCACTTCCCACTACATATCGATCAATGGCGCCAAGAAGTTCATGGAGGAAGCCACCCGTCTTTCCGGCGGCAAGGTGACCTTCGAATACTTTCCGACCGAGCAACTGGGCAAGGCGAAGGACTTTCTGCAACTCACGTTGTCCGGCGTAACCGACATCGGCTATATCGCTTCATCTTATGCGCCGGACAAGCTGCCATTGTCGGGCGTTGCGGAACTCCCGGGAATGTTCGCCACCGCCTGCGAGGGCTCCGCGACGTACTGGAAGCTCGCCAAGGATGGCTATCTCTACGAGCACGAGTTCAAGCCCAACGGCATCAAGCCGCTGATGGCCTTCGTACTGGGTTCGTATCAGATCATGACGAAATCGGCTCCGGTGAATAAGCTCGATGACCTGAAGGGTCTCAAGATTAGAGCGGCGGGAGGCGCCTTTGACCTTTCCCTGCGCACTCTGGGTGCGATCCCGGTCCGGATGCCAGCGCCCGAGATTCGTGAGTCCATTATGCGTGGCACCATCGATGGTTCGGTTGGCCCCGCCGGAAGTGCCAAGCCATACGGTCTGGATACTCAGTTCAAGTTCGGGACCGCGGGTGCCAGCTTCGGCAGTTTCTCGGCTACCTATTCGATCAGCCAGAAGAAATGGGACAGCCTGCCTCCCGACGTGCAGCAGGCTCTCTCCGCGGCGGGCGATGCGGCGGTCAAATGGCTTTGCGGCGTGACCGACAATCAGGAGTCGGGAGCGCTTGCCGACATGGAAGCAATGGGCGCCAAACCATGGCATTTGAACGCCGCCGAGAAGGCCGATCTGACAAAACGGTTGGCGCCGGTGCACGAGGACTGGGCCAAGCGGCTGGACGAGCGCAAGTTGCCAGGTTCAGGGACCCTCGAGGCGTGGCGCAAGGCTTCTGCGTCTTGAACCCGCGCGTGACCAATAGGATTGGGAGATAGCGATGACCCCGGCCAACGAAGTCCTGTACGAAAGGCGCGGCCAAGCGGTCTGGCTGACGATCAATCGAGCGGAGCGGCGTAATGCGATGAACTCCGGGGTCATAAGCGGCATTGCGGATGGCTTGCGGCAGGCGGTCGCCGACCCCGAGGTACGGGCGGTGGTGCTCACCGGTATCGGCGACCGGGCCTTTTGTGCCGGCGCCGACTTATCGGTTGGAACGGACGCTTTTGGGCGCGACTTCAGCCATCCGAACCTGCCCTTCGCCGACCTGCTGCGCCAGGTGCACAACTTGAATTTGCCGACCATCGCCAGGGTCAATGGCGTCTGCATGGCCGGGGGCATGGGGTTGATGGCGATGTGCGACCTCGCGATCGCCACCGACAAGGCGATATTCGGGCTACCAGAGGTCAAGGTCGGGGTCTTTCCAATGCAGGTCCTGAGCGTCCTGCATCCGCTGCTGCGCCCTCGCGACCTGAACGAGTTGTGCCTTTCGGGCGAATCAATCGACGCGGCGCGTGCCTGCGAGATCGGGCTGATCAACTACTGCGTGCCGGCGGCAGAGCTGGACGATAAGGTTGATTGGTTGGTGGGCCGCGTGGTCGATAAGTCGCCCACCGCCATACGCCGTGGCAAGTACGCGCTGCGGGCTGTCTCCGGCATGGTTTTCGAGCAGGCAATTGCCTTTACCGAAGGGCAGATTGGCTTGACTGCCATGACTGAGGATGCACGCGAAGGCGTCACGGCCTTCAACGAGAAGCGCAAGCCTGTTTGGACGGGTCGGTGAACGCGGCGCGGCGGTCCAACTAGTCACGGTGCGTTGTACAGGTCACTGGCGCCGCTCCGACTATTGCGAGAGGTAACAGTATGGACTTCCAGCTAAGTGAAGATCAGCTCGCAATCCGCGATGCCGTTGCCGACATCTGCGGCGACTTTGATGCCGACTATTGGCTCGAACGAGATCGCGACGGCAACTGGCCCAGCGAATTCTGTTCGGCGGTGGCGAGTGGTGGTTGGTTTGGCGTAACCATGCCTACTGAATATGGCGGCTCGGGGTTGGGCATTGCCGCTGCCGCAACCGTAATGAAGACCATTGGCGAACTTGGGGCGGCCGCCGTCTCTTCGGTGCATTTGAACCTGTTTGGACCACAGCCAGTTGTGGTCTTCGGTACCGCAGAGCAGAAGCGGCGGATGCTGCCACCGCTGGTCACGGGGGAGGATCGGGCATGTTTCGGGGTCACTGAACCCAACGTTGGCTCGGACACTACGCGCATCCAGACCTTCGCACGGCTGGTAGGCGATCGTTACATCGTCAACGGTCAGAAGGTTTGGACCTCAACCGCCCAGCAGGCCAATAAGATCCTGTTGGTGACGCGCACGACTCCGATCGAAGAGTGCGCACGCCCCATGGACGGAGTGACGCTGTTCTATACCGACCTCGATCGCTCTAAGGTCCGGATTCGTCTGATCGAAAAAATGGCTCGCAAGGCGGTCGATTCGAACGAACTGTTCATTGACGGGCTCGAGGTTCCGGTGGCCGACAGAATCGGCGAGGAGGGTAAGGGTTTCAAGTACCTGCTCCATGGCCTGAATCCGGAACGCATAATGGTCGCCGCTTCTGCGCTAGGCGGCGGCGAGGCGGCGCTGAAGCGGGCGGTCGCATACGCCAATGAACGGATAGTGTTTGGCCGACCGATTGGCAAGAATCAGGCGATTCAGCATCCCCTCGCTGAGTGCTGGATGCGGTTGCGCGCTGCGGAGCTGATAATGTGGCAGGCGGCGTGGCTATACGACGCCGGGAAGCCTTGTGGTGTTGAAGCGACCGCAGCCAAGTATCTCGCTGCCGAGGCCAATTTCGAATCGTGCACGCGCGCAGTGCGCACCCATGGCGGCTTTGGGTTTGCCAAGGAATACCACGTCGAACGGTTCTTGCGCGAGAGCGTGCTCGGACTAATTGCCCCGATCACCCAGGAGATGGCGCTTTGTTACGTCGCCGAACAGGCGCTTGGGCTGCCGAAATCGTATTGATCAGGATCGGGTCAGCGCGAATTGCTCTCGGTTAATTGATGCGAGCGCGATTTCGGCTCTCCTATTCCGGGATGACTTTCCAGGAAGCTGACGGGGAACTCGGATTCCGATACGTAACGGTCACCGCGGTACCACGATAGACCGCCGTAGAGCACGTTGCCCGCCGCATCGACGATCTGCCGGGCGACACGGGCGACCGGCGATGCAAACGGAATTTTCAGTAGATCACAGAGTGGAAAATCGGCAGGGACGACGGTCGTTCGCTGCCGGATCGTATGGCACCTGTTGCCCAACAAATCGACGAGGACAGATGCGAGTTTCCTGCGCTCGCTGATCCGTTTGGGGAAGCGCGCAAATTCGGTTGTCGGAATGTAGATTTCGACGTAACAGAACGGTTCGTCTCCCAAAGAGTGAATCTTCTTCACACAGGTGAAGAGTTCGCCAGCGGGGTTTCCTCCTCGAAGTTCGTTCGGCAACTCAACATTGGCGGTCGTGCTGAAGACAAGAAACGAAATTCCACCACCGTTTTGCAGAGGATCGTTGATGGCACGCCGCATCTTCTTGTCGATGCTTGCCGGGACCGCGGATACGTGGGTTCCGCGGCCGCGCTGACTGCGAATCAGTCCTTCGCCAGATAGCAGTTCATAGGCTTGGCGCACCGTCACCACGGCAACGCCAAGTTCCTTCGCGAGCTGAGTAATCGCCGGCAGTCGCTCGCCAATCAGATAGTCGCCAGAAGCGATACGGTGGCGCAACAGGCTCGCCAAGCGTTGGTACCGGGCGACGCCACGCTCGGCCGGCATGTCATGTGCTTCCTGCTGATCCATCACCTTCCCCGTGGCGTCGTAGCCAGCAATAATGATCTTCTGGCGCCGTAACCCATATGTAACCCAAATTCTTGATGCGCAAACCGCTGCAATCTGATTCTAGGCCGCGAGGGTCCTAACGTGGGAAGCGCGCAATTGATTTCGCCGCAAGACTGGTAACGGAAGGCCGAGGCTGACGAAGCGGCATTACGCGATGTCGCGCGGACCGTAGCGACGCTAGCGGCCGGTGCCGGATTCCTTACACGGGTCGCGAGCGGTGGTGTTTGTAAGCAATTCGCGCCTTCGGCGTCTAATAGGATGCAAAGGACAGGTGCCGGTGCCGCGTCCGCAAAACAGGGAAACTCTCGATGCGTCTGGGCAAGCGGTGGTGGCTGGTGATCTTGCTGGTGGGCGTGCTGGCCACCTACTTTGCGCTCGACCTCGGCAGGTTCCTGAGCCTCGCGGTCATCAAGAGCAACCAGGCGCAGATCGAGGCGTGGCGCGCGGCGCAGCCGCTCCTGGCGGCGTTCCTGTTCTTCATCGGATACGTCGTCGTCGTGGCGCTGTCTTTGCCGGGGGCGGCACTGATGACGCTGGCGCTCGGAGCCTTCCTGGGTCTCGGCTGGGGCACGCTGGTGGTGTCATTTGCTTCGACGATTGGGGCCACCCTGGCTTTCCTCGCCGCGCGTTGGCTGTTGGGGGATTGGGTCCGGACGCGTTTTGGCGCACGACTGGCCGCCGTCAATGCCGGCGTCACCAAGGATGGCGGGTTCTACCTGTTCGCGCTGCGCCTGGTGCCGGTGGTGCCGTTCTTCCTGATCAACCTCGCGATGGGCCTGACGGCGATGCGCACCTGGACGTTCTACTGGGTCAGCCAGCTGGGCATGCTGGCCGGCACGCTGGTCTACGTCAACGCCGGCACCCAACTGGCGCGCATCGACTCGCTCGCGGGCATCGTCTCGCCGGCACTGCTGGGTTCGTTCGCACTGCTGGGGCTGTTTCCCCTGGTGGCGCGCAGGATCGTCGCGGCAGTCCAGGCCCGCCGGGTGTACGCGCGCTTCACCCGCCCCCGGACTTTCGAGCGCAACCTCGTGGTGATCGGTGGCGGCTCCGCCGGGCTGGTGACCGCCTACATTGCAGCGGCCGTCAAGGCCAAGGTCACGCTGGTGGAGAAGCACCACCTGGGCGGTGACTGTCTGCACACCGGCTGCGTGCCGTCGAAAGCGCTGATCCGCTCGGCGAAATTTCTCTCCCACGTGCGCCGGGCCAAGGAATTTGGCATCCGCTCGGCCGCGGTGGACTTCGATTTTGCGGAGGTGATGGAGCGCGTCCAGCGGGTGATCCAGACGATTGCGCCCCACGACTCGGTCGAGCGCTACACCGAACTGGGGGTGGATGTGGTCGAGGGCACGGCGCGCATCGTCTCTCCGTGGGAAGTCGAGATCACGCGCAACGACGGCAGTACCCGGCGCCTCACGACGCGCAGCATCGTCATCGCGGCGGGCGCGCGCCCCTTCGTGCCGCCGATCCCCGGGATCGACCAGGTCGAAGTATTGACTTCGGACAACGTCTGGAATTTGCGCCAACGCCCCGAACGACTGGTGGTGCTGGGCGGCGGTCCGATCGGCAGTGAGCTCACCCAGACCTTCGCGCGCCTGGGCTCCCAGGTCACCCAGGTCGAAATGGCGCCGCGCATCCTGTTGCGCGAGGACCCGGAGGTTTCAGAGCTGATCACGCAACGCTTGCGCGCCGAGGGGGTTACCGTACTAGTCGACCACAAGGCCGAGCGCGTCGAGGTGCTCGGCGGCGAGAAGCAGTTGGTCGCGTCGCACCAGGGCCGGGAGGTGCGTATTCCCTTCGATGCCCTGTTGGTGGCCGTGGGCCGCGTGGCCAACCTCAAAGGCTACGGGCTCGCAGAACTCGGCGTGACCACCGCCCGCACAGTCGAGGTCAATGGCTATCTGCAGACCAACTTCCCGAACATCTACGCCGCCGGTGACGTCGCTGGTCCGTATCAGTTCACCCACACCGCGGCGCACCAGGCGTGGTACGCGGCGGTCAACGCCTTGTTCGATCCATTCAAGAAATTCCGCGCCGACTACCGGGTAATTCCCTGGGCCACCTTCGTTGAGCCCGAGGTCGCGCGCGTGGGCTTGAACGAACTGGAGGCTGGCGAGAACCATGTTCCCTATGAAGTGACGACCTACGGGATCGACGATCTCGACCGCGCCATCGCCGACGGCGAGGCGCACGGCTTTGTGAAGGTGCTCACGGTGCCGGGCAAGGATCGGATTCTGGGCGTGACCATTGTCGGCGAGCATGCCGGCGACCTGCTCGCCGAATGGGTGCTGGCCATGAAGCACGGGATCGGGCTGAACAAGATCCTTGGCACGATCCACATCTACCCGACACTCGCCGAGGCCAACAAGTATGCCGCCGGCAACTGGAAACGCGCCCATGCACCGCAGGCCTTGCTGGCCTGGGTCGAGCGTTTTCATGCCTGGCGGCGGGCCTAGGGAAAGACCGTCGGGCGCCAGGCGGGGAGCTTGATTCGGGCTGGCCCCGTGCTCACGACTTGGTGCCACCCGCCCGGGAGCGGCGTCTTGCCAGCGCCCAAACTAGAAGGGCCAGCGCGCCCAGCGCCAGCCAGATCCAGTTCCATGCCTTCATGGTCAGGATGCTGTCCCCGAAGACATTGAGCAGGATGGTGAGCGGCAGGATGCCCAGCCCCGTGGCCCAGATGAAGGTCCACCAGGAAATCTCGGTCAGCGCGGCGCCGTAGTTGAGCAGATTGAAGGCAATGACCGGAATCAGGCGGCCGATCAACAGCGCCAGGCCACCACGCGTGGCTGACCATGCGGACCACCGGCCCAGCTGACTCTCGGAGAGCATGCGATGCACGAACGGCCTGCCCAGCAGGCGCACCAGGCCGAAAGTGCTGAGCGCCCCCAACATCGCCCCGACCCAGGTGACCACGCTTCCCCACAGCGGCCCGAACACCATGCCGTTGGCGATGGTGATGATTTCGGAGGGGAACGGAATGAACGAGTGCACGACCATCAGCGCGATCGAGCCCGCCGCGGCCCAGGGCCCCCAGGAGCGGATCTGCGCCACCATTGCATCGATCGTGTTGGCGCCCCCAATGCTGAAATCCATAGGCCACAGCCACCAGGCGCCGATGCCAATGAGGGCCAGAAGCCCCAGCGCCGCGGCCAGGATCACGCCCAAGGGACGGTGTCCCGGCTTGGTCGGGCCGCCCGGCATGCTAGTGCTCGCAGCTCATCAAGACCTCCAAGGCCATAATCAGGGTCGTCTCCCAACCCGGGTGAACCGGCAGCAATGTGGTGGCGCAAAGGGCGGCGCGCTACCCTTCTCGGGCATATAAGAAACAACTGCGCCGATTCCCCGACCGATCATACCCGCCGTGCAGGAGAGCCTCCTGATGAAAGGGGCCGCGTGATGCAAGTGCCGGATCAACCCGTCCTCCGGGATATCGTCCTCGTTGGCGGTGGCCATAGCCATGTAGGTGTGCTGCGCAACTTTGGCATGCGTCCCGTGCCCGGGGTTCGCCTGACGGTCATCTGCCGCGACACGCATACGCCGTACTCGGGGATGCTGCCGGGCTATATCGCTGGACATTACAGTTACGACGAAGTCCACATCGACCTCAGTGTGCTGGCCCAATTTGCCGGCGCGCGCTTGATTCGCGACGAGGCGCTGGGTCTCGACCGGGAAGCCGGCAAGGTGCTCTGCCGCAACCGTCCGCCCCTGCCCTACGACATCCTCTCGATCAACATCGGCTCGACGCCGCAAATGGGCGCCGTCGCCGGGGCGAGCGCACATGCCGTGCCGGTCAAACCGATTGCCGGTTTCAACGCGCGCTGGCAGCAGCTGCTCGAGCGCGTCCGCGAGCACGCCGGGACCACGCGCATCGCGGTGGTCGGTGGCGGCGCCGGCGGTATCGAGCTCGCGTTGGCTATGCAGTACCGCTTGCGCAACGAACTGCGCGCGGCGGCCCGCAACCCGGACGATATCGAATTTCACCTGCTGACCAGCAGCGCGGTGATCCTGCCGACCCACAATGCCGCGGTGCGCCGCAGCTTCGAGCGGGTGCTCGCCGAACGTGGAATTGCCCTGCATTGCAACGCGGAGGTCGTCGCAGTGTCCGCGGCGCAACTGCACACGGCTAGCGGCGCAACCGTGGCCGCCGACGAGATCGTCTGGGTCACCCGCGCGGGTGGCGCGCCCTGGCTGGGCACGACCGGGCTGGCTCTGGATGGCGACGGCTTCATTCAGGTGACCGAGACCCTGCAGACGGTCACCGACCCGAAGATCTTCGCGGCCGGTGATATCGCCAGCATGATCAACCACCCGCTCGAAAAAGCGGGGGTATTCGCAGTGCGCCAGGGGCCGCCGCTGGCGGAGAACCTGCGCCGCGCCGTGGCCGGTCGGGCGCTCGCCAGCTATCGCCCCCAGCAGCGCTGGCTCGCCTTGATCAGCACGGGGGACCGTTATGCCGTTGCTTCGCGCGGCGCGCTGGGCTTCGAGGGTGCCTGGGTGTGGCGCTGGAAGGACTGGATCGACCGGCGCTTCATGCGCAAATTCAATCAGTTCCCGGTCACGTGCTAATCGGCCTGCACGCGCCCGACGACGCCGCGATCGTCACGGTTCCGCCCGGGCTGGAAGCCAAGGTGGAGGACCTGCTCTTTCAGATGATGTCGGGCGCGATTGAAGTGCTCAACGACGCCCAGTGCGCGCTGGTGGGTGGCCACACCGGAGAAGGCAAGGAGCTCGCGCTCGGTTTTGCCGTCAACGGCCTGGTCGATGAAGACCTGGGATCGGTGTTGCGCAAGAGTGGCATGCAACCCGGCGATGTTCTGATCCTGACCAAGCCGATCGGCACCGGTACGCTCTTTGCCGCCCACGCGCGCGGCGCCGCGCGCGGCCGCTGGATCGACGCGGCGCTGGTCGCGATGTGCCAATCCAACCGCCTGGGGGCGCAGTGCCTGCGCGAGCACGGTGCGACCGCCTGCACCGATCTCACCGGTTTTGGTTTGCTCGGACATCTGGTCGAGATGACCAGGCCCTCGGGCGTGGACGCTGAGCTGAACCTCGCCGCGCTGCCCGTCCTGGACGGCGCCGAGGAGACCAGCGCGGCGGGCATTCTCAGCTCGCTGCAGCCCGCCAACGTGCGCTTGCGCCGCGCGCTGCGCAACCAGCGCGAAGCGGTGAATCATCCGCGTTATTCCTTGCTTTTCGACCCGCAGACTGCCGGTGGCCTGCTCGCCAGCATCCCGCCAGGGCGTGCCGAAGCCTGCCTGAACGCGCTGCGCGCGCTGGGCTACCGGCAGGCCGCCGCCATCGGTCGGGTACTGGAGCAGGGCGAGGCGCTGGAGCCGATCGTGCTCACGCAGTTGAATTGACCAGCGGGCGGTATTATTACCGGGTCAGCCTAAGACTAGCGAGACTTCGATATGCGTAAGTACCTACACATCACTCTTGGCGATCGCTCGGTCAAGACGGAGGAGTTGCACGGTGAGGCAATCGTGCGTGCCGGCCGCTACTTCATTGCGAAGTCCCTGTTGGCTGGCGGGGTGGCAAAGGTCGATCCGCTGTCTCCGGAAAACCCGCTGATATTCTCTGCCGGCCCCTTCGCCGGAACCAACTTCTCCAACGCCAACCGGCTCAGCGTCGGCTGCAAGAGTCCACTGACAGGGGGCATAAAGGAATCCAACTCCGGCGGCACCTTCGCTTTCGCGCTGGGCCAACTCGAAACCGCTGGATTCACGCTCTACGGAGCGTCCCAGGACTGGGTGGTGATCCGCATCACCAAGGACGGCGGCATCAGCTATGACAGCGCCGAGCCCTACATGGGCAAGGGCAACAACGAGGCGGCGGCGCTGCTGCTGGAGAAATATGGCAAGAAAGTGAGCTTTGCTCTCTGCGGCCCGGTGGGCGAGTATCTCGGCCTGATGGCCGGGATCGCCATTTCCGATGTCGAGGGACGGCCATCACGCCTGGCCGCGCGCGGCGGCGTTGGGGCCGTCATGGGCTCGAAGAAGGTCAAGGCGATTGTCGTGGACATGGACAAGATGCCGACCTTCCACGATCGGAAGAAAGTCATGGAGGCGGTGCGCGAATATACCGCGCGGCTGCGCAAGGAACCGGCGATCGACACCTTCAAGCGCCTGGGCACGGCGATGATGGGGGACATTACCAACCAACTCGGGGCGTTGCCGGTGCGCAATTTCAGC
>JACZKY010040038.1_pt1 | contig 14881 bp, 7 predicted proteins | sample 8237611 | NCBI WGS metagenome assembly JACZKY01 (sample SAMN16148055, study PRJNA663545) | marine sediment metagenome | biome: sediments and biomass from bioreactor inoculated with such sediments; feature: coastal sediments; material: methane- and iron-fed bioreactor; isolation source: Bothnian...
GAATATTTCCCTTTGGTTCATCCCTGTATTTCTGAATCTGACCATTAATCTGAGCAAAGCCAATATCAGCAATCAGAAAAGTCATCAATATAAAAAGTATTTTTTTTAACATTATTTTCTCCGGTTAAATTCTCTAAAAACCAAATCCTAATCCAAGTCTGATCTCACGCGGAGATGAGTACATACCAGGATTATTGACGTATTGTTCAATAGTATTAAGTCCGATGATATCACTTTGTTCATAATAATTTGCATTCAAATCAACATTGGCTCTGCCTGTAGTAGTATAAACTCCAAACTCATTTCTAATATCAAAAAGATTATAGACTAATAAGTATGTATTGATTGTAAATCCACCAATATCGAAAGTTTTATCAGCTCTTAAATCTACATTGTAAAATGTCGGCCGTACTCCACCATTCTCAAATCTTACTCCTTGAGATATTCTTGGGTCTTCTGTGTAAGGCATTCCAGAACCATATTGAAATATCATTCCAATAGTCCAATCACCCGGTACGCCAACATTAAGGTTAACATTTAAAGTATGTCTCTGATCCCAATCCAATGAAACAACACTTTTTGTTTCTTCAATAGGTGGATTGGTCTGGTTATTATTAAAAACAGCTCGGGGATCTGATGCATTACCTTGAGCGATCTGATAAGTATAGTCGAACTTTATTCCAAAATAATCTGCAAATCGTTTATCAAGTGTTAGAATAAATCCCTTTACGTTTGCATAATCTCTGTTGACATATCTTGCGTACTTAAATCCTTCGTAGGTATTTATTATTTCCATTCCTAACCAGTTTCTAATATCCCTGTAGTAAAGAGAAAAGTTTAATGCAAAATTATCAAACAGCACTTGCTGTAAACCAATTTCGTAAATCACGTTTTTCTCTGCATTCAAATCAGGATTACCCGTTGTTGATGAAACATTGCCACTTGCCTGAACAAAAAAGTCCGGATTAGTATATAAATTTTCAAAAGACGGTATCTTGAAAAAATGACCGTATGAAAATCTAATAATTCCCTGATCGGTGATTGGGAAAGAGGCACCCAGACGCGGGCTAACCTGAAACTTTGGATCTGCTTGAACCAATTCCAAATTATAAGTACCAGGATTGTTTGGATCTTCTACCGCACCAGGATATAAAGGATTGCGTCGGGGATTTTTTAGATCTACCGGCAATCCGGTATTTGAATTAAAATAATCAAACCTTACTCCTGCATTAATAATTAAAATATCATACTCCATTTTATCCTGAACATAAGCAGATATCTCATATGGATTTCTTGTGTACTCTATGTAAGAACCTTTATCGGTTATTGTACCTTTATTTGGATAGCCTGGTGTAAATATTACGTTCCCCATGCTATCCACCTGCCCATCAGTCAAATTTATTATGTCTTTATTCTGACTAAAAATTTCGTAATACTTTCCTTCTATCCCAGCACCAATTTTATGTTCTTTAGAAATTTGCGAAGAGAAAGAATATTGAGCAATTAAAGTATTAGTATGCCTATTATAACTTCCAGTCTGGTTTCCACCTTGTCTAAAAGTATAAGGAGAAGTTGGAATACCCTGATCCGGATTTACATATCTTGGATCAATTCCGTAAGGATTGTAAGTCGGACTAAATATATCAGTATCAATTGGCACACTAGGATAAAGATAACCTTCATAATCATAAAAGTTGCCCGAAAATTTTAACGAGTGAAAAGTATTTGAGCTGGGGAAATAATTAAACTGCAGATTATGAATTAGACTCGTTCTATAATGTGTCATCACAGCATCAGGCGTTAAAGAATAACCATGATCATAATATCTGTTTTCATTATCATCATAGAAAATACTGTATGTAATATTAATTTCGGGAAGAGCATAACTAATTTTTGCATTAGTAGAATATTTGCTATCCGGATTCATTGAAACATAAGCACCATCTCCAGTGTTTCTTGGAATCCAAAATGTTTGATCAGCTGGATTAGGGAAAAAAGGTATATCATCTGTTACATTAAAAACTCTTTGTCCATATAAGTAACCATCATTATTATAATATCTTCCGGTAACAAAAAAGTACAGATTTTTAATTGGTGAGATCGGTCCGCTTAAAGTAAGCTGTAAATTTGTTTGAGCAATATTACTGGGGTCATCTAAATTTCTAAAAATATCAGAGCTATTAGTAAAATAACTTCCAACATAACCGGTAACATATCCCTCGAACTTATCAGAACCACTTTGTGTAACAATATTAACAACACCGGAAAGAGCCTGTCCATATTCAGCATTAAAAGTACCGCTTATAACTTCCATCTGTCTAACGGATGAATTTTCAACTTGTACTCCAAACCCGCCGTTAAAAGCGTCAGTCACCGCAACTCCATCAATAAGATAAGCAACATCATTTGATCTTCCACCTCTAAAGTGTCCATCAATAACACCAGCCTGAAGATTAACTATTTGTCCTATACTTTCAACAGGCATCATTCTAATTTCATTAGCTGAAATAGTAACGGAAGTTGAAGTAAGATCTTTTTGAACTAGTGGTCTTTGTGAAGTAACAACAACTTCCTGATTCAATTGAATAACGGAACTGCTAAGTTTCATATCAAGATTAGTAGTAAGATCTATATTTACTCGAACTTTTTCTACAATAATTTTTTGATATCCAACAGCGCTAAATATTACCCGATACTCACCGGGCGGTATGTTGCTTATGGAAAAATATCCTTCCAGATCAGCAGAGGCGCCCAGATAAGTACCTTCAATAATAACGTTTGCACCAACAATAGGCTCTCCCGTTTCCTGGTCCGTAACTGTACCGGAAATTTTTCCTGTTGTTCCTGCAAACAATGGGATAGTTAATAGAAGCACCGCAAACAAAGTAAAAAGTTGTTGTATTGCCTGTTGCTTAAATAAATATTTTTTTAATTGATCTGTCTTATTCATTTCGTTTTCCTGATAAAATTATAATTCTCCTAATACTCAGTGCTTACAAAAGAAAAGGCACGGCATTAAGCCGTGCCTAAATGGAATTACTTAAGGAGCATCATTTTGTTTGTTTGAACAAAAGATCCGGTTTCTAATCTATAGAAATAGATACCGCTTGATAACCCTGAAGCATCGAATGAAACATTATAACTGCCGGAAGCGTAATCACCTTTTATAAGTGTTGCTACTTCTTTACCAAGAGCATCATACACTTTAAGAGTTACATATCCGGATTCTTTTAAAGCAAACTTAATTTGAGTGCTTGGGTTAAAAGGATTTGGATAATTTTGAGTTAATTCAAACTCAGTAACTGGTTGTCCTTCTTCATATTCAACACCAACCGGATTCCAAAGAGCACCAATCCAGGTATGAGACCATCTGGATACATCACCCCATGATAGATCTTCATTGTTGATTGAATATGTTAAGATTCCTTCTCTTGAGTTAGTTGCATCAGCGTCATTAATTGAAAAATCAATTGGGATTCTATATCCCTCAACAGGCACGAATACATCGTCGTTGCCAACTACAGCAAGATCAACCCAACTAATTCTGTATTCAACTCTGTAACCTGAACCGAATGCTTCTCCAAAATAATAATTCTCACCAAGTGAATCAACTGTTACACTACCAAGGTTATCCATCAATACTCTGTTATATGCAAATCTAAAATGATAGTCTGGTTCTGCACCTCTTCTGTAAGATGTATGAGGAGCACCACGCCAATCATACAATCCTAAATAAATATCAGGAGCATCATTTAGATATGATTGTGCTTGTGCATCAGGTACAAAAATATCGTCAAAAACTTCAAAGGCTACATATAGATAAGTTTCATCAACTGCTACCCAGGCGTTGGCGGAGCAATCTGCATCACCACTAATTGTTGTATTAGTAACAACATAACCACTTCCATCAGAGGGAAACATCCTGAATGGTGTAATTGATTGCCATTCAGTTAAATCACCATCAGCAACAAATGCAGGGGCAGTAAGAGAAATTGTAGTAACTCCTTTTGCCATATTGGTGACAGCAGGTGAATTGTCACTAACAATACTCTGATTTCCTGATGCATCTTTGCACACAACAACATAATAATAAGTAGTACTCTGATCTGTAATTGGAGACAACAAGACGTGTGATGCCAACTGATTATTTTCAGGAATGTTAAACTTAACAACTCCAACATTTGTAATATCAGTTATTGGATTTTCACTGTAATAAACATCATATTTTTCACCGGTTTCACCAGGTACATCATCCCAGGTAATAATATTTTGCTTATCACCTGCAAAAGCAGAAACATTTAGCGGTGCAGATGGAGGAACAACATCAAATTCAGGATTACCAGTCCACCAATCTGTTATATAAATTACTTTTCCTGCGATGCCGGATGCTTCGGCCATTAATCCAACAACGGTAACAGCAGAAGAATCAAACCCTGTTGTTCCATCCTGATAAACCATTTCTCTCAGAGGCAGTTTATAATCATGCCATTGGTTATCTGCTATCGGCTGAAATACAGTTCCAACTTTACCACCACCGCCTTCAAACTGCATTCTTAATGCACCAACACCTTCTTCACATTTCATTTTAAATTGAACGCTATCCTGCTGCCAGGCAACTGCTAAATCAAATGGAGGTTCAACGTTAGCACCAATACCTGTCCAGCCATTATTCCATTCATTACCCTGCACCCATTTTATTGCATTTGTGTTTGGTAAAGGACCAGCGCCAATTTCAACTTCCATTGTAGATTGACCCCATGACCAAGGTGGTTGAACTATTTGAGGACCATATGCAATACCATTAAAAACAATAGCTGGTAATGATTTTGGACTAAACATTTCCATATTATCAAAACCAACTAAAACTGAATCTGCAGCGTTTACTGTTGTTACAACGGTAAGACCGTAGCTAAGAATTTTATCATAGTCTAAAATTTCGTTGTTTCTTGGCAATCCCCAGCTTGAGGGTGTTATCACAAATCCTTGATCATTGGGATTTACACTTCCATCAGATTCTACTTGACCTAATGATAGTCTAAGATTAAACCATCCTGTTGCAGCATCTAAAGTCGCTGCATTTTCGTAAACATACTGTTCAACCGGATCTGAAGGAGATGGTTGATCTCTGAATTGAACTCTGAAAACCATATTTGCCGGAGCAGTAGCTGGCTCGTAAACTTTAATCCAGATACTTAAGGAATCAAATCCTGTAAAATCAAGATACTCTCCATCAGGAGCTGCATGTTGGATTTCAGCATAAGATCCCCAATCATGAAAAGCACCGACTTTAATATCAGCTTTAAATGATCCGGTTCCTTCTACAAAATCAACATAATCATCAGTGTAGATCATTGTTGTTCCGGGTTGTTCGCTGATTTTTAGGTAAACATTGTTCACAGCAGATGAATCGAAATTATCGACCACCTTCTGTGCTTGAGAAACGAATGTGCCAGCCATCAAAAAAATAAAAACGGCTATTAGCAAATTTTTCATACTACCTCTCTCTGTTTGTTCTAGAACAAGTTAATTAATTGAGTTTGTTTAATACCAAATACTCCAAAGTCCAATAATTAATATTACTATGAATGCTGATAATAGAAAATTAGATTTTAATCCATGAACAGTTTTAATACTTGCAAAATTACCTTTTAATTCCTGAAGGCTCTCCGCAATAGAATATTGTAAACTAAGAATAAAATCATTTGTGATTCTTGCTGAATAAAAATTTAAAACCAGTATTAAAGTTAAACTGACAACGAAAAGGAATATTGCAAAGTGAAGAAAATTGATTCCTAATATCCATATGAGTGCTGGATGGAGTTGTAAACCAAGATTACTTACTATCTCTAACAGTAAACGACTAAATCCGATTGCTTCTCCGACGATTAAAGTTATAAATGCTGTTCTTGCATTTATCTTCTTTGAAAATAATCCAAATAAAAAAACAGCTGTTATGGGTGGACTTACAAATGCCTGCACACTTTGCAGAAAAATATAAACCTGTGAACTAATAACTTTTACAAGAGGCACAATCAATATTGCAACTACAACAACCGCAGTTGTCGTTAACCTTCCAACTAAAACTAATTTTCTCTCATTAGCCTGTGGATTGCGAGTTTTATAAAAATCATTTGTAAATAGAACAGCAGTGCTGTTAAACGCTCCTGCTAATGATGACATAATTGCTGCGAGTAGTCCTGCGACAACAATTCCTTTTAATCCGATGGGAAGCAAATCACCTGCAACCAGGGCTGAATAAGCCTCATCACCTTTGACCTCAGGATACAGTGCGACTGCAATTAAGCCGGGTAAAACTAAAATGAAGATTGGAAGTATTTTAAGAAATGCTGCTAACAATGTTCCCCTTCTTGCATCATTAATTGATTTTGCACTGAATAGCCTTTGAACAATATATTGATCAGTACACCAATACCAAAAAGCAATTATGGGAGCGCCAAATAAAATTCCTGTCCACGGAAAATCAGGATCATTAACTGCTTTGAACATATTAAAAAAATCATGCGGAAGTTTGGCTTCCAATCCGCTAAATCCACCAACTGCATTAAGTCCAAAGACAGAAAGAATTACTGCACCCAGAATAAGGACAAGACCCTGGAATAATTGAGTGCGCATTACAGCCTTTGCACCACCTGTAACACTGTAAAGTCCTGTTATAAGTACAATTATTATTGAAGAAGCGTAAATGTTTAAACCAAAGATTTTATAGAACAATAATCCTGCGGCAAAAAGCGAAACTAGTATTTTTGTAAAGATGTAAATAGCAATTGAAAATCCTGCAAACATCTTTCTGATTTTTCGATCAAATCTTTTTTCTAAAAATTCAGGTACGGTAACAACGCCTGATTTTAAGTAAATCGGTGCAAGTATCCAGCCTAAAAATATTAAAGTAAAAATTGCCATCAACTCAAATTGTCCCACAGCCAATCCGCGAGTTGAACCAGAACCGGCAAGACCAATGAAGTGCTCACTTGATATATTTGTTGCAAAAATAGAAATGCCAACTGTAAACCAGCCGATGTTTCTGCCTGCTAAAAAATAATCTGAATAGTTTTCATCACTGCGGCGGGAGTAATAGAATCCCAAACTTAATACAACAATTAAGTAAGCGACTAATACTAATAAATCTATTTGACTGAAAATTGTAGACACTTTTGTATAGGCTGATCCATTAAAAAGAAATATCTACTCACAAATAGTGCCGTGCAAATCAGTTAAAAAAAGTTTAAGAACTTTCATTTTTAGGACATAAAAAACTTACCGCTGATTTATGTTTATTAAATTGATAAGTGATATTTATTATTTTAATAAATAAAATGCATTCATTTTGAATATCACATTTCTTGAAAATTTCTGAAATAGTCAGTGAGGTAATTGATTTGAAAATAATTATTTAATAAAAAACCCGATTTAAAAGTAAATCGGGTTTAATAAGAATTATTATTATCACATACTTTATATCTGCAAATTTATTTTAGCAGTACCATTTTTTTTGAATTGGTAAAAGCCCCGGTTTGTAATCTATAAAGATAGACTCCGCTTGAAAGGTTGGAAGCATTAAAATTTACTTTATAACTTCCAGGATTCATTTCTTTATTAACTAATTCCTGAACCAGATTTCCAAGTATATCATAAACTTTTAACGACACAAACCCACTGTTCATAATATCAAATTTAATTTCCGTTTCAGGGTTAAAAGGATTTGGATAGTTCTGTTCAAGGGAATAATTATCCGGAGTAATACTATTTCCTTCTTCATCAACATCCGTTACCATGCCGCCAATATTGTAATAAGGTTCATAAGCATTCTTTAGAGCTGTGCCAACCATCTTCAGCGTATCACGATTCATTCTATACAAACCCATACTCTGAAAACCATTAGCGTGCTGATGCGAATACCAATCAAATATGCACCACCAGGTAACACCCATCAAATATCCGCCATCTCTATAAGTTCCATCAGGTCTGATCACTGATGCTCTAAAAGTAAATGCATCAAATGTTTCATTGAACACTGTAACCTGCGCCTGCTGACCTGCAGGTGCATTTAATTCACCGGACCAATAGCCAAACTCCGTATCTAAAATGGGTTTTTCAGGATAAGCTAAATTTGCATAACCTAAAAAGTAACGTGTACCTTCGTAGAAAGTGCCGCCGTGAAATATTCCAAAATACATAGTCCAACCTGCAACATCGCATGCCGCTTGTGATGGATCATCAGGTCCAGGTCTATCTGCAGCAGCAGATTGGGTTATTAATCGTCCATCCGCATAATTAAAATTTAGTTCTTGATTGACCTTTGTAATAAATATTTTTCTATTATCAACATCCAAACATTCATTTGCAGCACTCCACAAAATCACTGAAGGACGATTGTAGTCTTTAAATACCATTTCACGAAACATCTGTTCGTGAATTTTTCTTGCGTTATTCTGAATTATCCAGGCTAGTGCAGTATCAAACCACCAAACCGGAATTTCTTCAACAATAGTAATACCAAGTCTGTCTGCAAGCTGATATGTATAAAGATGATTTGGGTAGTGAGCTGTTCTTAACATATTGGCATTCATATCCTTTACTTTAAGCATATCAGAATAAATTGAATCTACAGGAATGCTTCTTCCAAAAACCGGATGATCCTCGTGTCTGGCAACGCCTGTAAAGAAAACAGGATTATTATTAAGATAAACTTTATCAACATCTGTGTGAACAGTTCGAATTCCAAACTGAGTATAATATTCATCAATAATATTGCTGCCCTGTTTTATAGTAACCTTCATTACATACAAATTTGGATTTTTTGGTGACCACAGATTTGGACTGTTAACTGTGAGATTTGTACGCCATACTTTTGCAGAATCATCTTTAATTGTAAATGAATTTTGATTTATTCCGGATAAAGATGCTGAAGCTCCAATAAGATTAGAAGTGAATTCACTATTTATATTTCCGGAATTTATATCCGCACTAAAAACCTCAACAGTTACATCAACATTTTGATCACTTCCACTAGTATTATAAAGAACTACTGTTGTCTGAATATCTCCGTTAACGTTTTGAGGAACTATGTTTGTTCTAATTACGGAAATCGGTTCTGAAATTTCAAAATAAACATCGTGAATAATGCCCGTATAATTAAACCAATCGCACCGGGTATAAGGAACGATATCATTTCTACTGCCCCAGGCAGGATTATCAACTCTAACTACAAGAACATTATTGCCGCCATAATTAAGTGCGGAGGATACATCAAATGCGAAGGGTGTATATCCGCCTTCATGATAACCAAGATAAACATCATTAAGCCAAACATCCGCAACATAATTAACAGCATAAAACATAAGCTTAATAAATTTTCCATTTACTGCTGAATCAACCGTAAAATTTTTACGGTACCAAACTCCGTCTTCATAATACTCGGGTACGGTTGGATATGGATTCATCTGGTTTTCAACTGCGGGAAGATTTTTTACAGGCCATCCGCTATCATCATAAGAAGATGATTCCCTGCCCGCTGCTTCGGTAATTAAACTTTGATAACCTGCTGCATCACGTTTTTTTAATGTGATGTTATCATCAGCGGCGAATCTCTGTTTTTTCCATTCTCCTTTAAGATCGATTATTTGTCTGTCCTGCTTTTCAAAAGTCGGAACGGCAAATCCGTTCTGAAACGGAATTCTGATGCCATCAACTTGCTTTAAACTCATTGTAGCTTCTAAAGATGCCACTTGAGCTCGTACGTTTGTTGATGTGATAAATAGAAGCATCAACAAAATAGTGGTAAAACTTATTTGAATAGTTTTCATAGTTTTCCTCTTCGGTTCTACGAGAAATAATTTAATACTGACGATGATATTATATATTAGGCGCAATTTATATACCAGTTTTTACAAGAGCAGTAATTCTATTTATATCACATATAGGAATTATTCTAAAAATTTTCATTATTGATTTACTCAATTTAACCGCCTATTTGGGTAAACCGTTGAAACGGTTATTATAATTGGCTTTCGTTTTATTAACCCACGACTTAAGTCGTGGGTTATGAGAAAAAAGTAAAAGTTTCAAACCGTTTTAACGGTTTATAAATACAAGCGGGTTACTTGAGTGATTTATTAAAGTAATAATCACTTACTATTAAAATAATAAATCAGATTTTTTACTATTCATTTTTCTTTAATCCTAATTCCTTTGCCATTCTGTAATAATTTGGCGGAGCTAATCCAAGTTTTTTTGCGGCGTCGGTATCTGAATCAGAATTAATCCGAACAAACTTAAAATATCTTTCGCGTAAAACTTTTTCCATATCTTTTAACGGAAGAATGTTTTCAGTATTAAACATATCTCCAAAACCAAATTCGTTTGCTGCGGGTATGGTTTCCTGAATTCCAAGTGCACGTTTTGCTAATAAGGGAGTTATTCTTCCCTCTGAACTGAAAAGCATTCTCTGCACAACATTTTTTAACTCTCTAACGTTGCCAGGCCATTCATAATTCATAAATACTTTCATTGTCTCATCAGGAATTTCAGGTTTATCCTTGCCCATATCTATACTTATGCTCGATAAAAAATAATCAATCAATAATGGAATATCCGTTACACGTTTTTTAAGATCTGGGACAAAGATCGGCAGTACATTCAATCTATAATAAAGATCTTCCCTGAATCTTTTTTCCTTTACTTCTTCTTCAACATTCCTGTTTGTTGCGGCGATTATCCTAACATCAACTTTTATTTTTTCAGTCCTGCCTATCTTTTCAATTTCACCTTCCTGTATAACGCGAAGTAATTTTACCTGTGCCGGTAAAGGCAATTCTGTAATCTCATCTAAAAATATTGTTCCGTGATTTGCAATTTCAAACAAGCCAAGTTTCTTTTTATCCGCACCGGTAAAAGCTCCTTTTTCGTAACCGAACAATTCACTTTCTACCAACTGACTTGGCAAACTGCCGCAGTTTATTATTACAAAGTTTTCGTATTTGCGATCGCTTGTGTAGTGAATGTTAAAAGCAACTAATTCTTTACCGGTACCGGATGAGCCTCTGATCAGTGTGTTAACATTGCTTTGTGCAAACTTTTTTATTTCTCCTTTTAGCTCAATCATTATCGGAGATTCACCAACAATTTTTTTCTGTAATAAAGTATCTTCAACATTTTTGTGAAGCTTCTGATATGATCTGAACCGTTCACGCTCAAGTAAGCATTTTTGATGTGCATTAAAAATACTTAATATAAAGTCAGTTGGCTGGTAGATAAACTCTTCGATATCACCGGGGTATTTTGTGCAGTACCAAAATGCACCTGCTTTAATAAGTTTATTTGCAAAATTGTAGTCCGTAAGATTGATAGTCATTTTAGTTATAACAATTATCTGAACTGAAGAATCAATTTCTTTTATTTTAGATATCAGATTTTCACCCATCAGCCCGCCGGCAATTTGATAATCCATTATCACAACATCAAACTTTCCCTTTTTACTATTAAGCAATTCCAGAGCAGCCATTCCGTTTGAGACAATATCAATAACTTTTATTCGCTCTTCAAAAGGCTTAACAGTATTCATTACTCTTCTTACATCATAGTCTTCATCTTCAATCAGAAGCAGATTTATTTTTTTACCATCAAATATCATTTCACATTTTCCGTTTAATTAGAGATTGTTATTGTAAACCGGCATCCGCCTTCATTTATATTCTCAGCATCAATATCCCATCCGCATCTTTTGGATATTTCATAAGCAATGTAACAACCATAACCGGAGTTTTGCAAACCGGTTTCTTTAGTTGAAACATTTTCTAAAAACAGATTTTTAATTCCATTTTCATTAGTACTTAAAAGATCTTTCTTTATTCCTGCACCATTGTCTTCAATAATTATATAAGATTACTTGTTCTGATCATCAAATTTAGTTTTACATTTTATAATAATATTGTTTTCACCGCCGTGATCAATACTGTTCTGAATAAGCGGTTCAATAATTTCCCAAACTACAAATTCATTAATTGGAACTAGCGGCATTTTGGGATCTGTTTCCATTTTAACTTCATAAGCATTCGACTTAGACGTTATCCTTAAAAAGATATTCTCAACAATAAACTTAATTACTTCATTCAAATTAGTATGAAACATCTGATTGCGTATGGTCTGTAATGGCGGATCAAACCATTTCATATCATAAATTACACGCGAAATAAAATTTGAGTACTTAGAAACACGATACTTAATATCATTAATATTCTCTGCTGATAAAGTTCGAAGATCTTCTTTAATAAATCCCATTATCTTTTCAGCTTTGTGGTGCGTGTGATAAATCCTTTTTGTAAAAACTAATTCCTTATCATAATTGATTTGTTTTTTTAGATTCGTTTCGTGCTCATCAAAAAGCATTTTTTGTGTATCATCTCTTTCCTTTACAGTGTAGGATGAAATAAAATACATTGCGAGCAATCCGAACAAAATAAGCGAAAGATAAATAACCGATGTTTCATCATAGTTGCTTATAACCGTGTTGCTGATGAAACTAAAATCGGGTGTATTCTGGACATAAATTGCACCGATATATTCACCACGCAAAACAAACGGAACAAAAATGTTAAATGTTTTTTTATCAGTAATAATGCTTTTTATCTGCTCGGTAGAACTTAATTCTGCTTCAATTTTTTTATACATCTCAACAATACTTTTTTTCCTGTCATCCACAGGTTCAGTTATTTTGTTATGATCTAAAAGAAAATTGTACAATGCTCTTCCATCATCAATTGCGTAAACTTCATCACCAAATCTGGTAAGTATATAAAGCCCTTGTATATTGTGTTTAAGCTGCTGCTGACTGAATACAATATTAAAAGACTGAATAATTTTATTTTCTTCTTCCCTGCTAATAACTTCCTTTGTGTCAAATGATTCGAGCACAAGCTCAAAAGATGTGGTAGTAAGATTTGCAATTTCCTCAGCGGAATCTCTTTGATACCATTCCTGCGTAGTACTTAAAAAACTTTTTACCGCCGCTTTGTTGATAAAAGAAACAATAAGCTGAAACGCAAACAGAATTATAAAAAGCACAGTAACGTGCTTAAACTCAAAATGATATTCTTTTATTTTTTCAAAAAATCTTTTTTCACTCATAACATAATCACTTAACTAAAATTGCCTTCTCATTAATCTTTTTAGTTGCTTCCTGCAGCGCTTCATCAACTGATATTTCTTTCTTTATAGCTTTATTAAGATAGAAAGATAAAATATCCGAAACATTTGTGTAGCTTTCTAAAAACGGGCGGTGTACTCCGGTTTTATAAAGTGTTTTAAAGAATTCAAGTTCAGGATGATTTTTAATAAACTCCTCATCTTCGTAGAGCGTTTTAGTTGTGGGAAGATATCCGCCTTCTTCATACATAATTTTTTGTGATTCTTCACTCAATAAAAACTTTGTAAACTTTATTACCTCAGGAATTCTTTCTGAAAATTTTGAGATCATCAAATTCCAGCCGCCGTAAACAGAACCGGGTTTTGATCCCATAAAATGAGGCATTGGAGCCATTCTTAAATTTGATTTCATTTCATCATCCATAAATTCGTTATCATCATCAATCATACTCGGCCAGCTTCTAATAAATACACCATTATCTTTTGCGAAGAGATTATAACTTTCATTCTCTTTTAAATAAGTAACGCTCTTTGGTGTAGCATTATACTTGTTAACAAGATCAACAAGTAACTGAAGCGATTTTTTACCTTCCGGTGTATTTAATTTTAAATTGCCGTTTGCATCTACAACGGGATTATTTTGATTTGCCATTAATTCTATAAATGAACAGATCAAACCCTCGTAATCATCCGCCTGAAAAATATAAAACGGATTTGTGTTTATATTAAATCTTTTGCTTAACTCAATAAACTTTTCCCAGGTTATAGATTCATCAATCTGTTTTTTTATTTCGGTGTAATCAGAAAATTTTCTGAGCAGATCCTCCCTGTAAAACATCAAAGCGATGTCTATATATAAAGGAACGGCAACCAGCGAATCCTTATAATAACAGGTTTCCAGCGCGTTGGGAATAATTGAATTAATTTCTGTGCTGTCTAAATATTGCTGTATCGGCACGCCCCATCTTGCAAATCTCGGGACCCAAATCTGATCTACAGAAAAAATATCAATTCTGTTGTTCTTGCTTCTTAAATATCTTGCTAAAAGTTCTTTGCGTTCGTTTGTACTAAACTTATCAAACGAAAGATTTATAGTTTCTACACGCAAAGAACCTTTATTCTTTTCATTAAATAAATCAATTACTTTTTGATGAGCTGATGAAATGTGATCTACAAAGTAGATGGTTTTTTGCTTGGATGAGTTTTCTGAATTGAATTGGTTTGGCGAAAATATAAATGTAAACAGTATAAATACCGTAACCAGTACTGTGCTTAGAATAATGTAAAATATTTTCTCAATGTTCATCTGTATCTAAATCCAATTGAATCAGCTTAAATTTTGATTTTTAATGGCTTAAATATAGAATTTATCTCGCTAAGATTTTTACTGAAACCTGGTCAAAAATCGGGTAAGATTAGGATGATGTTGAAATAAAGTAGGTATTATTTCTTATAAACTTGTCTTGTCATTTCGATCCCGATTTATCGGGAGAGAAATCTGAATAAAATTTCTATCAGATTTCTCAGTCGATGACTCCTTCGAAATGACTTTCTTTTTTTGTAGGGATCGGACTCCTGTCCGATCCGCATATAAAACAAATCGCACGGAACGAATGGGAATTCGTTCCCTACAAAAACACATTTTTATTATTAAACCATTTACATAATTTGCAGATGCAAAAACACACAATAGGTTAGCGGGCAATATGTTGTTTATAAA
>JACZKY010050325.1_pt1 | contig 14858 bp, 14 predicted proteins | sample 8237611 | NCBI WGS metagenome assembly JACZKY01 (sample SAMN16148055, study PRJNA663545) | marine sediment metagenome | biome: sediments and biomass from bioreactor inoculated with such sediments; feature: coastal sediments; material: methane- and iron-fed bioreactor; isolation source: Bothnian...
GGATTGGCGTCCAGCTGGCCGTGGCGGTGACAAGCGCAAGAAAGAGAGTCTGGCAACCACCTGCCGCGCTTCAAGGCATGGTGAGCCTGCCAGCAGCCGAGTCACCATTGGCAGAAGGATGGATCACATGAATACCAAGAGCTTTCGGGGCGTACCTTGTTTGCTGTTGCTGGCCGCCACCTTTGCGGCCGTTCCGGCGTTCGCAGCCAGCGCGGTCGGCGCCGGCCCCAGCGGCGCGACGCGCATCGTTTCAGGCACAGAGGATTTCGTTGGTCCTGGAGGTGCGGCAGCCACCGGCAGCGCGACGCGCATCGTTTCAGGAACGGAGGACTTCGTTGGTCCTGGAGGTGCGGTGATCAGCGGGGCTGCGCTGCAGATTGCGGCCCCTGCCGTGCGCGCTAAGGCGCTGCCGAAATCTTAGTGCTTCTCGCCAAGCATCTGGACCGGCTCTGCCTGCAGAGCCGATGCGAAGGAGGGGTGAACTTCGGAGGACGTTAACAAACGTCGCGAGGAGTCCAGGTCAGTCTTTTCGGGGCGGTTGAGCCCGCGAACCAGGAGCGTTCATCGGAAGCGCCTGCCTGAGAGCTCAACCGCCTAGTTCTGACCCCGATCGCGCGACATCGTGCGACACGCCGGGCCCTAAACACTGTCGGCTTCTGTCGTGCCATGTCGCGCTAACATCTTGATTCCTAAGCAATTGTCTTCTTGTCACCGCGTGTAGCGGGGGGCCGATTTCTGTTCGGGACCCAGAGGCCGGAGGTTCAAATCCTCTCACCCCGACCAGAATTGCCTTGTAACTGAAAGCATTTGCGTGCGTCCTTTCCAGCACCAATGCCGAACTCCTCGAGAAGGCAATGAAGAACCGCAACGGTTCTTGCGCGTGACCTTCTACCCGAACTCCGCCGGTTGACCGTCCGGAACCATACCGTCGATACTCTCTCCATAGGCGCCGATTGCCACGCCAATGGGGCAGAACACGATGGATTATCAGACGATCCAGTTCTCAGTGGAGCAGGGCGTTGCCACCCTAACCCTGAACCGTCCCGCGCGCCGCAACGCGCTTGATATGGTCATGCGTCAGGAGATCCCCGACGCGCTCGCCCGAGTCAAGGCCGACCCTGATATAAGGGCGCTAATCATCACCAGTGCCGGGGGACATTTTTGTGCCGGCGACGACGGCACGCATCGCGCCGTGGCGCGCGAGTGCGCTGTGGAGGACCGAGAGCCTGGCCGCGGTTTGTCTTGCCCTCGCAAACTCGCAGGCAGTCGGGCTGTTGGCCATCGGCGGACCAGCCCTTCACTGTCGCGGCGCCTGCGGTGGTCTTGAACGAATCACAATAGCGTTGCAGCACGGGGAACAAATGACATAGCCAGAGTACGACCAATAATGAAGTCCACGGACCCATCGTTCCACGAGGAGGAAGACACCATGGCATTAGAACTGGGCAAGAAGGAGTTGCTGCAGGCCTATCGCACGATGCGCACAATTCGCGAATTCGAAGAGCGTCTGCACGTCGATTTCGCAACCGGGGAGATTCCCGGCTTCGTGCACCTTTACGCCGGCCAGGAGGCGTGCGCCACCGGCGTATGCATGCACCTGACCAAGGACGATTACATCGGCAGCACACATCGCGGCCACGGCCACTGCATTGCCAAGGGCATGGAGATCAACGGCATGATGGCCGAGGTCTGGGGCAGGAGAACCGGCGTGTGTCACGGCAAGGGCGGCTCGATGCACGTCGCCGACCTGTCGCTCGGGATGATGGGAGCCAATGGCATTGTCGGTGGTGGCGGCCCGTTGATCTGCGGTGCCGGGCTCGCCCTGAAGATGAAGGGGACGAAGAACGTCGCCGTCGGCTTCACCGGCGACGGCGCCTCCAATCAGGGCACGATCTTTGAGGCGATGAACCTCGCGAACGTCTGGCACCTGCCCGTTGTCTTCGTCGCGGAAAACAATGGCTATGGCGAGGCCACGTCGCCGAACTACGCGCTCGCCTGCGAGAACGTCGCCGACCGCGCGGCGGCATTCGGCATGCCCGGGGTGATCGTCGATGGTTTCGACTTCTTTGCGGTGTACGAGGCAGCCGGCGCGGCGATCGCGCGCGCCCGCGAGGGCGGCGGCCCGACCCTGCTCGAGGTGAAGCTCACGCGCTACTACGGGCATTTCGAGGGCGACCAGCAGACCTATCGTGCCGCCGGCGAGGTTGAGCAGTTGCGCAAGACCAAGGACTGTCTGATGCAGTTCCGCAAGCGCGTGACCTCCTCCGGCCAGATCGCCGCAGCGGATCTCGATGCCATCGACAAGGAGGTGCTCGCGAAGATCGACGAGGCGGTGAAGCGCGCCAAGGGCGATCCCCTGCCTACCGAGGCGGATCTGCTCACCGACGTCTATGTCTCGTACTAACGAAAACGCGAGGAGAACTCAGATGGCAAGGAAGATTACTTTCGGACAGGCGCTCAACGAGGCACTGGACCAGGAGATGGCGCGCGACCCGAGCGTCATCATCATCGGCGAGGACAACGCCGGCGGCATGGGCGCGTCCGGCGAACAGGATGCGTGGGGCGGCGTGATGGGTGTGACCAAGGGTCTGTACCACAAGTATCCGGGACGCGTGCTCGACACGCCGATCTCGGAATCCAGTTTCATCGGCGCGGCGATCGGCGCCGCTGCCTGCGGCATGCGCCCGGTGGTCGATCTGATGTTCATCGACTTCCTGGGCGTGTGCTTCGATCAGATCTACAACCAGGCGGCCAAGTTCCGCTACATGTTCGGCGGCAAGGCGGAAACGCCGGTCGTGATCCGCGCGATGGCCGGTGCGGGCCTGCGGGCAGCTGCCCAGCACTCGCAGATGCTCTACAGCCTGTTCACCCACATCCCCGGGCTGAAGGTTGTCTGCCCGTCTACGCCCTACGACGCCAAGGGGCTGATGATCCAGGCAATCCGCGACAATGATCCGGTCATCTTCTGCGAGCACAAACTGCTCTACGCGATGGAGGGGGAGGTGCCCGAAGAGAGCTATATCGTGCCCTTTGGCGAAGCCAACATTCTGCGCGAGGGCAAGGACTGCACCATCGTCACGCTCGGGCGCATGGTGCACTTAGCCGCGGAGGCGGCCGCGTCGTTGCACCAGCAGGGGATCGAATGCGAAGTGCTCGACATCCGCACCACTTCGCCGTTGGACGAGGACACGATTCTGGAGAGCGTCGAGAAGACCGGCCGACTGGTGGTGGTCGACGAATCCAATCCGCGTTGCAGCATGGCCAGCGACATCTCCAGCATCGTCGCACAGAAGGCTTTCGGCGCACTCAAGGGACCCATCGAAATGGTCACCGCGCCGCACACGCCGGTGCCGTTCAGCCCGGTACTCGAGGATCTCTACATCCCCAGCCCGGAGAAGATAGCAGCGGCCGTCTCGCAGGTGATGGGATTTCGCAGATGAGCGAGATCACCTTGCTCACGATGCCCAAGTGGGGCCTGTCGATGCAGGCGGGCAAGGTGAATCTCTGGCTCAAGCAGCCGGGTGACACGGTGTGCGCCGGTGACGAGCTCGTTGAGCTCGAAAGCGAGAAGATCGCCGGCGCGCTCGAGTCGCGCGGTGCCGGCGTGTTGCGCCGGCAGGTGGCGCAGGTCAACGACGTGCTGGCGGTGGGCGGTCTGCTGGGCGTCATCGCATCGGTCGAGACGCCGGAGGTCGAAATCGACGCTGTGGTGGCGGACTTTCTCGCCAACTTCAGGCCGGCCGAAGCGGGCACAAGCGACATCGGTCCGGTTCCGGAGAAGATCACGGTCGGCACGCAAACGCTGCGTTACCTCAGGCGCGGCGACGGCGCCGAGACAGTGATCCTGCTCCACGGTTTCGGGGGCGACCTCAACAACTGGCTTTTCAACCACGAGTTGCTGGCGGCAAAGCGTACGGTGATCGCGCTCGACCTGCCGGGGCACGGCGAGTCGACGAAGGACGTTGGTACCGGAACCATCGACGAGCTGTCGCAAACCGTGCGCGGCTTCATGCGCGCGATGGAGATCACCTCGGCACACCTCGTTGGCCACTCGCTGGGCGGAGCAGTGGCGCTGGCAACCGCGCTGACCGCCCCACAAATGGTGAACTCGCTGACGTTGATCGCAAGCGCGGGGCTCGGTGCCGAAGTCAACGGCGGTTTCATCGAAGGCTTCGTGTCAGCGACCAACCGCAACCAGCTCAAGCCTCACGCGGCCAAACTGTTCGCCGATGCGGGTCTCGTAACGCGCCCGTTCGTCGACGACCTGCTCAAGTACAAGCGCACCGAAGGAGTCGATGACTGCCTGGGCAAGCTCGCGGCAGGCGTGTTCGCCGGCGGCAGGCAGTCAACGATCCTGCGCGACCGGCTGGGCGCGCTTGGCAAGCCGGTGCTGGTGATTTGGGGCGAGCAGGACGCGATCATTCCATGCGCGCACGCCGCCGGACTTCCCGCATCGGTACAAGTGGCGGTAGTTCCCGGCAAGGGGCACATGGTGATGATGGAGGCAGCCAACGAGGTCAATCGCCTGATCGCCGCATTCCTGGGCTGAGACTTCGGTTGTTCCCGCCACGCGGGGGATGCCATCGGGGCGAAGATTCTGGCATATCAACGCCGTTGCGGCACCTGCGGCAGAGAAGCCGGCTGTGATGCCTAACGCGCGATTCCTGGAGGCGCTCTTGCGCGCCTATTCCGGACCCACTACACTCGCGGGACGGTGGAGGCGGCGCAGACCGCTCCGGCCTAGTTGGAGGAGGAGTGCAGGGATGGCAGAGAATCAGACGCTGCTCGCTTGTGTGCCAAAGTGGATCTCCACGCGCTCGCCTACGGTCGAGGTGGCCACCGATCTGAGGCAGCGCGCGGCTCAGAAGGCCACGGGTGCGGTTGACCGCAAAGTGCGTCGGACCATCGAATCAATTCCGCAACGATGCTCGGTGGCGTTGGCTAACCCAATTGAACTCCGCATAGCGCAGCGGCTCGTTTTTCGTCTGATTTCAACATCGTAGGCGTACGACATGCCGCGCGCAAAACTTGGCGATGTTGAGGTCTACTTCGAATCGCATGGCGCGGGTGAACCAGTCCTGTTGGTCCCCGGGCTCGGGGGTGTGGGAAGCTACTGGAACCCCAACATTCCCGCCCTTTCCGCCGAGCACCGCGTGATTGTCCACGACCACCGCGGCACCGGCCAGAGCACGCCGTCTCCCATCAAGTACTCGGTCGACCAGATGACGACCGACCTTATGAGGCTGATGGACTACCTGAAGATCGAGCGTGCGCACCTGGTCGGGCATTCGACAGGCGGAGCAATCGGCCAGACCATGGCCACGAATTGGCCCGAGCGTTTGGCGAGTTTGGTGCTCTACGCCACTTGGACCAAGTGCGATCCGTTTTTCGCGCGCGTATTCGAAGCGCGCCGTACATTACTGATGACGGCAGGGCCCGCGGCGTACGTGCGCTCGACGCCGGTGTTCCTCTATCCCGACTGGTGGATCAACGACAACCTCTCCCTCATTGAGCAGCGCGAAGCGCTGGCACTTCCCAATTTCCCGTCGGCCGAGATCGCGGCGAGCCGCATCGACGCGATCCTCGCGTTCGACCGCACTGCCGAACTGCCGAAGATAAGGACGGCCACGCTCGTGATCTGCGCCCGAGACGACTTCCTCACGCCACCTTACTTTTCCGAGGCCCTCGCGAACGCAATCCCCGGGGCGGAGCTCAAGATACTTCCAAGAGGCGGGCATTGCGCCTCGGAAACAGCGCTGGAAGAGTTCAATCAAGCAGTTCTTGGCTTCATAGACCGCCAGCCTACGCCGGCTTCCAGTCCCCAGGAAATATGTCGGTAGCACTCCAGCTCATCGTCTCGGGCTTGGCGCTGGGCAGCATCTACGCTCTGCTCGCGCTCTCGCTGGTGATCGTCAACAAGGCCACCGACGTGGTTAACTTCGCGCAGGGCGAGATGGCGATGCTCGGCACCTTCGCCTGCTTGGCGCTCCTGTCGGCCGCAAAGCTGCCGCTCGCGGTTGTGACGCTGACCGCGTTTCCGCTTGGTTTTGCGTTCGGGGTGCTGGTGGAGCGCGTCGCGATCCGCCCGCTTTCAAGTGGACCTCCGATCAATGCACTGATTGCGACGATCGGTCTGTATTTGGTGTTCCACCACCTTGCCGGCTGGATCTGGGGTTACGACCCTTACCGCTTCCCATCGCTCTTTTCGCCCGCACCGGTGACGCTGGGTGGCATCCGTTTCTCGCAGGCCAACCTCGGGATCCTGGCGGTGTCACTTGGCGTGATGGTGCTGCTCTACCTCTTCTTCGAACATACCCGTCTGGGCATCGCGATGCGCGCAACGAGCATGAACCGTCGTGCGGCCCGCCTGATGGGTGTAAATGTTGGTCGTGTCTCGATGACCGCTTGGGGACTCGCGACCGGCATCAGCCTGGTCGCGGGCTTGTTGATCGCGCCGCTCACGTTTCTTGATTTCGAGATGATGGTGGGCGTGCTCTTGAAAGCGTTTGCTGGCGCGATTCTCGGCGGTTTCACAAGTCTGCCCGGAGCGGTGGTCGGCTGCCTGGTGATCGGCGTGGTCGAGAATCTGTTCGGTGCATACATCTCGACAACGTTCAAGGACGCCTTCGCGTTTGGCATTATCGTCGTGGTGCTGATGGTTCGGCCCGCAGGGCTCTTCACGCGCCGTACAGGTACCAAGGTATGAGGAAATTGGAGGCGCGAGTGGCTGTGCAGGCGGCGGCGGTGATAGCTCTCCTGGTGGCACCACTCTTCCTGTCCAACTACGGGTGGTTCATCCTCGCCACGACCATGGTGTATGCGCTCATCGCGCTATCGCTGAATGTCCTCGTCGGCATGGCTGGCCAGATCTCAATCGGTCACGCCGGTTTCTGGGCGCTCGGCGCCTACGCTTCGGCGATCGCAATGCAGACCTTCGGCGTGCCGTTCATCCTTGCAATCCTGATCGGCGGGGCGGTCGGCGCCGCGTTCGGGGCGATTGTGGCGCTGCCCGCTCTCCGAGTGAGCGGACATTACCTCGCGATCGCTACTCTCGCCTTCGCCATTTTGGTGCAGCAGTTACTGTTTGAATGGGAGAGCGTCACGGGAGGTCGCCAAGGTCTATCGGTGCCCCGACCTTCGCTCGGCACAGAGATGACCAGCGATTTCTCCTATTACTACTTTCTGCTCGCCCTGGTCCTGGCGGCCGCGTGGGCGGTGCGCAATCTGCGACGGTCCTTGACTGGGCGCTCGCTCGAGGCCCTGAAGCAGAGCGCGGTGGCGGCGCAGTGCGCCGGCATTTCTCGAGCACGGCACATCATTCTCGCTTTTGCCCTCTCGGGCTTCCTGGCCGGCGTATCGGGCGCGCTCTACGGTTCGCTGATCGGACGCCTCTCGACGGAGACGTTTTCGCTTACCGCTTCGCTCTCGTTCCTAACCATGGCGGTGATCGGCGGTCTGGGATCAGAGGCCGGTGCATTGCTGGGCGCCGCGTTCCTCGCCTTCGCCCCGGAGGTTCTGCGCCAGTTCAAGGATGCCGAGATGGTGATCTACGGCGTCATCTTGGTACTCTGCATGCAGTTCCTGCCCCACGGTCTGATTAGCCTGGCCCGCCGCCGGGGCAGGGAGTGAGTGTGCTGCTGGAAATCCGAGAATTATCGATCGCGTTCTCGGGGCTGCAGGCGCTGGATGACGTAAGCTTCGAGGTCCGTAAGGGTGAGATCCTTGGTCTGATTGGCCCCAACGGTGCCGGCAAGTCGACACTGCTCAACTGCATCTCCCGCGTACACGAACCAAGCGGCGGTTCGCTGCTGTATCGCGGAGAAAATCTGCTGGAAAGGAAGATTCACGACTTGGCGGCGCTCGGCATTCGACGCACGTTCCAGAACTTGGAGTTATTTCATGAGGCGTCCGTGCGCGAGAATGTGATTCTCGGCGCCGCGTTTCGCTACCGGGCAAATGTGTTATCGGACTTGTTTCGACTCGGCTCTGCGCGCCGTGCGGAATCGCAGATCCGGGCTCAGGCGGACAAACTCCTTGGTGAACTCAATCTCATGCAGTACGCCGAAGCGCGCGTCGCAGCGTTGCCCTATGGTGTGCAAAAATCCGTCGAACTCGCGCGCGCGCTGGCGAGCGACCCCGAGCTCCTGCTGCTCGATGAGCCGGCGGCCGGAATGAATCCCGAGGAGAGCCGACGCGTCGGCGAAACGCTGCAGCGGCTGCGCCGCGAGCAGGGCATCACGTTGGTGCTGGTCGAACACGACATGCGCCTGGTGATGAGCGTGTGCGACCGGATAGTGGTGCTCGACCACGGCGAGAAGATCGCCGAAGGCGCACAGGCGGAGGTGCGCGAGAACCCCGCCGTGATCGCCGCATACCTTGGCGAGGACACGGTAGATGAAGAGGCGTAGATGCTCAAAGTCGTCGACCTGACTGCTCACTATGATGGCATTACCGCGCTCGCCGGCATCGGGCTAGAAGTCGCGCGCGGCGAAATCGTGGCGCTGCTCGGCTCGAACGGTGCCGGCAAGTCGACACTGCTTGGCTGCATCACTTCCAGCGCGCCCTGTACCGCGGGAGGATCGATTCGCTGGCATGACGCCGAGCTCCTCGGTAGGTCGACGGATGACATCATCCGCGCCGGCGTGGTACTCGTGCCGGAAGGCCGCCAGCTCTTTGGAGGCCTCACCGTCTATGAGAACCTCATGATGGGCGCCTACCTTAGGCCGCATGCCAGTTGGCAGACGGAACTCGAGCAGGTTTACGGCCTCTTCCCGGCGCTACGCCAGCGGCGCGACCAGTTCGCGCAGACGCTCTCCGGCGGAGAGCAGCAAATGGTCGCGCTAGGCCGCGCGCTGATGGCAAAGCCCAGCCTGATGCTCCTTGACGAGCCCTCACTTGGGCTCGCCCCGAAACTGGTGGGCGAGATGTTCCGACTTATCCGCGAAATCAACCGCAGCGGTGTAACCATACTGCTCGTTGAACAGAACGCGCGTCAGGCGCTGCGTATCTCACATCGCGCATATGTGCTGGAGAAAGGGCTAGTATCAATGAGCGGAGTCGCCAGTTCGCTTGTGAATAATCCTCAGATCGTGGCAGCATATCTTGGCTCATAAGGAGACATGAAATGAAAATATCCAAATTTGCGGCGCTAATTATCTCGGCGGGATTTCTTTCCGTAGGCCAAGCCGATCCCGGGGTCAGTAAGGACACCATTAAGCTCGGCTCATTCTTGCCGCTGCAGAGCGGGCTCGCCGCGGGCGCTACACAGATGAGGGATGGTACGGAGGCGTATTTCAAGTACATCAACGACCAGGGCGGGGTGAACGGTCGCAAGATCGAGTGGATCGTCGAGAATGATTCCTATAATCCGCAGCAAACGGTGGCAGTTGTAAAGAAGTTGGTGGACCGTGACGACGTGTTCGCCATCGTCTCGACGCTTGGAACGGTGACCAATCTCGCAGTGCTGCCGTTTCTCGCACAACGCGAAGTACCGATCATCAATCCCGCAGGCGGTCATTTGAACTTGAACAAACCCAAGGACAAGAACGTGTTCGGCATCCTGCCGCTGTCCTCGGAGATCGGCGAGTCGATGGCTGACTATGCCACGGGCAAACTCAATGCGAAGAAGATCGCGGTCTTCTTTCAGAATGACCAATTTGGCAAAGATCAGCGCGACGGCGCGTTCGAGTACCTGAAGAAGAAGGGCATCGCGCTGGTTGGCGAGGCAAGCTACGTCCCGGCCGACGTCGACGTGAGCGCGCAGGTCATCGCACTGCGCCAGGCGAACCCGGACGTGGTGCTGCTTGCGGTGATTCCCAAGCACGGCTCGCTCTTCCTGAAGGAAGCTCAGAAGCTTGGCTGGAAGCCGAAATTCATCGGACACAACACCATGGCGGATCCCGTGGTCATGGATCTCGCGGGTGATGCGCTCGAGGGTGTCTACGTGAACCTGATGACCGCGGTCGACTCGATGGACCAACCCCAAGTGAAGCGTGCCAACGAGATTCTCGCCAAGTACTCACCAAAGACTCGCCCCGGGTACTACCCGTACCTCGGTATGGCGGGGGCGGCAGTCTTCGTTGAGGGCGCCAGGAAGGCCGGGACGGATCTCACCCGCAAGGGCCTGATTGCCGCGCTCGAGAACAGCAAGCGCATCGAGACGGGCCTTGTGCCGCCTCTCGAATGGAGTCCTAACTACCACGGCGGCCCGCTCGCCTTTGGCTACGCCGTTTGGCAGAACGGCAAGCTGAAAGTCCTGCAAGGCTGGTAACGGAGCAGCAAAATGCCTTTCATCCCCATCATCCCCAAAGGCTCGGCGCCGCCGCTGGCGCCCTATTCGCCCGGCGCGAAGGCGGGCAACGTACTGTATGTCTCGGGAACGATTGCGCTTGATAAGGACGGCAAGACCGTGGGTATCGGCGATGCCCGAGCACAAACGCGCTTCGTCCTCGAGTCGATCAAATCGGTGCTCCAGGCTGCGGGCGGTTCCATGAAGGACGTCGCCTTCAACCACATCTTCCTCAAAGACCTGAAGGACTATGCGGCGATGAACGAGGTGTACCGCGAATTCTTCCCTGCGGACCCTCCAGCGCGCTATTGCATCCGCGCCGACTTGGTGAAGCCGGAGTTTCTGGTCGAGATTGCGGCGATCGCGCATTTGTCAGCCTAAGTTGGGGCATTAGACCGATCGGAGTGATCTCTTTCGCCCGCCTAGGTGTGAAGCGTCAAGAGGTTGTTTCTGGGCGTTGGGTAGTCTGGACATGTGTGCTTTGCCTCAGATGCCCTGATGTGGGTGATGCTAGTTGAAGTGATGGATCCAGGCGCCGAGGCTCTCGGCGCGCTGGGCGGAGTTCTGGTAGACGAGGCCATAGGCCCACTCGCGCGGTGCGCTCCGGATGTGGTGCTCGGCCTTGCCGTTGTTTGGGGGCCGATGAGGGCGGGTGGACCGGACGATTGGGTGGCCCGAGCCGTTGCAGCAGCGCTCGACCCTCGGGCCCATCGCCCTCTCCCCGGCGAGAGCGCGAACGTTATCTCCGTTCGAGCATCCACGGCAACCATATGAATTTTGGTGGTCCATCCGCCGCGGGGCTTTCCGGTAGCTTGAGCGTCGTTTCTTTTAGTGCGCCGGTGCCATCCGGATGCCCCACGAAACAACACCCTTTAGCTTTCAGGCCCTTCAGCCGTGACAGCCCTTCCATTATCAGCGCTTTGCAAATGCCATGATGCTGGTAGTCAGGCAATACCGAAACAGGTCCAAGGCCATCCCATTCCTGCGTGCCGTCCGAAATGGTTACGGGAGAAAAGGCAATAGGCCCTGTCACACGGTCATCGATCTCTGCGACAAGCGATACGCTAAGGGCATTGGCGGCACGTAGCGCCGCGATGATGAACTGCTCTTTGTGATTGCTGACAGCGAGGGTCCTGAAGGCTTATGCTGTGACTCCGGCTATTTCATCAATATCGGAAGCGGTTTCACCTCTGATGATCATTATCAATCCATTTCATTTCTATATGCCATCACTTGATCGGGTCAAACGTCAACGCAACGATTTGGTGGGCGTCAATTGCGCCCATGCTCACTCCTTGTGCGACGGGTTGGCAATGGGCACTAGAATCTCATTCCGTCTCATAAACCACGGCATGAATGGTGGGTCATAACGGGCCCATATTGGCCCTCCAATCACGCTGAATCGGTTTTTCTCTATCCACGCTTCCAACTTATCCTTGTTGAGCGTGTAACCATCTTCACTCCAGAAACCTGAGTACCGGACGGCCGCAATGTGTCGAGCGGGAACTTGGCGCAAGACGACCTTGGGGTCCTGGGGTTCCGGAAGTGTCTCCAAGGAATAGGATGCGGGCATCATAAAGCTCACTGCCCACCTCCCGTCCGCCTCCTGCTGACCAACAGGTGACGTCATATCAATCTTCTCGCTTCCAGCCCCTTGGGCAACGGGCGCGGTCATTTCTATTTTCTGACGAGATTTATTGTTGCCGGAAATATATTTGAACAGCCGACTAAATGCCTTGTTGCCAGCTTTATCAAAATCTCCGTCTACTAAGGTCTCAGCAAGAATATGAGGCTCATACTCGCGCACCTCAAAGCTTTGTTCCTTGAGCACGACTTTGTATTTAGCTTCCTCAGTCGCCATAGCGTTACCAGAGCCAAGAATCGCAAAAAGAATAGCCCATACAGCCTGCTTCACGTACACCATTAGAGTCCGTCCTCAGATTACCCACAAAAGGCTTACTGACCGAGTCAGTCTGCATTGTCAGGCGTTTACTCCTTGTCAAAGCTATCGACAATGATAGCACCCATAGATGCCGGCATTGCTATTACAATCAGACGCTTCAACGCGATGGCCGGCTCTGTTATTAGAGGAAATTTATCCAACGCAAACAAGATAAGTGCCACAATTATGGCTGCTATCAAATACGCAATAACTATTCGGCTTATAAAAATAGGGATTCTATATTTGATGTTTGCTTGGAATACGCTCTCGTATGCGAAGAAGCTTAGAAAGACTACTGACAATATAAAGATATAAAGGAGATTTGTTAAGGGCAGGGTTTCTCCTAATTTCCATGCTTCTTCTGAGAACGATACAGGAACGGCCAAAGCAAACGCCCCAATAGCTACTTGGCTCGCATCCTCTAGGTTGAAACTCAGGTTCATGTTTGTAGGCCCAACGTTCGAGCTAAGCGGGAGCCAGCTTCCTGGCAATACCTCAAACTGCTTTCTTTGCGGCACCATCGTAGCTGCTCGTGCAAATAGCGTCTACGACTCGTAGGGATGCGAACGAACCGTCTTGCGCCTACAGCGCTTCTCCTCGCGAGACTGCGTGCTAAGTTGTTGATGACGTTAGGCTTTGCGGAGACGGGCGGCGGATTCCATCCAGAGTTCGCGCGAGGTGCTGTTTGTAAGCAATTCGCACCTTCGGCGTCTAGTAGGATGCAAAGGACAGGTGCCGGTGCCATGTCCGCAACACAGGGAAACTCTCGATGCGTCTGGACAAGCGGTGGTGGCTGGTGATCTTGTTGGTGGGTGTGCTCGCCATCTACTTCACGCTCGACCTCGGTCGCTTCCTGAACCTCGCAACCATCAAGAGCAACCAGGCGCAGATCGAGGCTTGGCGCGCGGCGCAGCCGCTCGTGGCGGCGCTCCTGTTCTTCCTCGGATACGTTGTCGTCGTGGCGCTGTCCTTGCCGGGGGCGGCGCTGATGACGCTGGCCCTCGGGGCCTTCCTTGGTCTCGGCTGGGGCACGCTGGTGGTGTCATTTGCTTCGACGATTGGGGCCACCCTCGCTTTCCTCGTCTCACGTTGGCTGCTGGGGGATTGGGTCCGGGCGCGTTTTGGCGCGCGACTGGCCGCCGTGAACGCCGGCGTCACCAAGGATGGCGGGTTCTACCTGTTTGCGCTGCGCCTGGTGCCGGTGGTGCCGTTCTTCCTGATCAACCTCGCGATGGGCCTGACGGCGATGCGCACCTGGACGTTCTACTGGGTCAGCCAGCTGGGCATGCTGGCCGGCACGCTGGTCTACGTCAACGCTGGCACCCAACTGGCACGCATTGACTCGCTCGCGGGCATCGTCTCACCGGCGCTGCTCGGTTCATTTGCGCTGCTGGGCTTGTTTCCCCTGGTGGCGCGCAAGATCGTCGCGGCAGTCCAGGCCCGTCGGGTGTATGCGCGCTTCACTCGCCCCAAGAGCTTCGAGCGCAACCTGGTGGTGATCGGTGGCGGCTCCGCCGGGTTGGTGACCGCCTACATTGCCGCGGCCGTCAAGGCCAAGGTCACGCTGGTGGAGAAACACCACCTGGGCGGTGACTGCCTGCACACCGGCTGCGTGCCGTCGAAAGCGCTGATCCGCTCGGCGAAGTTTCTCTCCCACGTGCGCCGGGCCAAAGAATTTGGCATCCGCTCGGCCGAGGTGGACTTTGATTTCGCCGAGGTGATGGAGCGCGTCCAGCGGGTGATCCAGACGATTGAGCCCCACGACTCGGTCGAGCGCTACACCGAACTGGGGGTGGATGTGGTGGAGGGCACGGCGCGCATCGTCTCGCCGTGGGAAGTGGAGATCACGCGCGACGACGGCAGCACGCAGCGCCTCACCACGCGCAGCATCGTCATCGCGGCCGGCGCGCGCCCCTTCGTGCCGCCAATCCCGGGGATCGACCAGGTTGAGGTGCTGACCTCGGACAACGTCTGGAATTTGCGCCAGCGTCCCGAACGACTGGTGGTGCTGGGCGGCGGTCCGATCGGCAGCGAGCTTACCCAGACCTTCGCGCGGCTGGGCTCCCAGGTCACACAGGTCGAAATGGCACCGCGCATCCTGTTGCGCGAGGACCCGGAGGTTTCAGAGATGGTAGCGCAGCGCTTTCGCGCCGAAGGGGTTGCTGTGCTCGTCGACCACAAGGCCGAGCGCGTCGAGGTGGTCGGCGGCGAGAAGCAGTTGGTCGCGTCGTACCAGGGCCGGGAGGTGCGCATTCCCTTCGACGCCCTGTTGGTGGCCGTGGGCCGCGTGGCCAACCTCAAAGGCTACGGGCTGGAAGAGCTCGGCGTGACCACCGCTCGCACGGTCGAGGTCAATGGCTATCTGCAGACCAATTTCCCGAACATCTACGCCGCCGGCGACGTCGCTGGTCCCTATCAGTTCACCCACACTGCGGCGCACCAGGCGTGGTATGCGGCGGTCAACGCCTTGTTCGATCCCTTCAAGAAATTCCGCGCCGACTACCGGGTAATTCCCTGGGCCACCTTCGTTGAGCCCGAGGTCGCGCGCGTCGGCTTGAACGAACTCGAGGCCCGGGAGAAGAACGTGCCCTACGAGGTGACGACCTACGGCATCGACGATCTCGACCG
>JACZKY010030242.1_pt1 | contig 14845 bp, 12 predicted proteins | sample 8237611 | NCBI WGS metagenome assembly JACZKY01 (sample SAMN16148055, study PRJNA663545) | marine sediment metagenome | biome: sediments and biomass from bioreactor inoculated with such sediments; feature: coastal sediments; material: methane- and iron-fed bioreactor; isolation source: Bothnian...
CAAGCCGCCGGCACCCGAGGTCTTCATCCCGGCATTCGCGCGGGCGGCCCTGCAACCCCAACCAGCAATGCCGCCCGCGCTGGCGCCGCGACCATCATTGCACTAACAATCAAATTGGACCCGTCCGTGGGGGCCGATCAATGTGACCTTTACGGTTGTCGAGGGTGAGATTTTCGTAGTGATGGGGCTTTCCGGGTCGGGGAAGTCTACGCTGGTGAGGATGATCAACGGTCTCATCAAACCTAGCGCCGGCGAGATCCTTATCGACGGAATGGATGTTGCCAACTGTTCCGAAGAAGATCTCCGCAACATCCGACGCGAGAAGGTGGCGATGGTGTTCCAGCACTTCGCCCTTTTTCCGCACAAGACTGTAGCTGAAAACGTAGCCTTCGGACTCAAGATCAGGGGCGTGAAGCCGGGAGAACGTCGGGAACGCGCGCAGGCTGCGCTCGAACAGGTTGGTCTTGGTACCCGGGCAGACAGTTATCCCGACGAACTTTCTGGCGGCATGCAGCAGCGTGTGGGACTGGCGCGAGGGTTGGCTTCAGAACCAGAAATCCTGCTGATGGACGAGCCGTTCTCCGCGCTTGACCCGCTGATCCGCGGCGACATGCAGCAGGAATTGCTCGAACTCCAGCGCTCGCTGAGAAAGACCATCGTCTCTATCACCCACGATCTCAACGAGGCGCTGACGCTCGGCAATACGATCGCGATTATGCGCAACGGTGCGATTGTCCAGACCGGAAGCGCCGAGGAGATCGTCGGCAGCCCGGCCGACGACTACGTCTCGGCCTTTACGCGCGACATTGACCGGTCGCTTGTCTTCAAGGCGGACAGCATCGCCCGGGCGCCTGGGACGATCGATATCGGCTCCAACGATTTGAGTTCGGCGATCGCTCGCATGGAGCAGGCCGGCGCCGATGCTGTTCATGTGCTCGACGGAGACAGGCTCGCCGGAGTCATCACCTATCAAGCGGCCAACGCGGCGTTCCGCGATGGAACGAATCTTGAAAGTATCGTCTCGCATGATTTCCCCGCGGCGTCGCCGAAGGCGCGGCTGTTCGATCTTTATCCGCTCGCAGGGACAGGCCTGCCGATTGCGCTCATCGATGAAACGGGCCGGCTCACCGGAGTCGTCCGCCCGCAGGACGTTTTCCGTCAGCTCGCCGGCGAAAGGGAATAGCAATGTGGAGCCCCGCCGACATTCTTTCACTGCCCTTCGCCGATTGGGTCAATTCGCTGGTACGGGACTGGCTCGTGCCGAATTTTCGGCCTTTCTTCCGCTCGATGCAATGGCCGATCACCCAGGTGCTCAACGGCCTGTCGGCTTTCCTGAACGCCACGCCGATGCTCGTCTTCACGAGCGCACTCGCACTGATCGCATGGCGGACAGCCGGGCGTGGCGTCGCGCTGTTCACGCTCGTCGCCCTGTCGTTCATCGACGTAATCGGCCTTTGGCCGGAAACCATGACGACGCTCGCGATGGTGGTTACCGCCGTGCTTTTCTGCGTCGTGATAGGCATTCCGCTCGGCATCGCCGCCGCGCGGAGCGATATCTTCCGCGCGGTCATGCGACCGCTTCTCGATATCATGCAGACTATCCCGTCCTTCGTGTACCTCGTGCCGATTGTCATGCTGTTCGGCGTCGGGGTCGTTCCCGGCATCATTGCTACCATTATCTTTGCCCTGCCGCCCATAATCCGGCTCACCGACCTCGGCATCCGCAACGTGCGCGAGGACCTGACGGAAGCCGCCACCGCCTTCGGCGCGACGCCGTGGCAGATGCTGGTCGAGGTGCAGTTCCCGCTGGCGCTGCGCACCGTCATGGCCGGCCTCAACCAGACGCTGATGCTGGCACTTTCGATGGTGGTGATTGCCGCGTTGATCGGCGCAGGAGGTCTTGGGCTCACGGTGTTCACGGGCCTTGGCCGGCTCGATGTCGGCAACGCGACGGCCGGCGGCGTCGGCATCGTGCTGCTTGCAATTATCCTTGATCGCATCAGCCAAGCAATGGGCGAGAAGCGTACCGTGCGCGGCCCGTCGCTTCTGGAGACGATACGATCCCTGTTCTCTCTGCGGGCAGCACGGCCCTCGGAAGAGGCCGAACGGGCAGGCTGAGCCTGCTCCAGCCGCGTCTTGCGCGGTTCCCATGTCCCCAGATCTCAGAGGTGGGGACGCAAGAAGAAGACAAGGAGACTACCATGACCAAGCCATCTCTCTCCCGGCTTTTTGCCGTCGCCCTATCGGCAGGTGCGATGCTGGCCTTTCCCGTCACATCTTTGCAGGCGCAGGAAGGTCCGGGCACCGGAACGACCGTCAGAATGGCTCAGGCCACCTGGGACACCGGCTGGTTCGAGGCAGCCGTCTACAAGCATCTGATCGAAAAGCTCGGCTACACCGTGGAGGGGCCGACGACGCTCGACAATCCGCCTTTCTATCAGGCCGTCTCTCAGGGTGACCTCGACCTGTGGGTCAATGGCTGGTTCCCGCTCCATAATTCCTACGAGAGCACCTATTCGCAGGGTGCAGAGCTTGTCGGCTATGTCGCCAAGGGCGGCGCGCTGGAAGGCTATCTCGTCGACAAGGCCTCGGCAGAGAAATTCGACATCAAGACCCTCGACGACTTCAAGCGCGACGACGTGAAGGCCGCGTTCGACCGCGACGGCGATGGCAAGGCGGATCTGGTCGCCTGTCCTCCGGGCTGGGGCTGCGAGATCAATATCGAGCACCACCTCGACGCCTACGAGTTGCGTGACCACGTCAATCCGATCAAGGCCAGCTATGCCGCGTCGATGGCTGACGCGGTCGCGGCCTATGGTGAAGGCACGCCGATCCTCTTCTACACTTGGACGCCAAACTGGACCGTCGACACTCTAAAGCCCGGCGAGGATGTCGTATGGATCGAGGTTCCGGAGGTCGACCTGCCGGATGACCTCATGAGTCTCGCAGATGCCGCCACGCTTGAAGGCGTGGCCGGTTGTGTCAATAATCCGTGCAAGCTCGGCTTTCCGGCAAATGACATCCGTCCGGTGGTGAATTCCAGTTTCCTCGAAGAGAACCCCGCGATCCGTGCGCTGCTGGAGACGGCGTCGCTGCCGATCGAAGACATCTTCTCCCAGAACGCGCGGATGAATGATGGCGAGGGCAACCAGTCCGACGTCGATCGCCATGCTGCGGAGTGGATCGAGGCAAATGCCGACTTGGTCGATGAGTGGCTCGACAAGGCACGCGCGGCCGCCGACTGACGTGGCTCGATGGCGGCGCAATACGCGCCGCCGTCGTTCCCCTATCGTTACCAAACGCACCACGAGGCGCACAGATGCTTTCCGGAGGATATGGCCGCAACCCCATATCAGAGGACACGCTAGGAGGGCGGATTTCGCTTGCCCGCGAGATCATGGGGATGAGCCTGGAAGAGGCTGCGTGCAATCTCGGCGTTCTGATGGAAACCTGGAGTGCGTGGGAATGTGACCGTGACATGCCGCGCGCCAACCGTCTGACCATGATGGCCGGGCTATTGGGCGTCAGCCCATCCTGGCTCTTGACGGGCATCGGTACAGGCCCAGTCGAACGTCAACCGCATAATCCAGCTGAACTCTTGCGTGCGTTCCGCCAGACCTCACAGGAGGTTGCCAACCTCAGCAGGCGAATGCAGGAAATCGCAGACGTGCTCGCGCACCAGCAGGAAGCGGAGCAAGACGAAACGGCAGCCTGAACCGGCAAGGACTGTCTGCCCCGTATGCAACGAATGTTGGAGAGGTGATCGTGACTACGGAGGTCTTCTCTCATCCCATGGTCGTCACCGGCCTCGCACTGGCGGGGCTGGCACTTTCAGCGCTGTTCGCGAACTTTGTCGTCAAGGCACTGCTATTGCGCGGCCTGAACCGACTGCTGGACTATACCACCTTCGGCCGCGACCCCGAGCTTCGCCGCCATGGCCTGATCGAAAGGCTGGCGAACGTCATGCCTGCGCTGGTCGTTTCGCTCGGTATCGCGCTGGTTCCCAACCTGCCGGCCTTCATCGTCATCGTCGTAAAGAATGTCGCCAACGCCTTCATGATCCTGACGGTGGCGATGGCGCTCAGCGCAGCGTTCAACATCGTCGATACGATCTACCACCGTCGCCCCGATGCCAAGCTGAAGCCGATCAAGGGCTATATTCAGGTCGTCAAGATCGCGGTCTATGTCATCGCGGCGCTGCTGATGATCGCCACGCTAATCGACCGGTCGCCGCTGATCCTGCTGTCCGGCCTCGGCGCGATGGCCGCCGTCCTAATCCTCGTTTTCCAGGATACGCTTCTTTCTCTTGTCGCAGGCATCCAGATTTCCTCCACGGACATGGTGCGTGTCGGTGATTGGATCGAGATGCCGAGCCAGAATGCAGACGGCGACGTGATCGAGATTGCGCTGCACACGGTTAAGGTACAAAACTGGGACAAGACCGTCACGACGATCCCAATTCGCAAGCTCGTCACCGATTCGTTCAAGAACTGGAGGGGCATGCAGGAATCGGGCGGACGGCGCATCAAGCGAGCTATCTTTCTCGATCAGACCAGCATCCGCTTCCTTAAGCAGGACGACTACGAAAAGCTCGCATCGTTCGGTCACCTCGAAACCTATCTGGAGAAGAAGCGCGCGGAACTGGCCGAGTGGAATGCGAAGCTCGGCGAGCGTGCGAACGTACCTGCCAACACACGCCGCACGACCAATATCGGCACCTTACGTGCCTATCTGGAGAACTACCTGCGCAGCCATCCCGGTATTCATCAGGCAATGACCATCATGGTGCGGCAGCTCCCGCCCGGCCCGGAAGGCCTGCCCCTTGAAATCTACTGCTTCACCAACACGACCGCTTGGGCGGCATATGAGGGCGTCCAGGCAGACATCTTCGACCATGTTCTTTCCATCCTGCCTGAGTTCGACCTGCGCGTCTTCCAGAACCCGAGCGGACAAGATTTTCGTGAGCTGTGCAGGCCTGCGTCCCGCTAGGCGAAGCCACTTAAGCCCGAACCCGCATTACAGCGATCCTGGCGCCAAGAGATATTGAGAAAGGTCAGCCCCCCCGACAAGAAAGTTGCCGATGGTTGACCTTCTCTGAATTTGCATTGGCCTAGCCGACGCTGGACTGTTCCGCTTTACCAAGCAATGCTCCCCTCCGGACACCATCACGAGGAGGCAACGACCATGGCCCGACGACGTGCGCGCTCTGCAAGGGAGGTCGCCGGTGAGCATGGCGCCGAGAGCGGCGTCGCCCGACGACGTCAGGATGTTGAGCTCGCCAGGCGCCAGGTCGGGGCACTGCGCGGCCACGCGGCCAAGCATCGTGGCCGACCAGGGTGTGTCGTGCGAGGCCTTGAGCACCACTGCGCAGCCGGCGGCCAGCGCCGGGACGATCTTCTGCGGGTTGGTCTGCACCGGCGCGTTCCAGGGCGTGATCGCCACGACCACGCCGGCGGCCTCCCTGCGGACCAGACGTCGGGCGGGGCCATCCATGACGCCCATGCCCTCGATCTCGCGCTTGAACCGATAGGTTTCGAGCAGCTTGAGGATGTAGTCGATCTCGTCCAGGCTGCTGTCGAGCAGCGGGGCCGTAGGTCAGCGAGATCGAGGAGCCGCTTTCGGCCACGATTTGATGGCGCCATTCGTCCGCGACGGCCTTGAGCCCGTCGCCGAACTGCCGCAGCGCGCGGGCGCGCCTGGCGGTATTGGTGGACCAATCGGTCTCGTCGAAGCAGCGCCGCGCCGCGGCGAGCGCACGGTCGCCATCGGCTGCCGAAGCCGCCGCGACGATACCCACCACCTCCTCCGTCGCGGGATTGATGACGTCGTAGGTCTCGCCGCTCTGCGCGGGAACAGGTGCGCCGTCGATGAACAGGTTTTCTTCGGGATTGAGTCTGGACATTGTGAAAGCCTCTATTTCGGTTGTGAGTTGAGAGCCCGCCGCCTGTCAGCTTGCTCGGGCCAGCGCGACGGCGTCGGCTCCTGCCGGGAAGTGGAGCTGGCCGGAGGTGTCGTTGGCGGCCTGCCACACGGCTTCCGCGACGTCGGTCTCCTTGGTCACCATCGCCGGCGCAGCGAATCCGGCGAATATGGGTGCCGCGAAGGCCTGGTATGCCTCGGGGATCAGGTCCTTGATGGGCAGGGTCGTGTTGTGCGAGAATCGGGTGGACGGAGCGTAGCCTGGCTCGACCAGCTTCACGCGCACGTCGAAGGCCGAGAGTTCATGGACCAGCGAGCCCGTAAAACCTTGGATGGCCTGCTTGCTCGCCGTATAGGCCGCCGCCAGCGGCATCGGGGCGAGCGTGGCGCTGGAGGTGATGTTGACGATCGCGCCCGATCTGCGGGCGCGGAACTGCGGTATGACGGCCTGGATCATCGCCATCACGCCAAAGGTATTGGTCTCGAACACCTTGCGGATATGCGGCATCGGGGTCGCCTCGAAGGCGCCGACGACGCCGATGCCGGCATTGTTGACGAGCACGTCGATCGGCCCGGCCGCTTCGATGGCCGCCGCGATGCTTTCGGCATCGGTGACGTCGAGCGGCAGCAGGCGGATTCGCTCGGAGCGGGGCAGGATGCCGTCGCGAGGGGTGCGCATGGTGGCGATCACGGTCCAGCCCAGCGAATGGAAGTGACGGGCGGTTTCGAGGCCGTAGCCTGAGGAGCAGCCGGTGATCAGTACGGTTTTCATTGTGGGGATCCTTGTTTGAGGTTGACGCGGCAGAAATAATCCCCATCATCAGGACTATCATCAATCAGAAGTCTGAATCTCGTTAGCGATAGTACGGAAATGACGGACCCCCTCTGTCAAGTCATCGAACTGCTGCGGCCCCGTGCCGTGTTCTCGAAGGGGATCAGCGGCGCGGGGCGCTGGGGTGTGCGCTATTCCGCGTTCGGACAGCCGGGTTTCTGCGCGGTGACCGAGGGCCGGTGCCGCCTTGCGGTCGACGGAGAAAGCCCCGTCACGCTGGAGGAAGGCGATTTTGTCCTTCTGCCGGCCACACCCGCCTTCACCATGTCCGGCTTCGAGCCGGTGGCGCCCAGGCACATAGATCCGAAGATCGCGCCCGCGCCCACGGAGGAAGTCCGCCATGGCCGCCCCGACGGCCCGCCAGACGTGCGCCTGCTCGGCGGCTATTTCGTCTTCGATTCACCGGATGCAGCACTGCTGGTGTCGCTTCTGCCGGCGATGATCCACATCCGCGGAAACCAGCGGCTTTCGCTGCTGATGCGCCTCGTCGGCGAGGAGGCGGGCGGGCAATGCGCGGGCCGCGACCTCGTGCTTGCGCGTCTGGTCGAGGTGCTGCTGGTCGAGGCGCTGCGGGCAACGCAAGGCAACGACGCGCCGCCCGGCCTGCTGCGCGGGCTGGGCGATGCGCGCATCGCCGAGGCGCTGCGGCAGATGCACGACGATGCCGAACGGTCGTGGACAGTGGCGGAACTCGCGAGCGAGGTGGGGATGTCCCGCTCGGCCTTCTTCGACCGCTTCACACGCACTGTGGGGCTGCGGCCGATGGAGTACCTGCTGGCCTGGCGTATGGCCGTTGCGAAGGATCTTCTGCGCGGCAAGGACATCGCGCTCGACGAGGTGGCCAGGCGCGTCGGCTACGGTTCGGCCAGCACGTTCAGCACCGCGTTCAGCCGTCATGTGGGGCAGGCGCCGGGCCGATATGCACGAGCCGTTCGGCATGAAGATGGTCCACGCGTCGGGGTTGGACAGCGCCCGGAAGCGATCCCGCGCACGGCAACGGCGTTCTGAATCAGGTCGACGTGGTTCCACGCAGGAGATGATCGGCTGGAGTCATCAGCGCAGTTTGTCGCAAACGTCGGCTGTCGTCAGGAAAACGAATAGATGGGCGGCTCAAGGCCGCAAGCGGCCGGCTTAACCATCTGTAGTGCCGCCGATGTTCATGTCGCTCGGCATCCCGGCGAGCAGCAGACTCGCTCCGGCAGAAACGTCAGACCGCTGCACTTCGACTGGACTGCACCGCCGACACAAGCAATGCTCTCCTCACAACACAATGATCCGAGGAGGCAACTATCATGGCCCGCCGACGAGCGCTCTCTGCCAGGGAGGTCGATGGGCTACGCGAGGTCGGCATGCATTGGATCAGCGACAACCTCTATTTGCAGATCCGCGAGCAAGGCACGAGAAGCTGGCTGTTCCGATACTGGGTCGACGGCAAGCCCAAGGTGATCGGCTTGGGCGCAACCAGAGACGTCACGCTGGCCGAGGCCCGCGACAGAGCAGACCGCCTGCGCATCGAGATTCGTGATGGCGGTGACCCTGCGGGTCAGAGGAAGGCTGCGCGCGAGGAGAGGAAAGCCGAGCGCGTTGCCACGGTCGCCACCGCGGTGCCGACATTCGAGGAATGCGCCCGGGAATACATCAATTCCCACGAGGCCAGCTGGAAGAACGACAAGCATCGGGCGCAGTGGCGCTCGACGCTGAAGACCTATGCCTATCCAGTCATCGGCAAGACGCCGGTCAACGAGATCGGCATCGATGATGTCCTCAAGGTGCTGAAACCGATCTGGACAACGAAAGCACCAACAGCGGGCAATCTGAGGGGCCGCATCGACAAGATCCTCGGCTGGGCGACCGCCATGGGCTATCGCACTGGCGACAATCCGGCCTCGCGCGATGGACCGCTGGCTCATCTTCTGCCGCCGCTGGGTAAGGTGAAGCGGGAGAAGAAGCACCATGCTGCCGTGCCGTATCGGGAAGTACCCGCTGTCGTCGCCGAGATTAGGAAGCTTGGCTCTACCAGCGCCAAGGCACTGCTGTTCACGATTCTGACGGCAGCACGCACCGGCGAGACGCTGGGTGCGACATGGGACGAGATCGATCTCGACGAGAAGCTCTGGACGGTTCCGGCTGGACGCATGAAGGCCGGTGCGGAGCATAAGGTGCCGTTGTCGGACGAGGTGATCAGGTTGCTGAAAAGCCTGGCGCGCACCACAGACGGCAACCCACATCTCTTTCCCGGCCCGCGGGCGAAGACCTTGTCGAACATGGCGATGCTACAATGTCTACGCGGCATCCGGGATGACGGCGCTACGGTGCACGGCTTCCGTGCTTCGTTCTCGACCTGGGCTCGGGAGCAGACCGACTTCTCCTCGGAGATTATCGAGGCTGCGCTCGCTCACACCCAGAGCGATAAGGTGGTTGCTGCTTATGCAAGGACGACCTTCCTCGATCGCCGGCGTGAACTGATGCAGGTATGGGCGAGGTTCTGCATGGGCGGCTGAGGTGTGTTGGTGTAGGCGCTTGGCGGCCCATGGCCGGCTCGTCGAGCCACTATCGCTGTCAGATCCCAGGATGGATAGGGTCACGGAAGCTCTCAGCTTGGAAACGCCCCGGAACTAGCAACATGTGCGCGCATTACATCGCGCAACCTCTGCTTGTCGGCCTCGAGCTGCATCACGGCTTCGGCACGTTCGAATGCCAGCCGGGACTGGAAGAGGGCAGCTTTCCGGAAGGCATCGTCGCCCATGCGGGAAAGCGCCAGCAGAGATTTCTGGATACGCAGTTGCACTTCGATCAACCCCGCGCCATCGCGCGCCATCAGCATGAAGGCGTCTTCCAGCAGATCGGCGGCATCCAGCGACGGAACGTGGACTCGCAGGTATCTGGGGTCCAGATTCTCCGCCTTATCGAGACCTTTCCCCCAGATACTCAGGAGTCGGGTCACACGGCCGATGACCTCGATCGCCGTGCCGGGATCGTTCGTGGCGGGCGACAGCGCGCGTGAGCCGATTTCACTCATGACGGCGAGGCCGAAGCGCGGATCCTGGTCAAAGGAGCGTTCATTGTCGATCGAGAACGCCTCGCAAACCGCTTCCCGGATGATCTCGGCCTCTGCGTCATCTCCAGCTCTTGCCCGGACGATCCGGACAAGCGGGGTGTGCGGATAGATGAACGTGCCGGGGACCGCGTTGACGTAAATGTCGGTGTCATAAGTCTCGCAGAGATCTGAGAGCGCGGGCATGTCGACATGCTGGACGTAGCCGATCATATCTCCAACGATCGGGTACGCATCGGCGGAGTCGCCATCCTTCGGATGCCGCAGCGGGACGCCGCCAAGATAGGGGTCGCCCAGGCGCTCCTCGATCGCCTGCCTGGTTGCCTCCTCGACACGGTCGGTCGTTTCACCGACCCTGCCCAAGCGGGTCAAATGATCGATCCATCGCAGCAGCGAAATCACCACCAGCGCGATGACCACGATCGTGACCGCGAAGAGGACCACGCGTCCCCGCTCGCCATAAGCCCCGGTCTTCAGAACGATCAGGCCGACGATGCCGAACAGGAACGAGCCGACGAATGTCGAAAGAACCGTTTGCGTCAGCCGGTCCTCGATCAGCAGCTTGGTCGCGCGTGGCGTGACGCTATTGGTCGCCGAACCATAGGCGGAAACCATGATGCTGAGCGAGAAAGTGGTGACCGCGAGCATGCTGGACGCGATGATGGACAGCAGGCTGTCGACGGCATCCGCCCCAATACTCCAGGGCATCTCCCACGGAATGTAGCGTTCGACCACCGCTGCGAGAATTGCGGCCAGTATGCCCAAAGCGCCGATCAGCGTGGCCCGCACCCATAACCGCCGGGTCAGCTGCATCATGAACCATTGCCACCGCGGCATGTGACCTCCCTGACGTCAAAGCCCGAACTCAAGCAGTGCCATGCAACCTACTATCAATTAGGCGTCTGAACAGGGTCGACGACTATCGCATGACAAAGCCTACGGGAGAACGTTACAACGAATGCCTCAATACTCGCCTCGCGACGAGCTTCTCGACGGCCATACCTGCTACAGGCTCGCCGAGGCCAGAATCCCATTGGTCTGGTGCCGCCGGCATTACAACACCGTGTGCCCATCTGGATCTCCGGGCGAAAACCCTCAGGCGCCCAAGGTCTTCATCCGGCATCCGGGTGGGCCGCAATTAAAACCATCGACGCCATCCGCACTCGTGCTGCGACCCTCGATGCAATGACGACCAAATTGGACTCTTCGGCGATCTCCAGATCGATACTATGAGGGATGGACAAGGTGGTACTGCACATCAGGCAGATTTTGTACGGTAGCCTACCCTTCCGGTGGAATTCCTGTATTGAGATAGGCCATCTCGCCTTCCACAAAGGCGACGAACTTGCGGACGATCTCGGAGGCATCTTCAGGTCGCCAGCCCATCCCGACTTCGATCTCGGGGGCGCCCTCCCGCAGCCGCACATAGGAGATACCGGCCGGCGACAGGCTGCGCATGGAGTTTGGGACGAACGCCAATCCCATTCCCTCGGCCACCAGATTGATGATGGTCTGCATCTGCATCGCGCGTTGGCCGATAATCGGATGTGCTCCGTGATCGGCATACAAGCGAGTGACGAGATCATGAAGAACAGGCGCTCCTGTTCGTGGAAAGAGAACAAGCGGCTTGTCGCTCAGATCATCGAACGAGACGGCTTCTTCCTCGTCAGCAGAATCGCTGCTGTCCACCCAATGTGACGGCATCGCAACAATGAGTTCTTCCGAGCTGATCGGCACGTAGCCTAGGGGCGCCGGCATGGCACGGTTCGGTGCGGGGATCATCAGGCCGACATCCAGTTCACCTGCAAGCAAGCTCTCGAGCTGGACGTTGCTGGTCGCTTCGTGCAAATCGATTTCCACTTCGGGGAAGGATTGCTTGAAGCGGCTGACCAGCCTCGGCAGGAAGCTGTAACCGACGAAGCTGACGAAAGCCACGCGTAGCCTGCCGACCTCACCTCGCGACAGGCGCCGCGCCAGGTCCGGAAGCTCCATCGCTTCGCCCAAAACGCGTCTTGCATATGGCAGCCACTCATTTCCAATCGGCGTCAGCCGCACTGTTCGCTTGGTGCGGAAGAACAGTTGCACCCCAAGGTCAACCTCCAGCGCCTGGATACTCTGGCTGAGCGGAGGCTGCGTCATATGCAGGCGCTCGGCCGCCCGGCCGAAGTGAAGTTCTTCGGCCACGGCAACGAAATGGCGGAGCTGACGCAGTTCCATGGCGTCCTCATTGATATACAGCATGACCTAATACCATATGATAAATAGATTTCCAGAATTACCAGGCTCCCGCCTATGTTTCGCCCTACCAGCCAGCCGCGGGAGGGCAGCCAGTGCCGCAGAAATTGCGATCGAGCACGATCACCAAAGGTGTCGAACGTTCGCCCAACCGGGCGATGTTTCGCGCGCTCGGCTATCGAAGCGAGGATTTCGACAAGCCGATGATCGGGATTGCCAACGGCCACTCGACGATCACGCCCTGCAACGCGGGACTTCAGCCTCTCGCTGACGCCGCCGCCGTGGCGATCAAGGCAGCCGGCGCCAACCCCCAGATGTTCGGCGTTCCCACCATCTCCGACGGCATGTCGATGGGCACGGAAGGCATGAAATACTCCCTCGTGTCGCGCGAGGTGATCGCGGATTGCGTCGAAACGACAGTTCAGGGCCAGTGGATGGATGGCGTTCTCGTCATCGGCGGCTGCGACAAGAACAAGCCAGGAGGCATGATCGGGATTGCGCGTGCGAACGTACCGGCGATCTATGTCTACGGCGGCACCATCAAGCCAGGAAACTGGAAGGGCGAGGACCTGTCGGTCATCTCGTCATTCGAAGCCGTCGGCGCGATCAAGGCTGGCCGCATGAGCCAAGAGGATTTCGATGGCATCGAACGGCACGCATGTCCGACCACAGGCGCCTGTGGCGGCATGTACACAGCGAACACGATGGCTTCGTCCTTCGAGGCGCTCGGCATGTCGCTGCTTGGCTCGTCGCTGATGGCCAATGTCGATCAGGAGAAGCTGGATTCTACGACCGCTTCGGCAACCGTTCTGGTGGAGGCGGTCAGGAAAGGCATCAGGCCACGCGATATCATCACCCGCGAAAGCGTCGAGAACGCCATCGCGCTGGTGATGGCGACCGGTGGCTCCACCAACGCGGTACTCCACTATCTGGCCGTCTGCCATGCAGCCGAAGTCGAGTGGACGCTTGAGGATTTCGAGCGCGTTCGTAGAAGGGTCCCGGTCATCTGCGACCTCAAGCCTTCCGGCCGATACATGGCGGTAGACCTGCACCGTCAGGGCGGCGTGCCGCAGGTGCTCAAGTTGCTGCTGAATGCCGGATTGCTCAATGCCGACTGCCTGACGATCACCGGCAGGACGATGGCGGAGGAACTCGCGGATGTTCCCGACCATCCGCCATCCGACCAGGACGTGGTACGCCCCGTCGATGCTCCGCTCTATCGCGAAGGCCATCTTGCGGTTCTGCGCGGCAATCTGGCGGAGGGCGGTGCCGTCGCGAAGATCACCGGGCTGACGTCGACCTCGATCACCGGACCGGCGCGCGTGTTCAACGACGAACAATCCGCGCTGGAAGCCATTCTTTCCGGCACAATCCAGCCGGGCGACGTGCTCGTGCTGCGCTATCTCGGTCCGAAGGGTGGTCCCGGTATGCCCGAGATGCTCGCGCCGACCTCGGCGATCGTCGGCCGCGGGCTCGGCGACAAGGTAGGCCTCATCACCGACGGGCGGTTTTCCGGCGGCTCATGGGGCATGCTCGTCGGCCATGTCACGCCGGAGGCGTTTGTCGGCGGGACGATCGCACTGGTCGAGGAGGGCGACCGGATCACGATCGACGCCGGACGCCGGCTGTTGCAGCTCGGGGTTTCGACAGAAGAGATCGAAAGACGTCGGCGCGAGTGGCGTCAGCCTGCTGCGCGCTACACGCGCGGCGTGCTTGCGAAGTTCGCTGCTCTCGCCAAGCCGGCCAACGAAGGAGCCGTAACCGGATAGCGGGCGAGGCATGAGGGTCTCGCTCAACAATCACAACAGGGAGGAAAGATCATGCTGCATCCGAGAAGACAATTTGTTCGCGCCGCGTTTGCTATTGCGGCACTGGCGGGTCTCGCCACATCCGCATCCGCGCAACAGGAGATCAAGATCGGCTATGCGCTGGCTCCGACATCGCATTATGGTGTCGCGGCCGATCGCTGGCAGGAATATGTGGAGGCGGGAAGCGACGGGAGTTATGCGTTCCGGCACTTTCCGTCATCCGGGCTCGGCGGCGAGCGAGAAGTGATCGAGGGTGTCCAGCTCGGCACCGTCGAGGCGACAATCGTATCCTCCGGAACCCTGTCCAACTTCGTGCCGGAAGCAGGTGTCTTCGACATACCGTTTCTCTTTCGTGACCTCGGCCATGCGCGCCGGGTGCTCGACGGCCCGGTGGGACAGGAGATCCTCGCGAAGTTTGACGATGTCGGGCTGGTCGCGGTCGCATGGGGCGAGCAGGGTTTCCGCCACATCACAAACAACCGCAATGCCATCGAAACGCCGGCTGACATCGCGGGCTTGAAGCTGCGGACGATGGAGAACCCCACTCACATAACCGCCTTCGAGACACTTGGGGCCGCACCCACGCCGATGGCGTGGCCGGAAGTCATCGGGGCGCTTGAGCAGGGCACGATCGACGGACAGGAGAACCCTCTCGCCGTTATCACCTCGGCGAAACTCTCCGAAGTTCAGACCTACCTCACCCTCTCGGGGCACGTCTATTCGCCGACGGTGTTCCTCGTCTCCCGTCCGCTCTGGGACGGCCTGTCTCAGGAAGACCAGGAGATGTTTCGCAAGGGCGCTGTCGAAGCCGTTGCGGCAATGCGTGCCTTCGTCGATGGCGTCGAAACCTCGGGCGTGGAGCAGTTGAAGTCCGAGGGAATGACCGTCGGAGAACTGTCCACGGAGCAGAAGGCTGCGTTCCAGGGCGCGCTGGAAGCCGCTTATGAGCAGTATTACGGCACTTACGGCAAGGATCTCGTCGAACGGATCATCGCC
>JACZKY010072862.1_pt1 | contig 14805 bp, 11 predicted proteins | sample 8237611 | NCBI WGS metagenome assembly JACZKY01 (sample SAMN16148055, study PRJNA663545) | marine sediment metagenome | biome: sediments and biomass from bioreactor inoculated with such sediments; feature: coastal sediments; material: methane- and iron-fed bioreactor; isolation source: Bothnian...
GATATGGCTGGTCGACAATGAGTACGGGTGTTTTCACCGGAGTGTCATCGTAGAGCGTCTTCACGTTTTCCGGATAGAGCCTCAGGCAGCCATTGGTCGCCGTAAGGCCGATGCTGGCCGGTTTGTTGGTGCCATGGATCAAATAACCCGATTTGCTCAAGTAGAGCGCGTATTCTCCCAAGGGATTATCAGGCCCCGGCGGGACCTTTGCGGGGAGAGGATCTCCTTTTTTGCGATGGTCCGCGGCAATCGAAGCAGGGACATGCCAGGTCGGCCGGGCCGCCTTGCGGGCCACATGCATCTTGCCCGTGGGGGTAGGCCGCTCGTCGGTACCGATCCCGACCGGGTAGGTCGTCACCAGCAGAGAAGTTCCATCCTCCTTGTACTGGAAGAGCCTCATGGTGGCCAGGTTGACCACGATCCCTTTTCTGGGAGTGTCCGGCAGGATAAAACTCAGAGGCAACAGGACACGCTCTCCGGCCTCAGGTACCCATACGTCCACCCCCGGATTCGCCGCGCTGATCGCATTGATCCCCAGACTGAAGTGCCGGGCAATATCCGGGAGCGTATCTTCCTTTTCAAGCCGGATGACCGCCAGCCGGCCGATGACGTCTTCTCCTCCCGCGACCGGAAACCTGGTTCGCTCGATCTCCTTTTCATGAAGGCTTGGAAAAGAATCTGCTGTCTTCTGAACACCTTTCGTTGCAGCACATCCAGAAAGAGAGAAGATGAACATGCAGAGAGCCGTCAAACGAAGCCAGTTGCATGAGAGTGATAGATCGCGGATTCGGCACATGGGTTAAACTGGAGTTCCCTCTGGGTTATTTCAATCTTAAAGTATACATCGGAGTTCGCTCACCGACGATCCGGAAGGGGCGTCCTGCCGGCGGTGCCCGGTGACCGTATTCGGTATCTGCAAGGTTTATTCCAGGCCTCCGCGAATCTCCTGGGTGTGTCATCCCCCAGGGAACTGTGGGTTTGCCGGAGCCCGACAGGAAAGGATGGGTGGATGAAATACTTTATTTGTTCAATGGATATAGGCATAATTTGACCAGACAACTCATTGATCGGACGGAAAACAACGCGGTCGTCCCCTTTGTGCCGGAACAAGGGCCGCGCCTGAAGGCTGCTTCCATGCGTTTGAATACAACACGTCCCCTCCTCATCCTGGCCGTCTTGCTGTTCCAGGTCCAGGATGTTCATGCGACCTCATCGAACCACTTTCTGAAAATCCCTTTGGTCGCGGTCGGTTGGGGGGCGCAGCCGGGGAAATTCGGGCTGTTCTTTCCCCCCGACGGAGAAATCATCGGGCCACGGACCTTTGCGCTGGCGGATAACGGCTCCGTCTACATATTCGATACGGCCAAGCACAACATCAAACATTTCCGTGCCGATGGACGTTTCCTGCGGAGTATCGGAAAGAATCTGTTCGGATATGCGCTTGCCTGGCACGACGGATTTCTCTATCTCCTGGACGGGGATGCGCTGCGCAAATACGACGACGGCGGGCGGCAGGTGGGCCTCTACCCGATCTCGCCGGCGATCAAGCTGCGCGAGGGATACGGTCAATGGCTGCGGGTCACCGAGGACGGGGCCCTCTATGTGAAATCCGGTCGAAAGGCGTATCGCATCTTCTCCGACCTGGAGGAGGACGTCATTCCGCAGGATCTCCAGGCGGGCAGCGAGCGCACGGGGACCCCCAATCGCCAGGGGAACCGCTGGTACCGCCTGATCCGGCAATCCGACACCAGACGTCTTCTGCAGATCCAGAATGCCGCGGGGAGCGTACTTCAAGAGATCGTTTTGGAAACAGCCGACCGTTTCGGCAACAACTATTTCCTGGAAGAGGATCATCGCGGCAACATATATCTTGAAATACAGCAGATCGGTGCCGAAGACCGGATTCGATTGACCATCTGGGTGTTCAATCGGCAGGGGGAACGGATCGCGGAACTCTCGCTCCCGAATCGATACCACACCAATGTGTTCAAGAAAATACTGGTCGACGGGCAGGGGGTGATCTACCATCTGCGCACGGAACCGGACGGTGTCTACGTCGACAGATGGGTCTGGAAGGACCACCCGTGAAAGGACTCGCGAAGCCGCTGGTGTTCATGGTCGTACTTTCCCTGGCTTTCCCGCAAGCCAGTGCCTGGTCCATCACGCGCGAGGAAGTCATCGGCCAGGCCAGATCCTTTGTAAATATTGAATGGCAATGCGGGCGACACAATGCCCACCGGCAATACAATCTGCTGGAACCCGGCAAGTCCTACCAAGGGGTCTCCTACAATTGGGGAGGGTTCGACTCCCCCGCGGAGTTCCTGAATAAAGTGGAATCCGGAAAGATCGCGGGAAACTACAAAAAGCGTTGCGGGGAGAAGCTCTGCGTCCGTTTCGATCTTGCCGGACTGGACTGCTCCGGGTTCATCTCGCGTTGCTGGCAGGTAGGTCGCTACTCCACCTCGGCGCTGCACGCGATCTCCATCAAGATTCAACGGAAAATGCTCAAACCGGGAGATATTCTCAATTCGCAAAACAAGCATGTGGTGCTCTTCGATGGCTACGATGACGAGGGAGAGATGTGGGCGTACGAATCCTCCGCGTGGGTGCGGCAGCAGGGGCGCCACCGGCGGGGGTCGTCTTCCGTTCCGTGGATTTGGGGGAAGATTACGTTCCCCGTCGCTTCTACAGGTTCATCCATCCCGGGGACAGGATCCGCACGGAACGCTCGGTGGCCGCCCGCGAGAAGCTCAAAGGCGGCAAACGTTGGGTCATCCCGGCAAAAACCAGGGGAACCATTTCCAAAGGCCCCGAATTCAGGGATCCGTCCTCTCCCGACAAGACGCCTATGGATGTCTGGTTTTTCGTTGAGTACGATAATGGAAAGCGGGGCTGGTCCTCGCTCCGTAACCTGATTCTTATCGAGGAAGCGGAGCAGCCCCCCGTCAGCGCTCCACCCGAATCTTGGTGACCTGCCCTTCGACGGGTGCCCCCGATATCCCCTCCGTGCCATTGGGGAACGATTGGAAACGGTGGAACATGCGATAAGGGTCGGCCGATGAATCGCAGGGGACCAGGGGAAACGGCATATCCATTGTGGTAAGATTTCATCATATTAAAACGATCTGATGCCGGAGACCGGATGCGGACTGGGAATTCGAATCGGCGGAAGGCGGAGTCCTTCCGGAAGGTAGGGATCGTCCTTCTGCTGGCGGTTTTTGCGGTTGGGGCCGGGGTCGCGTCTGCATCCGTCCTTTGCCTCGGCGGGGACGGCCACAGGGCGGTCGAATCCGCCGCGTCCTGCGTATTCTGCGGAGTTCGAGCCAACCTTCCCGGTCCCCAGGAATCGATGATTTCGTCAGGGGACCATTCGTCCGGGGATTCCTGCGGATCCTGCAGAGATTATTCGTTCTCTTCCGTAAACGGGGTTTCAGGCGTTTCCGTGCCTTCTCCGTCGGGATCGGACGATGGGCGTATCTCCCTGTTCCAGATTGTCGTGGTCGCAAGTCCGCCGTCCATTATCCCTTTAACCTCATCCGTGTACCGACCGCCGGAACCGCCCGATCCAGTCGCGATCCACACCCGCCCCTTCGTTCTCCTGATCTAAGCTTCGCTCCCCGACCGGTTCGCGTTCCCGTTTCCCGTTCGCCGTTTCGCCCTCCTCTTTCCGAAACTGTCGGGGGGAGGGGAAAATTCTATATGGAGGCACCGGATGAGCATCTCGCGTTCTTCACTTGCCGCGATCGTGGGAGCCGCCATGTATTTCGGCATCCTCACAACGCCCGCCGTCGGGGCAAGCCCGGATCCCAAGGGGGAGCTTACTCTTCGTCAGGCGCTGGAACTGGCGTTCACCGGGAATTCCGAACTTGCGGCCTTGGCCTGGGAGGCGCGATCCGGGGACGCCAGGATCCTGCAGGCCGGGCTTCTCCCCAACCCGGAGATCGGCCTGGAAGTCGAAAATATCCTGGGATCAGGCCCGTTCCGCGGATTCGAAGCCATCGAGACGACGCTCTCGATCGGCCAGCTCGTGGAACTGGGCGGGAAGAGGGCGGCACGGATCCGGCTGGCGTCGGTGGAAAAGGAGATTGCCGGATGGGATTATGAGGCCAGGCGGGCGGACCTGGCGGCGGAAGTCGCCAAGGCGTTCGTTGAGGTATTGACCACCCAGGAGCGGATTACCCTGGCAGAGGAAACATCCCGCCTTTCGGAGGAAGTGCTGGGTGCCGTCTCCGCGAGGGTCGCGGCCGGGAAGATCTCCCCCGTGGAGGAGGCGAAGGCCCAGGTCGCCTTCTCGGTCAGCCGGATCGATCTGGAAAGGGTCCACCGGTCCCTGGAATCGGCAAGGGCGAAGCTGGCCGCAACGTGGGGAGGCTCCAAGCCGGTTTTCTCCAAAGCCGTTGGACAACTGGAACAGGTGACGCCGACACCGCCCATCGAAGTCCTTGCCGACCGCCTCTCGCGCAACCCCGACATCGCAAGGTGGGCGGTGGAACTGGAACAGCGCAGGTCGGCCCTCGCGCAGGAGCGCGCCGGGCGGGTCCCCGACGTGACGATCAGCGCGGGGATTCGCCGTTTCAGGGAACCGGAAAACGTGGACACGGCGTTTTTGTTCGGCGCGGCGATCCCGCTTCCCCTGTTCAACCGCAATCAGGGGAAGATTCTCGAATCGCAATATCAGCTCTCCAGAGCGGAGCGGGAGCGCGAGGCCGCCGGGAACCGGGTCCGTTCCGCTCTATCCGAGTCTTATCATGCCATTGCCGTCGGATACCTGGAGGCGACCACCCTGAAGTCCGTCGTCCTCCCAGGTGCCCGGAGCGCCTTCGAATCCACGAGAGAAGGTTTTCGCCAGGGGAAGTTCGGCTATCTGGACGTCCTCGACGCGCAACGGACCCTGTTCGAAGAGAGAGGCCGGTACCTTGAGGCGCTCAGCGCCTATCACAAGGCCGCAGCGGACATCGAACGGCTGGTCGGCGGCGGCCTCGACGACCCGTCGAAATCCACCGAGACCAAGCGAGGGAGCACAGAATGACCATCGGGATGATCCGGATCAATACGTTTTTTCTGGCGTTCTTTTTGATGTTTTCGGCCCTGTCGTTGAGCGGATGCACGGGACGGGGGCCTTCGGAATCCTCGGAGAAAGGGGATGAGGGGCGGAAGGAGTCGGCAGGCATTGAAGGGGAACATGATGGGCATGGAGACCACGCGGAGGACAAGGTCGTCCGGCTGACCGATGCACAGATGAAGGAATTCGGCATCGTGCTCGCCACGGCCGGCCCCGGCCATCTGAAGACCCAGGTCGAGCTGCCCGGGGAGATCGTCCCCAATGCGGACCGTACCGCGCATGTCGTTCCCCGGGTATCCGGGGTGGTCCGCGAAGTCCGGAAGGTCCTCGGAGATCGCGTCCGCAAGGGAGAGGTCCTCCTGGTTCTGGACAGCAAGGAGCTGGCCTACAGCAAGGCGGCCTTCCTCTCCGCGCGCGAGAAGCTGGATCTTGCGCAAGCCAACTTCGAGCGGGAAGAGGACCTCTGGAAAAAGAAGATCTCCCCGACCCAGGACTACCTGCAGGCCAAGGAGTCGCTGGGCGAGGCGCGGATCGTGCTCCGGTCCGCCGAACAGCAGCTGCACGCCCTCGGGTTCTCGGATGAGTATCTGGCGAAGCTTCCCTCGCAGCCGGACGTCTCGTACACGCGGTACGAGGTCATCGCTCCTTTCGATGGGGTGATCATCGGGAAGCACGTGGCGCTTGGGGAGGCCCACAAGGAGGACGCCGAAACGTTTCTCATCGCGGACCTGAATACCGTCTGGGTGACCCTGAGCGTGTACCAGAAGGACATCCTGTCGGTCCGGGCGGGCCAGCGCGTCGTTGTCTCGGTGGGACACGGCATTCCGGACCTGACGGGGGAGATCAGCTACGTCGGGCCGCTCGTCGGGGAGCAGACCCGGACCGGCACCGCGCGGGTGGTTCTTCCGAATCGCGGCGGGCAGTTGCGGCCGGGATTGTTCGTCACGGGGAGGGTCGCCCTGGGCACCGTCCCGGTTCCGATCCTGGTTCCCAAGACCGCCTTGCAGACGCTGGATGGGCAGACGGTCTTGTTCGTGAAGGACGAGGACGGGTTCGAGCCGCATCCGGTCACCGCAGGCCGTTCCAACGGAACGCACGTGGAGATCACCGCAGGGCTGGAACCCGGGCAGCGATACGTGACCGACGGCGCGTTCACCCTGAAGGCGCAGCTTGCCAAGGGGACGTTTGACGACGGCCACGGCCACTAGAGAGGCAGAGGAGCAACCATGCAGAATCTCGTCGCGTTCGTCCTCCGGAATCGCCTCCTGATGGTAGTCCTCGGCGCGCTGGTACTTGCCGCGGGGACCTACAGCTACACCCGGTTGCCCGTGGACGCTTTTCCCGACGTGACGCCGAATCTCGTCCAGGTGTTCACGGAAACCGGCGGGCTTGCCCCCGAGGAAGTGGAAAAGTACGTCACCTATCCCGTCGAGGGAGCCATGAGCGGCCTCCCCGGCCTCAAGGAGATCCGGTCGGTTTCCAACTTCGGGCTTTCGGTGGTGAACATCTACTTCGACGACGTGACAGACCTCTATCTGACCCGGCAACTGGTCAGCGAGCGGCTTCAGATCGCCCGGGAGGAGATCCCGATGGGGTTCGGGGATCCTGAGATGGGCCCGATCTCTTCGGGACTCGGACAGATCCTTTTCTATTTCGTGGAGGACGAGAGCGGCCAGCGGACGCCCCAGCAGATCCGGGAAATCCAGGACTGGCTGATCAAGTTCAACCTCCAGACCGTCAAGGGGGTGACCGAGGTCCTATCCATCGGCGGCGATGTGAAGCAGTACCAGATCCACGTCCGTCCGATCGACCTTCTCCGGTACGACCTTTCCTTGAGCGAAGTGGTGGAGGCCGTCAAGGCGAACAACTCCAACGTAGGGGCCCAGTTCATCGTCAAGAACGCGGAAGAGTACATCGTCCGTTCCGTGGGGTTGGCCGAGAAGATCACGGACCTGGAGAACATCGTCCTGAAATCCAAGGCCGGGACGCCCGTATTCCTTCGGCAGGTGGCGGATGTCGTGACGGGGGGCGAGGTGCGTCGCGGCCTGGCCACCCGGGACGGCAAGGGGGAGGCAGTCGTCGGAATGGTCCTGAAACTGATCGGGACCAACACCTCGACGGTCATCAAGGACGTGAAGGACCGGATGGACAAGATCAACAAGGTCCTCCCCCCGGGCATCAAGGTGGTCACGTATTACGACCAGGCGACCCTCGTCGCCAGGTGCGTCGGGACGGTCACCAGGGCCTTGTCCGAGGCGGCGGTTCTCATCATCCTGGTCCAGCTCCTGCTGATGGGCGGGATCCGGCCGAGCATCGTGGTACTGGCGGCCATCCCCTTCTCGCTGGCCTTTTCCTTCCTCGCGATGAAGTATTTCGCCATCTCCGCCAACCTCATGTCGCTCGGAGGGCTTGCGATCGCTCTGGGCCTCCTGGTCGACGGTTCGGTGGTCATAGTCGAGAACGTGGACCGGATGATCCGGGAGGGGGATCCGGACGAACCCCTGGTGCACGTGATCCTCAGGGCGTGCACGGAAGTGGCCCGCCCCATCGTTCTTTCGCTCCTCATTATCGTGATCGTATTCCTGCCCCTGTTCGCCTTGCAGGGGGTGGAAGGGAAGACGTTCCGTCCCCTGGCGCAGACCATGGCGCTTGCCATGTTCGGATCCCTGCTGTTCGCGGTCCTCCTGGCGCCGGTCCTGGCGAGCCTGCTGATGCGCCGGCCGCGACACGGATCGGGGGAGCACAAGGAATTCGTCGTCGTTCGATGGATGCAGTCGGCGTACCGGCCGCTGGTGACCTTTTTCGTGCGCAGGCCGGCCGCCGCCATCGGGGTGGCGCTGGGCCTCCTTGTGGTCGGCGGCCTCCTATTCACCCGCCTGGGTTCGGAATTCGTCCCGAGGTTGAACGAAGGGGATCTCCTGGTCCGCGCCACCATGGCTCCCTCCATCTCCCTGGAGGAGGCGCGGGACACGATGACCCGGTTCGAGCGCCGGGTCCTTGCGAAGTTCCCGGAAGTGACCGCGGTGGTGACCCGCGTGGGCCGGGGGGAGGTGGGCGCCCATGCGGACCCGGTCAATTCCGCGGAGGCGTTCATCGCCCTGAAGCCGCAGGATCAATGGAAGACCGCGAAAACCCACGAGGTGCTCTTCGAAAAGATGAGCGACGAGTTCCGGAGCTTTCCCGGTGCGGCCTTCAACTTCACCCAGCCGATCGCGGCCGCGGTGGACGAACTGATCAGCGGCAGCAAGGCGGACCTGGCGATCAAGATCTTCGGACAGGACATGGAGGTGCTGAAAGCAAAGGCGGCCGAGGTGGAAGCGGTGATCCGGGCCGTTCCCGGCGCGGACGACGTCCAGATGGACCAGGTGACCGGAACGCCCCAGCTTCGCATCACCGTGGACCGCCAGGCCATCGCCCGCCACGGGATCAACGTCGAGAACGTCCAGAGCATCATCCGGACCGCCGTCGGGGGAGAGGAAGCCGGGCAGATCTTCGAGGGAATTCCCCGTTTCGACATCGTCGTCCGGTACGCGCCCGGGAGCAGGGATACCGGGGAGGCGATCGGGCGGATCCTCGTGGCCGCCCCCGGGGGGCAAAAGGTGCCGCTGTTCGACATCGCGAAGATCGAGGAAATCGTGGGCCCGCGGCAGATCACCCGGGAGGACAACCAGCGCTTCATCACGGTGCAGTGCAACGTTCGCGGCCGGGACATCGGGTCGTTCGTCCGGGACGCGCAGAAGGCGATCGGCGAGAAGGTTGAGATGCCTTCGGGATACCTCGTCGACTGGGGCGGCCAGTTCGAGCTCCAGCAGGAGGCCAACAAGCGCCTGGCGCTTGTGGTGCCGGTAACGCTCCTGATCGTGTTCCTGCTGCTCTTCTCGGCCTTCAACTCCCTGAAGAACTCGCTGCTGATCCTGCTGAACATTCCCCTGGCCCTGGTCGGGGGCGTGGCGGGGTTGTGGCTGACGGGACAAAACCTGTCGGTCCCCGCTTCAGTGGGTTTCATCGCCCTCTTCGGGATCGCCCTCGCCAACGGGATGGTGCTGGTGACTTACTTGAACCAGTTGCTGCGCGAAGGAGTTCCCATGGAGGAGACATGCATCCGCGGAGCATGCCTCCGGCTGCGCCCGGTCCTCATGACGGCGTTTACTTCCGTCCTGGGGCTGGTGCCGATGGTGCTGTCGCACGGCACGGGAAGCGAGGTCCAGCGGCCGTTGGCCACCGTGGTCATCGGAGGGCTGGTCACGTCCACCATGCTGACCTTGCTGGTCATTCCGGCGGTCTACCGGTGGTTCGCCATCGACGTGGAGAAGGAGAACGGCGATCAGTCCCAGGGGGAGGGAAGCCGATGAAGCAGATTCAGGCGTACATCAAGCCGCACATGCTTTCGAAAGTCACGAGGGCCCTCCAGAAGATCGAGGGGCTCACCGGGATGAGCGTCGTCGACGTCCGGGGCTTCGGGAGAGGGAGGGCGAAAGGCGCGCCTCGCCGGGCCGGGGACGACCTCCTGGATTACTCCCTGCGCATGAAGATCGAACTGTTCTGCGCGAACGACAAGGTCGATGAGATCGTCGATATGATCGAGAAAACGGCGCACACGGGGCTGCGGGGTGACGGCAAGATCTTCGTTTCCCCGGTGGAGAAGGCGGTGCGCATCAGCACGGGCGAGCGGGGGGATTTGGCCATGTGAGGACCGGCCTAATCCACCACCCGGCTCGCGCGCAGGAGGAATCGCTCCTGGCCGTCCTGCGCCTCGCCCTCGATGCGGCCTTCCGAAACCCGCAGGGTGAACTGCAGCGGCGCGGATCCGGGCTTCCACGACGACCGGTCCAGACGGAGGGACACGCGTTCCCCGCGGATGCGGCCGATTCCCTCCATGGTCCATCGCCGAAGCCACACGCTGGCCGACGCGTGCTGGAACCGTTGCGTGAATACGAGCACCACCGGTTCCTCGCCATCCGGGCACGCGAGGGTGCCCCGCCAATACCCCGCGACGCGCGCCGGCACGATCCACAGGTACACCGTGCTCTCCTTGATCGGCCAGACCGTCTTTTCGGAGGTAGGGACCAGCCGCCGGTCATCGGGCTCCCAGTCCCCCATGTTCCAGTCGTGCGACACGACGCGCGTGCCGGGCCGCAGTTCGGACAGGATCCGGGGACGCAGGTCCAGGTTGACTTCCGGCAGCAGGTACATCGTCAAGACCGTGGCGTCGCGGAAGTCCGAGGCGAAAATGTCCTTCTCCAGGAATTCCACCCTGTCCGACACGCCTTCGCGCGCCGCGCTCCTGCGGCTCTGCGCGATCAGGGTCCCGTCGTATTCGATGCCCATCCCGCGGGCGTCGTACTGCTTGGCGGCCGTGATGACGATGCGGCCGTCCCCCGACCCGAGGTCGATCAGGTAGTCCCCGGACCCCACTCCGGCGATGGACAGCATGGCCTCGACGACGCCGTCCGGCGTCGTCACATAGGGAACTTCATCCGCATGCGCCGGCGGCGTCCCGCCCAGTGCGGCTCCCACCATGAGCGTGAACAACAAGGCCGTCGCGCGTCGCCCCATCTCTACCCCCTTGACCCTTCCGGACACGGAAGGACTACTGTTCGACCGGCGCCGGCATTCCCGCCAGAAGTTCGATCATCCCGGACACCGACTCCGCCAGTTCCAGCGTCAGCGACAGCATGGAGGATGGTTCCGCCTTGCCTTCCATCCCGCGCAGGCGCTTCATCGCTTCACCCTCCATGGCCTCCCGGTACAGGCTCCGGGCGTGCTGGATCATCCGTCCTCCCTCTTCCAGCGTGATGCGGTCCACGTCGCCCGCCATCCCCATGCGGGCGATCATGTTCAGGTTCGCGCCATCGGAGGCCATTTTCAGGGCATGGTTCAGGACGATGTTGATCCGCTGCAGCGTTATGTTCCGTCGGGAAGACATGCGGTCGATATCCAGAGGCTCTAACCGGTGGATGTAGAGGAGCATGGCCTCTCCCAGGTCGCGACTGTAGCGCACGAGCGCTGCCGGCACGCGCCCGTCCGCCGAAAGCGCCGCCATCTTGGGGCCCTTGAGCGTGCGGAGAAGGAGATTCCTGCCGTTGGCGATCATCATCTGCCCGTGCCGCAGCGTCGGGCGGTCCAAATCCGGTGTCGTCTGCATGCCGGCGAGCATCGCCAGGTTGGAGCCTTCCGCCGCCATCGAGATGCCCTGGTTCAACAGAATGTGGAGGTGATGCATCTCCATCTCCGATGCGTTTCCCGACCCATGATTCGATTCCCCGAAAGCGGGGTGGAACATCGAAAGGGAAACCGCCGCGATCACCGCGCACGCAACGGCCAACCGTTTTCCCGGCATATCGAGCCTCCTCCCATGCGCATCGGCCCTTTGCGAAGCGGGCGGGTCCCCCCGGCGGAAACCTTCATTCCGCCGGCAGGATCACCCGGAAACCGTCCCTCCGGTGGAAATCCGGACGGAGGCCGGGATGAACCAGCGCCCAGTGGGACTTCTTTCCCGTTTTGTCCTGGATGACGGCGCCGACGGCCACCTCGATGGCCTGGCCGCCCGGGAGGATCTTCCCCAGCACCAGGTCCAGGTGGAAGCGGACGGTTTCCGGCGCCGTCCGCATCCGGAAGGGGAGCGAAGTGAAGGCAGGTTCCTCCCGCATGTCTTTCCGGTACGATGTGAAGCCGTACACGTTCCAGTGCCCGGCGGGGGAGAAGTTGAATTCCCAGTACCGCTCGGAACCGCTCATCCCCAGGAACAGTTCGAGGCAGGTGTGATCCCAGAGGTGGTCCTTCCTCGAAATGGACCGCGACTGCGCGGGAAGGTCGATGGTCGACAGGTCGCCGTGAACCGTGTAGCTGACGGACAACGTGTTCTGGCTCCGTCCGATCGTACCCGTGATCCGGATGTCGGGACGTTCTTCCTCTTTTTGAAACGGCTTCAGGAAAAAACTCTGCATGTTCAGGGAATCTCCCGGTGTCCTTTCGATCCGTCCGTCACGGTTCGTACAGCAGGTGTCTGGATCGGCGTTTCAGGAACGCCCGCTCCTCGCGCGCCCAGTCCGCCGTGAAGTCCCGCCATCCCCCGCCCCGCTCGATCGCATCCCGCTCGCGCGACGAACCGCACAGGAGGTCGAAGGCGGGAACGCGATCGACGAATTCGTATCGCTCCCTCCGCCACCGAAATCGATCCGGATCCAGTTCGCGCGCCGAGACGATGCAGGCCACACCCGTGCGGAACGGGCGGAATGCCTGGCGGTCGTCGACGACGACCTCGACGCCGTGACAGCGCACCCCGGCGTGCTTGTCCCATGTCGGAACGAAGCTGGCCGGCCGGAAGCGGACCCCGGGAAGACGCGAAGACCCAAGCGCCCCCGCCAGTTTTTCCGCATCAAGCCACGGTGCCCCGAAAAGCTCGAACGGACGCGTGGTGCCCCGCCCCTCGCTCAGGTTCGTGCCTTCGAGTAGGCACATCCCGGGATAGACGAGCGCGGTCTCCGGCGTGGGCATGTTGGGGGACGGAAGGACCCATACGAGCCCGGTGTCCCGCTGGGACATCCCCCGCCGCCAGCCGCGGCAGGGAACCACCGTGAGTTCGAGGTCCAGACCCCGCTCTTCCCGGTACAGTCCGGCCAGCTCTCCGACGGTAAGGCCGTGGCGGACCGCCACGTCGTGCACTCCGCAGAAGCTTTCGAAGCCCGGGCGCATTCCGGGCCCTTCCACGGCGTTTCCTCCGATCGGGTTCGGGCGGTCGAGAACGACGAAGGGGATCCCGGCGCGGGATGCCGCCTCCATGCAGTAGAGCATGGTGGCCTGATAGGTGTAGTATCTCGTGCCGACGTCCTGGATGTCGAAGACCAGGGTGTCGAGCCCGCGAAGCATCCGGTCCGTCGGCCGGAGGGATTCCGGGGTGTTCCCGTACAGCGAGTGGACCCGCACCCCCGTCCGCCGGTCGCGCCCGCCCACCACCGCGGCCATATACTGCGCATCTCCCCGGACGCCGTGCTCCGGGCCGAACAACGCTGCGAGGCGGACGCCCTGCGCTTCATGGAACAGGTCCGCGGCGTGCCGCAGCCGCCGGTCCACCGCCGTGGGGTTGCAGACCAGCCCCACGGCAAGACCCCGCAGGGAGGCGAATCGCCTGGAGGCGAGCACGTCGAGGCCGGATGCGACCTTGCCAGGACCGTGCCCGGTCATCGGATGCACATCACCCATTACCGGAAAAGATACCACATCCTGCCCGAGCTTCCGCCGGTGCGGCAACGCTGGCGCCGGCGGAAGGCCGGGAAAGGGGCGAACCGCGGCGGTCCGCCCCTTGAGGTCGTCATTTGGACGCGGTCTTCTTCTCCATCGCCTCGGCGATCAGCCGGATCCCCTTGCGCGACTCTTCCACGGACCGGGTCAGCGATTCGCGGGCCAGCGAAGGGTTGTGGAAACCGTCGGAATTCTCCGCCGTCCACCACTCCCACAGAATGTGCGCCTTCTGGTGCTGCTCCCGCGCCTCCCGGATCACCTCGTCGGGAAGCCCCGCCTTCCGGCCCTCCACGATCCCGTCGATCAGGGCGGAGAGCCAGAATTCGGCCTTGCGCATCTTCCCCTTGGTGAAGTTTCGGATGGAGTCGATCTCGTACGCCGCCTGGGCCTCCGTGAGCCCTGGGTGGCACTTCGACGTGAGGCACGTCTGTTTCAGGTAGTTCCGCGGGCTGGTCTGCCAGTGGGAGGTGTACACTTTCCCCTTCGCGTTTTTCACCTTCGGCATGTGGCAGGCGTCGCAGCTTGCCCCCGCCTTGTCGTGCACCGAGTTCCAGAACGTCTCCGCCTCCGGATGCTGCGCCTTCCACAGAAGCCCGCCGGTCAGGCCGTGCTTGAAGTCCCGGAACCCGAGCCCGTTGTAATGGTCGTAGATCGCCAGGACGTCCTTTAACGGGAAATGGTTCGTGCGCTGGTCGGCCGCCTTGATCGAGTATTCGCCCGTCACGGGGTCGAACCCGGGGTTGCAGTTGTACTCCACGTGGCACTGCCCGCACTGCAGCTTCGCGTCGTACTTTTCCAGCAGGGCGATCTTCCGGAAACCGCCGCGGAACTCCTTCACGTCGATCTTCGTGGCCCCGGGATCCTTGTGCCAGAGCGTGTCCTTCGCCGGACGGGTCAGCGCCTGGATCAGCCCGTCGCGCACGATCCGCGGCTTCGCGGCGTGGGGGTCGTGGCACATGAAGCAGTTCATCCCGTTGTTCAGGGTCCTGGCGAACTCCACCACGTTGGAGCCGCGGTCCCACGTCGCCTTCGGGTCCTTGTCCCCCATGTACTTCCACTGGAGGATCTTGTCCTGCGTCTTGCACTGCAGGCAGGTGGGGTTGGCCGCAGCGGCGCTTTCAGGGAGAAACGCCTTGTGCTCCTTGCTGTCGGGATACCGGTCCACGAGGACGTCCCACGCCTTCACCGGGCCGGGCATGGAGACGTATCCCCAGCCGTCCTTGGCCTGGAACCGGCCGCCGTACGCGCGGTCCACGATGAGATGGTCTACGAGCATGAAGGCGTGACTGCGGGGGTTGGCGTGCTCCTTCGTGAAGCCGTGGCCCATCATCAGTTTGTCCCAGAACGGGTTGGGGGACCTTTCGGTAAGAAGCGACTTCTCCGTCCGGGCGATCTTCTTGAGATTCAGCGTCCCGAAGCTGGCGTACTGGTCCGGATGGCACCCCCCGCACGTCTCGAGGTCGACCCGCGTCGCGGACCACCTGAAGGACAGCGACAAGCGG
>JACZKY010068560.1_pt1 | contig 14800 bp, 22 predicted proteins | sample 8237611 | NCBI WGS metagenome assembly JACZKY01 (sample SAMN16148055, study PRJNA663545) | marine sediment metagenome | biome: sediments and biomass from bioreactor inoculated with such sediments; feature: coastal sediments; material: methane- and iron-fed bioreactor; isolation source: Bothnian...
CCGGCGCGGGAGTTGCACGACCAGATCAAGGCTGCGCCAAGTGGCAACCGCCAGTTTCACGCATCAGACCTGTGCCAGCTGATCGGGCAAGCGGCTTACGAGGCTCGCGTTCTGGATGTCATCCAGAAGTTCGGCTGCCCACGGTTCACCGCAACACTCGCAGTCCATGGACGTGCCGTGATGTCAGGAGAGATTGATCGATGATCAAGGGACGGCTATTTGGCCGAGACGGCAGGTTGGGTTTACCACACTTCGCAGAACAGCATCAGCCCGTCAGGATACTGGTAGTGGCGCCCGATAGTCTGGGCGACCAGATCCTCCGGATCGCGGCTGATCTGTGACATGGACGACCTTCCGTTCATGACGAAGCCGTCGGGGCCTGCCACGGTCAGCGTCAGTTCAGCCTTGCGCACGTCGTCCAGCGTGAAACCCTCATCGAACAGGCGGATAAAGGGACCGATGGCGCAGGAGGCGTTGTTTTCCTTGGCTTTGGACAGAAGCAGCGCCGAGCGCCCTTCAATGTCGCGCAGGTTCACGTAATTGCCCAGCGTCGCACCGACGATCCGGCCCCTAGAAGGCCGCAAGCTGATTGGAGAAGGCAATCGCGATGACCGCGCCCGAACGAGTGCGCCGCAGGTTACATGAGGATGTTGTGCCGCCTCCATGCTTGACCTGCCCCGTCGCTCCCCGATGTGGGCGTCTCATCAAGACCCTGAACAGCGCTGGAGCACGGTGCGCCGTTCTTGCGCTTTGACCTGCCCCCCGGAAGTTCCCTCGCTGTGATGTAGAGTCTGCCCAACCTTGAAGCGAGACCCAACCTTGGATCGCCCGGGGCTGGAGTTTCCGGGCTTCATCGGGGCAGCTGGCCGGTTCGGCTGCCGGGATTTGCGAGCTCGATTGGGGCCTTGTATCCGATCGCGCCGTGGGGTCGGTCGTCGTTGTAGTATCTGAGCCAAGCCTCCATCTTTTCGCGGGCGTCGGCAAGGGTGAGGAACCAGTTGGCGTTCAGACATTCCGCCCGGAACCGACCGTTGAACGCCTCGATGAAGGCGTTGTCGGTGGGCTTGCCGGGCCGGGAGAAGTCCAGTGTAACGCCGTTTGCATAGGCCCAGAGGTCGAGGTCGCGGGAGATGAACTCTGAGCCTTGATCGACCCGGATCGTCTTCGGATAGCCAAGCTCGGCGCAAACCCGCTCGAGGGTTTCGACCACATTCTCGGCCCGGTAGCTGAACCGCGGATCGATCACCGGCGAGAAGCGCGAGAAGGTATCAACCACCGTCAGCACCCGGATTTTCCGCCCCGTCGCGAGCTGGTCGTGAACAAAGTCCATCGCCCAGGTCTCGTTCGGTGCAACGGCCGCCTTGCGATCCTCCCGGAGCTTCGCCTTCACCCGTCTCTTCGGGGTCTTGTTCCGCAGCTGCATGCCCAACTCGCTGTAAACCCTGCGTGTCTTCTTCTGATTGATCACCCAACCCTCGCGGCGAAGCAGCACATGAACGCGGCGATACCCGTAACGCACACGGGTCTCGCAGATCTCCCGGATTCGCTGCTCGAGATGGGCCTGCCCGGGTCGGCGCGCCTTGTAGTGGTAGGTCGACGTGTCGACGAGGAAGACCGCACAGGCCCTCCGGATCGACACGTTCCACTCCACACAGACGGCGTCGACGAGCTTTCGCTTCCGGGCAGGCCTCAGAGCTTTCGGCGGATGACGTCCTGCAGCATCTCCTTGTCGAGCGACAGGTCCGCGACCAGCTTCCTGAGCTTGCCGTTCTCATCCTCGAGCTGCTTCAGTCGTCGCATCTCGGTCGGCAGCAGCCCGTCTTAGCGCTTCTTCCAGTTGAAGTAGGTCGCCTGGCTGATCCCGGCCTTGCGACAGATCTCCGCGACCGGCATGCCGTCGGCGCCCTGCTTCAGGATGAACGCCTTTTGGGCGTCCGAAAACTTCGATGCCTTCATCGTCTTCCTCTCCTCCCGGCCAAGGGCAGGTTACGCGGAAAACTCCAGCCTCAAACGATCCAGTTTAGCGGTCTCACATCAACCTGAGAAGGAGCAGACGACATGAGGAAAAGCCGTTCACCGATGAGGAGGGGACCGTGGCCCCTGGTGGGGCCGCGTAAGCCCCGACGAACAGATCATCGGGATGATCAAGGACCAGGAGGCAGGCTTGCCGACCTCTGGGCTGTGCCGGAAGCACGGATTGAGCCCCGCGACCTTCTACAAGCTGAAGTCCAAGTATGGCGGGATGGACCTGTCCGACGCCAAGCGGCTGAAGCAACTTGAGGACGAGAATGCGAAGCTCAAGCGGCTGCTGGCGGATGCCATGCTCGATAACGTGGTTCTGAAGGATCTGCTGGGAAAACCCTGACGACACCGATGGCGCGGCGGGACGCGGTGCTGCGGGCGATGAAGGATCATCCGATCTCTCAGCGTCGGGCCTGTGTCCTGATCGGTGTCGATCCGAAGACGGTGCGGCGTGACAGGCCACCCGATCGAGCCATTGTGGCGCCATTGGTTCGAGCCCAATGGCGAGGCCGGAAATCCGTGAGGAGATGCACAAGATCGCCGAGAAGCGTCGTCGCTTCGGCTGTCGGCGCGTTGGCATCCTGCTGGAGCGCAAGGGCATGATCATGAACGAGAAGAAGCTCTACAGGATCTACCGCGAAGAGGGCCTATCGGTGCGCCGCCGTCGTGGCCGCAAGCGGGCGCGGGGCAGCCGATCCCCGATGCCAATGCCCCTGCTGCCAAACCAGCGCTGGTCGCTGGACTTCCTGTCGGACACATTCGGGGCCTGCCGCAAGTTCCGCATCCTGGCCGTGAACGACGATTGCTGCCGCGAGAACCTTGCCCTGATCGCCGACACCAGCATCTCGGGGGCCAGAGTGGTGTGTGTACTGGACGCTTTGCTTCGTATCTACGGCAAACCGGCCTGCGTGGTCAGCGACAACGGAACCGAGTTCACCAGCAAGGCCATCCTGAACCGAAGGTCCGCGAAGCGAAATGGGCCAACGAGAACGGCGTCGAATGGCACTACATCGACCCGGGCAAGCCGCAGCAGAACGGCTACATCGAGTCTTTCAACGGCAGCCTGCGCGACGAATGCCTGAACGAGGAGATATTCGACAGTCTGGCGGATGCCCGCCGCAAGCTGGCCCTCTGGCGCTACGACTACAACAACGTCAGGCCGCATTCATCGCTGGGTAATCAGACCCCGTCCGACGCGCGCCGGGCGCTTGAGCAAGCTGAGGGCTCCACGCCCGGCGCGCTTGCCCAACCCGAAACCGACCAATATCAACCCCAAGGACTCTCGTTATGAACGAGGGACGACCGGGGGGCAGGTCAGGGTTCATCGCTTTCCGGGGTTGCCCTGCGCCTCAGGCGATCGGGCAACCCTCAGACATTGTTTGAACTGAACCCGCACAGGAGGGGGAAGACCGCCGAAATGTTGAAGAGGGAATTCATTGGCCCAACATGTCTGACAGGCGCCCTCATGGAGGACGCCACCATTCCGGCATGGTGCCAAGGGGCCATCGAAGCGCGACGCACGCCGTCAACCCGCAGCTATCAAGCGCCAGAAGAAGATCGCGCTCATCCCGAAGCCCACCGCTGCAATCACCGCACGGACAACTGGCTTCGGCAGGGCGCGTGCCAGGGGGGCACCAGCATAGCCGCCAGCAGTCGCAGCCAGCATCATGACGGCAGCCTGAGGCCAGGCTACCAGACCCGCCACGGCGAATACCCCCACCGAGATGGCCGACAACAGAAAGCTCAACCCCGATTTCAGGGCGTTCATGCGGTCGAGGTCCGCCATCCCCCAAAGCGAGAACAGCGCCAGCAGAATGATGCCAAGACCTCCGTTGAAATAGCCGCCGTAAAGCGCCACCGCAAACAGGCCCAAAGCGCCGTCTTCCGGAACATCCCGTGCTCTTGCTGCGGCCCATGATCGAACATGGTCCCCAAACAGGAATGCCAGAGTCGCAGCCAAGAGCAGGAAGGGGACCACTACGGCAAAGGCCTCGTTTGACGAAACCAGCAGCAGGCCTGAGCCGATCAGCCCTCCCGAAAGGGTGATACCGGCAAGTCGCAACAGCCGACGACGGTCAAAACCGCCCAACTCCTGCCGAAAACCCAGCGCGCCCCCCAGATACCCCGGAAAGACGGCCACTGTGCTCGTGGCATTTGCCATGACCGGCGGCATGCCAGTGAAGACCAGCGCCGGGAAGGTGAGAAAGGTTCCCCCACCCGCAATCGTGTTCAACACCCCCGCACTAAAGGCGGCAGAGATCAGCACCAGATATTCCATCACGATCTTCTTTCCTGCAACTCCGGACAAAGGTTTGGTCCCGACGTCGGATTGGGGCTGACCGTCTCAATAACCACAAGCGACTTTACAGAACCGTCGTCGCACAGAAGCGGCGCGCGCTGCCCAGTACGCATGCCGATAAGCGTCGCGCCCAAAAGTGACGAGACCGGAATGATTCCCCGTTGCCGGGGTCCAGGGTTCGGCTGGTGCACGAGCAGGCCAGCTTCGACCGATGCCCCACTCACCGAGTATGTGACCTCGCTCCCACTGACCACTATGTCTCGGTCCACTGGCCGGTGGGATGGTTCGGTGTTCACGATCCGGTTCTGCAGGACATAGGCAAGCAAGGTCCAGTTCGGTCCCCTGTCACGTTCACAGATTTCGAGATGTTCAAGAAGAAGTTCATAATCCGCCACCGGCAGGACCGCCCTGCACCGCGGCCGTACCCGGGCGGGGGTGGCAAACGGATGGACTTCGGGTTGGAGGGTGCTGCTTCTGGCCATGATTTCTCCTCGGGCGGCGCGTGGCCGCAAGATTTCTGGGAATGCGAGGAGGCCCCGGGAGGTTCAGCAGGCGCGCAAACGCCTAGACCGCCCGGGGACAAGGGCGGTTCAGCAGAGGAAACCGATAGTGGTTTGCTTGCGACACCATCCATCAACGGTATGTAGCCGTCCCGGACAAGTCAACCGATGCGGCAGCCATGCGTTGTTCCCCATAAGGCATTGTTTCAGGAAATCCGCCTGATCGGCGCGTTTGCGCCGGTCAGGCCACCGGACCGGCTGTGGCGAGATTGAAATCCTCGAGCGCAGCGACCATATGGGTTCCATGACGATGTTCAGCTTCCATATGAGGTTCCTGCGCGCAGCAGGGATTCTACTGAACCGCCGGTAACCCCGGGCGGCGCGAGCACACGTGCTTGGTGACGCCTCGGGGTTAATGAATCCAGCCTCTCTCCACTGATCAGAACCGGGTTGGCGCATGTGCGACCAGCCAGTTTCCGCATGTGGAGAGAAACTCAGTGGACGTTCCATATGGAGAAAGCAATGTCTGTCCAACCCAACCCCCAATCGGGCCGAAGCGCCATTCTTGCAATCGACAAGTCGCCCTGGGGAACCATCGTCTCGCGATGGTGGAACAGCGCCATCCGCAGCTGGCAAAGGCGAAAGATGAAGGCTGTGCTTCACCGTCTCGACGATCGGATCCTTCAGGATATCGGCCTCAGCCGTGGGGAAATCGAAGACTTCGTGGATGGCCTGAGCAGTGCGGAACTGCGGATGACGCCGATTGCACCCGAACCTGCATCCATGTCGCATGACATTTCCCACGCCGATCTGCGCAGGGCCGCATAAGGCTCGGTTGAAGATGAACTGCGCGCCACAGGGCGCGCGGAGCTTCTCCCAAATTGACCCAATGGAGGCGACAAATGATGCTTTGCAAAGCGGACTTCGAAGATATCTTTCCCAACCTTTTTGGCCCCGAGAAACAGAAAGGGCAGACGGGGGAGTCTGTCTGGCACGGCTTCTTCGCCTGTGCAGAACGACATCCGGCTTCTGCTGCTGAGGAAGTGGTGATTGCCGAGCGGGGCGCGAACCTCGAACCGGAATCCATGCCGAAATCCGAAACACAAGCCACCAGTTGACTTCTCCGGCCATCACTTCCACGGTAACTAGATGATTTTGGTTTCGAACATCTTTCGGATTTTTCTGCAAAACCGCCCCCTGCCCGGGGCGGTTTGAGCGCGTACACGCGCAGTCGCTGCTCCGGGTTTTTCACAACAACCTGAACTGATTTGAAACCACGGCGGCATCTCCGCCTGAGGAGCAAGCATGACTATGACTAGCGAAAGACGCCTCACGGGCGACACGTTTGGGTATGCAAACCTATGCCAGCATGCCGCTACCTGTGTGCTGACGAAAGCAGATCGTCGTGCCTTGGTTGATCACATTCAGCGTGCGGACATGATCGGCACCGGCGCTTTCGAGATGCTGGCCAGACTACTCGGCATGAAGTTGCTTTACGCGACGGTTCTGGACAATGGCAAGATCGATCCCAAGGCCGCCACTGGAGGCTCACGTGTCACCTATGCAGTCGATGACGAGGAGCGACAGACGGGACGACTTTTCCATTACGACGAATATGCCGAGGAAGACATCGGCATTCACGTCGGGTCGCTTTTGGGTGCAACCTTGATCGGCATGAAAGTCGACACTCGGGTTCCATTCCTTCAGGCAGACGGGACTTTCCGCCGCATACATCTGCTTGACGTCGACAGACCTCAAGCTTGAGCTCCTCCCAAGAAGCAAAACATCGGGGCCATCAATCTTCCCCAAAACAGGACAACCCAGAAAGATACGAACATGACAAAGGTTTCAAACTCTGCATCAACGCGGCTGCCAAAGATCCATCTGGACAAGACTTTGGTCGGCCGCCTCGAGGCGCTGGCTGCCTCCGTGATGAGGCGCTCCCCTGAGGTTGGCGAGCGCCTGATCGACGAGATCGCGCGTGCGAAGCTGGTTGCTCCGAACAAGATGCGTGATGATGTCGTCACAATTGGAAGTGTGGTGACCTACCGTGATCTGGACATGGCTCGCGAGCATACAGTGTCGGTGGTCTATCCCGAGAATGCCAACATCGAGGAAGGGCTGATCTCTGTCCTCACCCCGGTAGGTGTTGCCCTGCTTGGCCTCAGTCCGGGAGCGACGATCTCGTGGGTCACACGGGATGACGAAACACGGCAACTGGAAGTTTTAGAGGTGAGACCGCCATCGACCCGTGATTGACCGCAGAGTGAGGCGCGAGCACGCGAGGCACCGAGTCTCGCGTGCTCAAGCTAAGTGCTTCAGACGAGGTGGTCGCAGCCTCCGGCAAGGAATGGAGGATTAGTCGCCATCCCAGGCGACAGAAGGTGATGGTCAACGGCAGCGATCTGCCAGTTTGACCCATTGCGATATGCCGCCGCAATCTGCCCAGCTGTCGGGAACCGGTTCCGGTAGGGGCACGTATTTATACCTTACCACCCGTACGGTGGGACGGCGATGCCTGCCTCGGTCACGACGGCATCCAGCGCGATGTCGTGCGGCTGGGGGTAGATCGTCGCCAGACGGGCCGACTGAAAGCCGATGCCGATGGTGAAGGGGCGCGGCGACAAGGCCGCCAGCGTGCGGTCGAAATAGCCGCCGCCATAGCCCAAACGAAAACCCTCGGCCGTCCAACCCACCACCGGGGCCAGCGCGATTTCGGGCGTCACCGCTTCGGCTTCGGGCGGCGCGACGGGAATGTTCCAGTCGCCACGCACCATCCGGGTCTCGCGCGTCCAGCGCCGGAACACGAGCGGCGCGGCCTTCACCTCGACCAGCGGCAGGGCGACCAGGGCACCTTCGTCGTCCAGGGCCGCCAGCAGCGGGCGCAGGTCCGGCTCGCCCTTGATCGGCCAGTAGCCCGAGAACACCCGCCCCCGCATCGTGCCGAACCTTTTTCGCAGCAGGTCGGCCAGGTGGCCGACAATCGCCGCCCCGGCGGCCTGCCGATCGGCCACGGACAGGGCGTCGCGCTCGGCCCGCAGCCGCGTGCGTTCGGCGCGGCGCCAGCGCACGACGTCGCGCGCCTGTTCGGGGTCGACAGCCAGCGGATCGAAATAGGCCGGGTCGACCTCGGCCGCCATGCAGGGCGGCGAGGCATAGCGGCCCGGGGCTTCGGAGTCCGAGGTCATGGCCGCGGGCCGGGCCGGGCAAGGCAATCCCGCGCCTCATCGACGATCTGGCGCAGCCGGTCCGCCGCCGGCACCACGTTGCGGATCATGCCGACACCCTGCCCGGCGTACAGCGCCATCTCCTCCAGCGCACCAGAGGTGTGCCGCATCGGAGAGTCGGTGCTGTAGCGTAGCAGCGGCTGACCGCTGTCATGGGCAATCACCACGCGCGGCAGCGTGGCGGGATCGTGGCCCATCAGTTGCCCGTCCAGCCCGGCGGTGACGCTGTTGCCCAGCACCCGCACCGCTGCGCCCTTGGGCCAGTTCAACACGAAAATATCGGTGAGCACAGTATCGTCGACGTTGGCGGCCGCCACCCGCGCCTTGTGGTAGTCATGCGCCCAGGATTCCTTGGTTGCCAGAAAGGCCGTGCCACATTGCACACCCTGCGCGCCCAGCATCAGCGCGGCGGCGAGCCCGTGGCCGGTCGTGATGCCGCCGGACACCACGACGGGAATCCGGGTTCCGTCCAGCACCGCCTCGGCCAGGGCGAAGGCGCCGGTGCGGCCATGGACGTGGCCACCGGCCTCGATCCCCTGCGTGATGATGACGTCGGCGCCGGCCGCCTCTGCCTCGCGGGCGGCGGCAAGGGTGCCCACCTGATGCAGCACGAGGCATCCCTCGCGCTTGACTTGCGCGATGACCTCTGGCCGAACATCCCAGAAGAAGGTGAAGGCCCGCACCCCCAGATCAAGGCATCGCGAGATCTGGGCTTGCAACAGCGCCGGATCGGTTGCAGACGGGATCACGTTGACGGCAAAGGGCCGGTCGGTCGCCGCGCGATAGGCGGTGATCTCGGCCTCAATCAGGTCCGGATCTTCACGCACCATCCCCAGCATGGCATAGCCCCCGGCGCGGGCGACGGCCGCCGCCAGTTCGGCACGGGCGACCCCGCCCATACCTGCCAAGAGTACGGGTACCTCGCATCCCAGGAGATCACAAAGGGGGGTGCGCAGGGCGGGTCTCTGGTCAGGGCCGGGCATCGGGATCCCCCTAGTTCGCAAGATGTTGTCGCAGGTGGTCACGCAACACGGTGGCGTTGTTGCGCGTCTCGGCGCTTGAGGCGAACAGCAGGGTCAGCACACCATCGACCGCCATGCTGGCCAGATCACGGGCGAGATCGTCCTTCAGGGTCAGTTCATGGCGATAGCGGGCCACAAAGTCCTCCCATTGGTCGGGGTGGGCGTGGTACCAGCGACGCAACTCATCGCTGGGCGCGATCTCGCGGCACCAGGAATGCAGGCGGGCGCGGTCTTTCGACATGCCACGCGGCCAAAGCCGGTCGACGAGTACGCGATTGCCGTCTGACACCCGTGCCGCGCGGTAGATGCGTTTGACCCGAATCCGGTCGGCGGCGGCGCCGGGGATGGGCGGAACCGCGGGCATCAGTCCGCCCCGTCGCCCATGGCTTGCACGGCCTTCAGCGCATGGGCATAGCTGGCCCCTGCCCGCATCTCGGCGGCGACCCAGATCGCCTCCATGATCTGCTCGGGGCTGGCGCCCTCGCTCCGTGCGGCCTTTACATGGCCCTCGATGCACCAGGGGCATTGCGTGACATGGGCAACCGCCACGGCAATCAGCTGCTTGGTGCGCTTGTCCAACGCGCCTTCGGCAAAGACGGCCTTGGAAAACGCGCGGAAGGCATCTTCGGCCCCGGGCGCCAAGTTGCGGCGGCGTTCGACTATCTCGCGCGTGGCGCGTGGCAGCGACGGATCAGACATGGGCGGCCTCCGTCTCGAAAGGTGGGAACAGCACGTCGTTTTCCAGCCGGATATGCTCTTCCAGATCAGAGATAAATTCGCCGAGGCCAACATAGAGCGCGGTCCAGCTGCGGCAGGCCCCCTCGGGCAGGCCAAGGTCGCCAGTCAGGCGGTGGATCTCGGCCACGTCCTGGGCGTGGTCGTCATGGTCGGCACGGATCACCGCAATCGGCGTGCCGATCCCCGGGCCGCCGCCCTTGCGGATAGCCGGGAACAGGATCAGTTCTTCCTTCTTCATGTGGACCTCAAGCGCGCCGATCATGCGCTGCAAGAGGTTGGCCAGACCCTCGGGCACATGGTCGTCGCCGAAATGCACCGTCTCGACCTTTTCGGCCAGAGCGGCCAATGCGGGCAACTGCTCGCGGTGGCGGGCGTGGAACCGGGACTCGATGTGACGGGTCAGCGCGGCGGGATCGTCAGTATGCAGGCCTTGGGTCATGAAGGGACTCCTTCCTTTCAGCGAAGCGACGGCGTCATCCCGGCGCCGCGGGCGGTATCTTCCACCGCCATGTGCAGCGATCGCGCTATGCGTTCCGCGCGTTCGATCACATGCGCCGCCCCGGCGGGCGGACAAACCTCGGTCGCGGTCTGGCGGAACAGGTCCAGCCAGCGGTCGAAATGCGCCCAGTTTACCGGCAGCGTGGCATGGGCCGGCATCGGCGCGCCGTGGTAGCGCCCGGTCATCAGCGCGACCGAGGACCAGAAGGTCACCATACGCTCAAGATGCGGGCCCCAGTCGGTGATGCGCGCTGCGAAGACCGGCCCCAACACCTCATCGGCCCGGACCCGGTCGTAGAAGCGATGGACCAGAGTGTGCAGGATCGCCTCATCGAGGCCGGTCTCTTCCATCAGCGCGGCGGTGATCGCCGGTCGGGCCGACGCGACGGGCGGCGGGTTGAAGGTCATATCCGGAACTCCGGTTTGGCTTGCAATCCTGTCTAGGCCTGTTAATTGGTATTGTAAATACTGATTCAGGATCGATCATGCGCCTTACCTCGTTCACAGATTACGGATTGCGGATGCTGATGCGCATGGCGGGGGCGCCGGACCGGGGATTCTCGACCGCTGAGCTGGCGGAGGAGTTCGGGTTGTCGCGGCATCACCTGACAAAGATCATCCAAAAGCTGGCGCAGGCCGGATATGTCACCACCCGGCGCGGCGGCGGCGGCGGGGCAATGCTTTCCCGCCCCGCTGGCGAGATCCGTTTGGGTTCCATCATCCGTTTGCTCGAGGAAGGGCAGCCGCTGGTCGAATGTTTCGCAGCCAGCGGCGGCGATTGCACCATCGACGGGCGTTGCCGCCTGAAAGCGCGGCTGCGTTCGGCCGAGGCCGCCTTTCTGGCCGATCTCGACCGCTCGACGCTGGCAGACATTGCGCTGCGCCTCGACCTGAAGCTGGAAGAGGAGCTCGCCTGACAATGCAAGCCTCACTCACCACGGCGGAACGGCAGATCGGCATTGGCCTTGCCGTCACACTGGCGCTAGGGGGTCTGGTCATGGCTGCAGCGGCGCGGCATGGTGTCATGGCGGTGCACGGGGCCATGGCGCTGGCGCTTGGCCTGGGGCTGGTATTCCGGCTGGGCGGGGCGCTTTACGATGTGGCACCCGCTGGCATTGACCGGGCCAGCCGCTACGACGATGGCCCGACCCGATTTGGCATCTGGATGACGCTGACCTGGGCGATGATCGGCATGGTTGCGGGCGTCTGGGTCGCGGCATTGCTCTATTGGCCGGAGGCGACACCGCCCTGGCCTGCGACCAGCTTCGGCCGCCTGCGCCCGGTCCACACCACCGGCATCATCTTCGGCTTCGGCGGCAACGCACTGATCGCGACCTCGTTCTGGGTCCTGCAGCGCACCGCGCGCGCGCGTCTAGCGGATGCGTTGTCGCCCTGGGTCGTGCTGATAGGCTACAACCTGTTCTGCGCCTGGGCGGTCACCGGCTACCTGATGGGCGCGACCCAGTCCAAGGAATATGCCGAGGCGGAATGGTATGCCGACCTCTGGCTGGTCCTGGTCTGGCTGACCTACTTCGCGCTTTACCTCCGTACCCTCGCCCGCCGGGCCGAGCCGCATATCTACGTCGCGAACTGGTACTACATGGCATTCATCCTGGTCGTGGCGATGCTGCACATCGTCAATAACATCGCCCTGCCGGTCAGCTGGATGGGGGCAAAAAGCTATACCGTCTGGTCGGGCGTGCAGGATGCAATGATCCAGTGGTGGTACGGCCACAACGCCGTGGCCTTCTTCCTGACGGCGGGCTTCCTCGGGATGCTCTACTACTTCCTGCCGGTCCGGTCGGGCCGTCCCATCTGGTCCTACCGGCTGTCGATCCTGTCCTTTTGGGGGATCGTGTTCTTCTACATCTGGGTCGGCTCGCACCACCTGCATTACACCGCCCTGCCCTACTGGGTGCAGACCCTGGGGATGACCTTTTCGGTCATGCTGCTTGTGCCAAGCTGGGCCTCGGCCGGGAACGCCATCGCCACGCTGAACGGCGCCTGGGGAAAGGTGCGCGACGACGCCACGCTACGCTTCATGTTTGTGGCGGCCGTGTTCTACGGCCTGTCGACCTTCGAGGGCTCTTTCCTCGCCATCCGCCCGGTGAACTCCCTCTCGCACTACACCGACTGGACAGTGGGCCACGTCCATTCCGGCACCCTTGGCTGGGTTGCCATGATCATTTTCGGTGCGATCTACTCCATCGTCCCCCAGCTTTCGGGGCGCGAGGCGATGGCCTGGCCGAAAGCGGTCGAGTGGCACTTCTGGCTCGCCGTCGTGGGCACCCTCGTCTACGTCATCGCGATGTGGAACGCGGGCATCACGCAAGGGCTGATGTGGCGCGCCTATGACGCGAACGGAGCCCTCTCCTACAGCTTCCTGCAGTCGGTCCAGGCGATGGCGCCCTACTACCTTCTGCGTACCATCGGCGGGGCGATGTTCCTGGCCGGGGCGGTGCTCTGCACCCTGAACTGCCGTGCCACCCTGCGCCAGTCCCGTACCCGCGACCTGGCCCATGACCGCCCGCTGGCGGCCCAACCGGCGGAGTAGCCCGATGGTCCTGCGCCTGCATTACAACCTGGAAAAGCTGTCGATGGGCCTGGTCGGCGCGATCATCGTCGCCGCCTCGATCGGCGGACTGGTGGAAATCGCGCCGCTCTTCACCATCGACGAGACGGTGGAGATCCCCGCCGACCTGCGGCCCCTGACGCCCCTGGAACTGGCCGGACGCGAGATCTACATGCGCGAGGGCTGCTATGCCTGCCACAGCCAGATGATCCGCAGCCTGGCGGACGAGATCGACCGTTACGGCCCCTATTCGCTCGCCTCGGAAAGCTCCTACGACCATCCGATGCTCTGGGGGTCCAAGCGCACCGGGCCAGACCTGGCCCGGCTGGGAGAGAAATATTCCGACGCCTGGCAGGTCGCGCATCTGACCGACCCGCGCGCGGTGGTGCCGGCCTCGATCATGCCGGCCTATCCCTGGCTGATGCGGCCCTTGGACACCTCGGCTCTCTCCGGCGCGCTGGCGACGCTGGCCCGTCTGGGCGTGCCCTACGACGCTGAGATGATCCAGGCGGCAGAGGCCGACGCGCTGGCGCAAAGCCGCCCCGACAGCGCCGGGGCCGACGCCTTCCGCGAGCGTCACGGCGACCGTCCAGTGGTCCGCGCCTTCGACGGCGACCCCGCCCGCCTGACCGAGATGGACGCCGTGGTCGCCTACCTGCAATCGCTGGGCACCCAGACCGATGCCGCACGGCTGGCCCAGGAAGGAACCGTACCATGAGCCACGACACCCTTGTCCTTGTCGCCAAGACCTTCGGCCCGATCTGGATGCTGGGCTTCCTGCTGATCGTCGCGATCCGGGCCTTCGCGCCCTCGCGCCGCGAGGCGCACGACCGCGCTGCGCGGTCGATCCTGCCGCAGGAGCCGTCGGATGGCTGAAACCACAGACCCCTATGCCCTACCCGGGGCTGATCCGCATACCAGACACCGCCAGATCGACCCGGTGACCGGCTATGAAACCACCGGCCACGACTGGGGCGGTATTCAAGAGCTGAACACCCCATTCCCGAAAATTGCCGCCATCGCGCTGCTGCTCACCTTCCTCTACTCGGTCGTCGTCTGGGTCCTGTTGCCCGCCTGGCCCACTGGGCGCGACTATACAAGGGGGGTCCTGGGGCTGGACCAGGGACGAATGGCCCGCGACGCTTATCAGGCGGTGGACACGGTGCGGCAGGGTTGGCTGTCCCGCTTCGCCGAACCGGACTTTGCCGCGCTGGCGTCGGACGACCTGCTGATGGCGCAGGCCATGCCCGCCGCCGCGCGGCTCTTCGCCGACAATTGCGCCGCATGCCACGGCAGCGCGGGCAGCGGCGGCCCAGGCTTCCCGGCGCTGGACGACGCCGACTGGCTATGGGGAGGCGAGCCCGAGACGCTGGCCGAGACGATCAGCCTTGGCATCAACGCGACCGACGACAGCCGCGTGGCCGAGATGCCCGTCTTCGACTGGCTGGAGCCCGCCGACCGCCAGGCGCTCGCCACCTACGTCGCCGCCCTGCCACAAGGCAAAGCGCCCCCCGACAGCCCCGGAGCCACCCTCTTCGCCGAGAACTGCGCCGCCTGCCACGGCGACGGGGGATCCGGAGGCCTGCTGGCCGGGGCGCCCTCTCTGACCGACGCTTCCGTGATCTACGGCCAGAACGAGGCCACCGTCCTGACCACCCTACGCCACGGCCGCCGCGGCTTCATGCCCGCGGGGAGCCAGCGCCTTTCCCCGGCCGAGATCAACCTTCTCGCCCTCTACATCACCACATTGCAGAAGGCGAAGCCATGACCCCGTCCCGCCAGCGCAGTCTTGCCCTTGCCGGGGCCGCCGCCGTGGTCGCAGCCTTCGTCGCGGCGAATGTCCACCTGGTCGTCACCGCCGTCGCCTCGCAGCCCGCCTGCACGGCGTTGCCCGACGGCCCCGCCCCCGCCCGGCGCAGTTG
>JACZKY010068947.1_pt1 | contig 14796 bp, 14 predicted proteins | sample 8237611 | NCBI WGS metagenome assembly JACZKY01 (sample SAMN16148055, study PRJNA663545) | marine sediment metagenome | biome: sediments and biomass from bioreactor inoculated with such sediments; feature: coastal sediments; material: methane- and iron-fed bioreactor; isolation source: Bothnian...
CAAGTGCTGTCAACAGTGGGTTAACTGCACCATCAATCAAAACAACTGATGATGAAATACCAACCAAGTCGCTTGTAATGCGTAGTGTCAATGGTGCACCTGTATCAAAACTTGCTGTTGCACCAAACCCTTGTGAGGATAAACCATTGTTGATTGCTTGTAGCAAGTGTGAGAAGGAAATCGTTGCTGAACCAAGCTGTGGAATATCAAGATCGATGAATAGTTCACCATCACCATCATCACCAAGTGTTGCAACACCGTCAACTTCAACGTTCAACTGATATACTGTTGTACGTGTCAAACCTGTTGCTGTTAGAGCTGTCGGCGTGCCCGTTGGAAAGGCTACTGCATCGGAACCACCCTGCCACGAAACGTTTGTGTTTGCTGTTGCTGCTGCAAGATACGCGTCAACAACAAAATCGACGTTGTCTTGCATAACCGAACCCATTTTGTCCCAACGCAAGAAGCGGTCGTTACCTTTGAAGCTCTGGTTGGAATTTACATTCCATCCAGCGCTACCGGATTGACCAAGAGATGCAAGTAGTGGGAATGCACCAGTGTCTGTCATTGTTACAAAGGACCCGGCGCCTACTGTTGCGCTTGTGATAACGAAAACGTCACCAACGAGTTCGATTGATTCACCATTGGTAAAATCGGCGGCGATTTCTGTCATTAGATCAGCCATTGTTTGAGCAGCTGAACCAACTACAGAAATGGTTGATGTGCCTCCATCGGACACAACGTCCATTGTGTAGGCTGTTGCGTCGTCAGCCAATCCTGTTGGCGTTGTGTCTGCGCCAGGATAGTTTGGGCCGAGTGATGCAACCGCATAACCTGCTGATTCTTCCAAAAGTAGTGCCATTTCCGTCGTACGATTCCAGTCGACGAGGGCTAGTGCAAAAGGTGCTGGTACTGTCATAGTAATTCTCCTAAAAAGTGTGTGTTTGAAATGCTGCTTTATTTATACTAACCCCTTCTTATCCGATGGTAAATTGCGTTCCCATACCGTAATCTTCGGGCTTGTCAACTTGATAATCTGCGATTTCTTGCTCCAACTTTACCTTCATTTCTGTGGCAGTTGTACGAAGATCTGCAGCATTCAGTGTAACTCCACCGCCGGCGCCAGGAAGCGTCGAGAACTTTCCTCGAATTTCGGCTAGAATCTCACGAGCTGTTGCTGCTGCAAAGCGTCGAATCCATGAGCGGCACCATCTGTCAACAATGATTTCTTGCTCAACACGTTCTGTTGAACACTCAATTAAGACCATAGGCTCATTGAATGCGAAGCGATGGTGCATCCATAGTTCGCGTGAGTGCTCATCCCATGTAAATGTGATACGAGCTGCAAACAGAATTTCCATCAGTTCGATGTATTCAGAAATGATGTGGTAGCTGAGCAAATCGAATGTGCCCATGTTGTACAAGTGTTGCAAAACGATCTGGCCGTATACACCAGCACCGTGAGCAGAACTCAAGAATGCTGACGTCAAGCGATAGACGCCTTGAACTTGGACAATTTTTTCCATACCTTGCACACGATTAGTAAGCAAGTAGCGTTGCGTTTCTGCATTAACACGCATGAAGAAGAATCCATGACGATAGCCGATACCGGACTTGCCACGAATCTCTTCAATTGCACGACTTACACAGAAGTCAAGTTGTTCTTGCGTTAGTTCAACGTCAATGACAGGATAGCCCAGTTCGTAACGAACTTCATTCATCAACCTGAAGCGTTCATCGTTTGATCCATCTGTACCAATGCCCAACTCACTATAGGATGGTTGACCTGATACACCATCTGTTCCTGGATTTGGATTGACAAAGGAATATGGTACAAGCAGATTAGTAAAAAGAGTAATTTCCATCACACTAATGTATGACGTGCTACCTGTAGACGTATCCGTGAAGAGAAGGTTACCGTTGCAATCCAGTTCCACAGTGGCGATCGGCAGACCAGGAACCCACGTTGTACCGTTCCACATCATTAGTGTGTCGGTTGAAGAGTTGTACCACGGTGAGCCTTGTGTAGGTGTAAATGGTGTCGTTGAATAGGTGACGTTCACCCACTGTGCACCGTTCCAAATTTGTAATGAGTCGTTGGATGTGTTAAACCAGTATGAACCAGCAGTAAGCATTGATGGATCTTGTGTTGTTACAACAGGACTGATCGCAACCCACACACCTGCTGTCTTAACATACCAAACCGTTCCATCGTACCAAACAGTTCCGTTCGGAATAGTCAGCGTTGGATCTGTTGGCCAACTGATATATTCAACAAGGATGAAGCAGTTGTTCTGCCACACATAAAGGTTACCATCATCGGGATTGTACCACAGATCCCCGTCCGAAAGAGTAGGTGGTAACGTTGGATCTGTGTTGTTTTGATAGAACGTAGTAGCTATATCCCACTCGTTGTTTACGATATCCCAAACCTTCATAACGTCGAGGTTTGTATCCCACCACAAATCACAAGTGGCCCTGATTGTTGGATCTGTTAGAAACGAAATAACGTCTAACTGAACCCACATAGTGCCACTCCACTGGAATAGTTCCTGTGTTGCAGGATTGTACCAAAACTTACCTGGTGCTGGAGTCGTCGGAGCTGTTTCAGAAATTGCAACGTTTGCTTCAACGTTCCATCCTGGCGCTGGTATGTTCCATGTGTTCAGTACGAGATTGGTTTCATCAAACCAATATGTACCGTTTGGAAGATTGTTTGGATCTTCGTGATATTGAATTGCTGTCGTTAGCATCCACACATTTGTTGTGTCGTTCCAACGATATAAGAGGAAATCGTCTGAGTCATACCAGAACGATCCACAGGGAGCGGGAAGCTGTACAGATGGATCGTTTATGTTGATGTAGGTGGTCTGTTCGCACCACGTTGTACCATTCCACAAATAGCCCAGCGTGCCGTTAAACCAATATGTCTGGTCGCACACAGGTGCCATAGGATCGGTTGAAAATACAATAACAACGACATCGTCCCAGGAAGTACCATTCCAAAGTTTCAGTTCGTCTGCATCGGGATTGTACCAGTAAGTGCCAACAACGATAACGGACGGCGCAGTTGCTTGTACGATGACAGGTATTTCTACGTGTTCATAACCAGTCCACTGAAACAGTTGTTCAGTGCTTACTTTCCAATACAAAGCATTTGCATTAGGTGGGAAAGGACCTTGTGGAGGATTTGTTATCAGTGCAAACTGTTCGTTGATCTCAACAACCAAATCAGCATATGTCGATGCTTCACAACCGTCAACTGTAATGGTGTATACATTTGGTGTGGGAACACAGGAGCCTTCGGGATATGGTGTACGAGGCGTTGGAACAATTCCAATCTGACACCGAATGTCGTAGAAAGCGCCACACACTAATCCTGTTACGTCCGTCGGTTTAACACCATCGGGCACTTGAAACGAGGTAGTATTACCGAACGCGCCAACGACAGAAACGTTTCCTGAACTGTTGCCTGCCAAAGCTACTACTTGTGTTGCAGCTGTGTCCGCCGTGCCAGTGCCCTTGAAGTCTTGTGAATAAGCATGAACGCCTGATGTGAAATAACGATACTGACAATCGACCGGATAGCCAGTTACATAGTAAGGAGTGTTTGGCGTTAGACCAGAAACGTCGAAGAAGGTCGTTGTACGATCTTGATAGTACGCTCCAATAACAAGAGCCGTATCAATCTTATCGCCTGCGAACAGGTTTGGATCGGCTGTCGGATCCGATGAATAGACCGTACCGTCTTTTGGAGCTTTGGCGAGCGACGCCGCAGTTATATCAAGCGTGACAAGCATACCACAGTATGCTTGATCTTCTGCTGTACAGCCTGCTGCTGGCGTTGGGATGTTCCAAGAAACACGTCCAGTCGATGGACCTGTGCGTTCGAATTTGATGTTAATAGACAGCGATTCCGTGCGCAGAATGCCAGGTGCGTCAGGACGAATATCAAAAGTGCTCATGCCGTTTCCTCTGGTGTGAAAGGTATTTATCGGCACGCATTAAAAAAGCCACCCGAAGATGGCTTTTGGGGGATCTGAGTTTTCCCGTTAAAACCGCCGGAATTCTGTCCGTTCTTTGTTAACGCCCCACCATGGCGTTACGGGCCGTTTCTTCGCACGTTTGCCGCGCTTGCGTTTTGCGACTTCCAACTTACGAGCCGCCTCTCGCTCTCTAATCATCACACTTACTTGAGCAAGCGCGACGATGGCATCGTCGTAATGGGAGGTGACGTTAATCGTGCGAATCAGCTCTTGGATCAGCTCCAGATTCTCATCGAGCCCAGCAAGCGCTTCTTCGTGCGTCACATCCTTGAATTGTTCGATGACGGGCACGACCACGAGATGGTACATTGTGAGATTCTTGCCGCGTGCAAGGGCAGTGTCTTTGATTTCGCGCCCGGTGAGAAAGTACTCTTCGGTCGCTCGCTTGACATCTTCGATGAAATCAAACGGTTGTTTCTGGTAGATCTTTTTTCCAATCATACGATCGGTCTGACGGAAATAGATGCCCACCACATCCACAGCTTCCATGAGATCAAACTCATCGCGGATTCGTTTTGTATATTGAGGATTTACTGCGAGGGCCGTGAGGCGTACGAACTTCCGAATGCTGTCTTGAACAGCGGGCGATACTTGCATGCATCCTCCTGTTAGATAAGGTCTTCGACTGTATAGTGGGAAATAGGCTTGTAGCTGCGAATACCGCAGAGGTATGCAAGGTCCAGAACTGGTTCTGTCACGTTGCTAAGCACCCAGGTTTTGGCATCGTAAATCCTGCCGTCACTCGGCGCAGAACTCGTTAAAAACGTGTCGATAAACGTCCACGCGGTGGTCCACATAATCGCTTCACCCAATAGTATTAATGGACGTATTATACCCCCAATAACGGGGGAAGTCAACAGGCGATTTGGGAGAATTAACGACCCGCAGTCTGACCAACCGTTGAAACAGTGCCCGAAGCCATTGCTGGAGGAGGCGTTGAACCAGGCTGTTGTCCAGCCGCTTGAGCTGGAGCAGGATTTGTTCTTGACGTCGCCGCCTGGTCTCCTTTCTCTTGCCCTGACGCTTGCGCAGCGCGCATTGCTTGATCAATCTCTACTTGAAGTTGACCGAGCACTTTGAGAAGCTGTGCATTTGGTTGGTTCGATTGTCCGTATTGATTGAATGCATTACGCAATTCATCAAGCTGTGGATCCTTGTCAGCAAGGTTTGCAATTGCGGTCGTGGAACCGAGCGACATCTGGTCGCCCACTTTAAGATCACCAAGAACCTTCAACGCGCGTAGCTTTTTGTTAGGATCGCTCATTTTTGGTAGAGCACGTGTAAGCACTCTGATACCAGCAACAACACCAGCAAGACTTGCAGGCGATAGACCGAGCTTGGTGAGCGGCTGTCCAGCAGCCATTGCAGCTTTTAGCCCAGCAAGGACTTGAGTTGCACCTTCCATAAGAGCCATTGGATCTTCGTTGATAGAAGTCGCAAGCTGTTTGAAGTTCTCAGCAATCTGCTGAATGTCTTCTGCTCGTTTTTGCGCGCCGCCGATTAGCTTATATTTTGTGTCCATGAGTCGTTTCCTCTCTTGTGTGTCGTATTAACCATTTATGAAGCTTTTGTCCTGACCAGAATACTGGCTGTTGTTCTTCGTTGAGATTTGCAACACCAACGAACTTTACATGATCTGGTGTTGGATCATCCATATTGTCATATCTCCATTGGACAATCAACTTTTGTTTCGGCTTGAGACCAATGATCTTGCCGTCGTCTTTTGATTCTCCAATGTAGATAGAACAGTATTTACGAACTTCATACTCTACAATGGTTGTAGGAGTATTGGCGATCGCGGCGCGAAGCTGTTCTTTGCCTTCAAGATATTGTTTGAATGTTAATTTCATGCGCCTTCTCTGTTTTTCCGGTCTTGACGCACCCTGTTGAGGTGAGACAATTCTAACGAAGGAAGGTCTGTCGGCTTCTTGGCTTTTGAAAGATCTGGCCTAAAGCTACCTCGTCTTGGTTTTGCTGTGACGGTTTTTCCAAACGCACGTCGCATGTTGCGACGAAACTTGCGTGGGGTATGTTCTTCATTTTCTTCCATATCATATGGTATGTGGTATATAATTGTTGAAGTTGTTGATGATCCTACACGGCGAGGTTGAATCTTGTATTCGGTAAACAGTTCATCGTTTAACTTTGCTACCTCACGTGATATTAAGTCTCGCTGTCTTACACCACCAACTTTAACAGCAGCACTATGCTTTGTGAAGTTCACAAACACTCGAACATCTGTATACGCACTAACAACTCTTGCTTTAATATCGTCGGCAAGCTGTTGGATTGATTCAGAAGCGAGGTGCTGATTTTCAGCGTTTCGTTCCTTGGCATTCTGCGCCTTTTCCCACGTCGATAACCCTGTGCCCATTTCGTCATCAATGTCCTTGTATTGTATCTCACACAGCTTCATGCGTCTTCTCCATTTGGGATATTTATACAGTCTCAAGGGTCTTAGGCATAAAAGGAGGTGCGGGACCCCTTATGATTTAGAGCGGGGTTCCATCATCTGCATTTACGAGTTCGATGTTGTTGAACAACACCATTGACTCAGATTCTCCACCAAACATAATACAATTGTAGCCGCGCGCTGACAATCGTTGCAGTAGTTTTTTGATCTCTGGATAGTTCATATCGTAAAACAGACCAATCTCTTCTTCTGATGGTTCGTATTTCCTTGTCACGTTAGCATACAAGGCGATCACTCTTGTGCCATAGTGTTTCTCCGCCCATGCGGCACTTGGCGTCACATATATTCCTTGCCCTGGTCGGTTGAACAACTTGAACTCCACGCGAGTACCATGAAATAGCACGCGTTGTTCTCGGGATGAACGGAACGGATTGGGAATGAAGGGGCTATCGTTAACGATACTATCGTTAACGATTTCGTTGAGTTTCACTTGTAGCCGTTTTCTTTGCCCCACGCCTCTCGCATTTCAGGCGTTGAGAACGGTCCGTCGATACTTGTTAGATCGATCAATCCGCTTTGAAAACGCACAAATAGTGCTACGTTCTTATAACCGACTCTGTTGACCCACGTCGCCAGAAATGTTGGTAGGTGTGTTGAGCCATCACCTGGATGGCGAGCTACTATCTCCCACTCTCTACCTTTCTCGTCAACGTGAACATTAGAATTTGAAAGGACCTCGTCAAGTTTCATTGCCTCTTCTCCGTTTACGATATTTATCACTCCACAGGAATATACCGTTCAAAAATAAGGGAAACTTTGTTTTTCTGTTTGTCCAGGTGGCAAGAAACAGATCTAAGTCTTGATCAGGCACCTCTTCTGAAGAGGTTCTGAGCTTCACCAAACTCACGAATGTTTGGGTCTTCGATATCAGTTACCTGATCAACGTTTTGCTTAAAAGACCGTTTGAGGTACCGCAAGATGCGTTGATAGTTATGTTTCATCACTGAAGTCAGGTTTGGATCTCTTAAAGAGCTCTCAACCGCTTTAACAATCAAAAGATGATCGTAAGAACCAGGCGACACAACTTCTTCGGTTAAGATCTCTTTGAGTTTCATACGTTTTCTCCGGTTGGGATATTTATCGCAAATAGTTCGAGCATCGCAAAAACTTCAACGTCGAGTTTCATTGCCTCTTCTCCGTTTACGATATTTATCCAACCTTCGAAGATCGATGGTATATTGCCCCAACAAAAAAGCCACCCGAAGGTGGCTTTTCTTGTTTCTTCAACTACTGGATTGTCAAGTCTGACAACCACCAAATTGCTTACGCAAATTGGAAGTTCTGGACATTAATTTTTCCATAATAGTCTGCGCTGTTACCCAACGACGTCTGCGACTGCGTGAACGCTGTCTTTCCGTAACGAGTCATCATGGAGACGACTGGCTGGAATGTGACAGGGTTGATCACAACACCCGAGCTCATTAGTGGGATATATGGGCAGTAGAAGTAGCCGGTATCTGTTTCACCGTTGCCACCTTTGTAACCGACTAGAATTACGTCGTCAACTGCTCCAGCTAGACCAGATACTTGGTTCCACAGGTAGCTGTAAACCTTGATCGTGCCGTTAAGTGTACCAACCAACATTGTGTTGTTTGGACCCTTGAACGAACCAGCAACAGCAGGTGCGAACACCGACTTGCTTGCGCTCTGTAGGAGCGATACGATCATTGGTGATACGACTACGAAGTTACCAGGACCGCGACGTGTCTTACGAGCGATTTCGTTTGCCACTGCATTAACGATAATGCCGAGGTTTGCGAAACGATCGCCAAGATACGCTGGCTGGTATTGTGGGCCGAGGCCGATTGTTGCATAATCGAATGCTGCAACTGTTCCAGCAAGTGCCAACAGATCAGACAGGATTTCTGAGTCGATTTCCTGAACGATTTCTGCTGAAACAACTTGTGTCAGTTCGCTTTCAAGATCTAGACCATGTTGTGCCTTAAGATCTTGCATTGCTTCGATTGTCCAACCTGCTTGTAGTTTACGTGTTCCAGCTTCAACAGCTTGTGATACGACTTCAAGCTTGACCACACGACCACCCGATCCTTCAATGAAGGAACCTGAACCACCGTATAGACGACCGGCGTATGACTTGCCGATTGCGTCTGGTCCGTATGGGCCAAAGAGGGATGTGTCATATGATGGTAGGCTTGATGGCCATGAACCACGTGATGCATTTCCTTGGATATCAGCTTCGTCTGCGGCTGCGTTAGCAATACCGCTAGCGCCGGCTGGCTGTGCTGCACCACCGTCACCAACTGCTGCACCAGCTGCGCCAGAATAGAACTGACGTAGTACTGGGTTGTTACCAAACATTTCATCGCCTGCGCTGACGTTGCCGAAGTTACCTGCTGGGTTTGCACCCCATGGGTTACCCGGTGTGCCTGCTCCAGGGACGTTGACGCCTTCACCATAACGATAACGCATCGTGTAGACCAGACCAACTGGACCTTGCATTGGCTGAACGCCAACGATTTCGGTTGCAATCGTGCCTGGGATAATACGACGAATCATCGGAATCAGGATTTTGCGGAAGCCAGCGATATCGTGGGCTGCCACTGCACCTGCGGCAGCTGTTTCTGCCAAGATGTGAGCCTTTTGGTTTTCCAAACACTTACCAACGATCTCTTTCTTGTTACCTGCGAGACCGTCGAGGAGTGCTTCTTTTACCTCAGACCAGTTTTCAAATAGTTCCATTTGTATTTCTCCTTAGTAGGGCTAAAGTGTTACTTAAACAAGACCAGCAAGACGCTGAAGTCTTGTCTTTTCTTCGACGGAAATTGAAGACTTCACTCCAGATTCCTTGTTAAGCTCTGCAGCTTCTTCAAGAGTTTCTGTTGTGTCGCCTGTTACTGCTTTACCACCTTTCAATGGCTTTGCATCTTCCTTCTTCTCACCTTCAGCCAGTACTTTAGTTTCCTTCTCCGAGGTAGAGGTATTTTTTGTATCTTTTTCTTGTGATGTTTCTTTTACCACGCGACCAATATAGGTCTTGTATGCTTCTTCAAGAAGTGGAGTGTCCACATTCTTTAGAATTGCTTCCATTACCTCTTTCGTACGACCTGAGACAGGTGCTAGGACTTGTCGGATTTTATCCGCACGTTCGATCTTAGCAATCTTCTTCTCTGCGTCTTCAAGAGATGTAAGTGCGTCTTCGAGGCGCTGTTCAGCTTCTGTAAGCTTAGCTTCCACAGAGTCTTCACCTGTGTAATGCTTACGGAATTCTGCAACAAATGCTTCAAACACTCTCTTACCAAATTCATTCTTCTTGACTTTGTTAACGTCTTCACGAAGTTCGTCGACTTCTGCTGTCAAGCGGATTTCGAGGAATTTGTCAAGTTTCTCAATCAAGATTTCCACATCTTTCTTAAGCGTGTCTGCCATCTCACCCTTCGATTCGACGAGTTTGTCAGCATATTCAGCTTCGAGGTCGCGGAAACGCTCGATATCATCTTTCAGTTCTTTTAGCTCTTCTGTGAGAACTTCTGACACTTTCTCATCGAGGGCTTCAATCAGAGTTTCGCGCTCTGTGATCCATTGTTCGTTGAGTTCAGCGGTCACTCCAGCAGCAGCTTCTTCACGAGCTTTCTCTTCAGCACCTTCGAGGTGTTTCTTGAAAGCTGCTTCGAGCTCTTGCTTTGTTTCCTCTGTCAGTACTTCTGCAGCAAGCAGTTTCTTAAGCAGTTCTTCCATCACTAGTTCTCCTTAACAAGTTGGTTTCTTGCATGATTTATTTATCACGCTTAGTCTGTTATACGGGGACGCACGGTCTTCACTGTGCTATTTCCCTCTGGTTTTCAAGTGGTTAGTCTTCCCTGTTGCTTTCCAAAAACGTCTTAGTTTTTTGTGAAAAGCCCGTTAGAAAGCCACTTTAGAATCTCTTTCTTCAGGTATTTCTGAGCAGCTGGATCGTTACGAACATCCTCAGCAAGTGAGACAATGTTGTGACCATTCTTTGCAAGCTCAAGTGATTCATAGATCGAACCAGGATATGCACCAGGTGCGGACGGTTGAGCAACGATGTCGACTGTGACGAATTGAAAACCACTTACGTCACCACCTTCATTTACGTTACCAGCGCCACGGCTTGATACACCAACTTTAACGTTGCTGTTAATCAATTCACGTGCGATGTTGCCCATAGGTGTGTTCAACAGACGTGCTTTTCCGTATGCGTCGTTACCTTGCATGTGGAGTTCTGTGATCACGTGGGAAACACGATCGAGGTTGATTTGCAGAGACTGAGGATGATCAAGTTCACCCATGATACCGTTCTGTTCAGTCATACGTTGCTTAGCACCGTCAACTGCAGTTGAGATTTCAGTTACAGGATAAACACGACCGTTCCTGTTCTTGATTCCCGCCTGCATGAAGATACCGGACAACCATAGCGACTTACCGTCTGGCGATGCTTCTTGTAGCAGGCCACACTCAGAAGGCTTCAGTTCTTCGATTAGAAGGATTGGACTTTTGATAGACATAGTAAATTCTCCTTACTTGTCTTCGTCTTTGTCGTCGTCTTCTTTCTTATCGTCCTTATCGTCGTCGTCTTTGTCTTCTTTCTTGTCGTCGTCTTTGTCACCTTTCTTTTTCAGGAAAGCTGGCTTTTTGTCGTCCTTGTCATCGTCCTTATCGTCATCTTCGTCGGCATCATGTTCTTCACCGAGTAGGATCGATTGGGTCTTTAGACGTAGGTACTTGCTGAACTCAGACTTAGCGTCAGAAGATTGCTCGTTCGCAATTGCAACAACAACTGCTTCGAGGTGTTTTTTCATTTCTGGTGTCATCGTATGTGCTCCTCTTTTTCAGAAATTAGTAAGGGCCTTGTAGAAACCCTTGATTTATTTATTGAAACGCGTATATTTCGTATTAGAATCAATTACGCGGGAGGAATTTGTCCTGGTAAACCAGCGGTTTCGGGACCTGCAGGCGTTCCAGTTTCTCCGCCAACGTCGGCACCCAATCCGAGATCACCGCCTATTTCTCCACCCATTCCGAGATCGGGTCCCATTGTTCCAGCGACCATTCCGCCGCCACCGCCCATTCCGAGATCTCCGCCTGCTTCAGGCGGAGGTCCATAAATCTCACGCATGTTTTCAGGTGTAAGGTTGTCTGGATCCATGCCCAATTCTTCAGCTTTGGCGCGTTCGTTCTCGAGTATTTCTTTCTCAGTAAGCTGACCAAAGCGCTTAAATGCAAAGCGTGGTGACATACTTGGAATAGTGATTGCTGATGACAATGTGTTGAGCAATTCAGAGTCAAGCTGTTGTTGACGCCAAATACCAAAGTTCTCTGGTTCTGGCAAGGCCAACCTAAAAATTGTAGGATCAACGTTGATCCCAGCAGCTCTCAAATAACGTTTGAATTCTTTGTCGAGAACCTTTGCAATATAACCTTGTAGACGTTTGATGTACATTGCGAAGCGAAGCTCCTGAATGTATGCAACGCCCGACTTACCATCATTGACAAGTGCGTTCTCTTGACCTTCACGCATGTATGATAGAGGAATACGAAGACCACGAAACACCTTCCACTGGAAGTATTCCAAGTCAGCAAGTTCTCCAAGACCTTGACCGCCTGGCAATGTTTCAACTTTGGATCCGCGACCTTCTGGACGTTGTGCAAAGAAGAAATCTTCACTCATCTGTTGTGGGTTATATACGCTGTCAACTTGTTCAACACCACCACCGTACGTTGGAATCTTCTTTTGACGAATTTCATTTTTGATCTGTTCGAGATATGTCTTCACACGTTGTGGTGGCATCTTTCCAACGTCAATGTAAAACACGCGGCGCTCTGGAGCACGTTGAATACGATAGATGATGATGGCGTCCTCAAGCAGTTCCTTTTGCTTCTGTGCTCGGTATACAGCTCGCAGAACCGATTCACCAAATGGAGCTGATTCACCAATGTCATCATTCAATGAAAACCAAACGATTTCATCTGATGGAATCGTATCAACCATTTCTTGTGAGAAGGTGCCGAAGTGACCAACGGGAGCGTTGTAAGGAGAGTTCGGTGTCTTTGTTTCTTTGCGAACTTGCCATCCCAAAACTTTTGTCATGTCGCGTTCATCAACAATCGCAGCAACAATGTTCTTCGGATGGAGATATTCCCACTTTGATGTATCTGATTTGCGATGGAAGAAACAGTCACCATATTTAATAGTGACACGACCGACTCTGAATAGACGAGTATTCCAATCGTGCAATGTACTCCAATAACGAAGTGACGCACGAAGGGTTGCCATTGTTGAGCTTGGGATCTTGTCTTCCTTTTCACCCTCAATAACAAGTTCAATTGGCATGTCATCATTCGGGTCGGACCCGATCATTTCTTCTCCAATTGTGTCTAGGGCACGGGCAACTTCAACGTCATTGTCCATCAAATCGTATTCACGATAACGGGTAATGCGGGAGGCAGAACCTTGAATGAGACGTTGATACCAAGTGTAGTTTGCGTAGGTACCTTGATCGCCGATGTTCTGGCTGTCGGTCATTGTAGTTACGCCTGGTTTTGGGGTAACTACTTTAAAATAATCTGCAAATTTAGCCATTTAGGATATCCTGATATGAGTTTGACGCAGCAAAGACTATTTATGAATCCAAATTGTGGGGGGTGCATTCATCCCACAAAAGTGTGTTTAGGCTAATCGACCATACCCTTCTGCGTAGGGGTTACCAGTACGTAGTCTTGAACGTAGTGTATTTTCTTTCTTCTCATCTTCAGTCATCGTCATGGCAAGCAATTGTTTTTGAGCAAGTTCGATCTGCATTTCTGAATTTTCAGAAAGCTTTTTCAAAAAGGCTGAACTTTCGTCCATTTTGGTAAGCTGTCTTTCGATCCCTGTTGCTGTGGTTAGAGTTGCGGTGTGTGCTTCTTCTTGTCCTTTAGCGGTGATGGGAGTAGGAGCTCTTCCTTTACCTGAAACAGGAGCATTCATCATCTGTGCAACCTTTTTCTCCGTGTCTGATTCAAACATCATAGACGCATCTCCCACTGTGGCCTTGATTATATCATTAAGATAATTATCCGCGCCCTTACCTGTCGCCATTCCGTAAACTGATTGTGCTACAGCGGTTGTACCAAGAACAGTGCCGACGAATCCCGCAACGGCTGTGGCAGACACACCAGCGAGGAGGGAAACAATGGGAATTGCTTTGGCTCCTTGTAACATGAGTCTCGCGACGGGAATTGCTTTGGTTGCTGTTTGTGCCATTTGCGCGGCAGACTTGGCGTTCTTCACCGCGGACCATATATTGGCTCCGCCGAGCGCAATATCCACTGCCGTTCCTATAGCACCGGCTCCCATTTGAGCTACAGGGTTTTTTGTCACAGCGTTAACGATATCCTGAAGTTTCGGCAAATGGTCTTTAATAACTTTATACTGTTCACCAAGAGTCTTTTGCGCGTCTTCAGTCGCAGCAACAGGTTTAGCCAGCGTTGTGTTCAGGTCGACTAACATCGGTCGGATATCTAACTTGGTAGCAAGAGCGTCGACCATAAATTCATAGCCTTGGTTGGGGCTAGTTGCTGACGTTTCTATGGCATTTGACATTTTGGAGAGGTATTTCTGTAGTTCTCCCTTCTCGTCTTCAGTCATGCGTCGACCTTTCCTCATAAGTTCAGCCGCGCGTGCGCCACCCGAGATTCCCATAGCGGCGCCCATCGCTTGCAGTTTTGCGGCGTCCTTAAATCTTTCAAGAGGTCCTTTTCCAGCCAATTTATTAAGTTGCTTCGCTGCTGCTTTTGCTTGTTCTGTCGTCATGCCCATGGCAACGTTTTCTGCAAGACGCCTCGCAGTCCCTGCAACAATTGCGCGTCGCTCATCTTCTGAAGAATGAGCACGAAGGTTAGCTATTGTTGATTCATCATCCATGATTTCACTAAACGCACCCATCAGTTCAGCTGGTACTAGGCCCGTTGTCTTTTTGAGCTTTACAAAGCTATCACTAAGAAGGCCAACGTCACCAATCATTGGTTTGATACCTGCTCGAGTGAGCAGAGTCATTTGTTCTGCCGTAAACCGTGTTGTTTCAGCGGAGGTTCCAATTTCCTTACGATATTGTTTGTGGCCTTCTTCCAACATCGCATCAGCTTTTTCTAAACCACCTGCTGCAAGAATAGAGCGACGGTGTTGAGCGATCAATTTAGAATATTCTAGAGGATCAAGGCCAAACTTAAAGCCTGTCTTCATGGCTCTTTCCATGCCTATGTTGACACTAGTTGCTATTCCATGTGTTATTGCATTGTAGGTACCCATCGTACCTTTCA